>Ga0307947_1001832_pt1 | contig 16972 bp, 18 predicted proteins | sample OrgLakmetagen232_FD_201840 | JGI IMG/M metagenome (GOLD analysis project Ga0307947, IMG submission 201840) | Saline water microbial communities from Organic Lake, Antarctica - #232 | ecosystem: Environmental > Aquatic > Non-marine Saline and Alkaline > Saline | place: Antarctica: Organic Lake...
CCCACGCATGGATGCTTGCACACGCACACGCACACACACACACACACACACACACACACACACACACACACACACACACACACACACACACACACACGCACACACACACACACACACACACACACACACACACACACACACACACACACACACACACACACACACACACACACACACACACACACACACGCACGCACTCACACACACACACACACACACACACACACACACACACACACACAGACATACACACACACAGGCACACACAAGCACACACGCACGCGCACACACGCACACACACAGGCACACACACGCACACACGCACACACACGCACATACACGCACACGCACACGCGCACGCACACACACACACACACACACACACACACACACACACACACTCAAACACACACACACACACACACATATACATACACCACACATACCATACCACAGCACACACACACACTCATGCACGCACCACGCACGCACGCACCACGCACACTCAAGCTGTCAGCAAGCGCTTACAAAGAGCTGTCTTTTGCTTGTGCTTCTCCAGCATGCTGTGATACCTCCCTCCCGAATTGCTTGGATACCCCTCGTGCTATCCGGGGGATGGCAGAACAATTTTGGCAGGGCGAGAGGCAGGCTCTGCACGAACGCCAAGGGTGGAGGTGGCAGCCTTAAGACAAACTTGGGATGGATTGCGGATGACAATGATAGGCAAGTCCAAAGAGTTGGCTTGTGAGCCTCAGTATGCACAAGCAATCTGGGCTGCTCGTAATTTCCAGCTGTGGTGTGCAGTCTACCTATTTGCTAGTGGTAATTGAGAGATACACGTACATCATTCGCGTGCCCTTTGGTAGAGCGTGTTAGCGTGTAATTGCTTTTGGTTTTCAGCTCTTCAAGCACTAGGTGGCCTATTGCCTGCTGGAAGGGAAAAGCCTCCCAAGATCTGTGTGGCCATTTAAAAAACCTGAGGGTAGTCCGCACTTAAACCTAATTAGAATTTGCCACAGAACACCACTTCGCCTTTCTTCTGTGCGCAGAGTGGACGTAGTCAGCATAGTAGATATGTGACACACAAATCTAGTCATGCCTTGCCTTTGAAATGCAGGGTGGAAGTCTCCAAAATAGTGGATATGTGTGACCGTGCCAGCAGATCCTGGGACGCTCCTATAACAACAGGTAGGCCTCTGTCGTTTCTTTTCAGTTTTTCTTGGTGGGTCACTGATCGAAAGTCTTTCTTCAATGCACGCTGATCTTGAGAGACGTGTGAATCCCACAAGTCGTCATAAAGACCAGCAAGGCTCTCAAAGCCATGGTACATGTGCCTACCTGGGCCTTTCTGTTGCATATTTTCTATCTTGGGTTTTTAACTGAACGTAGAAAGCCAAAACAATTGCAAAGGAGGGTTTTCTGTCCTATGGGATCTGTCTTATGGGATCTTACTGACATCCCAGTGGCTATCTGTAGGTCTCTATTTCCAGCAAGCTAGTTGATTGAATCTGTGTGAAATTTGAAACGCTTGGTATGTACCTGGGTCATGATCAATGCCGCATGAGGGCATGCCAAAATTCAGTTGATCAGTTTTAAAGTTTCTTTAGCGTCGCGAGTAGAGCCGATTAAAAATTCTGACTGTTGGGCTTTTTAAACAGAACAAGAAGCTACTAAACTCACATGATTGGGTCGGCTGGCCAGCCGTCTTTTTTATACAAAGGCGGTCTAACTAGTGTTGATACATGCGTGAGGCCCTACCTGCAACTCAGTCATAAATTCAATCCATTCTGGTCTTTCAATATCTGCAGCGTCCCGTTTCAATCACCAAGACATCCAGCGTAGGTTGTTCGTCCTAGTTCAATAGTGCAAGCAGGGGGGCATTGACCGGGATTTCTGATATTGCGACAGTGACCAAAAACACGTATGTATAATCCACCACGTTGATTCCTTACACGCACACACACAGGGGCACCCCATGAACACGTCAGGCTCCATCAGGCCTCACAAGATCGCACACGCTTATGTGTGTAAATGGAAAGAAAAGAGCAACAGCAGGGGCAAGCTCAATTTATGTGTGGGTGTGGGTGCGTGTGCTTGCAGACTTTTTGTCGCCGTCTGTTGCTGCGGATGCCATGGTTGCGGTGAATGGCCTGGCGGATGTGAGAGGCATCTTATTCGGAGGATACGCAATGGCAGAAAGATGCAGGTGGGTTGTGTGTGTTGCTTGTGACTATCTTGTGGGCTGCTGTGTGTGTTGTTTGTGACTATCGTGTTTGTGACTATCTTGTGCGTGCTGTTTGTGACTATCTTGTGTTTGTATGTGCGTGTGAGTGTGTGCTTGCATAGAGAAACTACGCCGCTAGGCCTTTGATTTGAAAAAGGTTGCAAGAGCTATATGGTTAGCTTACAGGGCTGTTGATGTCAGGTAGATTATGAAGGTGCCGTAGCTTTTTGATGTTGATTTTTGTATTTGGCATAACTGGTAAGAAGAAAATACGTGAAAAATATGCAGTGAAGAACACGGACCATAATAGTAGGGCTGGCCAGTAGCGCAGCCTGTAGATGACCGTTCGTTTAACTTACTTTTGCCAAAAGTTGCTGTATGTGGTATGTGTATGGTTCTGGCCAACCCTACCCTAACATAAGAGAAGAACGAGGAAAGTTTACAACATCAATCTCACTTCAGCTCTCGTGACGATCTTAGGGCCGTGTTCATGCTGGTGCTTGCGTGATCTTGTGACCTTCGGGCTACCCAGAACCGCTCATTATCTCACTGCATACAACAAACATATGGCCATGTTTGCGTACATAGTCTGTGAAAATTTCTAGCTAGATTTCCTTCTAAACGTCGTACCAAAAAACACTGTATGGATGGCTGTGGCCATGCCTGTGTTAAGTGTTCCACTGAACTCATTAACCTCATTGCAGAAGGCCATGCCCATGTTGAGTGTTCACTTGGCCTAACTGATCAACCTCATTGCAGTCGGCCCACCTCTGCTTTGCTTATAGGCAATGATATCGTCACAGTTCATGAGATACTACGAAAGCGGTTGAAATGGTTTGCAGATGATGCCCACTTTCCCTCGCACAATGGCCAACCTACCGACACTGTCATGTACACATCCTCCATGCACAGCGCAAGCCACACCACTGCCGACACACACACACACAGTGCATAGAAGCAATTGACGCATGGTGTGTGCTGCAATCCAATTGCAGGCTCTTGTTAGGGCGTGAAGAGCTGATGGACGCCATACACACACAGTGTGCATAGAAGGAATTGACGCATGGTGTGTGCTGTAATCTAATTGCAGGCTCTTGTTAGGGCGTGAAGAGCTGATGGACGCCATACAACAGGAGCCTGTAGCTGCATCTAAAGTGGCAGCTTTGGAACTGAAAGGGAACTTTTTATTCGGTAATGATGTACTCTGTCTGCTGAAAATGAAATTGTTCATTGTTGTTATCAATAGCTTGACGGAAGGGGATTCAGTAAGGGAAAGCGTTGAGATGATGGAGTTCATTGTTGCTTGCAATGAGCACGATGCTGTCCGATAGGTAAAAGGTAAAAGTAAGGGAGTTTTCTATAAGGCAACGTCTCTGTAAGGTCCAGACTCTTGTCCTGCTTCGATTTGCCCTGCTGTGTGAACGTTTAGGTTTCCAGGCTTGACTGCTGAATGTATAAACATCACAATGCTGACTTTACCGAGGCGTTCCTCAGTTCTTGGCAGCACGGGGACCTCATTGGCGTGCTTTGTGGGAGATACACCAATGGGCTCTCATCCTCACACGATTTGATCGTGCAGCAGTGTGAGGAAAAGGTGTCCACAAAATGTTATGGCGTCGCACTCCTTTCATATGAGGCATCCTTAATGGCACATATATAGTGCAGCACTGCTGCCTCTTAGACGTACGCATATTTACGGCTACCACTGCTTTCCACAACCTAGTCCGTCCGTCCGCACATGAGCATTACGACGAACTTAAATTCCTACAATCGTTCGTCATCTATTTGTGGCTGGCGCAAGTGTGCAGCCTTTCAGTCACGCCCATACTTGTGCCGTTCCAGGGGTGTGCTTTTTCTGTCACTCCCGCACTCTAGAAGTGTGCAAGTTATGTCTGTGTGCAAATAGAGAGAGAACTTATGACATATATAGCTGTACAGATATGCGTAGAAAGCAGAGTTTCAAATTATTTGCCGAGACACAACCTTGATGATGCCCTTTTAGCAGTGGTATGTGCCCTTTTGCCCTTGAAGATGCCCTTTAAGCAGTGGTGTGTGCCCTTTTGCCCTTACAACAGTGGTATGTGCCCTTTTGCCCTTGAAGATGCCCTTTTAGCAGTGGTATGTGCCCTTTTGCCCTTGAAGATGCCCTTTTAGCAGTGGTGTGTGCCCTTTTGCCCTTACAACAGTGGTATGTGCCCTTTTGCCCTTGAAGATGCCCTTTAAGCAGTGGTATGTGCCCTTTGCCAGTATGCTACAAAGCGCAAAGCGCCAGAACACTGAAGTCATCAAGACATAAATATGAATAAGCCCTTTCACAATTTGTGATATGTGCCCTGTACCGATATGCTACAAAGCGCGCCAACATACTACTGTCATCCAATGGCTAAGGCAGTAGGGTGGCCAGATCAGCAGAACTGCTTTCTAAAGTCGAGCCAGCTTCACCAATCGCTTTGGGAATAAACTCCAGCTGGTTTTCACCTGAACCAAGAGGACGTGTACTACACATAATACAATATGTAGGTTTGGCCAGAACCATGTATATACGGTGTATATACGGAATTTTTGGCAGGGTCCTTTTACAGCATGTGTAGGGTCGGCAAAACCATATATTAATGTGTATATATATACCGTGTTTATACGGTATTTTCGGCAGGGACATCACAAGCCATACGGTCATATACAGTGTATATACTATATACGGTTCTGGCCAACCCTAACAATATGCCATCTACACAAAGGCGTACTGTATCAATCTCGTCCCATCTTGGTTAGCTCATTGCCACAATCTGTACAGGGCTGCCGTTTCTGCCTGCAAAGTGCCAACTTATCTTCTCCTTGTGAATTCGTACAGAGCTGCACAATCTGTACAGAGCTGCCGTTTCTGCCTGCAAAGTGCCATCTTATCTTCTCCTTGTGAATTCGTACAGAGCTGCACAATCTGTACAGGGCTGCCGTCTCTGCCTGCAAAGTGCCATCTTATCTTCTCCTTGTGAATTCGTACAGAGCTGCACAATCTGTACAGGGCTGCCGTTTCTGCCTGCAAAGTGCCAACTTATCTTCTCCTTGTGAATTCGTACAGAGCTGCACAATCTGTACAGAGCTGCCGTTTCTGCCTGCAAAGTGCCATCTTATCTTCTCCTTGTGAATTCGTACAGATCCTGCCACGCACCCCGACTTCCTTGGAGCCATCCTTGGCACAGGTATGGGGATGCACACTAAATATTTTGAACTAGCCCTAGTTGTACCAAAACACTTCTTTTGGCACGCATCGTCCTATGTATCTCTGCACTGTTCATCCCACCCTGCTTCCCTGCTACTGCTAAACACAGTTCGAATCTAATTGTCATGTTTGCATACTCAAGGATAGGATACATCTGATTTGGCTTCCTGGGAGGGGAAGGAGAAGCCCCCTTGTTCCAAATGCAAGTATTAGCAATGCAAGGTAAAGCAAGGGAATACAAGGTAGCAAGGTAATGCAAAGGTACCAGTAATACAAGGGAATGCAAAGGTATCAAGTGTGTTTTGTGCAAAATGAAAGGTAGTAGTTTGTCGACAAGAACGTGGCTCATATTGCTACTGTCCTTACGTATCTTTCCCAATCACTGCCCTTATGTACCTTTAGTATCTTTTATGTCTTTCCGTGTCTTCCCGAGTCCTTATGCATCTTTTCTAAGTATCTTTGTGCCTAACTGGAAGGAGCTGATAGACTCTTTCTAAATGAAGCACAACGAGGCAATGCACCTCTCGACTACAGGTGTTGTACGAGGGAAGCTGATAGATTCTTTCTTTATGAAGCACAACGAGGCAATGCACCTCTCGACTACAGGTGTTGTACGAGGGTAGCTGATAGACTCTTTCTAAATGAAGCGCAACGAGGCAATGCACCTCTTGACTACAGGTGTTGTACGAGGGAAGGTCGGAGACATTTTAGTGCAGGGAGAGTCTGGGGCACAGATCCTGGTGGACATGGAGTTGGTGGAGCACTTCGAGGACACCTTGACACAAGTACGTGTGTGCAAGTGTGCGGCGCGTGTGTGCAACTGTGTGCCTGTGTATTGTTACTACAAGTGCATGTGTGTGCAAGTGTGCGGTGCGTGTGTGCAACTGTGTGCGGTGCGTGTGTGCAACTGTGTGCGGTGCGTGTGTGCAACTGTGCGGTGCATGTGTGCAATGTGCGCCTGCATGTATTATTGTGTGGGTGGGTGTGGCAAAGTTGTGAGCGAGCATCAGGACACTTAAACCTGAGTGACTGGATGTGAGTGTTTGCAAAACACAGCTTTTCCTCCCACCTGTTGAGAATGTCTAATTGTAAATTATTTGTGAGCGTATAAGCAAAATAGAAAGGAGCTGCCTGGCACACGCGTATCATGCCGCTCCAAACTCTGCCCAGCTTGCCACAGTCATCTCATCTGTAAGCTGTCTCAATTTTTTGCTGTTACAGGTTCGGACAGTCCCCGTTAAAGTGCGATCCATACCCCTTCATGTGAGTGTCTGCTTGTAGCAAAGCAGCTCTTGATTGCCTAAATAGCAAAGAGAGTGAGGTTTTGTGGTCATGCTGTCATTGAAATGTGGGTTGAAAGCCCCCTTGCACTCAAGAAATTTGTTGCAGAGAATGGTCAGGGCTCAAAAACTACGCATCAGAAGTGATTACTGGATGTGCGTGATGTTTGGAAACATGTGATGTCATGCTGTTCTAGATCTGTCCTTCCTAAACAAAGGGGGAAGCTCTGTGATGTCTAATGCTATGCTCTCTAGATAATGGAAAAATACGCAAGCAGCCAAAAATCACTCCCCACACTCAATAATGAGAATGAGCCACTTTTGGTACCGAGTGCCGTCAATCAACTCCTCCAGCACAGAAAAAAGAAGAAAAGTCGATGAGGGAATTAGGGGGAAACTCAATCTCTACAATTTTTGGAGCCTCTTGCTGCTAGGAAAGACTTTCTAACGGTCATGGGGTTACAATGGCAAAGCCTGGAGTTGGGTGCTCAGCTTACGGAATGTTGTGAACTCAAAATGCATTAGGTAAAGGACTGTAACATGGCCATTATAATCCCAGGCTAAAGTCAGGACAGGAAGCAGAAGCAAGCAAGGTAGGGTCTGATAGAGTCAATGCAATTTGCGTGACTATATTTCAGGAAGTAAATGCACCTGCCCCAAGGATTCAAGCCATGTCCTCCACGGAGGCGAGCTTAAGGTTGGACAGTCTTGCTTCAGCAGGTGGGTGTGGACAGTATCTTGTTTGAGTGTAGGAGTGTGGACAGTATCTTGTTCGAGTGTAAAAAAGCGTGGACAGTTTTGCTTCAGTTACGTGTGTTTGTGCATGAGCAAGCATGTACATTAGTGTTTATGCATGCTTATATTCTTGTCACCTTTGTTTATAATCCTGTCCTTTCACGACCCAGCGAGATGAGTTGTCATTCCTCGCTTGGACCGCGCATAAGCGCTATTCCAGTTTAGACAGGGCAACACACACACATACACACACTTAGAAGGCGCTAGCAACAGGGATGTAACACACATTCATTGGAAGCATGGCACCTGCACCACTACCGCAGGTTTCCGCTTCTCACGGCAAAAGATGGCGGACCTTGTCAAGGTGGGTTGTGCACTATCAGCTCTTCACGTTAGCATGAACATGTCTTGTTAGCCTACAAGGTAAGGGACTTGCACGTACGGAAGGCTTATTACCTGTCATTGTTATGGTGCTGCTTGCAGGGAAACAATGTAAGAGTGAACTGGCGCTCCGCTACTAAACCTAGCCAGGAGCTCACCAAAGGCGATGTAGTCAGCTGTACAGGCAAAGGTCGGTTAGAGATCAAGGAGATCACTGCTACCAAGAAAGGAAGGTTTGCTGTAGAAATGGTCAGATACGTTTAGTTGGAATACTGCAGCAGTAACGAAGTTTCATGCATGCTCCATCTGGCTATACCCCTTCAAATACCCGGGTCTCCACGTTGCTGCTCATGTCCTGGAAGGAGTAAGGAATTATGTACTAGTGATTTGATGCAAGCCCACGCATTTACAATGACAGATGATAACTCATCATTTATAGCATTTTTCCGTCGCCAGTGCTTCAGTCTTCTTTTAAAACTTGCTGTACATTTTAGCAGACTCCCCTCATTATCATGCTGGCTATTCATGGCGCGTGGAGGTTTTCCATTCCTTTTTGTTATGTTTGTTTACACACTGCCTGCATTGCCTGTTACCCGTCTGCAAATTCCTCTTCACTTGCCTGTCACCCGTTCGCAAATTGCTCTTCACTTGCCTGTTACCCGTCTGCAAATTCCTCTTTTCTCCCCTACATATTTTTCATGTCAGAACCAGTTGCTTTGCTTTCTTTTCTTGGCTCTGTTTGTAGCTATTTGGGACTGCAGCTGCTATGATATTAATTATAAAAAATTAGCCACACAGGCAGTGAAAACCACTCCCCATGTTAATGGAGGAAAAGGAGCCATCTTGGTACCAGGTACCGTAAAAACTCCTCCACCAATAGAAAAGGAAAAATCAATGGGGATCAAGAGGGTTGCAGGCTTGACCTGAAACCGTCTCCTGATGAGAGTTGATAACAATGCTGGAAAGGGCACGTCTGGTATGGACAAGTTTGGCAGCGTAATTGACAGAAAGAACATGAAGCTCAGAATCAAGTTTCTTAATTCTTTGAGAAGCAAGATTCAGCTTCTTAAAAGGCTCCAGTGTGTTATTGTTGTAGATGGTACCACCCACTCCCAAAAGGATGGTGCGGAGAGTAGCGGAGGCTCCTTAAAGGTTGGAGCAGAGGCCTTTATGCTGTTCCTGCGCGGCGCTCAGCTGGTTCTGCGGTCGAGTGTCCACACAGTACTTGACCACGATGAGGTGGATGTCACGTTGAAGAATGCTGAGATCTTTGGGTCGGTGCTGTTTGGGCAAGGAGAATCTGCTGATGGCATCTGATCCTGGCAATGACTGACTGATTATGTGGAAAATACTGGGAACAACTACTGTATGTCAATAAAGACAGGTCCTGTAATGGAAGGTGTACCCTTAAAGGCCAATAAAAATGTAATACTTTGTGAACCTCCGCAAATTTACTATAAGCAGTCCCAATGTGTGTGTACTGACAGTGACAGACCATCCCTTCTGTTGTGCTGATTGACTGTTATTCACGCCTGATGTTGGCGACGCCGCTCTTTCAGGACCTGTTTTCACTACAAATACACTTCAATGTCTCTCTGATGACAAGGACGGTGTGCAAGCGTATGCATGTGTGTTTTTGCTGGTTGTGTGGTTGGTTTAGCGTCTCATCAGGCAAAGCCCCATTGTAATCACCACAGAATGTCGGACAGCCCGTTTTGAGTTTATGATATAAAATTATGTATAATTGCGTTATAAATTGAAATTGAATTGCCATTGCCTCGATGGCACTCAAAGTAGTAGACATGCATGGGAGTACTTATTATTTTGTGCAAAATTATGTCCGGTTTCCCATGCAGGATCCATTATAAGACGTCTCGGTGTCTGTCTCAAAGTTGGTTGCTGAAGTGTTGTTGACATGGCTTTCTCCGGCAATCCAGGCATGTCTGAGCTACAGGTATGTGTGCTTATATGATGAACTGTACATGCACAAAACCTAATGTCAACCGCTTTTACTCCTGCACCTTCAACGGAACCCCTTCCCTTCCTTTCCCTCACGTGTTCGCTCAACTTGATCAACTTGATAATTGCTGGTGAGTGTGGTTGCAAAGAAACCAGCAAGGAAGCTACTTTGACTTACATTGACTTGTACCAACATGCCACGCTGCACAAATGCACATATAAATGTGTTGTGCATGCAGAAATATGCAAGCAGTTATAACTTTTCACACATACATACATGCATGCACATACACAATCACACTTACACACACACACACACACACACACACACACACACACACACACACACACACACACACACACACACACACACACACAAGCAACATTTCACGTACACGCAAATCCTGCATTCATGTATACATTTTAAACTAGGGCTCTACATCTATAAGAGTATACGGACTTCAAAGTTGAGGAGGACTTGGAGGGCTTGGACTCCTGCATAAAGGCATTTTATGGAGTACCCATATACCCATTAGTTATGCACCTGCTCAATCCCCTTAATCACCTTGCAGTTCGCTGTGCAAACACAGCTGCGTATGAGCAAAAAGGTGGCGCAGCTGACCAAGGTCATTTACCACCTCAATTCAAAAAATGAGGACCACGATATGGACCTCCAGGACATGGCTGAGCAGGTGAGATTGGCTTTATGATCACCTGGTGTATGGAGGATGCAGTGGCGTGTATGGATTGACGTACATGTTTTGTGTACATTGGGTACGTAACACATGTTATGTATCACACTTGATTGCGCACTTGGCAATATCTAACACACACACATACACACACACACATACACACACACACATGCATACTTCCGTGTGTGCAGTACGAGGCTGAGCTGGAGCAAATTTTGAAGGACACAGCCGACAAAGTGAATTTTTTCAAGTCTCGTTTGGATGAGGCCTCGGATGAAAAACGTGTCAAGGAAGTGGCAAGGGTGAGTGTCTTTGTTTGTGTTTTCATGTGTGTGTGGTGTGTGTGTGTGTGTGCGTGTGTGTGTGTGTGTGTGTGTATGTGTGTGTGTGTCTGTGTGTGGTGTCTTAATACAGCAAAACTTTTGTAGGCACCTAGCTATGCTAAGCACGTTAAACTTTTACAGATAGTGGGCCAGGCGGGTTTGTGCCTAGGTCCAGGATACCATTGGTGTGGTGCTTTTGATTATACAACTTGGTCAAGGAAATTGCATCGCTATATCTCATCATTAAGTGCAGGCCTGTGTTGTACCACTGACTTGCTCGTTGGAGCATGGCACCACGCACGCACACACACAACTCACATACACATATACATACGTGTACGCACACGCAATGTGCACAGCACCTGGAAGTCAAGTACGAGGAAGAGAAGCGCAAGTGCCTCAGCGAGCTGGATGCAGTGCGAAAGCGTGCCTCTGATAAAGAGGCTGCTGTGCAGAAAGCTGCCACCAAACACATTGACTCACTGTCGATGCAGGTGTGTGAATTGGATGCACTGCCTATGTGTTGGCAAATTTTCTGGGTAGGTTTGTTTATGTGCACATGTGTGGGGTGTGTGCATCTCTGTGTGCGTGTCTGTTTGCGTCTGCATGTGTGTGTGAGTGGGTGGGTGGGCGCTTGTGTGTCCCCGTGTGCGTGTGTTGTGATGCTAGCTGATACTACTTAGTTGCAAACTAACTTTGTTTGATCAGTTTGGTAGTAGACTTGGCCAGACCCGTGCATATTTTTATATGAAATTATGCTACGGCGTATTTATAGGAGCTTTAGGAGGGAATTCTTGAATGTACAGTCATATACAACGTACATGTACGGTACAGGCCAACCCTGCTTACGGAAGCACCTGCAGAAGCAAATCCAGCCAGGGCTCTGTTTGTGTGTTTCATGTTAAGATACGGATCAACTGTGAACCAACCGCAACGCGTGCGCCTCTACCGTTTGCATGTGTGTGTATGCCACATCATTCTCTTTCTGCCCAACGACACAGGTAGACCAGCTGCAGAGCCAACTGCAGTCCAAAATTCAAGAAGTGACTACCCTCGGGAAAATGGCCTCAGGCAGTAATAAGGAAATGGCAGACCAGATACAGCGCATGCAGGTGCGAGCTGGTTTATCTTTGTGCCAACATAATGAAACAAAGATGACATTATGTATCCTGTGAATGTCCAGATCGGCATTCCACACACATACCTTTACAAGGTGGCAGGTTTTAGATAAGTAATTTAGTCACATACCACTTTATAAATACCTTTATATATGTTTGTGGTTGTTCAGGTCATTGGTAAGTTGGACACATACCCTCATATGGTTGCGAACTTCAAATCAGCTGGTTGCAGGTTCAAATCAGCAATCCAGACGCTTAGACGCCTACCTACACATTGTTAGCACATGCTGACTCTGAAGCAGCGCAACACATTGTTAGCACATGCAAACTCTGAAGTAGAGCTTCACATTGTTAGCACATGCTGACTCTAGAAGTAGCGCTACACATTGATAATACATGCTGACTCTGAAGCAGCGCTACACATTGTTAGCACATGCTAACTCTGAAGTAGCGCAACACATTGTAAGCACATGCTAACTCTGAAGCAGCGCTGCACATTGTAAGCACATGCTGACTCTGAAGCAGCGCTACACATTGTAAGCACATGCTGACACTAGAAGTAGCGCTACACATTGATAACACGTTATGTGTGCATGGCATCTCTCTTCTACGGTTGTGTGCTCGTGTGGAAATGACGTTTGGTGTGGCACTCTTTTGGTTGGCTTGACTAGTCACAAATGTGGTGAAGTTCTCCGAAGGTGCCACAGGTATGGAAATAAGGTGGCAGACGAGATAAGGTGGCATCCAACATAACGGCGTAAGTGCACGGGCCTGAAATTTGCAGACGAAAGTGACTCACAGATGGCATGCACCACTTACCTTGGTGTGGCACTCTCTTGGTTGGCTTGACTAGTCACAAGTGTGGTGAATGGTGAAGTTCTCCAAAGGTGCCACTGGTATGGAAGTATGGAAGGTGGCAGACGAAAGTCACAGGTGGCATGCACCACTTACCTGTTGACCTGCTGCTTAATTCAACATATATTTAGGTTTGGCAACGCCTTTGCTGTAGTACTGCGGAGCAGCAAATAGGTACAACACTGTGACAGCAGTTTTGAGCTGTAGACCTGTGCGTAAGGAGCGACTGTAGAACTGCGGCAGTAGTAGCAGACTGTGTGGTGCTGTACACATCAGTAGTAGCAGCAGTAGGCTGTGGCGGTGTGGCAGTGTGCCAGGAGCAGTAGTAAACTGGTGCTGTACACATCAGTAGTAGCAGCAGTAGGCTGTGGCAGTGTGGCAGTAGCAGTAGCAGCAGTAGACTGTGGCAGTGTGGCAGTAGCAGTAGCAGTAGTAAACTGGTGCTGTACACATCAGTAGTAGCAGCAGTAGACTGTGGCAGTGTGGCAGTAGCAGTTGCAGTAGTAAGTTGGTGTTGCACACATCAGTAGTAGCAGCAGTAGGCTGTGGCAGTGTGGCAGTAGCAGTTGCAGTAGTAAGTTGGTGCTGTACACATCAGTAGTAGCAGCAGTAGGCTATGGCAGTGTGGCAGTGTGGCAGTAGCAGCAGTAAACTGGTGCTGTACACATCAGTAGTAGCAGCAGTAGGCTGTGGCAGTGTGGCAGTAGCAATATAATTGAGCTTGATCCTGTTGCACACACCAAAGCACTTCTTGGCAGGGATGAGGTGGGGAAAACCTGAAGCGTGTGGCACTGCATTGTGTTGCGCGGCAGCAGGCATGCAGCAGCATACAAGTCTGTGGCGCACAGCCGTACATCACACACACACAAACACCACTTGCCGTCCCATGAACAGGAGGAGACAGAGGAGGCCGTGCTGGCAGGCAACAAAAAGTACAGTGCAATGCTGGCAGAGCGCATGAAGATTGAGGATGAGCTCAGAGACAAAATACAGGTACCTACGTGCGTGCCTACGTGTGTGTGCCTACGATTGTGTTATCGTGTGTGCCTACATTTGTGTTTACGTGTGTGTCTACGTGTGTGTTTACATGTGTGCCTAAGTTTGTGTTTATGTGTGTGCCTACATGTGCCTACGTTTGTGTTATCGTGTGTGCCTACATTTGTGTTTACGTGTGTCCTACATGTGCCTACGTTTGTGCCTACGTGTGTGCCTACGTGTGTGCCTATGTCTGTGCCTACGTTTGTGTTCACGTGTGTGTGCCTACGTGTGTGCCTACGTGTGTGTGCCTACGTGTGTGTTTACGTGTGTGCCTACGTGCGTGCCTACGTTTGTGTTTGCATGTGCGCCTACGTGTGCGCCTGTCTATAGATGTATGTGGGTGTCCCGATGTCTCTGTCAGTGAGCAGCGTGACTACGTTTGGCTCCAGTGGTGCAGACATTAAAAAAATGGGTGCTACCTGCTGCCTAGTAATGGGTGCCTAGTAGTGGGTGCTACCTGCTATTTGTGGCTCATTTTTGCCACCTAGCGTTATGGACCAAAGCCTTGGTGCTGTCTACTGGTGTCTATGAGTAGGGTTGGCCCGAACCGTATATATACACCGTATATGACCGTATATTTGGCGATTTTCCTGCCAAGAATACCGTATATACACCGTATATATATATGTTCTGGCCAACCCTATCGATGAGTGTGCCTGTCTGTAGGAGTACGTCCTTTTGTTTACGTCAGCAAGTAGCACAATTATGTTTGATGTTACAGATGTTTAAGATCAAGCCATCAGTCAAAAAATGCGACTGCTAAGCTGCGTTTGTTTTCTATCTGTTGTGTGTTTGACACCATAGTGCATGATGCCTAGCAATGGGCGCTAGCTGTTTGTTGTTGCTCAGTGCCTGCTGTATGCTACCTGGTGCACAATGCTGTTTGTTGTTGCTCAGTGCCTGTTCGTTGCTGAGTGTCTGTTCGTGCCTGTCAGTGTCTGTTGCTCAGTGCCTGCTGTATGCTACCTGGTGCCCAATGCTGTTTGTTGTTGCTCAGTGCCTGTTCGTGCCTGCTGAGTGTCTATTCGTGCCTGCTCAGTGCCTGTCAGTGTCTGTTGCTCTGTGCCTGCCGTATGCTACCTGGTGCCCAATGCTGTTCGTTGTTGCTCAGTGCCTGTTGCTCAGTGCCTGTTCGTTGTTGCTCAGTGCCTGTTCGTTGCTGAGTGTCTGTTCGCTGTTGCTCAGTGCCTGTTCGTTGTTGCTCAGTGCCTGTTTGTTGCTGAGTGTCTGTTCGTGCCTGCTCAGTGCCTGTTCGTTGTTGCTCAGTGCCTTTTCGTTGCTGAGTGTCTGTTCGTGCCTGCTCAGTGCCTGTTCGTTGTTGCTCAGTGCCTGTTCGTTGCTGAGTGTCTGTTTGCTGTTGCTCAGTGCCTGTTCGTTGTTGCTCAGTGCCTGTTCGTTGCTGAGTGTCTGTTCGCTGTTGCTCAGTGCCTGCTCGTTGTTGCTGAGTGTCTGTTCGTTGCTGAGTGTCTGTTCGTGCCTGCTCAGTGCCTGTTTGTTGTTGCTCAGTGCCTTCTCGTTGCTGAGTGTCTGTTCGTGCCTGCTCAGTGCCTGTTCGTTGTTGCTCAGTGCCTGTTCGTTGCTGAGTGCCTTTTCGTTGTTGCTCAGTGCCTGTTCGTTGTTGCTCAGTGCCTGTTCGTTGTTGCTCAGTATCTGTTCGTTGCTGAGTGTCTGTTCGTGCCTGCTCAGTGCCTGTCAGTGTCTGTTGCTCAGTGCCTGCTGTATCCTACCTGGTGCCTGCTGTATGCTACCTGGTGCCCAATGCTGTCTGCTGCTCAATTTCTGCTGCCTGTTGTTAAGGCACTGTCTGCTAGTTGCTGCGATGTGCACGCTGTGTGCTTCCTTACTCCTGGTTAGAGCGCCCATAGTTGGTTGCAATAACATCTCGCCCGATGATGATTGCACTATAATCTAGAAGTTGGGGGTGCAATCATTCGCTGTATCAGCCTTGCATTTCCTGTTTGTACTTAATTGCCAGATACATTAAGAGCAAACATCGCATAAGCAATATCACCTTAATCCTTACAAAATCTTCTATTGATGGGGTTGATCAGAACAGTATACATGCACCGTATAGGACCGTATATATGGTGATTTCCCTGCCAAAAATACCGTATATACACCGTACATATATGTGGTTCTGGCCAACAATAATATTGGAGGCAGTGCCAATGCATCTTGAGTTGCATCTTTGAGCTCATTGATTTTGTGGTGCTGCAGGCCTTGGAGAGGCAGCTAGAAGACAGCAAGCGCACGATGGCGGACACTGAGGCCGCACGTGAGTCACAGCGGCAGGAGTGGGAGGCAAAGTGCAAAGGCATGCAAGAGGACTCAAAGGCTATGGAGAACAGTTGGAAATCAAAGGTAGGCTTAAATTGTGGCTAATATTCAAATCCTTGACACGGACCAGAGCGTTGGCCAGTTGGATGACAGTTATAGGTGTAGTTCACGGCAGCCTGTGGTATGCCAGGGTTGGCCAGTTGGGAGTGAATTGCAGCAGCATGTGATACAGCAGGGCTGGCCAGTTGGGTGTAGTTCACGTCCAACTGTGGTTTGCCAATGATGGGCAGTTGAGTATGACTCGCAGCAGCATGTGGTATGCCAGGTTGGCCAGCTGGGAGTGAATTGCAACAGCATGTAATACAGTAGGGTTGATCAGTTGGGTGTAGTTCACGGTCAACTGTGGTATGCCAGGGTTGGCCAGTTGAGTATGGCTCGCAGCAGCATGTGGTATGCCAGGGTTGGCCAGCTGGGAGTGAATTGCAGCAGCATGTAATACAGCAGGGTTGGCCAGTTGGGTGTAGTTCACGTCCATCTGTGGTTTGCCAATGTTGGCCAATTGAGTATGCCTCGCAGCAGCATGTGGTATGTCAGGGTTGGCCAGCTGGGAGTGAATTGCAGCAGCATGTAATACAGCAGGGTTGGCCAGTTGGGTGTAGTTCACGTCCATCTGTGGTTTGCCAGGGTTGGGCAGTTGAGTATGACTCGCAGCAGCATGTGATATAGCAGGATCGGCCAGTTGGGAGTGAATTGCAGCAGCATGTAATACAGCAGGGTTGGCCAGTTGGGTGTAGTTCACGTCCATCTGTGGTTTGCCAATGTTGGCCAATTGAGTATGCCTCGCAGCAGCATGTGGTATGTCAGGGT
>Ga0307947_1001833_pt1:0-15000 | contig 16968 bp, 22 predicted proteins | sample OrgLakmetagen232_FD_201840 | JGI IMG/M metagenome (GOLD analysis project Ga0307947, IMG submission 201840) | Saline water microbial communities from Organic Lake, Antarctica - #232 | ecosystem: Environmental > Aquatic > Non-marine Saline and Alkaline > Saline | place: Antarctica: Organic...
CACACATACACACACACACACACTCGCACACACACACACACACACACACAAACACATGCACACACACACACGCACACACACACACATACCCACACTCATCTCGCACACACTACTCACAAATACATGCACCTCTACTGCACAGCAGGAACTGTATAAGCGCCTTGCCCCTCTCTCGCTCCACCAGCTTCGTGCGGTTGCTGCCCAAAACCCTGCCGCCACTTCCTCCGAATTTCTTTTTTACCTGAGGGACTTGGAGCAGCAGGCAGCCAAGTCTGAAAAGGGAGCAGGCAGGAGGAAAGCTAGACAAGCAGATGCCAGCAAGACGGCACAGACAGGCTTTGTCAGCAGTATTGAGGCGCCTTCCTGTGCCAGCAGGCAAGGCTCCCAGGTTGGTGGTCCATGTAGTTATTCATGCTCTTGTAGGCTGTAATTTCGACCCCTCTAGGGGCCCTAGAGATTTAACACAAAGCGTCGGTTTTGCACCATTTGCCCTGTGTGTGTTAGACAATTTGGTCGATTTACAGCGCGCATAGCATGGTACCCAGAACGGCTTGTACAGACACAATGGACGTGTAGCACGCATTTAGCTCCATGTTTTCGACCCCCTGAGGGAGTGTGTGTGTGTGTGTGTGTGGTTTGTTCGAGCTGGTTTTGCCTTGATTTTGCAAGTTCTGCACTCAGCTTGCACCCCAGGAGATCAGCTCTACCCTAAGTGCATCAGCACAGGTTCAGGAGGAACAGGGTGCCCTTTGTTAAAGTTTATAATCCCTGTGTTGCGTGCACAGTAAAATGGGGTGTGCCCTGACGATTTTAATTTCGTCCGATTTTGTGGGGGCGCACTCGTGTAGACCACCACTTTTTCAACAGGCACACGGCGCTTCCCCACTCTCTGTTTCACAGCAGCAGTATCAGCAGCAGCATCAACAACAACAGCAACAACAGTATCAGCAGCAAACCCAGCAGCAACCGCAGCCCCAGAGTCCTGAGCTTGATGCACTGCATTACGTCGTCAGTTCAAATTCCTCTGCTGCAGTGTGGGTGCCGGCACAGCAAGAGATTCCTTCTTGTACCGGTGAGAGCGCATTTCCGACCAATGAGGCTATGACTGCGTGGTGTTGTGCTGATATGCTGGGAGTAGTTCAGTGCCAATGCTGGAGTGTGAAGACATATTCCATTTGCTACCCTTGAAGCTTAAGCACCGCATTTAGTCAACAACCTAAAGTAGTCTAACTACTTGAACTACTTGCTAATTGCTAATGCCACGTACGCGGTCTGCGACACGCTTTTTGCTCACTTTGTTTGGAGTCACGTCTCGCATATATGGTCACACAGGATGCATGCGTACAAGCATGGCTGACCGAAATGCAACAATGTGTTTTTGTATGGCAAAGTATTCATGTGCTGGCTTTACATGCCCAGCTTTGTGTTTCCTGCCACCACAACGTGAACAGGCGTTGTTGGTCTCACGGGTGGATCGGAGCCCGAAGTGCAAGACATCATTTCATCTGACAGGATTGCGCGTGTCGCAGCTGAGCTGGTGGCATTTAGGGAATCTCAGGGTGCGTCACGGGCCTTTTCTACCCTGTGCCGTGTGCGCCCTTAGCTTCCAATATAATTGCTTTTCAGTCATTGCACGGTTTGAATGTTTCTCAATCACTTTTTGGAACCTTTAAGGTTTGTGAAGCTGAAGGCTCCTTTCTAGCAGTAGCAGTTTACACGCTGCATACACACATACAAAGAAACCTTTGAACGTATTTCCACTACCAGCACTTCCCATTGATACCTTACCGGTCTTGTAAATAAAACACCCACCGTTGTATTATTCTCTCTATGTTGGCTGTGATCACAGGAGAACTCCTCTCATTTCATTGCACTGACAACCCAACAGGGTCTAGGTTTTCACAATCAGGATGCTGAAGTCTATGCTCTGCCCTTCACAGAACTTGAAGCCAGCAGCCACCTGCTGCCCTCCTTGGCATCCTCACTTGCGTACGACAATTTATTGAGGTGGAGGAAGCAGCAATCTGAAGACGACCAGCCGTCTGTGAGCGCTTATAATGACATTTCAGTGGGGGGTGTTTCCGTGGAGGAACTCTACAGGGCTGGCGAGAAACAGGTGGGTGGGTTGCTTCAGTGGGATCAAGGAAGAGGCGATCTACTTCAATGAGATTTAGAAATAGGGAGGTTCGGGGAGAAAGAAGTGGGTTGCTTTTTTGAGGTCAGGAAGAGGGAGGCAAAATGGAGAGTAAGATGATTTATGAAGAGAAGGCTGACTGAAGCGTACAACCTTGACTTGTGAGGATGTAAAGAAGGTTCCTGCAAAATTTGTAGGTAGCCCGCAAAACACACTTTAGGTAAAACAAACAGGACAGGGGAGCTCAAGTTCCAGCCTTGTAGAGCCATTCTATCACAACAGGCACAGGGGGTAAATCCAGTAAATACCAATGACTTCTTAGCCTTTGTGCTCCTATTGTTTGGCTGGCACACAGGAGCAACAGCACGTGCAGGAGCAACAGAAGCTGGCAAGATCACGACAGCAGCAGCAGCTTAGAAGTGAGTCAGTCTTTGTTTCCTTTGCCACTTCCACCTTGCTTATTTTCCTCGACGCCTCAATTCTGTCTCTTTAAAATCAAGACCCTTTGCATTCATGCTCAGAAATCATGGTCTGCATTGTGTGTACCCGTCTTTGTTTTGTGCTCCTGTGTGCTGTTTTGGTTGGGATATCATTGAGCAGCATTAAACAAGCCGCCAGGAGGGATGTCAACAATAATGAAAGCACTGGTAAGCGCGTCATTCGATTCCTAGCTGTGTTTATAGATCAGTGTTCATAGAACAACACAAATATGTATGTATACATGATTATTGTAGCGGGAATTTTTCATGCCTCATACATAGGGTTGGCCAGGACCATATATATACGGTGTATATGCGGTATTTTTGGCAGGGAAATCACCAAATATACGGTCATATACGGTGCATATATACAGTTCTGGCCAACCCTACTCATACATGGTGTTTGTATACGGCTCTGGCCAATTCTAGCTACAACTCATGTGACCTCGAGAAGTCTTTCCTTGCAATCAACGTTCCACAATCTGCTAAGCTCCATTGGCTGATCAGGTGGCTCAATTTACCAGGGAGGAGGGCTGCTTACCAGCAATGGGGACAGCGCAAATAGCCCGTCCGGTTTTGCAGAGCGTCCTGGGAATGAAGCCTTCAAGGTGATGATCGAAATGTTACAGCTCTTAAAATGCTTGTGATTTCTGGACATATGTATTTGAGGCATCCCATGTGCAATGTTTGTGCAAAAAGCAAGTATGACGTCATTAAATGTGTAGGAGGTGGTCCATCTTCTTGTGATGACGGCATGCGTAGGGGGGAGTCACTTGTCAACATTGTGTTTGTCGCCTCAGCATGCCGTTTTGCGCCTGCGTATCCCTTGTACAGGAAATGGCGGCCATGGCAATGGCAAGGATGCGATCTAGGCTTGTGGGGTATGAAGACAATGCCAGTTCTGCGGTGAGTGCAGCAGAGGGGGGGGGCCCAGGCACATAATGACCTGCCACAGCTCAATTTTGTGATTGGGTTCCAATCTAGCTCATTTGGATCTGACTGAGAAAGTACACGAAGATTGATGTAGAAAGCAACCTCGTTTTTGCCTTTTTGATTAGGTGATAGGTTTTGCAGGGCTCTGACTAGTGTTAGCACTGACTTGGAGTCTTCCCTGCACGCTGACACCTTTCAGCGCATGATTTCCCTTCTTATGATTCATTCCAAGCAAGTGCGTGGCTGTTCCTTTCCTTTTTCCTGCAGGTTTCTGTCCTTCAGGCCCTGCTAGCCACAGGGAAAGAATGGGGTCGTGGCGGCTGGGCAGACCAGATGCATGAAGCGTTCTACCCCCCTGGCATACAGGGTTTGACAGGGGAGCAGCGCGTGTGCACCACACCAGAGGTACCCACAAGGGCTCCTTTTTCTTAAATGATGTGGGGAGTGGTTTTTTATTGCCTGCGTAGTTTTTTCCTACTTACAAGGGTATGACAGGGAATGGCGGGGGAGCAGCTTTTGTGCACCACTCCAGAGGTACTTGCAAGTGAAGCGATAATGCTGAACAGAAGCAGCAAGCGCCAGGAGTGCTTCCGACAGCTGATTTTTGATGTAGGAGGGCACCAACAGCTAGCTTTCATAGTGCTATCATGGCACTATCATATGACACCATCACCCGAATGTGACCAAAACTACTTCTACATTTGGGTTTGAGCCCTCCGCCACATGGCAGTGTAAAATTGAAGCAATGAGAAACTAACAAGGTGACCCGCATTGACAAAAGATAATATTTAGTGGGGAACAGAAGGTGTTAGTAGTGAAATATATGGCACTTCCTACAGCAAGAGGAAAGGAATGCCTTGACGTGATGTGCTCCTTACTCTTTTCTGCATGCACTTGTAGGAACTTCGGCTTGTTGCTCCAATGATACAAGCCAACCCTTTTTCTTGCTGCAGGTGCTGAGAAGTGTGATCAGCTCTCGCCTTCTTAATGGCAGCGGAGAAATGACTGGAGAAACGACACAGCTGGCAGACTTGCTTGAAGATTTAGACGATTACGTCACTCATGTGTGGGCAAAGCAGAGCAGACCTCTTGACCGCTATGGGTAGCTTCCATTTTTTATTGAGGAGCTCTGGCTAGTGTGCGCGCTCCTCCTCGCTTTGCCCAAATTCTCAGCACAGATTTTTGCTTCTGCTTATCTTGTTTGGCTCGTTGCTTGTCAGCGTGAACAATGTAAGGAGAAGATTCCTTTTTGGAATGCAGAGGTGTGTTTGGCCAGACATGTAGTGTCTAAACTTGCTAGGTGTTGCAAAAGAGAGTTGGGAGTTGCTTTATAAATTCGGATACTAGAAAGGAAGGTAAGACAGTTGGAGGATTATGAGCAAGCAGCTCTTCTTGTTCCAGGGACAGCATAATCTGACCGTCAGTCCTCCTCATCGGTTTGGGGTTGCAGTGCGCTTGCAGAAAGCCTAGTAATTGCCTGGTGGTGTTTAGAGACAAACCAAGGAGCACACTTTTCTCGGTCAAGCAGCTCCTTACCAATTAAATTATTTTGCGCCTGTCAAAAGTAAGGATTAAGCTTTTTATGTTCACTTCTAGATATCCAAGTTGTAGGATCTAAGCTGCCCCCATCCCCAGCACACGCACCCTATTCTATAATCAGGAAAAGGAACAGGCATTAAACGTGAAGATACGTGCAGGTGGCATCGCTATTAGTAGTACCTGCTGCGTCGTTACCTTCGAAGTTAGCGTACCTACACAGTTAGGTAGGTATCCCAACTGTCCCAAATGCATGTCAACTGTTGGCTGTTTCCTTGCTGGAAGTGGCACTAAAGCACAAGGTGCACACAACTCAAGATTGATAGTGTGGTCAAAGGTGATACAAGCTCACTCAAGCTCACTCAAGCTCACTCAAGTAGATCATCAAAAAGTGCAAAATCAATGATGGTGTAAGTGACAATCTCAACCAAGGTGGCAAGCAGTCCAAATTCACAAAATTGTAGCGTTCAAAGCCATTAATTAGTTGTAAGCTACGGTCAGTACGTATAGGTTACGAAATAAATACTTGAAAATCTGCTAATGAATTGCAGTTGATGAATAAGAAATCCGACAATTAAATGAGCACTGCTTGCACCAGGGAGCATCACAGAGCATTGCTAATCTGGCCCAGTGCTCAGCAAGGCCCTTTGTACCTAGGTGCTCGGTTGTGATGTATGCAAACCCAAAACTCTCTACCCTTGTTGATGCACAAAGAGGAAAATTACACATTTCATGGTTGGAGCAGTAACAGAGTGACAAACATTGCTTGAAACCCAGCGTAAAAGAGGAAACCGATGACCGCGGTCCTGTAATTTAGACGAAACCTGTAAGAAGATGGGAACACGTTGCTTGGTAAAAAAGTTTGCCCATAAATGTTTTCAGATCCACGCAAGCTCTGGAAAACCACTAAAGTAATACTACATTGCAGATGTCAATAAGAGAGGTCACACAGATATGCATTGCGATTCAAAGGTACAAACCATCAAGCAGGCAGGGCTACTCACTTGAACAGGAAGGGGATGAGCAGGCCCCACATACACATGTTGATGAGAGCTGTGATGTACAGCGCACGCGTCGGCACATCATCTGGCATCAGCAAGACACCGTCCTCAGACATGTAGGATCCAAATATCATGACACAGGCCATTCCTGAGTGCATGTTGGAAAAAGGTGCTTTGACGGAGGTGCAGGTGCAGGCACGTGTGTGGGCAATGCGTGTTATTGCTGCTGCTTGATAAACGCGTCAATGATGATGACCACATGATAACATGATGATGACGACATGACGATGACGAGCACTACCTCAAACACCACTTTGGCTAACACTAACAGTTAGCAACCATGCGGTCGCTTCTACTGCAATGAGTTGGCTTGTGGCAGTGCCATAAACAAGTTAACAAAACATACCACCCACCTGCCAGGAGGATAAATATGGGAGATGCAAAGCAGGCTGTGATTGCCATGGTGGGGTAACCATCCCTTGCCTGCAGGATTTAAGAAGCACTGAAACAAATCAGCGCGGTAGAGGCAAAACCTCCAAACAAGCATAGTGACAGGAGGAGAATTGAGATGGTTTGCTAGCACTTATGTTCAAAAGCTACTCTAACACCACAGAAACACGCGGCCAACTGAAGATGCAGCAGACTGGTGTCTCTGTGCTAAGAACCGCCTCACCATCGTGAGGTTGCACACTGCGTCGCACATACTGTTGCCCCATGATAGAATGGTAGCACCTAGCAGTGCAAGCGGGATGTGAAGGATCTGCCCCACAGCTAGCACCAGGCCCACCTATAAGATGAAGTGGTTGTTTAGTTTAGTGTAGTCTGATTTATGAAGGCCTCCAGCCTGGCATGGCTGCTCAACCTACAAGGATCCCAACAAAAAAGATCGGCAGCTGCACTTATAAGCTTGCCGAATATTTTAGGTGTCAAGCACCACTCATGCAAATATGTGTGTGAGCGTCTGCTTGTTAGACGAGGACCATGCTTGGAAGCAAGGCACCCAAGGCTTCTTTCAAAAGGCACCGGAATTCCTTTTGACCTGGTGAGCGTGATGATGGAGGTGCTGCGAATGCCAAATTTACAGCTGTTGCATTAGCACTCACCAATTTAAAAATGAGTGCCAAATCCACGGTATGCGCATCAACACTCACCAATAAAAAAACGAGTGTCAAATCCACGGTATGCGCATCAGCACTCACCAGCTCATTTGCTGCTGCGTCCATCCAGAGCATGGAGCCACAAAATGTAAGCGCCACAGCCACGCCTGCATGCCGACAAAAACATTTGTAGATTGCCAGATAAGCATGAACACATCCACACCCACACCCACACTATACACCCACACTTACATCCACACCCACACTGAAACCTACACCCACACCCACACCTGCACCCGCACCCACACCCACACCCACACCCACACCCACATCCGCACCCACACCCACATCCGCACCCACACCCACATTCACACCCACACCCACACCCACACCCACACCCACACCCACACCCACACCCTCATTCACACCCACACCCACACCCTCATTCACACCCACACCCTCCATTCACACCCATACCCACGCCCACACCACACGAGGCTGCCCCTCACCGAGAAGATGCCCGTGCAGCTTTCCATCCCTTGGCCATTTTGCCAGGATCAGCAGCCATACGCAACCACACGTGCATGCCAGTAGCCTCAATGAAGTATAAGATGGGGAGGAGTGTAGCTGGAGCCAGCTGTGCTGGGCCGTGGCGGTGTCCTGATCAGCTGCTTGATGAAACTGGTCACTTGATGAGACAGGATGAGGGATATCAAAGACCCCGTTGCGGCTGCTGACGCCACCGCTGCTGCTGCTGCCATTGCTAGAGAAAGGGGCCCACCACTACACACACAGGCGGCAGAACAACAATTGGGTGTTACCCAACTTTTTCCATCAAAAAGTAACAAAGGAATTGAAACGATTTGCTTCTTGTCATACGCCTGAAAGTCAAGTAAATAGACCAATGAGCATGCAGGGAGCTGACTTTCGAATTAAAACAAGTCTGAGACCGTGTACCCTTGCAGGACGGGAAGAAGCAGAGCGTGCAAAAGCAAATTGCTTCAGCAGTACAGAGATCAATTTAAATTAACCAGTATTTGGACGCATGCAGCCACCTTGTCATGGCAAATGATGAACAGAATTTGATGGTCAAAGAGGAAAGGCATGCCCGTCTGTACACACACAAGATCCCAAACACAGATACACACAAAAATACACCAAAAAAACTCACACACATGTGTGTTCAAATTCCGTTACGCAAAACATTCACAAAGTTTCACTGACACACGCACATATGTGCGTGCTATTTTTGGTATGCAAAGCGTACACAAAAACAAACACACCAAAAAACTGCACACATGTGAGCGCATATTAAGGTATGCAAAAAGTACACAAAACAAACACACCAAACAAACGCACATGTGCGCGCAATACAGATACACAAAACGAGAAAACATAAACACACCGACACACGCACACATGTGCGCGCATATCAGCTGTGCCCACCTGGAAGTAGAGTGCAAGTGTGCAAGGGGCCACCACCGGCATCGCCAATGCATACGCAAAGGGAGAAACAGGAACCCTGCTTCGATCTACCTGTGATTTTCATCGTGAATTTTATTGTGAATTCCATTACAATTAAACAGTGTGAGTCGTTACCTGAGATGACTGTGCACCTATTATTGATTGCATCGAGGCAGGGAGAGTTGTTACCAAAAAAGCTATATGCTTCTTTTTGTTTTTTTTCTTCTATAGGTGAGGCTTTGCAGGCAGAGGTCCAGCAGCTATGTGAAATTATTTGCTTAACTCCCATCACAAAATTACTATGTCTGATCACAAGCAGTTCTACTAGGTCTCTGTCTGTCAGGTGCTCAAGCAGAAGGGCAACTTTCTTGCTCTCTTATTGCTGATGATAGTGGCAGCAGCAAAAAAAGCCTTATGTCTCCACCGTGCTTTTTTAGCGTGCACCGGACGACTTACGTAGCGGTTGGTACCGCAATGTGTGTGGCAAGCTGTTACGCACCTGAGGCATTGTCAGGGACATGGCTACCGTGAGGAATCGAGTGAGGCCTGACCAGGCAATCCACATCAGGCGAGCGTTGCGTTGGTGATACACCAGCACCTTGCCCTGTTGCATAATCACAGGCAGCAGCACAGGTAATCCACATCAGGCGAGCGTTGCGTTGGTGATACACCAGCAGCACCTTGCCCTGTTGCATAATCACAGGCAGCAGCAGCAGCAGCAGCAGCAGATTGCAATGTCCACGAATGTAATTTAGAATGTGGTACGGCATGAACATGAGGGGCTGGTATAATACAGATATTGCTGTGGATGTATGCAAGTTGAACAAGGTACGCTCCGCAGATATCATCCACACAAATGTACTCAGGAAAGTTATGCAGCATGAACATGAGGGGTTGGTGTGGTATGAACAGGGCTGTGGAAGTACGCACGAGTGGAACATGGTACGCTTTGCAGATGTGTTCACACAAATGTACTCCAAAAAGTTATGCAGCATGAACATGAGGGGCTGGTATGGTACAAACAGGGCTGTGGATGTATGCAAGTTGAAAAAGGTACGCTTAGCAGATATGTTTGCACAAATGTGTTCCAGAAGGTGGTACGCATGAACAAGGCTGCGGATGCTGTGTGCACCAGACAGTGAGACATTGTGCACCATTAAAAACGTGTGATCACAACAGCAAAGGAGGGTGAGAAGTAGATGCTAGTGTGCAAATTCTCTCAGAGTCTGAGCCAGGATTATTGGGATTTGAGGACAAGGCAAGTGTATCCTGTGATTTTGTGCGGTGGACCTGGCACACGTGTGTGTGTGTGTGTGTGTGTGTGTGTGTGTGTGTGTGTGTGTGTGTGTGTGTGCGCCTGCAAATGCCCACATTGAATCCGCCACACACGCATGCGAAAGCTGTGATGCAGCCAACGCACATGTCTCAGGCGCCACCTCTTTGGGCCAAGCACTGAGACGCCCCCCTTCTCACCTGCACAATCTCAGCCCATTCCATGGTCGTCTCATCCACCAAACTGTCGCACTCGCTCCCACTCCCACTCCCTTCACTGCACCCATCACTCCCACTGATGCCCATTCCATCTTTGATGCCATACTCAGCATCTCCACCCCCGCCCCTCTCTTCACCCCTTCTGAAGTCCTTTTTGTCACTCGCACCCTGAAAGCCACCAAAGCTAGGGTTTCTGCTGGGTGCAGCAAATGCCGTGTGTGCTTGAACCGAAGCAGCACACACAGCGCCCTCAGCAGCAAGGGCTTCTGCCCCTATCGAGCGTACAGCTAGAGAAGCAGAGGACCTGGTTTCCTGTTGGTCTACAAGCTGCTGCTGCTGCTGCTGCTGCTGTGGACATTGAGGCAGCTGCTGTTCATTCTGGACATACTGTCTGTGCTGCTGCGAGACTGGAGGCTGCACCTCCTCTTGCAGCTGATGCTGAGGGCCCTCCTCCTGCTTCTGCTCGTGTCCTTGCTGCTGCTCTTGCTGCCGCATGTGCCGCTGCCTGGGGCGCTGAGGGGGTAGGTGTAAGGGGGGCACCCCAGGAGCCGTAACAGATAGATCGCTGGGGTCTTGTGGTGATGGAGATAATTTCGGTAGTGTTTGCTGCTGCAGTAACATTGGCCTGGAGGCCGATCTGCTCTGGCCCTGATTTGAGGGTTGCGGCAGTGATTGTGGCCAAGAATCTGTGCTGCCGCCAAGGCCCATGCCTGAGGTTGATTTGGACCGCCATCTGCTTCTTGTTAGCTGGGAACGTGCTGCTGCAGTTCGTGCGGTTGCCATGGGGGGGGCTTCTATGTCTGGTAAAAAGTCGGTAGCATCCAACGTGGTTTGCCTCCGATGGCGCTGCCTGCGTGAACATAGTTGTTGGTGCATACGTGCATGTGCTGTGTTTGAAATGTGTACGCATTTCAGGCAGGCGTGTAGTAGAGATGTTGGATCGGAGATTGAAGTAAGTAGGCTCACAGGTAGGTTGGCAAGCAAGGCAGCTCTGAGCTGTAAATTACGTTTTAAAAGAAGCAGCCTAACAACGGAGGCTTCATGCTATATTTACATAGCTCGCGTCAGACATTTACACAGCTTGCGTCAGAAATGGAATCATTTTGAATTGGTTCAGTAATCAAGAAGGCATCACACGAACAATTGTCCCCCACCGTACCACACAGCACCAGCCCCCCCCTGTACCCACAGCCTATAATTAATAAAGGCGTCACAAACACAAGTGCCCGCATCGCACCACACAGCATCCCCCCCCCTGTACCCACAGCCTAGTAGCAACAAAGGCATCTCAAACACATGTGCCTGCACCGCACCACACAGCGTCAGCCCCACCATACCCACTGCCTGTAAGTAAGAAAGGCATCATAGACGTAAGTGCCCCCGCCGCACCACACAGCGTCAGCCCCACTGTACCCACAGCCTGTAAGTAAGAAAGGCATCATAAACGTAAGTGCCCCCACCACACCACACAGCGTCAGCCCCTCCGTACCCACCCACCTTTGCAGCTGATAAAACAGCAGCAGCTTCTTCAGCCTCACGTGCTCATGCTCTAGATGACTTTGGACCACGGCCCTGGTTGGCTGTGAGCCCCCTTCTTCTGTACCACAAGTGTTGTGCGCCCTCTCATCAACCGTGCCGTCCTCTTGCTTCCCTTCCAGCACCAAATCCCTTTTCCACTCTGCCTCTGATTCTCTGTATCCATCCTCTGCTACGATGCTACAAGTCTTTTCGCTGCCGGCACCTCCAACGCCGGCCCCTTTTGCAGCGGCACCCACGCACATTCCACCCACAGCTGCTGGCTTGGAAACCCCCTGCTGAGAGCCCAGGGGCGACAGTCTGCTCGGAAGTTGCTGGTGGTGGTGGTGGTGGTGGTGGTGAGGGGGGTGTTGATAGTGGCTTTGTGGGGGGTGATGGTGGGGTGGAGGGACAATGCTCATGACCTGCTGGGGCAAGTCAGCTGTGGGTGAAGGCAAGCTAGTGGCAGGCTTCATGTGGTGGCTGTGTGCTACAGGGCTCCAAGGAGGGCTACTTGTATTAGTAGGGTTGGTGGGTATCGTGTGCTGCAGCAAAAATTGGAGTTCGTTGAAGCGTTGCTCCAAAAGGAGGGGGATGCAGGCCTCCAGATCACCTGAAGTTGGGCGCAGGAGTGACGGGGGAGGGGGGGGGGGCAGCGTGTTTTGGGGTGTGTGTGCAGGTTTGGAAGAGGTTGAAAGATGGCTGGAGCTGAGAGGGGTGATTGTTTTGTATTGGACTTCTGCAGCTTTGGTGTGCACGACATCCATTGTTCATAGGGTTGGCCAGAACCATACACAATCGGTGTATGCACGTTTCTTTTACCAGAAACTTGTTCACAAGTAAGGTCAGGTACGGTGTGCATATACATTTCTGTCTAACCCTTACTGAATTTTACGACTAATATACGTGACAAATCTTAGATGTTGCAAATGTGGTCACATATGTTGGTGAGAAAGCTATAACAGTTTTCCTGCAGGTTGTTGTGTGAGTGCAAGCACAAAGAGTGCTGACACTGCATGATGGTTTCTTTTTTAGCCTCTTTTCAACCGGAAAGGCCTGTAACTGCCTTCTGTGATTGGGCCCACACGTTGTTGTGTTCTTGGCCACTGCAGGTCACACTTGAGCCTTCGACAGAGCCAGCAGCGCAAACTTCATCAGCAGCTTGTTGAGACTGAACACTGACACAGCCCTAATGATCATCACCATCAGTAGCAAACACCTTGTTCAGAAAGCACTGCTAAGCATTCAACATTTTGCAGCTCTAGTGCAGGTTTTGGACTCTCAATGGTTACCACCTCTTATAGCAAGCACTCACTCTCAGTTATTGAATTTCGCAGTGTTTCAGAGAGCGTGAGCTCAAGCGCGGGTCATACCGATCTGTTTGCTTGCTCAGCCTTAAAAAGGCACAGAAGACACCATAACAGCATCACCTTGACCTAGTACGTCAAAAGGGGTGTCGTTGCAGTATCATCTGGGCCTAGCATGGCAAGCAAGACATCGTCACCGCGTCACCGTGGCCTAGCATAGCAAAAGAACTTTGTTGCAACATTACCTTGGCCTAGCACGGCAAAAAAACATTGTTGCAACATTACCTTGGCCAAGCACAGGCTCAGTGTGCTTATGCCTGGATGCACCGCTGCTAACACGGCTCAAAGCCAAACTCTCACTGTCTGTGTTGCCCAAGTTTGAGGCGCCAGTGGCCCTATGTGTGCGCACAAGCGAGGAGGGGCTGGCACGCAAACAGTGGAACAGTGTTGTTGTGTTGAGAGAGGTTTTCTTGTGGATGGGTTTGACCAGTACTGGGCGAATAAACCGTGCAATCTGAGGTAATTCCTCTAGCACTCATGACAAGTGAGGGAGCGCCTGTTTAATGTCCGCGGCTTGTATTGGCAATGACGGCCTTAAACTAGCCTTGACCTTGTGTTCCTAAGACTCCTCTGCGCATGTCAGCCACTCAAAACACTCACACTCACACTCACACACACACACATGCACCGCACATTGCACACTGCACAAGGAAACATTGAGAGAACAAAGTGCACAGACACACCCTGCTGTCAGCAGCTCACACCCCAAGACCCTCCTCTGCTCACCTGTGGAAGTGTGCTCGACCCCCAAGAGTGCCTCCAAAACTGCTTCTGCGTTGTTCATGCCTACGACCGCTGGCTTCTCTGCTAACAGGCTTGCTGCTGGCACCACCGCTCATGTACTGCTGCTGCTGCTGCTGCCCCTACAGGAATCGTAGAAGAAGAAGAAGGCAAGCTCACATGTGCTTGATCAATGCTCAAGTTCCAGGCGTGGCAGACAAATAAATGAATGTAACAAACATTTGTCCACATTTAGCCTGTAACATCTAGCCTGATGCCTTGACACATACACAGCTACTGTGCGTTTGTTCAAGCAGGGAAGCAGGGCGTTCACAGAAAGAGGACACATCATGCAACACAAAACATTGCCCATGAAGTGGGAAGCCTACACAGCAGAATGACGTAATGCCGCTCCCTGCCTGAGCATCTGTAAGCCCATACATGTATCGTAGCCAATACATATGCATTGACACATCTGCCCGTGCACCTGCAATCCACTACACGTGACGTGGGCAATACATACTTTATTTGTTATGCAGACATATATTTTCACACCTCTTCCTGTGCACCTGTGAGGCAGCACACGTAACGTAGGCAATACATACATAACATGCAAAAACGTATGCGACTCGTAATATGCAATGAACCCCTACCTGTGCACCTAGCCAGCCTGCTGAGGTGTTGGTCTGCGATGCGCTTGAGCACCTGCTACCATCCTGGCCTGTAGAGGTTCCATTGTCGTTAAGTAGGCTGATGAGGTCCACAGTAACACAAGGCAGCAGTGGCTGCCTCACGCTCACTGGTGCCAAAAAAGCTGCCTTCTCACCATCCTGCTTGTGTGCTGCTGCTAGTGTGGTGAGAAGCTGCTGCTCCTCGCTGCTGGCAGACGCTGCAACGCAGGAAGAGGAATGGGAGGGTCCGATTGCATTGCTGCACCCGTTCTTGAATGCTTCAGGTCTAATGCAGTGGACCTGGGACGGGGGCAAACATGCTCCTTGCTGCTGCTGCTGTCTCCCCTCCTCCCCCTCTTCCTGTCGCGCATCCCCAAGCGACCATCTCCTCATGCGTGACCTACACCCTGCCTCAATTTGCGGCATCTGGTCTTCCTCTTCTTTAAATGCCCTCGCGCTCAACCTCTCCACATCTGATTCCCCACCAAGCTGCTGCTGCTGCTGCTGATGTTGCTGCAGCCGTGAAGCCCCAAGCCAGCTGTCCCATGTTTTTGCGGCCCTGCCTTCCCTGTCCCTCAGAAGATCCTGTCTA
>Ga0307947_1001835_pt1 | contig 16960 bp, 16 predicted proteins | sample OrgLakmetagen232_FD_201840 | JGI IMG/M metagenome (GOLD analysis project Ga0307947, IMG submission 201840) | Saline water microbial communities from Organic Lake, Antarctica - #232 | ecosystem: Environmental > Aquatic > Non-marine Saline and Alkaline > Saline | place: Antarctica: Organic Lake...
TTTGTAAAGGAAATGAGGAAGCAGCCAGGGTTGGGCAAGCAGACTTTGAGGCTTACCTCGTCCCTAACAGTTGTCAGTAGTGTTTAGGGTTAAGATGAAAAGTTTATAGCTAGGGGTTATTAGGTAAGGGTGAGGTGCAGGAGGGCTCCTTCATGACATACTATTAAGGTGTCACACTGTATGCAGTGTGCAGAAAACCCTTCTACAATTAGGTAAACACAATCATTACTGGGCACTCATATCAGTCACAGGCTTCCTTCGTATATATGTCTTGTAGCTTCTATTCATCCCACTACTTCTTTGCAAGCCATCCACGTATGAATTACCCTGATATGCTTTTGCTCCTTGAAGGCAGCTCGTATTCACATAAACAGAGGGTATGATGTTGTTGGTATTATTTTTAGGGTGGGGGTTGACGCAAGGGTGAGGTTGAGGTCAGCAGACACCGAGCGTATACGGCAGGCAAATTGCGAGTGTGTTTAATACAGATTGCAGCCAAGAATGACAATTCATAAAGTCATAATCCTTCAGCAGTAAAATCTGGGGCGCTCTCACTCACTCACTCACTCACTCACTCACTCACTCACTCTCTCTCTCTCTCTCTCTCTCTCTCTCTCTCTCTCTCTCTCTCTCTCTCTCTCTCTCTCTCTCGCTCGTACACATTCACAGAAGCACACACACACACACAACACACATGCACAGGCAGTCTGAGGGTGTACAGTGATGTCGTGCTATTTTTATGTGTGCAGCTACCCGTGACTTGTGTCGCCACATGTAGAGTTGAGAAGGAGCACCCTGGCTAATGTAATACCGCAGTGATGTCGGGCAAACAGTTTACTGATGCCATACTTTATGATTAGGGTTGGCCAGGACCATACATTCATATTGCATACTGTGTATGCACGGTACTTTTAGCATGGAAAAAGTACCACACATAACAGCCATATATGGCGTAGATACACGGTTCAGGCCAACCCTGGTCATGATAGAAATTCCTGTCTACACGCACGTGAAGATGGCAGCGTCTAATGCGGCCGTCTCTCGGGTTACGCTTGCCAGACAACGCAGCATTGCGGTCTCCCCAGCAGTATTCCTCTCGTTGCAATCCACAAGCATGGGCTCTTCCAGTAGGGCCTTAACGACCGCGTGTGCATGTGAGCTAACTGCCAGAAGCAGAGGCGTCTCTGCAGTATGTGTGTTTGTGGGTGTGGGTGTGGGAGGGGGGGGGATTGTTGTGTATGTGGGTGTGGGTGTGGGTGTGGGTGTGCATGTGAGTGTATATAAGTGGTGAGTGTGTGAGTGTGTGCATGTTTATGTAAGTGTGTATGTGTGTGCGTGTGCATTTGTGAGTGTCCAATGACCGGACTGTGCGTCCAATGTCCTATGTCGGAATGTGTGTCCTGATACTGTCTGTATACTAACTTCTATCTGGCTTTTAAGATCAACTTTAACCCACACACCTCCACAAGCAGCGCACTGATGGAGCTTGTCGCTACACACGTCAAACATGAAACTTTACCTGTGACTCTCTCTTTGTCCACCATGGCAATGCCTGCAATCTTCTTCTTTGCGTACATGTAGGCGCCCCGGATCTGTGCTGGCTTTAGGTAATTCAGGCAGGTCAGTGCTGAAGCCTGCACATGTGTGTGTATGTTCACACGTGTGTGTATGTATGTGTGTGTGTGTGTGAGAAAGGGAGAGAGGGAGAGATAGAACAGAGCCAAAAGGAAGGCGCTGGTGCGCAGCATGTGGTGTTCATTTTCATACTGGGCAAGCATTCTTCTTCTTATTGGCATAAGAAAGTTTCAGATTAAGACTGCTAGAAACACAATGCGCAAGCCACGACATTACAGCTCCTTCAACGCGCAGGGTCACTAAGCACGTGCAAACACGCACACATGCGCACACACACACGCACACACCCACACTGCCATCAGCTTCAAGATGATTCACACAAACACACAGAGGTTTACCTGAGCTGCAGGCATGCAGCCAGCCATCAGGGCCATGTGTATGACTGCTACCCCGTCTGCGTTAGGCTGCAGCAGTACCATCTCAATGGGCTCAAGCTCGCTCTCGGGGTCGTCCTTCTTCAGCGCAGCAGCGGCAGTGAGCAGCTCCGTGCAAACCTGTGTGCAGGATGTGATCAAATGTGTGTAAGTGTGTGTGTGTTTGAGTGTGTGCGAGTGTGTATATATGGGGTGGGTGGGGGCAAGGTGTGATCAAGCAGGATGTGATCAAGGAAGCATTGCATAAAGGAAGGGATGCGCAGGAAGCACTGCAAAATGTGATCAAGGAAGCTGAGCAAGGAGAGACACACATGTGCACACATATATGCGCACACGCAATTGTATAACAGTGATGAAGCTTCTTAACGTCTGCACACATGAGAGAGGGGGGAGCAGGAGGAGGCGCAGACCTGGTGTGAAAAAACACATACTTGAATGGACGTGGGGTTGCATACTTTGAAGTTGATGAGGCATGCCCGCAGCAAAGAAATATTTGAGTTATCATCAGTGCAGGCTGGGAGCTAGTGTGTGCTTGGCTGGGCAGGTCCCAGAGCTGGGACGCTGCCATACAGGCGCCATTCTAAAAGTTTGCAAACTTCATCTTTTTGATTGTCTAGCAATGTATCCAGTACATGAGCTTGCGCTGAAAACCCATGCGGAACTGAGGCAGCTATAACGCCTTCAAAAATGACTATGAAGGCCGCTCAGACTCACTACGCTGAGCATACAGAGAAATGTATTTCACTTATGTTAACAGCAAAACAGAGTTCCTTATAAAGTTAAAATCTTCAACTCCATCAGTGAGAACTAACGAAACGGAGAATAAAATTAAATTTGCCTGGGGGCTAGTCCTTGATGGCCAGCACGTACTGCGTGTGACCATGACAACATTCACACTGATGACACACACACACTCACACACACATCCGCACACACACACACACAAATACACATCCGCACGCGTGCACACACACGCACACCTGCCCGTGGCCTCGCATCGCTGCCAAGTGTGCTGGGGTGTCCTTGTTGGCGTCCATCTTGTCAACCCTGAGTTGCCCAGTGCTCAACAGGCTTTTCACCAAGGTCAAGTTCCCCTGCACGAGTAGAAAACATGTGTTACCGTGTTTCAGTCAAGCATAAAGTGGGAGCAGTAGCAACGTGTTTCAGTCACGCAAAAAGTGGGAGAGGGGGACGTGCGTGTATGGGACCGATCCGACTTTCCGAACAAACAATTTTACGATTACGAGCAAATCCAAGGACACCACCACTCGGATTTCGGGTTGAAGCTAGCTGAGCAGCGCGTTTAAGTGTTGCAGGGGCAGGACGGCAGGTTGCAAATTGTGTAAGTAACAAGCTGTAGTTGGACTGGTCTCCTCAACCCAGTAATGGCTGTCTCGGCATTAAACAGTCCCGATATGCACATGCAGAATCATCGCCATTTAATTTTCCCCTCTACTTCTGTGCTGGAGGAGTTTCACGGTACTCAATACTAAAGTGGCTCCTTTTCCGGAGTTAATGTGGGCAGAGCCTTTCACTGCCTGCACTGTTTTTCCCTATTCCTTTTCTTTGGGACATGCAGGTAAAAGCTGACCGGACTACTTTGCTCACCGTCCACGTGCATAGCATGAACAGTTGCAGCCATGTCCCACACCAACCTGTCCCTGTAACAGACAAGCAAATAAGAACTGCGCCTGCACCTGGCCTTAGGTCTTGACACACTCAACAACAACAAACACAACGATATGTCGTGCACCTGACATAGCCTTTGCCATCCATGAATAGAGCATCCCTCTCTATACTAATGCCATGCACTCTTTATCACTGCTACGCGAATAAGAAGGTGCCTTTATTACACCCTTGTTGATCAAATAAAAAATAGCACAAGGAGGTACCCTGGAGATAATTCTTGATCAAATAACAAATAACATAAGGAAATACCTTGGCTGCTGCATAGTGCAACACGGTACGCTTGAGCCCATCCTTGGCGGTGAGGCAGGCTGGACCAGAAGCCTGCATTCAAGCAGGTCCAAAGCAGTGGAGTTCAGAGCCTACATAAGCTTAGAGGTTCAAATCGGTTTAGTTTTATAGCTGGCAGGGTCTTTGTTTTCCAGTAGAGACCAGTACTGCTTGAAGTACTGCTAAGGCCAGAAACCACAGGACCTTTGCACCCTGAGAGGCCACCCTCAAAACATTGAGGTGGGATGGGAGCGTGAGCAAGAGACGGAGGAGTGCAAACTCGAGTCAACCCAGCCTTTATAATCCGTTTGTGGTTGGGCATTGTAGCGTAGCGGCCAAAATGGTTAACCGGATGAATGAGCGATAGGTGAATTGTACTTTTCTTATGCATGCTACAGGCATGTATGCGTGAGAATGGGAGGCAGGGCGCAGTAATTGCAAGCAAGGATAAAGGAGGCGGTGCAGGAGCAATGGCACAAGGCTTCGTGTTGAGGGCGCCACAGATTGGTTTGAGATGCGTGCAGAGGTGACCTGTTATTTACAGGCGCATTAACCAGCAGGTAGCACCAAAAGGTTTGTTTGTACAGCAATGATGCCATGCACTGATCAGGTTGCTGTGCCAAGGGTCTGCACTCTCAGCGCATGGGCCTTCCAGGAAATAGCTGTGCGAGCTACTCACTCACCTCGGAAATGGCGTCATACAGCTCAGGATTGCCAATGGCGGCGGCCAGCGACAGTGGAGTGCAGTTTTCCTGCAATTCACGCAACGCAAGAACGCAAGAACACTAAGGAAGGCGGAATTGCTGTGTGCAAAGAAGATGTTGCTCTTTTGTGTAACGTGTAGTTCACTAAGTCTCATTATATGATTATATGAGCTCTCAAGGCCCCAGCTTAGGTTCTTTGTGCCCATCATCTAAACTTTAGATAGCAAAGATCAGATCAAGGTGCAGGGTGCATAAAAGCTACTACTGCGTTCATAATTTTATGGTGCAGGGCACGAATACGAAGGCAGGGATGTGCTGTGCCAACGCGATGTGACCTTGTGCATAGACTGCTTCATCTGTTCCTGCTGATGGCATTGTGATGTGGTGTGCGTTCAGAGCTTGAGCAAAAACTCCACACCTTGAAGCAGGGCGTGGACGCGCTCAGACCCACTTCCAAGAGGTGCTTGACCAAAGGGATAGCTTCTGCAATATCGAGGCCCCCTGTGTGTGTGCGTACGTGTACGTGTGTGTGTGTGTGTACGTGTGTGTGTGTGTGTACACGTGTACAAGCAGCATCACCACCAGCCTTGCATGACCCCTTCTTTTGCAGTGCTTCCAGCCTGAATTACCTGACAGAACGAATTTCAGGATCCAGCCCAAGAGAGTCTCTCCTTCTTTGTTCCTAGTGCTGAGAGTCTTTGCTGCCTTGTACCGGAAATCCTGCACACACAAACATCGCAAATGTGTACGATCTGATTACTTGCATGTAGTCACACATGGGTTCGGCAGACGATAGCAAGAGCAAGATGCCCTGATCAGCAAAGAAAGTGAAGAGTGCAAGTCTTGAAGCACAAGTGCAGTTTGGCTAATGTTACAGTGTGGCAGTAGGAGCTAGCCAAGGATACAGTACTAATGTTACAGTGGCAGTAGGAGCTAGCCAATCTAATATTACAGTGGCAGGATACAGTACTAATGTTACAGTGGCAGTAGGAGCTAGCCAAGGATACAGTCAAGCATACCAAGGACATGCCGAGCCGTTAAAGGATCAAATTATACCGTAAGTACAAGTGTATTCTGTACATACATGTGTAACCTGCCGAGCTTGTATGCTTAGTTTAATAAGTGAAGAATGAGTATGGGCAGGCCATCGTTGACAAGCTCAAGTGGCCCTTGGTTGGCCACTTTGCTTGAGCAGATGCTGCCGTCAAGTGCAGAGTGAGTGAAAAAAGCGGTATGCCATCCCATGACTAAGGAAGAACTCACCCACAAATCAGCTTCTTGCAGAGTTGAAGGCAGCGTCAGCATCATGCCCAGCATTCGCTCCATGATGTCCCACCAGCCATACCTGAAACCGCAAACAGCTCACCAGTTGTTTATGACCTGTTGGCGTTGTGTATGGACTTGGATGTGTATGGCTCATTATTCAAAAGGTAAGCAATTTGGTGCGCACCACCTACACGGCACCTTCATCGCTCTAGCTAACATATCACACACAAACACACGCAGCTTGCATTCGCAACATCTGCATAAGCGTGGGAGAAAGGTACAATCAAGCGCGGTCAGAGTTTGTAGAACAATACCCACATCGCAGCCACCAGGATACATGAGTTGCCAGCTTCGTCCAGCAGCGTTAAATTGAGGCGAGGCTGGGTCTCTCCTGTCTTGTCAAGGAACCAAGACACGGCACCTGACGGGGGGACGATTTCACAAAGTGTGCGCATGTGTGTGTGTGTGTGTGAGAGAGAGAGAGAGAGAGAGAGAGAGAGAGAGTGTGTGTGTTTATGTAAGAAATTGCCAGGCTCAGGTTTGTACGAGTTTTCTTGCACCTTCTGCATAGATAACTACTAAAACTAGCCAGTTGCAGTGATGGAGCTGTGCTAGAGGTCCAGATGCATAGCATCTTTAAACTCAACCAACCTTTGTTTCCGGAAAGGAGTGCACTCATCAGGGGAAGGCAGCCGTTCTTGTCTGTAGGCAACATGGATGTGATTGTGCACGACACAATTGGAGTATGGTTTGAATGAGTTAGCAGGTATGGTTTGAATGAGTTAGCAGGTGTGCAGAATGCAGACCTATTAAACCACACATGGTACGGCATATGAGTAGGGTTGGCCAGAACCGTATATATAGTGTACATACGGTTTTTTGGCAGGAAAATCACCAAATATCGGTCATATACGCCAACCCTACATATGAGCGATTGGCTGTGATGGCAAGGAGTGCTGCTGCAAGCTGACGTGAGGACAGCAGGCTAACAGGGTGCATCAGCTGTGCACTACAGGTCAGGACACACACACACACACACACACACACACACACACACATACACACACACGCACACACACAGACACAAACCCACAAGCACAGACACACACTCATACGCACACTTTGCTGTTAGTCACACCCTCACCCTGAGTGTTCCTGTTAGCGCCCTTGTCTAAGAGGAAAGAGGCCACTTTGGTGCGCCCATTCTCCAGCACGACTGCGGCATTATTCAGGAGTCATAATGAACAGCAAAACAAACTTGTCTGTGACTTGAGGTTTTGATTGCAGCTGCGTGAAGCAGCGACATGGGGATAAGCAGGAGAGAGGCTGCATGCTGCAGAGTGAGCGAGCAAGGACTTACTGTGGAGAGGGCTCCGGCCCAAAGCATCTTGGGAATTAATGCGTGCTCCATACAGCATGAGCAGCTTAACTCCTCGCAGATGGTTCGCGGCAGAGGAGTAATGTAGCGCGGACATGCCTGAAATAATGCAGAGGCATACGTATGCACACAGGGAATGAAGCCACTCTGACACGTCACTACAGTCGTGGCGATTACTGGAATGCTGAACTTTGTTGATTATTACAGCTTGCTAGTGTTGCGCTGCTTCAAAGATGAGAGGAAACTAGCGACAAACGAGGAGTACTACTAGCACCTACTACTGACCAAGGACGAAGGAAGTGGCAACATGTACATACTTCTGTCATTAAAGCTAGAAATACTAATGTTTGGAAAACTCGGTGCTGAAACAAACAATTTAAGTAATAAGCATAAACAATTATTAGTTATTATATCTTCCTCAGCATCTTGTCTTACCAAACTCATCGCTCGTGCTCTCGTTCTTCTTTGCGCCTGAGTTGATTTGCACAACAGGCATGCGCGACAGGAGCACACGCATCAGCTCCAGGTCACAAATTTCTGCAATTCAAAATGCCACGAACGGAGGGAACATACAGGCATTAGGTAGGGACTTAGTACAGGTACCAAACGTAGGGACTTGCTCATCAATAATTAGGGAGCGCAATTTTCAAGCTGGTATCATATGCTAGCAGCCAGTGGCAAGCGTCATGATTTATGATAGTTAAATCTAAGGTTTTTAACAAGGAACATGTTCCTAGGTTCCTGCTAGCAACAAATACTTACTTGCTGCACGACGCAAGTCCGGTCCATCTTGCTCCAGCTGGGATTTGGTCTGTACATCCTTCTTTGTTCCATCCGGGTTTACTTCAGGCTCCTCCTGGTGATGGTGTGTGTATGTGTATGTGTGTGTGTGTGTGTGTGCGTGTGTGTGTGTGTGTGAGTGTGTGTGTGTGTGTGTGTTTGTAGATAGTGTGTGCTTGTGAGTTTGACTGACCACCCGCGGGCCTCACAAATCGCGAGCTCCTACTCGCAGCCCAGGGCTTGCTGGTATTGCGTTTGAATTGTACCATGAGCAATCTTGCTACTACAAGCTGGGCTTGCACTCAGGTCAGCTTTTTTGCCTGTTGCCAGAACAAGCTATGGTGCAAAATAGGCAACGTGTCCTACGACAATCACAAAATCACGACGGAAGGATCGTCACTGACGACAGAAGTGTCGGAGCAATGTTACATGTAGGAGGCACAAAGGAACCTCCCAGCGCCATCTCTCACGCGTGCTGGGGTCGAGTACCATGGGGACTTCATACAGATATTATAATCCGCAACGGTGGTGAGAACAAACAGGACGAAGGGCTCGCGAAGGCGCGCAACCAACATACAGCTGGCATTCAGGTGGCGCTAGCTGCTAGGAGCCGCTCAACTGTTAAGCATATGGTCTCGAGCAAGCAGACGATGATGAGGAGTCCGCCAGTCATCACCGGTGGGGACTACCGAGCGCGCGCGGAGCGACTTCGAGGTCAATCATCAGAAAGGCCCCGCCCATCGACACGAAAATGAACAACGGCGAGATGCCAAAACCCCAGAAGAATGAATTGCAGTCGGACACCTACTCACATGCTTCATGCAGGAGGCACAGACTCCTCCCATCTCGTCCGGGGTGCGCTTTTTTTCGTTGAGCTAACAGCAGGTTTATTGCTTTAATATTTATATGATTACACTGTCTGCAAACTACAAGTGTAGCTTACAACAGAGTGCACCTTAGAGTTGTATATTTCACATTTCGGAGTTTTAACTGATTTTGTTGCTCAACCTGTCCAGGAAGTTTCCCCGTTCAGCAGCAACGTCCAAACACCAATCACATGCATGATGACCACAACATATGATACAACCCTAGGGTTTGTTTTGTGCGGGTGTTACAATTGTGCGTCCGTGTCAGACAGATAGGAATGAGCTGCATCATGTAACATGTTGGGTAGTTAACAGGAGCGCTACTCTAAGTAGAGTACGCGCGGATATTAATTCATGCGAAAATATTAGCTAATAATCTTTAGATTCATTCAGGTGTTAGTTCCAGCCAGTGCCTTATTATTAGACGATTTCTGATGTGCGTGACGTCATTCAACTGACTGGAGCGAGCGAGATTGACATGTTTTTACATTTTGCACATTTAGCACGCACTGTTATGAGTTGATTCTTCAGGAGGGAGGAGTCTTGAATATGTGAACTGGGTTTGTGGTGAATTCTTTTGGGGTGGTCGGTCTTTGGGTGCAGGCGGGAGAAGGGACTAGAAATTGGTTTGTATTGTCCGTTGCTCGTGTTTTATTCTTTGATCCTGAGATGATTGAACACTTGTTTGCAATTAATTTGATTGAAGCACTGCATTGCAGAGGGGGCATTACCAAGCACACAGATATGAACAGACAAAATGAAAGAGGTGGGCGCCGGAAAGTCCCCAGGACGGCGCCGGAAAACGATCAGTCCGCACAAACAGGTAGTCTCCGGCGCCGGAAAGTCCCCAGGGCGGCGCCGGAAAGTCACTGATTTCCGGCGCCGATTGGGCTCCGATCTCTCGGCGCCGGAAATGAGAGAAAAATGAGGCGCCGGAGGGCGGGTCCTCTCCGGCGCTTTTGGGGGCATTTCCGGCGCCGTCTCGGCGGGTGTGCTCCAGTAGGGGTTGACCCTTTGTTGACTCGAGATTCATTACGGTGGCGCCGTGACAACACATTGCGTCCAGCGCCTGCTGGGCCGCGACTGCTAGGTAAGCCATCAGAAAGACAGGCTCCCTAGGGTCCTGCTTTGTCTGCAAGCATGCATGGATATAGGTAGCAGCGAACGGCTGGCTATGTAAAATATTAAAATTCTTGTACAGCTGAAATTATATTTATACCAAGTGGCTCTTTCCACCCCGCTTCTCAGATAAAAGTAGGTTAACCTCCAGCCGTCCGGATGCTGTACTGGTTGCTCCCATCTCCGCGAAAACTAAAAAACAACATACAGACTAGCAATGAAGGAGGGTGGGTTCTTAGAACGAAGTGGCAGGGGGCAACTAAGGGGGACCGGGAGCACCTCAGCAGCACCGCCAGCCGACACCAGCAGATCTACCTTCCCCAGACAGCAACGAACCAAAGATCTCAGCATTCTCCAACGTGATATTCACTCATCGGGATCAAGTATTGTGAGGACACTAGACCGCAGAATCAGCTGATGAGCGCCGCACAGGAACAACACAAAGGCCTCTGCTCCATCCTCCAAGGAGTCTCCGTTACCCTCCACCCCATCCTTTTGGGAGTGGGTGGCTCTATGTACAAAATTCACACGCTGGAGCCTTTTAAGGAACTGGGAAGAGTTTAAAAACTTGCTTCCAAGCTGTAACATGCATGAGTAGAATGCGATATACTTATCGCTCATATTCATCCACTTAACCACTTTTGGCCGCTATGCTACATTTGGTATCGATGCCAAGATCTTGGATCGAGTCCTCTGGCCCGCAAATACGGTGTGTGGCGTTTTTGCGCACGCTTAACACTTTGCCACATAACCTCCAAGTGGACTCCGTCTAAAATTGAAAGCCTCTATCATGTAAAAACCGTACGGGTTTAGACTCTTGTGATTTGCTTACGAGAACGCAAGCACTTGAGGGCGAATGTAACATGCATAAGTAAGTACAATTTACTTATCGCTCATTCATCCGGTTAACCATTTTGGGCCACTACGCTACACAAGCGTCATGTTCATTCTGTAAATTATGCTGCCTAACTTGTCCATAACAGACGTGCCCGTTCCAGCACGATTATAAACTCTCATCAGGAGACGGTTTCAGGTCAAGCCTGCAACCCTCCTGATCCTCTTAGGTGGAGGAGATTTACGGTACCCGGTACCAAAGTGGATCATCATTTTCTAAATTGATGTGGGGAGTGGTATTCACTGCCTGCGTAGTTTATTCTTTTTGCTTTTTTCACAAATAGGAAATAGGTTTTTCGTGTGTTTGCACGGTGGGGGTTGCCTGGTGCGGGCACCTCATAACCCCTCCCTTACCTATGCTGGCTGTGTCATCACTGCTACCAGCGGAGACTTATCTCTTCTTTCTTTGAAAGTCGCTGTATTCTCTCTTCTATCTTTGAAAGTTGCTGTCTAGAACAAAGATGCAAAGCAGCGTTTAACTGATGCCTCACCAAATTGGCTGCAAATACTGCAAAGGAGTATCCCAGAAGCAGTTAGGGGGAAAAAATCAGTATCTCGCACGAGAGGACACAGACCACATCACCAACCATGTTTGCCCCAAGTACTTAATTTTAAAAAGAGAGGACGTCACTGGCCAGGTAAGAGGCCAAAACGCTGACGTCCACCTCCAACCATGGGACGATAAGCAATTTGAATTGAAGTGCCCCAACTGGAAATTATGGGCATACACTGACAGAAGCTGCATAGGCAAGGCCAAAGACTTTATAGGCACAGGGGTATACTGCCCTCAAACCAAAGCTGGATGTTATGTGAACTCAGGAGGCGTGGGAATGACAAACACCATCAATAGAGCTGAGCTCACAGGGATCGCAGCAGCGCTTACCAATGAGGATACCAAGATTGCAACGGACAGTGCCTAAGCCAAATTAGAAAACAGCTACACTTCCCTGAAATGCATTGAGCCCATATACACTCAAATCTGCTAATACAAATTGTATCTATGATCTATGCTTTACCAGAACCCATCTGCTTCTATACAGTGAAAGCCCATAGTGGCATTGCCGGAAATGAATGTGCAGATGCAATTGCCAAACACTCTGCCTTACATGACGGAGGTCATGACATGCACTTTCAGCCTCCAGCTCCAGACGATAATGCATACACACACCTTTACTGGCTTGCGGCTTAGGACACCGATGAGGATCCCAGCGGAAGAGGGGCAATTACACCTAGGCTTCGTGCACTCTGTGCTTTAAAGGCCAAGCTGAAAACAAAAATGTACAAATCACACAGACTGGGGAGTGACAAAACAGACACAGGGTATTACAATAACTGGAAGGACCTTAGACCTTTGGTCAATAAACAAGCCACAAATGCTTTCTGGAGCAAAGATGCGTAGTTTTTCATTATCTGAGAGCTTTTTTTTGCCCCGTCCTATACACATGGAATGGAAATCCTGTTATTAATGGAGCTTTTATCTCTGCGCTCTGTACATATTACAACGTGAACTTGTAACTGCTCTACTGCTGCCTCGGGTGTCATGCTTCGATCTTGGTTAGATGAGTATCGTTTCTCTCTACAGCAAAGGCCATTTTTACAATCTATGCTCTCTGTAACTATACTCGGTGTAGTGTAAGCATACAGTGTGGTTCTTTAGTATCGCTTGCTTGGCAAGTCAACCAGAACTGTCATAGTACGGTACTACACCTACTGGATTGACCTCAGACCGCTGGCCAATAAGCCATCTACAAATGTTTTCTGGAGCAATAGAAGCTTCAAGATCCACGAAAAGCGTAATGTTATGAGGTAATGCATTGGTATAATCTTCAATCGAAAGTTTGCCTTCCGATACGGCTTCTCTCGCAATGCAAACTGCCCCATCTGCCCTTGCACTGATAGTGCGCTTTACATACTCTCAGGTTGCCAACACACTAAAATGAGGAACATGATTATGAAACGCCATAATATGGCAAGTGTGCTGATTGTCCAAGCCCTGCAAAAAGGACCATGCGGTGCCAACCAAATTGCCTACACTGACTTAGGCAGCGCAGATAAACTATCAGAGCAAGGCCTAGATCTGAGAAACACTGCCAACAAAACACTGCCCTTTTGGTTGCTTCTGAAACTAATAGCACATGCTTTAAAAGCCTTTTCTCGTCCTGACGCTATCCTAATTATACCTAGCATTGTGTGCTCCTCTCGCGTGATCACCTGCAACTCAAATTTTCAACAGCTTGCTAAAGACAACCACTATACAGACAAACCTCTGGCAGACCTTAATCTGGATTACCATAAGATCAGGGTTGTTCAGTTCGATTTTTTGGGAGCAAGGTTGATAAAGTTTGAGAAAGTTCTAGAACCCTCGAACTGTTCGAGCAGTTTGATGTGCGTGCAATTTCGGAAATGGAGGAATTTGCTGGTTTCTGTGGTCATACTCGTCGAACATGATTATATTGTCTTAATTATAATATGTTATATTTAATCAGTACACAAATCAGAACGGCCATCTAAGGCTTTTCCTGCATTTTTGACTAGAATTTTGGACCCAAAATTTCGGATAAAGGGCATAAAGTTCGACCAACTTTTAATAGCTCTCTTCACAACCCCAAATCCAAATCACTTACTTTCTTCACTGAACATCAACATTGGTATATATAGCTTAACTATGGAGTTTGGCGAGATTTGACTAGTAGGAACATGGTTAGGCTAGTGAATATGCCACACACAAGTGCGCGCGCGTGCTAAGTGCCCACCCAATGCCCATATCTTCACACCCCCAACTCTGAATCACTTACTTTCTTCACTGAACATCAACATTGGTATAATTCAGCTCAACTATGGAGTTTGGCGAGATTTGACTAGTAGGAACATGGTTAGGCTAGTGCATATGCCACACGCAGATGCGCGCACGTGCTCAGTGCCCATCCATTTGCCATATCTCCCCAACCACTTGGCCAAATAACTTCATTTTTGTTCCTATGGTGTTAACTCGGTGTCATTCACCTAAATACCAAGTTTTGAGGAATTTTGCTAGAAGTAACGTGCCCAGATCAATCTCAGATCGTTTTTCGCCCAAAACTCCCCCGAACATCCTAAATGATTTCTAAAAGTATGTGCTCGGGGGTATTGGGGCATTATATATATCCAACAGAACAATAATAATAGGATGATTAATTACATCCGAGAATTGTGCGAACGGCATTTTTAGGGTTCGTTAAAATGCGTGCAAGTTGGCGAACCCGAACTTTCGACCGAACCCCGAACTGAACAACCCTGTATAAGATTAAAGACCTGACACACAAACTGAATGAGCACTCGACATGCATCTGCACTCATAAAAACAAGGTATGCACTGCAAAAGAACACAAGCAACAACAGTCAAGATTGGGCTTGGGTGCTACGGCACACAACCCCCCTGACCCACATTAATATCTTTATAACTGTTTGCGCATTGGGGGGATGCCTGGTGCGGGCACCTACGTAGCCCCCTCCCTTAATCATGCTGGCTATGTCATCACTACCAGCGGAGTCTTTTCTTTGAAAGTGGAGGCTGCATCGTGGCTTGAAGGCAGTGCGTTCTCGCGTATCTGACTAGTGCCCAAGTGGTTCGTGGTCAGGTCAGACTCCTCGGGGTCGCAAGTTTGAGCTGTCCGACAGCTTCGTCTCCACTTCCTTAATCGGTGCTTGTGGTATTATCCCCCCTTGCGTACAATTCTTTCCTCCACACCCATCACCTATGAAATATTCACTCAGAGGCAGAAATTTTTCTATAGTGGAGCTTTGAAAAGGAGAGTGCAATGGATACAAACAGGCTTGAATACAAACAAGGCCAAATCAGAGATTTACATATGGAAGGCAACTCCAGACACTACGTCTCTATGCTTGCTCGCTTTCCATGTCAACATGCATGTCAGCCAGGCAGCAGCAGTTTCCTTCCTACATCTGCAGGTTATCTGCGCTTGCAGAGGTGTGGTTGATGACCTGAATCCTCTCCATGAAACCCCAGTACCACATCCATATGCTCAGAAGAACTCGGGCTGTCCTTGCTGATGCCCTAGGGTGGCTCTCTGTCCCTCCATTATCCAAACAATTAGATTTACAAAATTCTAACTTAGAATGCCATGGCGTGGTCCAATCGTTTTATCTAATTTTGATCAGTCCAACGTTGCAACATCCAAAGGCAACAGCAACTCAGGACCTCCTTTCGATTCTTTCCATCCTGCCGTCCAAAGGAGTACAGGTTTCCCGTGTGGTCCGCACCGTGGTGCAACCTCAGTTCCAAGCGAGCACAAAGAGAAAAGAACAACACAACTAGTGCAATCAGTATTGGCATGGTCGTGAATCACGAGGTCAAAAAGGAAGAATACAACAATTCTGTGCATAGCACTGGTAGCAACCTACAATCAGAGAGACAAACTACGGGGTTTCTTGGTCTCGTGAACACAGCATCCCCTCACTAGACGCGCGTGAACGAAGTGGGAGCGGCACTAGCCTTCTAGGGTGTGGTACAGGGAGCTCCATGCCTCCTAACACAACTGCATGCTTGCCACAGCGGTCTTCTTCCTCGTGTTGCACCAGCCCCTCGCTGGTGTTGGGGCGTCTACTCAGATGGGCCTTCTTGCGACCCTGTGTGGTTGTTAATGCGTATGTGTATGTGAGCGTGTAATTGTGTGTGTGTGTGTGTTTGTGTGTGTGTGTGTGTGTGTGTGTGTGTGTGTGTGTAATACTGTGTATATGTGTGTGTACGTGCGTGATATTTGTGTGTGTGTAATACTGTGTATATGTGTGTGTACGTGTGTGATATTTGTGTGTGTGTGTACTACTGTATATATGTGTGTGTACGTGCGTGCTTGTATGAGTACGTGCGTGTGTGTATCTGTATGCAAGCTTAAATTACCTCGTATGGGGTAAAGTGCGGGAACACAAACTCTCCCTGCTGCGGCTGCAGCTGCGGCTGCGGCTGCTGTGACAGGCTGTACCGAGGAGGCAAGGCTGCAGGACCTACGTCCTCACCACCACTGCTACGGCGTGCAGGCAGGGGGAACCGCTTCACAGCTGGGAAAGAGGGGGCCAGGCTGCGCCTTTGCTGCTGAATGCACGCGAGAACTTCAGCTGCAGTGCCCTGAGCAGCAGCATCGCTGAGCCGTGACCAGGTGGGTGGTCTGAGGGCGGGGTCCTCTTGTTGTTCATGATCTGTGGGAGTAGACAACAAGGGATTCAATTAATGAAGTGATCGGGTTGTTTAGTACAGTTTTAAAAGCAGGAATGAGTGGACAAGAAAGGAGGTGGGGGATGGGAGAAGGGGGGAGGCAAGGCGGGTGAGAACATGAGGTGATTTCTTACATGTATTCATTTAGACGGCTGGTGTAAAAACGACATGGTTGTGTTGGGAGCACACAGTCTGGAAGCACTGTTTTGCTTCTTTCTATGTCGTCAGGAGGGTTACTTTTCAACACCACATAGACACACACTGCATTGTGGTGTGTGCCGTCAAGCAGCAACACCACGCAAGTGACGCATTGCTTCAGAATTTTTGGTCTATGGTATTCCGCGCACCAGGGAACTGGTCTACTAAAAAGTCATTCAATCTCCTCCCCTCTCTAAACCCCTCACCTCCAGCCGCAGGAGATCCAGAATACTAAGGCCACGATGTAAGACCTCACCCACAGGATAGTCAGACAGACACGGCGAAAAAAGCGAAAAAAGAAAAAAATACGCAGGCAGTGAAAAAGCACTCCCCACATTAATTAAGGAAAAGAAGCCACTCTGGTACCGGGTAATCACAGTCAAAGACCAGGCTTCCCTTCAAATAGTGTTAGAGTGCTGCGTGAAAGCTTACCTGGAACAAGGTGCTCGTGGTGGGTGACTTGTGCGCCACTGCGCCTGAGGTCACCGAGGGGGAGCTGCGGGGAGCTGAAACGAGGGCTGGCATGAGGCCTTGGAGAGGAGGCTGTGGTGGGGGGTGGCAATTGTGATGGGGGGAGGTAT
>Ga0307947_1001839_pt1 | contig 16951 bp, 15 predicted proteins | sample OrgLakmetagen232_FD_201840 | JGI IMG/M metagenome (GOLD analysis project Ga0307947, IMG submission 201840) | Saline water microbial communities from Organic Lake, Antarctica - #232 | ecosystem: Environmental > Aquatic > Non-marine Saline and Alkaline > Saline | place: Antarctica: Organic Lake...
CACACACACACACACACACACACACACACACACACACACACACACACACACACACACACACACACACACACACACGCACACACACACACACAGACACACGTACACACACACACAAACACACACACACACACACACACACACACACACACGCACACACACACACGCACACATACACAGTGTGTATGTATTACACACACACACACACACACACACACACACACACACACACACACGCACACGCACACCCGCACCCGCACCCGCACACACACGCACACGCACACGCACACACCCACATGCACACACATGTACACACGCGCAGACACACATACACACATGCATGCACGCACAAACACGCACACATACACCCATGCAATAATAACAGGACTGCTTTACCAGCTTCAGGATCTGTTGGGTAGGGCAGATCCATGTGACGTCTCACTGGTGAGAACTAGAGCTCTATTCAACAGGTTAATTGGTTATTTTTAGACTTCCTAAATAGGGAGGAGGAGTGGAGGCCCAACGCTTGGGCTGTTTTTTTTTGCGGACATGTTGTGATAATCTGCTGCCTCTGATAATGTGGTGTAACTAGCTCAACACAGTATCATTGCATTGCTCAAGCTCCAAGCATATACTTTTGCAGTGGAAACTGAACAGGACACACGCAAAGAGCCTGCACTGGAGTTGGCGCTGCATAAACAACTGGTTCATGCGGCACCCTACGATGCACACCATCTTAGCACAGTAATAAAACAGCAGCTGCAAAACTACGACACAGGTCTTGGATGTCCTCCAGCAGCTCACAGGCCCAAATGCTTTGGATGCCAGCACCATCAGCCCACAGCACGTGCCCCTCATTGCTGCTGCTCTGCTCCCCCTGCTTGGCTTCAAAGTGCTGCAAGGCAACACGGTGCTTGAAGTGTTCCCCGCAGGTCAGTACTGCAGCTGGCCAGAACAAATCGTCATTTCACCATCTTTTGTTCAACAATCTTGGAACCCTGCCTGTTGGCAAGAAAGGTTGAGAACAGACTTCGCAACATTTTACACCATTAGACGTCAGGCACCTGTACCCCCCCCCAAAGATCCATCACACTCTGATGTGAATGACTATGCTTGTAATGTGCAAACAGGATGCTGGTCCGCTCGAGCCTGCTGCGGGTCATTGTGTGCCAAGTTGCAATGCAGGCTTTTAGGGTTGACCCTGAGCACCAAAAAGATTTGCACGAGCACAGCAGCGTCAATGTGCGGTGTGGCTTGCAATACTCACGCATCATCACGCTCACAGAGACAGGAGTAGCTGGAAAGGTTTCCTCGGCAAATGGGTCAGATAAGGTAGCAACCAGCCCCTCTCCTCAGGGTGACAGCAAAATGACGTTAAAGTGCACCCAACCACATAAAGCGTGTGTGGATCCACATCAAGGAACTCCTGCTGTGGTAGTTTGCAACAGGTGTGTGTGTGTGTGTGTGCGTGCGTGTGTGCGCGCATCTGTTTGTGTATGCGTGCGCATGTGTGTGAATGCCAGTGAGTGGCGGCAGTCACGGCACCATGCTTTGGGGGAACAAGATGATAGTAATACGCACCTCAACCACTGATAAAAATTACGATCGTCGCCTAATTAGGAGCTCAACATGTAAGCCAAGACAAAGCAAGTTTGTTCGAAGTTAAAGGCAAGCGCGGTGTGTCCAAAGTAATGGTGGCTTGTCCCCTTGGCGGCCATTTTGCCAATGCACATGCACTAAGAACTTTCTGTCCATGCGCACGTAGGTGGAATTCTGCAGAGGTGGCGAGGGCAGCGTGCATTGCGCTGCTTCAACTGATTCATTGGGTAAGCTAAGCCTAGGCGCATTGCAGTTACACAGTGCTGCAACTGAAACAAGGGGTGAGCTTGCTGTGCTGAGGCACAGATTGGTTGTGTTGTGGCCATAGCCGTGTCCTTGCATCCACAGTCGTCTCTTCTTGCTGACTTGCAGTCAAGATGTAGGTGCTCGTTTCTTCTCCTCTGCAAGTCTTGAAATTGTGCTTGTTCTAATTCAGTGCTGCAGTGCACACTACAGAACTCGAAACGTAGGCTCGACAGGCTTGATGAGCTTGCCTTGTGCTGCGTTGCTACCTTGGTTGCTAGATTTATGTAGACATTTGCAAATTTAGATGATCAGGTCCTCGGCAACACACATACACACACACTCAGGTCCCCACGCAATCCCTTGTCGCTAGTGCACCCACCTGGGTCCGCGCAGCGTACTTCCTTGCACTTACATGCTGCCCAGCGGACTCCCCTCCTGCAAGCCCTGCCCTGTCGCACACACCTGTAGCCACCCCTTCTCCCTCTCCCCTTGGCTGTGCCCTGCACCTGAGCGACCACACTCCTGCCCAGGTAGTGCGCGTGTATGTGTGTGTATGTGTGTATGACTATATATGTCTGTGTGCTCGTATGTGTGCATCTGTGTGTATTTATGTATCGTCGCTGCTCAGCTGCAAGCACAGTTTTGTGCAGTTTTTCGGGGAGGTTGAGCATTGAGAATTGAGAGATGTACACATGTACACATGTGCAATATGTTACAGGCAAGGTGAGAGTGTTTCAGTAAAAGCTAAGGCTGCTGCTGCTGCTGCAAAAGGGTGCGTTGGAAGCTTTGTGGTTGAATCGGTGCAACTTATTTTTAAACATGAACCTCCATGTTCTTCTTTTCAATCTGCAGCCCCAAAGACTGCGGCTGCAAGAGGGTGCGTTGGGAGCTTCTCCCCCAGCCACCGCTAGTGGAGCGTCAGGATTAGGGTTTGCCTCAGGTACTCCAGCCCAGGCGGTGTCAGTGGGTATGTTGTATGTTGCCTGGTGGCCTGCAGCTCCCCCCTCTTCCTGCGTGCTTATTGTCTACGGACAAAGCCTTCTCACACCATCTATTCTCCTGCACCTCGTGAGCAAAGAGGCTGCAAATGTCCTGCTGGGCAGCTTGCTCACATCATGCGTGTCCATGAGTGCTGTTGTGATCATCTGTGCTACAGGTGTGTGTGGTGTGTGATCATCTGTGTGATCATCTGTGTGTGTGGTGTGTGACCATCTTTGCTACAGCTACAGCTAGCACACACCAAGCATGTCATCCATGAGTGCTGTTGTAATCATCTGTGCTACAGCTACAGCTAGCACATCTGTGCTACAAAGTGCCAGGAGCTAGCACATCTGTGCTACAGCTACAGCTAGCACACACCAAGCATGTCATCCATGGGCATTGTCGTGATGACGATGTCTGCTTACAAAAACGCTGTTCGCACCTGACGCCTCCTTTCTCCTTGTTCCTTGCAGCTGATGTGCGTGAGGCAACACCATGCACGCCTGGAGCTGCTCAGGTAAAAGGCACACATAGACGCACTGACATACACACATACACACATACACACATACATATACACACTAGCACGGCTATGACGACACGTTTCACACATGAAACCACAGTCATGACGCAGCATGTGTGGGCTATATCCAGGCAGCGCCCACAGGCTGCATGACGTGGTGTATTAAGCATTGTAAACGGCATCCTGTGCTGTGGCATGAAAATAGGGGTGTCGATAAGATGGTCCAGCCTCGGTCACGACGGAAACCGCAGCATTCCTTCTTCTTGACACCGTTTCCTCTGCTTGTCTGCTGCTTAATGCGCCTAGAACATACTACTCTGCATACTCCAGTGCACTGAGGGGTCGTGACAGCGGCGTGAAATCACGATGCTGTTACAAAGATTGCAAAGCAAAGAGGGCTCATTTTACCACTGTGCTAAAGCGAATACCACCCGCAGGTGCCATCAATTGCCGGCAGAGACACAGCGCAGCACAGAATTGTGGCGAGCCTGAGAGATGCTGCACTGGCGGTGGTTAGAGCTGGGGCCAAAGTTTATGTTCCTTTGACAGGTACAGGGTTTGTTTTAGCTAAAATGAGTGGTGTAGGAGATAATTTATGAATATTTGCAACGATGATTGGCACGCACAGGCGATGAAAACATGAGTAGCCACCCTAACATGCTACAGAAGTAGTCAAGTAGCACATGAGGGCGCGTGACACATGTATTTACAAGAAGCTTGAAGTGCCTGGTGCTCACTCTTTTATCTTTGCCCTGATATCAAAGATTTTGCGGTCAAGATGGTGCTGCGCAAGCCTCAACGTCATGACAGCTCCCAGAAATGGCTAAATCAGAGGAAGCTGCTGGAAGCCATCAAATTATCTGATTCCAACGCACAGCCAACTCACCAGCATTTGTTTATGTCTTATGGCTCAACAGGCGGCAATGAGGCCGATTGATGTATTAGTTTAGTTTAGTTTGGATTACAAAGGCATTCAACCTGGAATGGCTGCTCAACCTATGAGAACGAGGAAAACCTCAAAACAAATTGATGTATAAACCAGCCACTGCCGTTGCTTCCACAGGTGGCAGTAGTGATGACAAAACGGGTGAGGGAAGCAGGGGACCCTCACAGGCAAAGGGCCAGGGCGACAGGGCAAACCGTGTGGTGATGCAACTTGTGCAGGGTAGGTGCTGCATGCACATGTCTTTGAAGCAAGTGTCATGGCAGTGCTTTTGTTTGCAGTGCAGTGTATTGCTTTTGCACATCAGGATGACGGAGCTGTATGGTGATGATGCACACAACTGTGAGTGTGTGTGTACGTAATAGCTACTGCATACGTGAGTCTGTGTGTGTCGGACCTATTCACGACCTGGTAGTAAGGACACGTTTACAATGATCACTCATGAATCCATTTAAGACTTACCATCACGGCAACCCGTCGCACTTTAATCAATGCTCGTACTACCTAGCCGGCACATAGTTATACCAAACGGGCTTTGCATCGTGAAGAAATTTAACAAAAAGTTTGATAACGGCTCACGCTTACCCTCAGATCTGAAAGATGGCGGCCTCATGCGCATCATGGAAGCAGCTCTGAGGGGTGGGGCAGGGCTAGGCCAATCCACTAGCATACCCAAACAGCAGCAGCAGCAGCAGCAGCAGAAACTGCAGCAACATCACCTGGAGCATGCAGCAGTGTGCGCTGCTCGTTGCTGGTGCGTATCTCTGTGCAGCTCGCACGCCCTTTAATTTAATGAGTGAATGCCTGCCTGTGCTTACGTGCTGCTCACGCGTGGTGCTGATCGCGTGAACGCCTGCGTGTTGTCGACACATAAGACTACCTCATCATACACCATACACTGCACGTGCTCATAACAAGTTGTTGACACCTTGTAATTCACACACAGGGGCGAGGCAACAGGGCTGCTAGGCACGACATTCCTCAAGGCACCAGGACTGGGGCAGGCCATGCTGAATGTGAGAAGCGTGTGGAGACAATGTCACGTTCTCGTTCACTCACACACCCTCATTCACTCAAACAGCGTAAGCGTGTGGAGACAGTGTCACACCCACATGCACTCGACCACTCATTCTCTCAAACAGCTTGTTTCTTACGTAGCGCGACATAGTGGATTTGCAGTCTGTGTGTGCTGCCTGTGCTTGTTACTGCCTGGCAGTGCAACGTAAGCCAGCTTTTTGTGCTGCTTGTCCACGCACTTGCACAGCTGTACACAGCAGCAATGAGCTACGTGAGGGAAAGTATGAATCACGGCCCAAAATTTGTTTGTGCACACACTGATGACCATGCATGCTACTTTGTCTGATTGCAGGTGATACGTTGTGGCTACATGTGCAAATGGAGTGTATGTGTGGTGCCGTGTGCTGCGTTTGAGGCGTGGGCCAAACTGATGGACAACATGGCGGCCACCAGCCCAGACAAGCTGCACAAGTAAGCATGATATTGAGGGAATTACATAGAAGCAGCAGAACAAAGAACAGGTCAGCTTGGACATGCTGCACAAGAAAGCACATCACGAAGGAATCAAAGCAAAGCAAAGAGAAGGTCAGCTTTGGCATTCTGCAAGCAGGCTTCTTGCTGCATGTCTCATACAATTTAGTGTGCAAAGAAAAAAGAAAAAAGTGATAGCTTGCTGAATGCATGGTACTGCAATGCTTGGATGACCTGGCTGCCACCAGCCCGGAAAATGAATGAGAGGAGAAAAGGTACACGGGAAAAGAAACCACCCCTGCTCAAATGAAGAGGGGGACTGTAATGATACTGGGTACTGTAAAGCTTAACGTTGCATAAAGAAATATAGAAAGACAAAATGTGGGGACTTATACAAGCCGGACAAGTGAGCTGGGGCTGACAAAAGTAAAAAAACTGTTTGGGTCAGTCTTAACAAAATGGGTTCTTCAGCAGCCTCAAAGTCATTCCTCAATTTGCCTTGCACAGCCATGAAGCAATTGACCCCCGCTGCCGGCACTACACAGTGTTTTGATGAGGCACAGGACAGTGTCATGGTTTAATAGCTACTGCTTGGTTAGCAGCAACTTTGTATGATGGTGCCTTTACAACGGGTGGAGTAATGGATGAACGAAAAAATGAAATTGCAATAATTCACTTTTGCATTTACAACGAGTGGAACAATGGCTGGATTAATCAATCGTTTTCAATAATCCAGGATGGGGAGGATTGATTAAGGATTAATAACATGAAGTGGCGTTAACCAAATGCAAAACGCCCTTTGGTCTTAACCAAGTCTGAACTACAGGGCCCTGGAATTTCTATGTTTGATAATGCAGTAAGAAAGTATGAACATGTTTTTAAGTGATGCAAACGATCTCCCAGTTATTCACGTCTTACGCATCTCATTTTGCAATGTCACGTGACCGCAATGTTTGTTACCTTGCCTCTTACCTGTATGCATCACACATGCGATACTCAACTGATCGACCCTTGCACAATCTAACCCAAACCCTCCTTACACGCACACTACAAACATACATCACATACGCAAACGTTTGCTCACACACAACCACACGCACACACACAACCACACGCACACACACACACACGCACACATCTGCAGGCTGTCTAAATTGCTGATGACACCCATCACTCGAGTCTTCCTTGATGTGCAGCCTGACTCTAGCTCCAGCTCAAAGCGACCCTCAGTGCCCAAACCTACCCAATACCCCCCTGCAGTTTGTCAGGTGCGCGTTCACTAGCAAATTTATAAAGGATGCTTTGTTGTTGCTTCTGTTTGTATGTGTCTATAAGTGTGTATGTATGTATGTGTGTGTATGTGTGTGTGTGTTCTGCATTGTACTGCAAAATCAAGATGATATTGGCGACCGCTCTTATTCTCATCAGCAGCAAGACGTCTGTGCATGTGCGCTGCAGTTTTTGTAGTGCATCCTATTGTGCACATTCTCCCATTATTTGTATTGTTTCTGCTAGGCTGATGCCAGAGCTATTCTGCTTGTGTGCATGCCAAAAACATCGCTACTCAAAATATGTTGAACAATTCACATGTAGCGGATATTCCTGCCTGCCAAATATCAGTCTGCCGTCCCTACCTCCGAGTTGTTTAACACGCACAGGCAGCGCAAGCTTGTCTTAAGCACTACCAAGGTCTACTGGACAGCAGCAGAGGGAAAGAGCTGGAGTGTAGGGCGCCAAATGCCCAACATAGTGTGCAGCGGCATGAGCATGATGGAGGCGTTAAGGAGCAACAACCGCATCAGAGTGCAAAGGGCTGTGAAGGGCGGGAGGGACGGTCGTGTGAGGCAGGACAGCAGCTAGGTCAGCAAGAGCAGCAGCAAGGAGTTCAGCAGCAGCGGCAGCAAGGAGATCAGCAGCAGCAAGAACAACCGCAAGAGCAACAGCAGCAACAGCGAAGTATGCAGCTATCAGAGCAGCAGCAGCAACCGCCAGAGCAGATTGATCAGCAGCTACAAGGCCAGCCATCGCAGCAACAGCAGCAGCAGCAGCCAGACCAGCTTAAACAGCAGCCCAAGCCCACTGCTGCACCTGGCTCTCTGAGTGACAGTGAGGGCAGTGAGCCCCCCCCTCGAGTCAGAGCATCTGCCGTGACAGCAGAGCGACGTGCACGCCAACGAGCACGGGAGGGGCTGCCCACACATCACAGGCTCAGCAGTGCCGTCACCAGTATGGGGCAACGCAGTCCTCAGGGAGGTCGAGACCAGCAAGCTCTTCTTGGCCTGCGAGGAGATCAAAGCACAGGCCCAGGCCTGCAACACAGTGCCAGCCACAGCAAGCACAGTGCAGCACAGCTGCCGCTGGGGGGTTGTTCTGACACAAGGCAGCAGCACGCTTTGGACACCCCCCCCAAACACGGCAGTAGGGCGGGAGCAACTACAGAAACAGCTGAGGCAGCTGTTGTAACGGCATCATGTGCCCCGCTCGCCAAAGCCTCGCCTTCACCACCACCACCACCACCACCACCACTACCCCTGATTATGGTTGCGCACATTGCACGTGCACCCTCCCCCCCTTCCCAAGAGCAGCTGCCCCACAGCAGGCAGTCACAACAGTCCAAGCCTCCTTTTCCTTCTTCTAGTCGTATCATCCCAGGCGAAGGAGAAAACAAGCCCCCCATCTCCAACAAAGCAGCAGCACAAGCAGCAGCAGCGGATGCAGACTGTAAAGGAGATGGTGCAACTACGCCCGGCCACAGCACTCCTACATTGCCGCCAACAGCAGCAGCAATAGCAGCAGCAGCAGCAGCAGCAGCATCCAGGAAAAAAGGTGACACAGCACCAGGCATAGAACAACCACCACCACCACCACCACCACCACCTGCAGCAGTTGTGCCAGAGCCGCACACCACGGAGCCAGGAGCAACCCCAGCGGCGGCCAACCAAGGCAGCCAAGGTGGTGTGCCAGCTCAACAAGCTCAGCCCACACCCTTGCCTCACTCCATGCAACCACCAGCTGCACCTGCTAATCACCCCGCCCCCCACCTTAGGGACCACACCACACATGGCATACCACACGCAACCAAGCCGGATGGGAGCACAGGTGGGTTTTTTTTTGGTCAACTGTGGGCAGGACTGGCTCGTTGGGAGGAATCTCATTGTAGGTCTTGCTGGCAGATATCACGCGGTCTTTGCCGTTTATAAACGGGCCGCTTCAGACCAGGTGCTGCTATAAGGCAAGTGATTTGGAGCCCGTTCTGAGTGTCCGTTTCTTCACGCCGTGTCAAGACTGTCCAGACTCATTTCTATCAAGGCCCACTCAGTATGACCCACGCAGTTTTGCATAGCTGACATGTTTCGTGGGAAGGTATTTCGTTAACCCTACTGCAGGCATTTGTTGGTAAGCATCCAATTATAAAAGCCAAATTCCACCTTTTGCTTTGGGAGTTTTATGAATAATCTCACACGACACCACTTCTCTGAGCAATAGTCCCTGATGCATGACATATTACCACACATGCAATCACGGTCATTACACAAGAGACCTCTTAGCCACACTCTTGGGTGTCAATCTGTGCCTCAGGCAAGGATTTGTCTCTGTTCTTTAACAGGATCTCCAGCATGTGCCTCAGGCAAGAATTTGTCTCTCCTCTTGAACTGGATCTCCAGCATTTGTACTATGCGCTGTAACTGTAACCGCACACTCCTCCCTAGCTTTGAAGCCTTAAACTTCATCACACAACCGTAGCTGCACAGCAGAGTGCCTCCTCCAGCCTTTCAACCTACAAGCAGCTACTTCTTCGCGGACAAGCAGACATTATAGCGAGACCACCTTTCTGAAAATGGGATACTCTGTACGTGACTACGTTCGATAAACGAATCCGCAGCTGGATTGCAGGGTGCTTCGTCCGTGCCCCTGTCAGTCTATCATCCTACATCTCCAAACACGGGACAACTTAAAATCAGCACGTACTAAGTCTTGAGCTTGCATGCCACACAACTCACACGCAGCTGGAAAGCAGGGTGCTTCCCCCTTGCCCACCAGCCTGGCTGTCACTCCTGGATCTGCTCGGAACAGCAGTGGAGGTGCCAGCCGGAAACGGCGCAAGCGCAGCGGGAACTTTTTGTATCAGGTATGTTTGCTGTCCTCTCGATGCCAAACGTGATGAAGGTTTGCAGCTGCTGGTGAACTTTTTGTAGCAGGCATGTTTGCTGTACTCTGGATGCTATATGCGATGAATTGTTGTTGCTGCTGGAGAAGGTGTGGCCCTGGGCTATATCTGCTTCTGTGTCAGCTGTGCAAGCAAGCTCATTCTTGCTCAAAGTGAAAGGACGTATCCTCTGCAGGGGGCACTCAAAGATGGCCATTGTTTTTCAGCTGGTTGGTGTTATGGAGCTAGAAGAAGCAGAGACGTTTGGTGCAGGCCACTGACAAGGTGTTCCTGCCAGGGTATAGGGCATGACTCAAGCGTCAGTGGCACTGATGCCCCATCTGTACTTGGCATGTTGCTAGAGACCAAAGTGTTCTGTTCGTGGCATGCTCGGTATAAGTGGCTATGGGGTCAAACAAGTCTTCGCAGCTGATTACTTCCTTGTGTCCATGCATCACACAGGAAAGCCAGACTGAGTATGCCGTCATAACCCCCCCCCCTCGACCAGCATTTGCAAGTCTTGATCCCAGCACCACACCTGCAGCGGCAGCGTCAGGCAAGACCCAAGGTGTGTGTGTGTGTATGTGTGTATGTATGTGTCCACACCTGCAGCGGCAGCGTCAGGCAAGACCCAAGGTGTGTGTGTGTGTGTATGTGTGTGTGTATGTATGTGTCCACACCTGCAGCGGCAGCGGCAGGTAATACCCAAAATTCGTATGTATGTATGTGTCCACACCTGCAGCGGCAGCGGCGGGTAAGACTTAAGGTGTGTGTGTATGTGTGTATGTGTGTGTCCACACCTGCAGCGGCAGCGGCAGGCAAGACCCAAGGTGTGTGTGTATGTGTGTATGTATTCAAAATGTAAGAAAAGCTGTGTGGGTATGTGCCACAGGATCAGGACAAGAAGTCACATCTGGCGGAATGTCACTGCTCCCGAAAAGGATGAGGAAATTGGGACATGGTTACATGTAAGGCATCTTGTTGAGGCACAGTTCCCCCTGCCTTCTTGTCAAACTATTATGCAGGCCATTGTCTGAAAAAGCAGGGCCAGCATGAACATAAACGACACAAACTCCTGCCGAGGAAAAGTAAAACCCGAGACAATGAGATACTGGACACACCATGACGATGTGTGTTCTAAATAAAAGACTTTAAAAAAATGCACCACCCTCTGCAGGTCGAAGTTCAAAGAGGGCCAGCCGGCGACGAAGGACGCCCCAAGAGATCAACACCTACACTCGACTTGACATGTCACAGTCTCAAGCAAAGCCGTGGCTGGGGTGCCATTCCTCTTCCCCCTCTCCCTCCTCTTCTTCCTCTTCTGACTGCCCACAGCAGCAGCAGCAGCAGCAGCAGCAGCAGCAGCACGAACAAATACAGCCTGAGCTTCAACTGCAAGAGGTCGACCGACAGCAGCTGCCCCAGCTTGCACAGCAACAGCAGCAGCATGTGAGTTCGCACCCTTTCCCGGCTGTTGATGGGGTAGTGGATTCAGCAGCAATGAGTGGTGTAGCAATTGTGGCTGGGGCAGAGCCAAGTGCAGCAGATAACAGAGCGAAGGAAGGTGCAGCAAAGGTTGAAGAGCAGCACATACTGCAACATTGTGTGCCATCGTCTCGCTGTCACTCAGGCACGATGTCTAACCACACATCACCCACAGCCAACGCTGAGCCTGACTGTCACTTAGGCACGATGTCTCACCATACATCATCCACAGCCCACGCTGAGCCTGGACGTGATGCAGGTGTGGCTGGGGGCTTAGCGTGCCTGGCAACAGCAGCAACTGCAGAACCTTCAGCTCCACATGACCATGAACACACAGCAGCAAAAACAGCAGCAGCAGCAGTAACAAGGGACAGTGAAGGGGCAGCAATGGGGGGCAGCCAAGCAGTAGCTGCTGGAGGGCAGGTGTCAAAACAAGGGGATGGGGGAGGTGAGCCACCTGGTGCTGCAGCAGAAGCGGTAGATCAGAACACGGCTTCTGCTCAGCTTGCAGCCGTGGGTGTGGATCATAGTGCAGTGCTGTCAGCCCAAGCTGAAAATGCATTGCCCTTACCAGAGGGTGAAGCAGGTGAGAAGGACCTGCTTGTACACAAACACACATACTTACATACATAAACCCATACACACACACAAATTGAGGACTGTGCTCTTTCAGGCATCCCAGCAATCATACACGAGCGTACGCTCGTTCGCACGCTCATAAACAAACACACACACACACACACACTTGCGCAAGCAGGTGTGCAAGTTAAAGATGCAGAGGGAGTACGGAGAGCGTTGCCTGTGCAACCTCTTGCGGCAGCATGTGTGGCACCAGACCAAGGAGAAGCCCAGCTCACAGCATCTAAGGCATTACCAGGCGGAGTGCTTCACGAGCCAGGGATTGAGGGTGACCGGCCAGCAGCAGCGGCAGCAGCAGTAGGCTCAACAGCAGACGTGTTAGCACCAAGGTCAACACCAGCACCAGAGAATGTGCCAGCTGGAGCAGGCCTGCCAGCAGCAGACACAGCAGCAGCCAAAGAGGAGCACCGGTTGGGAGCACCTTTTGCAAAAGAGGTACCAGCAGCTGAGGAGATGGAGCAATCTGAAGCAGCAGCAGGAGAGTCACGTCCACCAGCAGCACCAGCAGCAGCAGCACCAGCAGCAGCAGCAGCAGCAGTGGCAGCATTGGCAGCAGGATTGCCAGTAGGTGCTACATTGACGGCTGGGGAGGACCTCCCCGTAGCACCAGCAAAGGCGGGAGGGGGGGCACTGGCTGAGGACTGCCAGCCAACACTGCAAGTGGCTCAGTCACCAACTGATGGATCTCCAGCAGCAGCAGCAGCAGCAGCAACAACGCCACTGACACCTCCACCACCACCACCATCAGAGGATGGAGCTGAGGAAGGCAGTTTGGGGCATGCACAAAGGAGGGCATCACAGGTGCTGTCTGTCTCGGCGCTGGCAGCGCGGCCAGAGCAGGAGGAGGACCAGTTGGAGGTGGACCCCTCTCAGATGTGGGGAAACCCGTTTGCATCCACGCAGGACACAGGTAATGTTGGGGAGCTGCAAACTCTATAAGGACTACCCACACATGCACATACACAATCACACGCAATTACACACACGCAAATACACATGTACACACATGCACTTGGTTGCAGCAACGGAAGGCTTGACAGGAGGTTGGCAGTTGGGAAGGGGTAGAGGTCAGCTTGAAGCTTTACGGGCTGCAGCAGAAGCGGCGAAATCTGAGCAGCAGCACAACCACCAGCCTCCACAGCAACAGCAGCAGCAACAACAGCAGCAGCCATCCCAACAGCAGCAGCAGCAGCACGCTAACGAGGCTCACCAGGCCTCTCTCCCTCTCAAGCGCACACACAGCAGCTTGCAAGAGAGTGGTACAAAACGGCTCTGTCTCCTAAGCCGTAGGGGAAGCAGCACCTCTACTCCTCCTGCATCACGCATCGCTCCTATGCTCCCAGCTGGCCCCCCCCTCCCCCATGCACCAGCACCAGAAATGGGAGGTAGCGACGCAGCACCCAAGCACCAGCAGCAAAGGCAGCAAGCAGGCAGTGGCCTTGGCAGTGCAGGTGCTGACCTAGCTTGCTTTCAAGGAAGAAATGCTAGTCCTGATCAGCTGCTGCCGCCTGATCAGGCACCTCAACAAAAAGCTGTGATTCCATCGTGCAGGGAGGGTGCTCAACACCTTGCAGTACCCGACTCGCCTCACCATACTCCACTGCAATGGCCAAAGAGCCCCTTGGAGGCGGAGCTGGTATTACAAGCCCTTCCTAAATGGCCAATATGGCAGGAAGGAAGCCAGGTAGGGGCATGGGATCGTTTTTATGGCTTCGTGTTCCACATCCAAAAGGAGCAGATGGCCTTTTTCTAATCCCCTCACACAAATATTAATCTCACAGATGAAATTTGTGTACTTGCACCTCTTTTTCACCCACGGAAGGCTATTTGTTGTTCCGAATTTGGCTAAACTGGGTGGATTCTCGAAATGGCTGGGCTGTTGCAGCCATATATCTCCTGTATTGAAAGAAGTCGAGCCTGGATAATCTCCCAATAACGTGTGATCGCAGCGGTTCAATAGGGTGACGTGTAAAATGCAATAGGGGAAACGAGAGCAGCATTTACTTTGGATTTCTCAGGCTTACTGTGACGTCTCCTCACACCCAGAAAGGCTGTGATGCCACCAATTTGTAACCTTGTATCTAGTATCTTCCTTGACCCCACTTTTGCACGCACTCAGCTATTGGTGGATGCTTCAAAGAGTCATCAATCCAGTCCCCTCTTCCTTTGCTCGTTTAAGCCTTATCAATGTAATCTTCAAAATATATGCTCATATTTAAAGTAACGCTCAAGAGAATAAGTAAAAGGGAAAACTGCCTGCTGCTTCATATTTAAACTCCCTGCTCGTTGTCCTTACAGGCTGTCACGCTTTTGGCGTCACTGCTCAAAGCTGTCTCTCAGGTCGGCCAGGTAGTTTCAGGACACCACGCGCCTCGTGACCAGTAGCTGCCCTTCGTATAGCTTTGTAAACGGAGGACAATATTTTGGTTGTATTTTAATAGAAGAGGAAATGTGTTTCTGCTTATGCGTGCTGCCGTTCATGCAAAATGCTCTATGTACCAAACGTTGATCCTTGTTCCTTTTAGGCACCTATATCACCTTTTGTTCATATGACCGTGACACCTTGTCTTGTATGACACCTTTATTGCTTTTGTCAACTAACCAAGGAGCTGCCAATACGTCTCCTTATTTAAGACCTCTACGCCACAACTCTGGTGAGGTTACGCTAATGGTAATGGACAAATCGTTTTATTTTCCCTGGGGTTTTCATTAGGATCTATAGTAATTCGGTTGCTTGACCATTTTTTATCGTCCTCGTGCTACAATGTATGTGTCACAATACCCCCATTTTGTCTTGTCCCCCCATCTTCCAGCCCATCCCCTCACTGCTGCTGCTGCTGCTATAGATAGCTCGCAATGGTGTAAAATGCCATGGTGGTGGTGGTGGTGGTGGTGGTGTTGAAGGTGAAAGGCTTTTGTTTTGCTCTGCCCCTCTCCGCTGCTCCTCCAAAGCGATTCGCTGTTTTTGCTTTCTCCCTTACTGTTGTTTTTAATCCCAGCTGAGCAAGAGGTTGTGGGGGCAAGCGCTGCAATGCTAGACAGAAAGGAAAAGTATGCGGGCAGTAAAAACCATAATTAATATGGTGGTTTTGTGGTTTTAGTGAAACCAGGAGCAGCTAAGGAATTCATGATAAATGGCTCCTTCCGGAAGGTCACTGATGAGCACTTGCTGAATGAAGAATAGCATGCTCAATGTGTACAGCCAATAATTGAGGTACAGTGGCAGCATGGGCAAGATCACAGCACTTGTGTAGATCAGAGTGAGCTAGAGAGCTAATGGAGCTTTGCGCCTGCAAATCACTCAGCAAAGGCACAGTGCAGTGTGTGGGCGAGGAGAGGGAGGGAGCTTTTAAATGGTCAATGCTTGGAATTGCAATTTTCATTGCTGGATAGTGTCAAGGTTTACAAAAAATGGCCTTTAGTCAAGAAGTGCGACTGCTAGCCTGCTCATAAAAAACAATTAGCTAGGTTCATGGAGTAGAAAAGAAAGCTTGTTGTTGTTGTTCTGGCTTAGTGATGGTTACAATGAGGGATTACCTTCAGCCAGGTTGTTTGGCTGATCGGCTGCTGCCTGGTCTCAGCCAGCCACAAATAAATCCGAAAGAAAGAGAAGAAGTTTAATGTTCTGCTAGAAAAGGAAATAATGAACAAGTTGGTTGTTGACCTGTTGCAGCGAAAAGGGTTGGGCCGCTGAAAAGTCCTCAAAATAAGGCGGAAACAAAAAGGACAAATGTTTCCTCAGCTCACATACCCGAAGGTCTTGGCAAGTTAAAAGAGCATGCGCCTCGTTCTGAACATGTTCATCTTCACCAGGACATTGGTCACATACGCAAGAACCACCTTCAAGCCACGCTGCTGCTTCAACTTTCAAAGTATGCGCATGCAAGCGGAGTCTACTTACATTGTGCATAACATGTTTGGACCGATCAAGATGAAGATACCGTGGTACAATAGTCGGCATACGCTCATTTCTAGAAAAAGGGTTGGGAACCCAAGAATGGTAAGTGGCAAGTTTGTTGCTGCACGTGTTGGGGTCCACTAACTCAGTGTCTCTCCAAACACCTCTCATTCTATGCTTCAAATCTGCAGTAAAATCGTGCATGGGAATAGCACGCCCAGTTTGAACAGCTCGTACATACAATTCACGCCCACGCAGTCCTTGAAAAGCGCTCAGCAATTGAGCAGTCCAGCAGGCACTTGAACGAGGCTGTAAATTGAGATCAGCCTGGACTACTTTCCGCAAAAAGACACTATTATATTTACAATGGTTTTACATTAAGCATACTATTGAAAAGCTTGACAGCTGACCGAAACTAAGAGAACTGCAACGGTCCATGTCCACACTCTTGGAGTACAGCCCAGTTAGTGGTAGACCACTTCACACCTAGCGTGCCCTTCAGAGAATGCAAATGAAGCGTAGACAGAGAACTCCCTGCCTGCCTGCAAAAATACAGTACCCCATACTTGACTACCATACATGCCAGCAGGAATAACATACGTCTCAGCGAGCCACAAAGAAGTGTTTGGCCTGTCTGGCAAAGCGCGTTCACGCACAAATCTACTTATCCTATAGGCAGAGGCAAGAAAAGGACGGGATACATGTCCAGCAAGCTAAGCCTGTTCAAGGTCTTGTAGAAAAACTTTTTTTTTGGGTGGTGTTACAGCTACGGCCCCCAGCAGGGACCTGACAGACAACAAAAAAAAAAAGAGGAGAGAGGGCTCAAGCAGAGGAGAAAGCAAAGGGAAGCTGCTCAAGGAGACCCAGAACCAAAGAAAGAAAACCAGGAAAAAGAAAAAAACCCAAGTAGAGAACAGAGGTGAGGGAGCGCAGGACAGAAGACGCAGAAGAAAACCAGGAGGATGGAAGGAGACGCCAAACACACGAAAAAGGGGGGGAGACGCA
>Ga0307947_1001840_pt1 | contig 16949 bp, 19 predicted proteins | sample OrgLakmetagen232_FD_201840 | JGI IMG/M metagenome (GOLD analysis project Ga0307947, IMG submission 201840) | Saline water microbial communities from Organic Lake, Antarctica - #232 | ecosystem: Environmental > Aquatic > Non-marine Saline and Alkaline > Saline | place: Antarctica: Organic Lake...
TTGTAGATTGTGCCCCCGACTCCAAGAAGTATAACATGAAGTGTGACTTGGTTGTTTCGAGAGATGCCTCGGAGGCTCCTTGTTCGTAGACGCTGGACAAGGGGTTGATGCTGGTTGTGCGCTTTTTCTAATGTCTGTCGCGGGATTACGTCTGAGCAGAATTTGAATCTACAAGATGTATGTCTTCGTCCTTTGGGGGGATCTGTTTGGGATCCAAATGCCTGCCTCTTCCCTCAATGGGCATAACTAAGGGTGGGTCATGACCTCTTTCCCGGTGTGGAAGACACTCGTTGGCAAGCGAGTGTGTCCACTTTTTGGGCGATCAGCCCAATCTTCCCAAAAATCCCCAAACCCAATTTTTTAGTGGCTGATTCGGATGACAGGCCCATCTTTTAAACCAAGTATCTTCATTAATATTTATTTATTATTATATAACACCAGGAAGAGTTAAAAGGGGTGTGTAACAGGGGGGGGGTGTAAACCAAAACCGCATTTTCCTGGCTCACACGCCCATATTATCCACCCGGTCTCAACGTTAATATTCATTAGTATATATAGGCGAACAACAGAAAAAAAATCGGCTCAATCCGTGCAGATTTGAGAAAGTGATTCTCTAACCGTAATGCACCAACTAGGGCCTCCCTCAGCAAATGCCTGCCTCTTCCCTCAATGGGCATAACTAACATGCCATCCGGACGGCTTTGGTGTCTAGTTGGAAGGTTTTGTTGTGTTGGGAAAACCCAGTCAGGAATGCTTCTTTCAATGTCATCAGGGGGTTCAATGTTAAGGTCAGATAACTTTTCACTGTTACAAGCATCCATTGTAACAATTGCTGATCCCAGCTTGCCTTTGCTGATCTCTTCACCACAAAGGCTTACAGCGCGTGGTGGCGTCGGTTTATGTGCATTCTCTTCAGAGTATGGTTGTTGCACCTAAGAAGTATGTGTGGAGCACTGTCTGATCCTCCGCACAAAGGGCAGGTGGCAGGACCTGCCGTATGGCTAAACCTTTTGGTGTGTTCGTCTGTGTGTATTGAATCCGTCCTGTACTTAAGGACTTGTTCCTGTTCCTTGAAAGTCACATTTGGCATGGACCAAAACTTGCTACTGAATTGGACATGCGCAAGGGGCTTCGCAGTAGCTTGACGTGTGTGAGAGTCGGGCTTTGTTTAGTTGTAAAGCCCTGACTTTATCGAAATAGGTACAGCAGCTTTGGCTCTGACCAAGCAGCCGAAGCGCTCATGCCTTTTTCCTACTCTGCCCACTCCTAGAAGTTCAAGAGACACATAAGTCTTCAGTTTGTTGCACACAAGATCACTGACTTTCTAAAGAGTAAGTTCAAGAGACACATAAGTCTTCAGTTTGTTGCACACAAGATCACTGACTTTCTAAAGAGTAGGTTCACTGTCTGTGCAGCTAATAACACTCTTACTTGTGTGCGGCCTGCATGCCCATCTTCTCCAGAGACTTCTGATTCCCCCCTGTCTCTCGACGGGTGGTGGTTATGATGGTGGTTGTGGTGGTGGTGGTGGCTAAGCTGACTCCCCTCGCCCTCCTCCTGCTGCTCCTGACGTTCGGATAGCGCAGAAGGACTGCCGCCCAGACGCTGTGGCTGTGCAATTAGGTAATTGTAGAGCAGTCAGGCAATCAAGTAATAGTAGAACAGTTAGGTAGTACGCAAGCATTATGTCAACGGTGCTGGTGAAGAGGCTGCTCTCCGGCCCCTGCAAGCTGCCTCTGCTGACCAAAAGGTGAATAGCTGCTAAACGTTGAAGAGTGCAGTGGGAAGGTGAAATTATGAACTAGAGAAGTGGAGGGGGTGAGTTTCCACTTCTCGCTCGTGCTCTATTCACTGATTAGGTTATTGCGCCTGATGGAAACAGGAGCGGAGGTATGGCGGAGAAACATTCAAGGGGCTCCATCCCTTCCAAGCAATGGCCTTGGCTTTCAGTACATTCACACAAACAACCACTGCCAGGCACTTTCACACACACACACACATGCACACATGCACAGGCTCATGTACAACAAATACACACACAGACACACACACATACCTGTTGGCCATGTATGTGCAGTGCCATCGCCCCCTCTAGCTCACTCAGCGCATTGTGCTGATGGCGCATCCATGTGTGTCCCCCCCCTCCTGCTTGCATTGCTGCGTTACTACTACTGTGGTGGCGAGCGTGGTGCCCTGGCCCACCAGCACCGCCTCCTGTGTGGGTTGCAAGGATTGCATATGATAAAGAGGTTCAGGACTTATGCTTTATGCCTTCACAATTTAGGACAGTTATTATGATAATGCCTGGTGCAAGCACACCTTACAAGAAAAAGCACACAGGCACAGACACAGACACTGGCACAGACTGACACAGACACAGAAAGAGACGCAGCCACAGCTACAGCCATAGTCACAGCTACAGCCGTAGCCATAGCCACAGCCATTGACACCGACACCAACAGCCACACACCCTCTTTCAATTACACATTACACGCACCTGCATGGGGCATGGCACTGGGAGGTAGCTTCCTGCCTGAGAAGCCAGGAGCATACATGGAAGCCCCACTGCGTGCAAAACAGATGCAAAAAATGTGTACCTTTTAAAGAGAGGGATACACAAGGCACCCAAACAGGTACTCTGTCGTACGATAGATGTGCATGCGTGTGCATGATTACGTACGTACAATGCATGTTAGTGGGTAAGAACGCAAATGTGCTTGACAACTAACACATCCAATTACATCCCTGGTCTAATACTCCAACGCCACAGCACACCTAGGCAAAGGGGGAGGAGCAACCACCCCCCCAACGCCCTTCAGCAACGGAGCAGATGCAGTGCCTGTCAACACAGGCTGCTGCTGCTGCTGCTGCTGCTGCTGCTGCTGTTGCTGCTGCTGCAAACGCTTTGCCTGACGTCTAGCTTCTAAGGAAGCTTTGGGTGGTGTCGGGGCCTGGGTCAGGCTACCGCGCTGAAACACGCCCCCCCCTTGTTGCCCCCCCACTCCCTCCGGCAGCTCCAAGTGTACGTTGCTCCCCCCCCCTGCCTTTGCTCTAACACTGCTGTCCTGGTAAGCCTCCTCTCCCATGCCCTGAGGGTGTGTGAGTGTACAACTGTGTGTGGCTGAGGGTGTACGTGTGCATTTGCATGTGCATACGTACAATGCAATTGTGTGTGCGTGTGCATGTGCGTGTGCATGTGTGTGTGCGTGTGCATGTGCGTGTGCATGTGTGTGTGCGTGTGCATGTGCGTGTGTGTGTGCACGCACACGTGCACGCGTGAGCATGCTTATATGCGCTTCTGGTTTGTCGAGCCTTAGTGCCTGTAAACTAGAATGCAAGCTTTGCTTATAAGTTATGATCCACACCCTATCTACTGTGTACATGCGGCATTGTTACCAGGGAGATGCAAACATAAAAGTTGTAAATTAAACGTTGGCAATAGGGTGTAAAAAGTACCTCTGGTTCTGGCCAACCCTACACACACGCACGCACAAACACACACACACACATCCATTTAACCTGCTGCACCTGCTCCACACTAGCCCACCCAGACGCAGTCAGGTCTGTCGCCATTCACTCAAACCCACCTACCCAGGCTCAGACGCACACACATATACACACATAAACACACGCATAAGTACAGACAAACACATATACGCACACACACACGCATAAACAAACACATACGCACACAGATAAACAAAAACAAACGGCATACTTGCTGCGCCTGCTCCATGCCAGCCCATCCAGGCGCATCAAGGTCCGAGCTGTAGCCGTCGCTGCTGTAGCTACTGAGATCCTCTTCACCGTCGCCCTCGTACTCAGGCACGTCATCATCGTCATCACCACCATCTCCCTGGTCACAAGTGCTCCTGCCACAGTAAGACAGGATCATGAGTGTGGGTGCAAGTGAGCATGTGGGTGCATGTGTGTGTGTGTTTGCGTGCGAGGAGTAATATTTTTGATGTACGACGAGCAGAGCAAGGGCAGCTGCACGACGCTCAGCGCATGGGCACGGAACGGAAGCGCAGGCAAAGGACGCTGCAGGCATTTGCAAGCAGGGCACTTGCTTAAGGTTAGCAACATGCTGTGGTTCACCGTTATCTTATTCAGTAATCCTGACGCTCATTCACCTAGACCTCACCTACTCCAACAAGTCAAAAAATGACGAGCCAATCATCTGACCACGCCACGGCTCATTGAATCTAAAACAAACAAAAGTGCACAGGCAGGGAAAGCACTGCCCACGCATCAGTTCTAACAACGTACCTGTTAGAGTCTGCCGGCTGTAAGGGTGAGGGTTGCGGTGGACCAGTCACTGGGCTAGGAACAGGCAAAGGGGGCTCAGGAGGGCAAGGAGCAGGAGGTGGGCTGTCTGCAACAGGGGCAGCTGCAAAGCGTGGTCGAGAGGCAGCTGCTGCTCGAGATCTGGGTCCAGGCTTTGAACTGCGGCATGGATGAGGGTGAGTGTGAGTGTGAGCATGGGTGTCTCTGTACGTGTGTATAAGTGTGTGTGTGCGCCTCTTACCCGCCAAGTGAACTGTGTGCAAATAGTGGGTGACACATGCATCCACACACAAGTATAGTCGGCCCTTGTCATGATACACGCTGCAATGCCTACCGTGATGGCGCGGGCTCAACTGCTGCTGCTGCTGCTGCTGCTGCACTCTGATGCTGGTACTGCTGCTGCTGCTGGTACTGCTGCTGGTAGCCCTTCTCTGCCATCGTGATGCCCAACGGCACAGGCTGCTGCAATGGAGACAGCTGCATGACGTGCTTTGCGTAGCGCTCCACGTGGCGCCTCACGTAAGACAGGCGGAGGATGGCATCCATGGACGGACGGTCCTGGAGTGTGTGTGTGTTTGCGTGCACGTGTGTGTGTGTGAGCGTGTGTGTGTCTGCTTATGTATGTTGGAAAGGGGGGGGGATGATTGTGTGTGTTTGTGTTGGCATGTGTGGGTGTGGGTGTATTATAATGTCAGTTTATGAGGTTGACGATATTACTGTTTGTGTGCGTGATTGATATATGGGTATATGGGTGGGGACTGCTCAGTTCTTAGCAATGAAGATTCCTATGTCGTTCGGTCATGGCGTGATTGGCAAGCAGCGTGAATGCAAGAACAAACTGCCAACAATGCGCATGATCAGCTCAAGCATGCCTGAACAAAACTAGCAAACTACTGTTCAGGCATGAAAAACGTAAGATGAGCTTGCAAGGCACTATATCCACACCGTAGCGGATGCCTGTGCAGTGGCTTCCTCACCTTTGGGTTCTGCTTGAGCATGCTGTCTACGATGTTGCGGAGAGGGCTTGAGTACTTGGTGGGCACAGGAGGGTATCGGCCCTTAAGGATTTTCACGACCTGCACAAATTAGAGTAATAATGGACCGCCCTGTCTCACACGTGCAAGCATGTTTTTGCCCCTTTCACGTTAAAAACAGACACTACCACGTACGTCTAATCCATACACACACACACGCACACACACACGCGTACCAGTGCAGGCAGGCTCTGCCCGTCAAACGCGCGCTTCAGTGTGCACAGCTCGTACAGCACACACCCAAGGGCCCACACGTCTGACTTGCGGTTATAGGGCCGATCCTCACACAGCTCTGGGCTGAGGTAGTAAGGGGTACCGATTACCGTGCGGGCCATCTCTGTGTCACTGTTGAGCACGCGAGCAATGCCAAAATCACTGCGTAGGGATATGGGTGCAAGGACTTTTGAGTTGATGTTAGGGAGGGGGGGCTTGCGTTGTTGGTGCTTGCTTTTTTTGGCTTGAAAGGACGGATCACGAACTGCCACTTCCACATTTGACATAGCACACACACCTCTACGTCCAAAACACACACTTTTACAAACACACACACCCATACACATACACACAGCTGGTGGTGTAAGCTCATGATGGTGGAACTCAAACAGGCTCAGACTCACCCCAGTTTTACAATGTTCCCTGCACAGTGCAAAAGGGCAGAAAGGGCAGAGTGAGAGCAGTGAGAGCATTTAGAGAGGGAGGGAGGAAGGGCGTTCGTCTAGAGGGAACAGAGCAGTTAGGGAAGAGGAAGAAGGTTTGTTTAGAAGAAACAGTGTTTGTGCACAGACTATGACAGGTGGAATTCAAAGGCTGACAAGACAGTTGAGCACGCTCCGCGAATGACTGCCAGCATGCTTGTTGGGGTTGAGGGAAAGATTGTCATAAGGTTGATAGAGGAAGACCGTACAGGGATCAGAAAGATGCTGTGTGCACTCGCCTTCAGAGATGAACACGTTCTGGCTTTTCAGGTCTCTGTGCAAGATGTTTTTGCTGTGGACGTGGTACAACGCCAGGACGATCTGTACGAACCTGCACATTGTGTATTCAAGCATCAGTGTGACAGGATGGGCCAAAGCTGCACGGTGGAAAGTGCAAGGACAGCTATCAATGACTGGCACAGACACACAAGGAATGAAGAAGCGCTTCGGGTGTACAATCGATAACAGGACCTGTGGCAACTTTCATATACGAATGTTGCTTGTGAGTTGAGTTTGGTCAAAGTGGTTTCCCCAACTCCCTTTCAGTTTCGTGCAAACTAGAGGAAAAACAGTCGTCACCTCCTTTTTATAGGAAATAAGCATTCTGATCTGTCATTGAGTGTATGTGTGCAGCATGCAACGTGAATGTGTACACCATGTGTGCTTTAAAATATGCTTGTGCCCTTCCACACCAGAACATGATCTCATCCTCCGTGAAGCCCTTCTTCTCCTCAGCTCTTTTAGCTATGAGGTCAGCCAGGTCCCCCTCTGAGGCATATTCCATCATGATGTGTAGGCAATCATCCTGGGTGGCCAGAAAGCGTGTGCGTTTGTCCAGTCGGCTAGGACAGTATGACATGCTAGGTCAATGGCACCTTCTTCGCTAGACACACCTCAGGCAAAAAGAACGGTTGTGCCCTGCAAGCGGGGATGCTACATACATATGCTCATCCATCACTGATCATGGTGTTCATTACTATAATTAGCTTAAGGGCGGGAGATGGAATGGCACTGTACAAAACGCTTACCTCTAAAACAGACTCGTAGTAATGGATGATGTTCTGCATGGGTAAGTAGGTGGGCAGGTGAAGGGAAATCGTAACAGCTGGTTGGGCAGAAGACGTGAAGCAAACACACGCACACACAAGCACACACACACACACTCACGATCATGCAATGCACAGCATGGACGGCTGCAAGTTACAAGCAACAGGCACTATCCTCAAGTACAAAACAATAGCAGCGGACTGTCCGTCTTGTGGTGCAAGCCTGGCTTCCTTGCCCTCTCACCACATGATCAAACTGGGAGAGCATCGTAGCCTCTCGAAGAGCGTCCTCTCTGAGTGCATCCTCCAGAATTTGAATCTGCTTTATCACTACCTTTTCATCAGGATTGTTTGCACGGCTAGCCAGCACAGCCTGAACGGAGCGCACAAACGGTCACTTGCTTGCACTTGGAAGGGCACTTGCCAGGGGTGAAAGTATAAACGCAAATGCTCATGATTGAGAGGGCTTGCACAATGCACAAACACCGAAACTGACTGCAATTAAAAGTCAGCTAAAATTACTGCAAGCAATCACGTGCGGAACAGGACATGTGCCTTTTGAGATTCTGTTATATTTCAGTGTTTAGGGTAATGCTGCTTAGGAGTTTCTGGCTCACAATCACGTCTACCTGGCGTACGATCAAGGCAAGAATCGACTCCTTGTCATAGATTTGCGCTACCTACCTTCCCAAAGTTCCCAGCTCCAATGGTGCCTTGCAGCACATATTTGCTTGCAATGGTTTGCTTGCCCAACGTCCCCTTCAGAACCTCCAGCTCCTTGACCCCTTGCATTCCGCCCTGTGCCAGTTGCGAGGTACTGTTAAATGCTTATGTGCACTCACATCTTGAACAGCTCTGTGTGTGTGCGTGTGTGTTTGTTGGTGTGTGTGAGTGTGTGTAGTGTGTGTGTGTAGCGTGTGTGCGTGTGTGTGTGTGTGTGATCGTGTTTGTGAGTTGTGTGTTTGTGTGTGTCTGTCTTTGTGTGTGTGTGTGTGTGTGTGTGTGTGTGTCTTTGTGTGTGTGTGTGTGTGTGTGTGTTTGTGTGTGTGTGTGTGTGTGTGTGTGTGTGTGTGTGTGTGTGTGTGTGTGTGTGTGTGTGTGTGTGTGTGTGTGTGCGTGCGTGTGTGTGTGTGTGCGCGCGCACGTGTGTGTGCCTGCATACCCTGGTTCTGTCCTCACACTAATTGTTCCTCATTTGCCCCTCCATTTTGACAGCCTTTGCAGGAATCAAGAAATTAGTTTAAGACACAACAATGTGTATTACCTTATTAAATGGTAACTACTGGAAGTGAGCTTACTCAAAATTTTTATATATCTATAACCAATGCTTGTCATCTGGCTTGAATGCGAAAGCAAAGTGCACAAGCGTCGCTTGCCTTCTCGACTAGTGTCGCTACGATAAATTTAATTCGAAATTGGTATGAAGTATCAATTTGGCGTTACAGACGGGAACGGAGAATTGTGGGTGCTTGAAACGATAACGTGATTTTTAGATTCCGTGACGGTTTTTTTTTATCCAATAAGTTCCAACAAGTTTAGCCAATATCACCTTACCGTTGAGATTTCTTTACGGTGTGTCCTGAATGCTTCCAACTACTTGCTTACGAAAAAGAGAACAAACAGAAAAAAGGAAAGAAGTTATTGGCTCAGTGCGTGCTCTGTGGGACATGTCTGGAGCATGTGCAAACACTGAAGCAAGCGTTCAAGCAAACGCACACGGTGATTGATGGTGGGCTAAATTTTGCCAGCATTCTTGAAGCAGACAATCTGTGCCATCTCCTCGGGCCAGCATCCTGTGCCCTTCAGGCCGTACGTGCCCCGTGGCTTTGCCTTGTGCCACAGCCCCTCAAAGCAACTTCTGCCTTGCCTACCAACGTTGCCAATTGTAAGCCGCCTTTTAATTGAGCATTCAAGGTGAATGGGGCCCTGGTGCTCGCAGCGCTGCTGCCTTCACTGCCTTTCCTTTCTGTGCTGCTTTGCTTGCTGCAGCTGCGTTGCTGGCCACAATCTGCTGGCTCTGGCATATCAGGCTGGTGGCTGGGGTGACAGCTGGGCTGTCAGCTGTGTGTCCTCCCTCTGCTGGTGCCGATGCGCATGCCAAACTGGAAGAGGTCCCCCTGCTTCATCATCTTTTTTCCAGGCGGGGGGTCCTCATCCTGTAACTCGTGAAAAGACCTCTTGGAAGCCAGCTATAGCTTACACTGATCACTGGGACTGTCTAGCTCATTATAAAAAGGTTAGTTTTCGGAAAAAACTTTTGGGCTTTTTGACTGTGGTTAAATGTTTCCGTGAAATTCTTTTACAAGTGATCACAAATACAGCCATTTTCTGAGATATAGATCATTGGGATCACGATCATGAAACACTTTCAAGCACCACGGTATACGAAGACGTTTGCGGCGCTTTCGAGTCTGCTTTCAAATCTGCAAATGCTTTCAAATCTGCAAAATTCCTCACATGAATCTCGGGTGATCAGGTCACTTCTGTGCTCAGTGCCGTCCCTCATTGCCAATTAAAATCAAAGTGCTGTTTGTTGACAGGTGTACGGGTGACACAGTGAAAAGTGAAAAGTGAAAACTTGGAAATACAATTGCAGCAATGAAGGGCTCAAAAAAGAAACCTTCTAAAGAATTCTGAATTAAATTAATGTATGCTTATATGTTGAGTTTGCTAGTGTACAGACAACAGGCAGAGGCTGTCGAGTTGACCTTAAACTATTAACTACAGATCTCAGTCAAGTTCTGAGCTAGGCCAAGGGTTTATCACTTTTTGTCTCCCTTCTCTCCTTTTTTTGTCATCTTTGTCAGTGTCTTTTGCCTCTTGCCTTTTGGCTCATTGGACTTGGCACCAGACGTGCTGGCGCCACCTGAAAAGGAAAGAGATGGACTTCAGCTGAATAAACATCTTAGACCTTGCTCGGGTACAAGTTTAAGCTTCATCCCCAACTGGGTGAAGTTGATGGCAGCAAATGCACAGTATTCGTGGTGTCAAGGGTCTTTCAACCCAGACAACTAGCATACTAGCACGCTAAAAGTACATAACCACAGCGGCGATTTGTTTGTCGAGTGCGACAATATGATTTGAGTGTAGTAAGAGCATGGCAAGAGGCTCTTTGTCAAGCGGGTATGCACGCCCTGTTAAGTAGTTGCTTTACCAGTAGTCAAAATGCTTCTGTTACACGTGTTAAATGCTTTGCCATCCTCACACGATAGTTTAGCATTTCTAAGCACTACCAGCCAACAGTAGAAGCACTGACAACAAACAAGCCCTCAGGCCACTCTCACCTGATGCCGGCTGCTTCTTGGGAGCTGCTTTGCCAGCTGCAGGCTCCTTGTTGGTCGCTTTATAGGCCACACCCATGCGTGCGATGCAGTCCTTGCTCGCAATGGCATGGTCCACGATCGGGGCGGGGTAATCACGGCCAATGATGCAGCTGCAGGTTGAGGAAAATAAGACTTTTGATGACAGCTCTGGTGGCCTTGTAACCCGTGGACTAATTGCTGCTTTGCTTTTCCTTACTTTGCTCGTTGCTGGACTTCCTTGGTAGCAGTCCAGGGCTCATAGATGTATTTGGCGGGCATGTCTTTCAGCACAGGCAGGAACCTGAGCATGAGAGCAAACAACCACGCCTCTTTTTCAAGTGAATGGCAACAATTGCCTTTTCATAGAAAGCTAGAGACACTTGGAGAAAAGACGAGATTTTGACCCCTGTACCCACTTGCGGATGTAAGCCCCGTCCTTGTCGTACTTTTTGCCAAACACAATCGGACTGTAGACGCGGAAGTACTGTGCAAAGAAGGCACTGGCGCTCAGCCACATCTGCCACACGGGAAAAATACAATGCTGTTTGTTATGAAGGTGTCTGGTGAAGACTAGATGCCACTGCGTGACCATGCAGCCCTTTGCATGTTGTGTTATGCTCAGCCATACATTTGCCACTCACCCAGTTTCCAGCGTTAATGAAGTAGTCAGCGTCTATCAAAAGCTCCTCAAACACATCCTTGCCTGTGGCCAACAGGAGTCAAGAGCCAAGCAGAAATGTATACGCCCATTGTGGCAAAGTCGCAACAAATTGATCTAGGTATACAATCGTATATTAATTTACGTCAATGTTGTTTACGGCAGTTGCAATATCCAGGGCTGGCCAACTGTAACCACCATAAACAACTGTACTTTGAAATCCTTCCAAATATCTGTACAATTACACCTAGGTACATGATCTTGGCCAACCCAACTGATATCACTCGCAAGGCTTATAAAATTTTACAAAAAATTAAGATATCACAGGCATTACACATATCTTGTGTAACTTTGTTACAAAATAGAGGCACTGTCCTATTGCACGTACCTGCCTCCCACGACAAATAGCAGTCGCCACGAGTCAAGAAGCAGGCCACGGAGTGGCGAGCAAGGTGGTGCATCCAGCCCTGTATTTTTGTTTTGTATGTATGAGGTTTGAGAGTGCAATTACGTGAGCACATACTTATGTGCTTATGTGCATACAAGGATTGGCGTTGATCAGGTGCAGGAGACATGCCTGAAAGGGCGATGCAGTTAGGCCTGGAAGAGAGCAAGTTGATGGTCAGTCAAGGCAATTGATATTTCTGCAGGAGAAGAGATGGTGTCAAAGAGGTGCAGCAAAGAATGACCCTTGAGGGCCGCACTAAAATAATTTACTTACCCATTGCTTCAGCTGCGTCATGGCTGCGTCAATCCAGGGATACCCTGTTGCCCCGTTCCTCCATGCTTCTAACATCTCTGGGTTGGTGTCCCATTTGATCTGCAGTTTGTGCATGCATGCATTTACAGTGTGTGCCCATGCAGTGCTTGGTGCACAAGTATGGCACATGTATGGCAGAACTGTGTATGGGCAAACAGGTGCTACAATGTGTACATGGTGGTGTAGGATGTGAGTGTTGACATTGTTGAAGCAGCATGCAGTTTGAGTGGTGTGGCAACTGAATGGAAATCAGAAAACCGAGAGGGCAAGGGGTGACCAGACGAAAGAGTGTGTGACTCATGCCGGTAAGAGTGATGTGTCCCAGGCCTGCAACCTGGACGATTATGGACAGCAGACAACAGGACAACAGAAACAGCAAGCAATGTATAAAAGATATACGTACTGCTCTTTCCTGAATGAACACCTTTTAGCCACTGCGTAGTGCAAACACGTAATATTTCCTTTACCTGTCGGCAGATGGGGTTCCCCTCGATGCGGGAAAAGTTGGGCGTGTTGGCGCCCACTGCAACGTGGATTGAGGACATGAATTTGCAGTTGTATCCTCATTGGATTGGAGTTTGGTGCACGAAAGCACAACAATAATTAGAAGAGAAATTAGTTGCAATTGAAGCGCAAGCTGTCGTTCATCCTTGTTTGTAGGGCTGTGCATGTTCGCTGAATTTTTTGGAACCAATTCGTTACCTGTATAGAAGAATTCTCGCCACAACAGTTGTCCACGCAGGGACATCGGTGGCTGAGAATGCTTAGGGTGCAATTTATACACCTCAAGTAGCCTAGGCAGGTAGAGGGAAGTGTTCAAACATCAGCTGTAAATAGAACGCGGGGGAGGAAATTGCACCATTGCCTCTGACGGTTATCAAACATCCTGCTCGGTCTCCCTTTGTGCTTCAGAGTATTGCCCTGCCTCAGAATCTTTGCCTATCGCTTGTATGAGTAATTGGTCTAAGATTAGGTTTTTACGCTTACACATGGAATCTTAGGAACACAACAGCTCACCCACCTCTGGTGGAAAAGGCGTGCTGACAGGCAACCGAATTTCAGGTAGGGAGATAGTACAGTGGTAGACGGCTCAGGATTGAACGTTGAGGGGTCCGTTGCAGGCTTCTCAAAGGCAGCAACCCACCTGCACGCCAAATTTTAATCCACTACGAGGTAATATGGGGGCTCACAAAAGCCATAGAACGACAAATTGCTGAAGAGACAAAGCCAGGTGGTTGCGTGAGGGAACGCTTGATTGTCCTTCACTCTTCTTCAATAGACTCTTCTTCAATACACAAAGCAGCAGCGGTGCATAAATGCGAGATCAACCCTCATGGCCTTTAAAAAGGAAAAGGAAAAGGGTCAGAGACCCAGTGCTGGAGTGCTCTTTCATACAGGTGTGGCTGGCAAACACAAACTCGTCTTTGGGTACACAGCCTCAGTGCACGCACTAACAACGTACTTGGCATCCTTCATATGGTGTTCTAGCCTTTTGAGCGCCTCTTTCTCTCCGCCCTGCAATTCGCACATGTGCAACAATGCTCTTTCAACTCTATTACAGGAGCAGGATAAGGGCACGGTGAGGAAGGATCTCCATATAATTAGCAAGAAGGGTTGGGTGATCAATCTAAGTAAAGTGAGAGACCTGTTCTGCCACCTGTTTTTATTAGAAGCAGCAATCATCCCTCGGCACGCACATGTATCAAGTCCCCACGTCCTATGTATCCCGCTTCCATCCACACGCAGCAACAATGGATATCCCCTGACCTTGAAGATCGACGTGGGCGCCTCAGTGAAACCCATTTCCTGCCATGTGGGCACCCCAGTCTCAGCTCCTTTTATGCCTGGAAGAGCTAAGTCAATGGTGGGGAGGGGAGTGGTTGGGGCAGGCAGGGCCGCAGGAGGGGTGCCGATCCTGTTCACAAGACCCTCAAAAGACTGCAAGCAGTGCCGGAGCAGGAAAGTGGTGATTGAGCAGCAGGCATGTGCTGCGTGACGTACAATGAGGCACTCAGAGCAGCAAATGAAAAAGAAGAGATCCATAACAAGAAAAAGCAAAACATTTTTGTATGTCACTTTTGTGTAGGTAGCTGACCAACATGTGGAATACCACGCTAGAAAGCAACATCCTTTTTGGGACAAAGAGTGTTTGGTGTGTAGTTAGTTGACCAACATGTGAATTACCAGGTTGAAAAGTAAATTTTTTTCCAGGACTCATAGCTCATGACAAAGAGCCTTTGCTGAAGCTAGGTGAGCAACAGGCCTGAGTCCAGAGCATTGAAGCTAGGTGAACAACAGGAAAAGAGCCTTTGCTGAAGCTAGGTGGACAACAGGCCTGAGTCCAGAGCATTGAAGCTAGGTGAACAACAGGAAAAGAGCCTTTGCTGAAGCTAGGTGGACAACAGGCCTGAGTCCAGAGCATTGAAGCTAGGTGAACAACAGGCCTGAGTCGCTAGGTGAACAACAGGACAAAGAGCTCTCGCTGAAGCTAGGTGAACAACAGGCCTGAGTCCAGTGCTTGGCGTACCTGCATCGTCAAGGGCGGCTTCCCTTTGTTCTCACGCACCAACATGTCTGTGTCCTGCTTGTGGGCAAACGACATGAGTGTACACAGATGATATTAAATATTCAAGTTAGAAAAAGTGCGCAGGCATGCCCGGCAATTGCAGCCTGGAGGAATGAACACAAGGAAATGGCTAATCTTAGCACAACGAATGGATGCTAAAATGTTTTCATCATTGTTCAGGTTGCGTGGTGCTGACTAGAAACGATAATAATAGGGTTGGCCAAAACCGTTAATATACGTATATACACACCGTATATTTGGTGATTTTCAAGCCAAAAATACCGTATGTACGCCGTATATATATGGTTCTGGCCAACCCTAGATATTAACTCTGAACTGCTTGTTGATGCTAACCAGGAGAGGCACATACAGTAAACTGTGATAAGAACGGGTGAAGTGCGCTCACATATAGGGTATGGCTAACCATCGCCTTCACTTCCACCCCTGCCTCCTTCGCCATTTTGTTTACGCTGGAGTCTCTCATTTTAGCGTAAGGCTCAGTGTCTACCTGCAACAAAAGCACCATTGTAATGAACTGGTTGCAGAGGTGAAGGCATGGTACAGAAGGGGTTGTTTTGGGCAACTATTATGCCCATTGAAGAAGAGCTGTAGCTGCTATAATTTTGGTGGTGGTGCAAAACTGTTCCAATGCAGAGAGCAGGTAGGGCAGGGATCTGTTGCGAAACAAAACCAAAGCTCGGCAATTCCTCTCACGCGTACAAGCTGAGAACAAGGAACACCTAAAACCTGGCATAATAGGTGTCATAGAAAAGAAAAAGTAAGAAAATAACATTTATATAAGGGGCAAAAAGCACGATGATGCCTGTGTTCCCTGGTGATCTCTCAATCCAATGCTGAAGGAGCCCTTTGTAGACTGACTTCACAGTTCTGATGAGAGGTGGTTTATGCTGCTTATAGTATGATCATAGCACACAGCTGCTCCACCCAGAGCGCACATGTGCAGGCGTCTGCAGCAGAGGAAAAGGACCCCTGGACTCTGTCGAAAAACGCACATCCCTCCTGAGTATTAACAGAGACACAGCAACTCCTCTTGTTTGTGTGCCCTGAGCTGGGTCAGCAAGATTTCTGAAGAACACGGACTGGTCCGCACAACCACCAGGACTCCAGCAACTGCCAGCATTTCAACTCAGCGACACCTTCCCAATTCCTCACAATGTTTTGAGTTCCTAGCAGGCACGTCCGATACACATGGATGTTCATCTCCCACTGGTACTGCTGGGCCACCGTCGTTCAGCCTCGTATTTCATTTTGCTGCTAGCACCAGGACTGCTGCTGAACACCACCAATCAGGTGCTGCTGGCCCAGCTCAGGGTCAGCAGCACCCGACCCTGACCTGACCCAGGAGCCCTGACCTGGCCCAGGAGCCCCGGACACAATGTGTTACGGGGCTCCTTCTAATTGAATTACAGCTACTACTGAAGGTAGCGGTAAAAACAAAGAAGTGCAAGTTTTGGCTGGACAACAGAAGCACAAACATGATTGCAGAGTCTTGACTTCACGGCAGGCTCAGGAATTGGGTATGGAATTACCTCGTAGCACAGCTGCCTGACGGTCCAATCCTTGAACACCTGAGGGAGCACCTCTTCAGGCGTCCCTCTCAGAACTAACAGCTGGGAGCCCAGCCCTCGCAAACTGCATCACAGGTCAATGTGATGATGTTGCACGAGAGGCTTTGCATGCCTGCAGTCAGCCTAAAGCTGCAACCAAGTACACAACAGTATAGGCAAGGAAGGAAGGAGTCCTTTTTGACGTGAGCGTGCAAATACAACCTATGGGGTGATTGTGACTTTCGATAGGCTCACCTCTCATCCAGGTCTCTCAGGCTATCCAACAGAAATTGATACCGGTTCACACCAACTCTGTGTGTGGCAGTGGCAAGCAATGGGTGTGATTCAGAGGATATATCAGTCACAAACAGAAAGCGTGATTTAGGATCACTTACTTATACTTTCCGCTTTTCACAAAGTACGGGTCGATGATGAAGATCGGAAACACGTGTGAGGCTCCTGTGCAGGCCTCTTGCAATGCAGGGTTATCATGCAGCCTCAATCCCTGCGCACACAGATTAGTGCACATTATGGTTCAGCAAGCTACATCCGGACTCTTGCCTGCAAATTTGTGGTGATTACATGTGGTGCTGTGCTGCGCAGCGTGCGTGCCAGGCAATGCACAGGTGCACAACCTTACGGAACCAAAGGATTTTGTTCCCTGGAGATGAAGCCATCAGAATCTGTCTGTCCCTTCCCCCGCTGACAGTCTTCCTGAATTTGCTGCGCAGAAATGATGGAACAGAATAACGTGTAGCAATTCCACTTGAGCCCCTGAGCATTAAATAAAAATAATTTGAGCAGGTATGCAAACTTGATGTGCCAAATGTTTTTGCGCACAATTGCAAACAGAACACCTGTATCAGAGCATATGAACAAGTGAGCAGATGGCTGTGCATACACACACGTGCACACACATGCATGCGTGCACATGCGCACGCGCACACACACACACACACACACACACACACACACACACACACACACGAAAACACACACAAACACACACACACGAAGACACAGACACAGACCC
>Ga0307947_1001842_pt1 | contig 16945 bp, 16 predicted proteins | sample OrgLakmetagen232_FD_201840 | JGI IMG/M metagenome (GOLD analysis project Ga0307947, IMG submission 201840) | Saline water microbial communities from Organic Lake, Antarctica - #232 | ecosystem: Environmental > Aquatic > Non-marine Saline and Alkaline > Saline | place: Antarctica: Organic Lake...
AAGCACACACAAACACACAAACGTGCAGGGTCACCCTCTGCACCGAACGCAAGCAGGCATTAAAGCTCACCTACTTAAGCACACACAAACACACAAACGTGCAGGGTCACCCTCTGCACCGTATTTGAGCAGACGGCAAGGCTCACCCACGCCCGGGGCATATGAAGCTTTGCCCGCACGGTCTTTAGCAGGATCTCCATCTGGACAGTATGCAAGCACTAGGTCAGGCTCACCCACACAGGGGGGTTACGCCCCACCCATGCCCAATGGTGCCATGCCCCCCGGGCCCATTCAGCAGCATTACAATCAACAGGTGAGGCTGCACCATTGAAGAGAACATGTGCGCATGCGTGCAATTCGCTGAACACATGCATATATATATATATATATACACACAGGCACAAACGCACACACACGCACACATGCACATAGCAACACACACACACATAAAAACACACTCGCTTTGCTCTCACACGCACCTGCAGGGGTTCCAGACAGTGCCAGCGGTGTTGGAGCAGCAGCAGCAGCAGATGGATCAAGCTGCATTTGAATTACAGCAGGTACAATGATGGCAGATTTCTGGTACGCAAAGTGATATAAGTAGTAAGAAGTATACATAATGAGTAGTACCTTTCTAGGTCAGCTTAAAAATACGGCATCGAGCTGACATGAAGCTTACACACACATTGCACGCAAACACACATACACACACTCACACACATACATACGCACACACACGTACATAAGCACGCACAAACATACTCTCCAGCTAGACACCTCTCCCAGTCCTGTTCTTCCATATCTCTGCCTGCTTGCACACACAGCAACCCACACACAGGCGCACCCAGTGTACACCCAGTGCACACCCAGTGCACACAGTGCACACCCAGTGTACACACAGTGCACACAGTGTACACACAGTGTACACACAGTGTACACAGAGTGCACACAATGCACACCCAGTGCACACCCAGTGCACATACAATGCACACCCAGTGCACACACAGTGTACACACAGTGCACACCCAGTGTACACCCAGTGTACACCCAGTGCACATCCAGTGCACACACAATGCACAGTGCTCACACAATGCACACCCAGTGCACACACAATGCACATCCAGTGCACACCCAGTGTACACCCAGTGCACACACAATGCACACCCAGTGCACACATAATGCACACCCAGTGCACACACACACAGTGCACACCCAGTGCACACCCAGTGTACACCCAGTGCACACACAATGCACACCCAGTGCACACCCAGTGCACACACAATGCACACACAAAGCACACCCACTGCGCACACAATGCACACCCAGTGCACACACAATGCACACCCAGTGCACACACACACACACAGTGCACACACAGTGCACACCCAGTGTACACCCAGTGCACACACAATGCACACCCAGTGCACACCCAGTGCACACACAATGCACACACAAAGCACACCCACTGCGCACACAATGCACACCCAGTGCACACACAATGCACACCCAGTGCACACACAATGCACACCCAGTGCACACACAATGCACACCCAGTTCACACCCAGTGCACACACAATGCACACAGGCGCATGAATCACGCGCACCCCTGCTCACAGCAATGCTCGTCCCCATGAATGCATCACTGCTTTCACATTGTTGTTTTCACCCCCTAGGAGCAGGAGCAGCAGGGGCCACGGCATCCTCCCTTCTACCGGCCCTCCAGCCATGCACAAGCAAGCGAGCGGTTGTTACGTCTGCCCTCTGTGCGCTATGCCCAGCAGGCACAGCAAGCACAGCAGGACCAGCAGGACCAACTGCAGCTGTACCCAAAGCGTATGGACAACATGCTCTTCTCAGACAGCTTCACGGAGAAGCAGCAAGCGCAGCAGCGGACATTCCTGCAGGTGTGTGTGTGTGCATGTGTGCGTGTGCTTGTGCTGTGTGTGTCCATGCGTCCATGCGTGTGTGTTTGCTTGGCAGGAGTGTCGCCCTGAGCTGACTTGTTGTAACCAATGAGAAACGGTTTTGATTGCATTGACAAGGCAAGCGCTGGCTTGCCAAGACTTGTTCGCAAGCACAGATGTTGTCGGCCATCCATGCGTGCTATGAAAGCGTGTAAGCGTGTAAGTGTGTCAGTTGCACGTGGGCAGTGGCAGAACTCTTCACGTCTGCCATGGGGGGCGCTCGTTTGTTGGTAGCAGATGCTGCAAAGCTCCTCCACCACTGCAACCACTGCGAACCACTGCAAACCACTGCAACCACTGCAAACCACTGCAGCCACTGCAACCACTGCAAACCACTGCAAACCATTGCAACCACTGCGAACCACTGGAACCACTGCAGCCACTGCAACCACTGCAAACCACTGCAAACCACTGCAGCCACTGCAACCACTGCAACCACTGCAACCACTGCAAACCACTGGAACCACTGCAACCCACTGCAACCCACAGCAACCCACTGCAGCCACTGCAAACCACTGCAACCACTGCAACCACTGCAACCACTGCAAACCGCTGCAAACCACTGCAACCACTGCAAACCACTGCAGCCACTGCAACCACTGCAAACCACTGCAACCACTGCAACCACTGCAAACCACTGCAAACCACTGCAACCACTGCAAACCACTGCAGCCACTGCAACCACTGCACACCACTGCAACCACTGCAAACCACTGCAACCACTGCAGCCACTGCAACCACTGCAAACCACTGCAACCACTGCAACCACTGCAAACCACTGCGACCCACTGTAAACCTCTGCAATCCACTGCGACCACTGCAAACCACTGCAGCCACTGTAACCACTGCAAACCACTGCAACCACTGCAAACCACTGCAACCACTGCAACCACTGCAAACCACTGCAAACCACTGCAACCACTGCAACCACTGCAAACCACTGCAAACCACTGCAAACCACTGCAACCCACTGCAACCCACTGCAACCCACTGCAACCCTCTGCAACCACTGCAGCCACTGCAAACCACTGCAACCACTGCAGCCACTGCAACCACTGCAAACCACTGCAACCACTGCAACCACTGCAAAGCTCCTCCACCACTGCAACCACTGCAAACCACTGCAACCACTGCAGCCACTGCAAAGCCTCCACCACTTTGTCAGCATCAAAATTATACATGCCTAAGGTTACCGTGTAGACAAATTACACAGATGTACACCAATCACACAGATCACACAGATCACACAGATGTACACAGATCACACGTTCCTAAGGTTATCTGCTCGATCCCAACTCGAACCATCTCAGCAATATCCCTCAAAAGCAGAGCAACATACTTGCATGTGTGCGCCTGTGTGTCGCCTTTTTCTAAATGTTAAGCCTCACATTGCACTGCAATCCCACTACGAATGCCCCACAAGCTACAATCACAAACGCTTACACACCCAAACGCATGCACACAGGACATGCTCGACGCAATGAATGCTGTGAAGCAAACACAGACGCATATGCGCCCAAACGCATGCACACAGGACATGCTTGACGCAATGAACGCTGTGAAGCAAACACAGACCCATACGCGCCCAAATGCATGCACACAGGACATGCTTGACGCAATGAATGCTGTGAAGCAAACACAGACGCATACGCACCCAAAGGCATACACACTAGGGATTCTTGATGCATTAAATGCTGTGAAGTAAACTGACGCATACGCCCCCAAACGCATGCACACAGGACATGCTTGACGCAATGAATGCTGTGAAGCAAACACAGACCCATCCGCGTCCAAACGCATGCACACAGGACATGCTTGACGCAATGAATGCCGTTAAGTCGACATCTCCTGGGCGAGGGGTCGCCGCTCCCGTCTCCCAAGATGGCTCAGAGGCTGGCAGGTGTGCATGCTTGCTATAAAGCAGTTTGTGTGAAAGGGCAGCAGTTTTTTGGCAGGCATGCTCAACCTGTGTTGTGTGTGTATAGCTGGATGTCAACCTGTATTGTGTGTGTACAGCTGGCTATCACTTTTGCCTCCATCTCATTTTTATCATGACCACTTATTGTGTTGCAGTATTTGAGTTCCTCCTACTAGTCGTACTGCAAGCTAGATAGTTATTGTAGCAATTACGAAGCCTCCTGACCTTTCTTTAGCATCACAAGGCCGTGACCTGAAGAGATGTGATTTCTCTTTATATTAATCGAGAAAGGAAAAAAAGAGAGACTGAGCAGGAGGTGGAGACCATCGCCATACGGGTGGGAAAAACGAGCCACTGAGTTACTGAGTACTATAAATCTCCTCTGCCATATGTAACAAGGAAATGGAGCCACTGGATTAATGCATACTGTGGATCTCCTGTATGATATGGAAGAAGGGAATTGAGCCACTGAGTTACTGAGTGCTATAAATCTCCTCTTCCTTATGTAACAAGGAAATGGAGCCACTGAATTAATGCATACTGTGGATCTCCTGTATGATATGGAAGAAGGGAATTGAGCCACTGATTAAATGAGTACCGTGGATCTCCTCTACCACACAGAAAACTTATTCGGTATGGAACCAGGAGTGTTGCTGGCTTGGCCTAACACCGGTTTCTGAATGTTTGCAAGGGCTACTATGGCTACAAGGGTTACTATGGCTACAAGAGGGGGTGACCTTCGGTCAGGATGTTTATAAGGGTTACTATGACTACAAGAGTTACTTTAAGAATGACTACAAGGGTTACTATGGCTACAAGAGGGGGTGACCTTCGGTCAGGATGTTATAAGGGTTACTATGACTACAAGGTTAACTACAAGAATTACTACAAGAATGACTACAAGGGTTACTATGGCTACAAGAGGGGGTGACCGTCGGCCAGGATGTTTTGCTGATTTGGATGCCGGCTGATATTTGGTTTGGCCTGGAACCTGCTTCTGAGGAGAGTCGATAACAGTGCCGCACATTGCGCGTCTTGTGTAAACTGCGAGAACCACAATAGCTGACAGAGCAGCAAGTGTGTGCAGCGTCATATAGGCTAACAGATTCAGTCATGGACGCTCTTACAAAAGTGGTCAACATGACCATAGAGAGACCATACAGGGCTGAGATTATCTGGATCGGAACAATCTTGATGGACTGACTGTAGTCCTTTGTCTATGTAAGGACCGTAGTCTCAATCTTGATGGACCGTAGTCTCAATCTTGATGGGCCCTAGTCTCAGTTTTGATGGGCCGTAGTCCTTTGTCTATGTCACAACTTTTTTTTGATGATAAATAAAATGCAGGGGAGTGGGATCTCATGGTGTGGAGGCCCAGCAGCAGCAGCAGCAGCAGCAGCAGCAACCACTACCGCAACAACCGCAGCAGCGACAGCCACAACCACAACCACAACAACAACCCACGCAGCTGCAAAAGACAAAGGCAGAGCAGCAGCAAGAGGCGGTGACTGCTCCTTTGAGTCAGAGTGGGACCGTTGGCCCTAAGATAGCCGTGGCACCCGTTGGGGCCGCTGAGGTGCAAGTGGGTTTGTGTGTGTGTGTGTGTGTGTGTGTGTGTGTGTGTGTGCACGCTTGTGCTAGGTGTGTGTGCGTGTGCGTGTGCGTGTGCGTGTGCGTGTGTGTGTGAGTGTGCGTGTGCGTGTGCGTGTGTGTGTGTGTGTGTGAACACAGTGTATGTGTGGCACCTCAGGCACGAGAAAATTCAACCAAAAAAGTCTGATGCCCATCATTCATCATTGGCACTCAAGCCGTGTGTGCAAGCTGCCTGAACAAGTGGGCTGCTTGCTGTCGCACTTTTGTCAATGCAGAGGCATCAAAGACAGCAACATAAGCAGGCAGTGCCAAGTCTGAGCACCAACCTAAGCAGGCAGTGCCAAGTCTGAGCAGTGCCAAGTCTGAGCACCAACATACGCAGGCAGTGCCAAATCTGAGCAGTGCCAAGTCTGAGCAGTGCCAAGTCTGAGCACCAACATACGCAGGCAGTGCCAAGTCTGAGCAGTGCCAAGTCTGAGCAGTGCCAAGTCTGAGCACCAACATAAGCAGGCAGTGCCAAGTCTGAGCAGTGCCAAGTCTGAGCACCAACATACGCAGGCAGTGCCAAGTCTGAGCAGTGCCAAGTCTGAGCACCAACATTAGCAGGCAGTGCCAAGTCTGAGCACCAACATAAGCTGGCAGTACATGAGCACCAACATACGCAGGCAGTGCCAAGTCTGAACACACACGCAATTCTCACTGCTTCACACAATAAGTAATGGGCAAGTAAAACCAAGTGAACTACCATGCAATTACGGCTCTATTACTCTAAACTTTTGCGCATGTCTTCCACACTGATTTGTCTTTACAGGCGGCTCGGACGGAGTTGCTTGCCTCACGCGCAGACGCAGAGGCAGCCAGGGCAGTGGCTCAGGGGGCAAACAGCGAAGCAGAGGCAGCACGCAGAGAGGCAGAGACACATCAAACAAAGGCGTCAGCCTTGCAGGTGCAGCTAGACGCGATGGGGGTGGCGCTGCAGGAGGTGCAGGGCAGGTGCGTGGTGTAGGTGTGTGTGTGTATGTGAGTGTGTGCATGAGTATGTGTACGATTGTGTATATTGCTTGCATGGTGCAGCTAGACACAATAGGGGGGGTGATGCATGAGTTGCAGGGCAGGTGCGTGGTGTAGGTGTGTTTGCATGTGCGTGTGTATGTGTACGAGTATACGAGTATGCATGAGGTGCAGAAATGCAGGTGTGTGGTGTAGGTGCGTGCGTGTGTGTGCATGTGTGTATGTTTGTGAGCGTGAGTATGTGTAAAAGTGTGCATAATGCTCACATGGTGCTGCTGGACACGAGTGCGCAGTGCTGCAGGCGGTGCAGGGCAGGTGCATTGTGTTGGTGTGGGTCCATGTGCGTGTGTTTGTGTTTGTGCATGCGTGTGTCTGTGTGTACGAGTGCGTATATTGCTCACATGGTGCAGGACAGGAGTGTTTATGTGTATGAGTGCGTATGTCGCTCATGTGAAGCTGCCGGACGCGACGTGGGTGTCGCTGCAAGGCAGACGCCTTGTGTGTGTGCACAGGTCATTAACCTGTGACCTGTGATCTGTGACCTGTGACACGTGTTGACAAGACGTGGCTAGCAACATGTAGATGGACGGGTACCAAGGTAACAAGAAATGTGGAGAAACATGAGAGCAGCACAGATAAAAAGCAAGAGTGATATAAGTGATAGTGATATCACTTTGCTTCACTCCAAGAACTGGAGTTCAAGTGTTACATACTGAACCCAGCAGTTCTTCATTGAGGAGGATGTGCAAAGTCTTAGCTGTGCGCGATCCATGTAAGTGTTTGCGCAGGCATTGAAACCCTCCCCAGTTCCAAAGGGTGTGCAAAGTCCTAGCTGTGCGATCCATGTCATCGCTAGGGCGTGGAAAATGCGGATTCCAGGGTTGCAGTAATCGTCTCATTCATCCCTCCAGATCTGAAACTGTCACGTGGCGCCAAGTCAAGGACAAAAGTGTTTGCGCAGGCATTGAAACCCTCCCCACTTTAGTAGGGTGTGCAAACCTTCTAGCTGTGCGATCCATGTAAGTATTTGCACAGGCATTGAAAACCTACCCACTTGATCAAGGATCAGGAGAGCCCCTTCCGATATCGAGCACTGCAGCAGCTTGCTTTGTTAGCCGCCTTGTCTGGCTTTTCAAGCAGGGGTACAGCTTTTCAAAACCAAGCAGTGGTACAGCTTTCAAAACCAAGCAGGGGTACAGCTTTTCAAAACCAAGCACTGGTACAGCTTCTCAAGCAGTGGTACAGCTTTTCAAAACCAAGCACTGGTACAGCTTCTCAAGCAGTGGTACAGCTTTTCAAAACCAAGCAGTGGTACAGCTTTCCAAAACCAAGCAGTGGCACAGCTTTTCAAAACCAAGCAGTGGTACAGCTTTCAAAACCAAGCAGTGGTACAGCTTTTCAAAACCAAGCAGTGGTACAGCTTTCAAAACCAAGCAGTGGTACAGCTTTCAAAACCACGCAGACTTGGATCCAAAGGGAATCGGTAACACAAGGTAGACGCATGCATGCACGCAAGCGCACGCACGCACGCACACGCACGCATGCACGCACGCACACGCACGCACGCACGCACAAAATATATGTTGAACTATGAGAGTGTTACTGAATATTTTAATTGTACCTGCTTTACCTGCTTCTCCTTCCTGCAGGGAGGCGAATTTGAAGAAGCAGGCTTTGGGTCTCATCGAAGGCAACATGGAGCTCATCGATAGGGTTCAGGTAACACACTTTTCCTTTTTTTTGCGTCATCCTGCGATGGACTTCAGTTCAGCCCCACAGATTGACCACGGGAAATTTTGATCCTTATCCTTGCGTCATCCTGCATTAGACTTCAATTCAGCCCCACAGACTGAGTCTGGTTAAGTCTGACAGCAAGTATGAGAGTTGGGTGGGGGCACCTTGCGTACATTAGGGGGGTAGGGGGTTCTCACGCACGCTTACTTTGTTGGCTCTGTGATGGACTGAGGAAGGCATGTTATGATCTATCATGTTGGCAATAGAAAGGCAGGGGAGAATTTGTTTGTTTGCCGAAATTGGGCGTTACCATTTGCAAGTCCTACGCCATCATCATCACCGCTGAATCCTGTTTTTCAATTAATGGCTGAGTTGAACTTAGTATATAAATGGTGTTTGCATGTACAAAAGTATAGGGTTCCAGACATTAATCCACGAAGTCTGCGTAATGATCGATGGCAACAGCTGCAACAACAACTCTTTCAACAGATTCACACAAAGTCTGTGTAATGATCGATGGCAACAGCTGCAACAACAACTCTTTCGACAAATTCACACAAAGTCTGTGTAATGATTGTTAGCAACGGCTGCAACAACAACTCGACAGAAGTCACTCCTTACGTGTCACTTTTGTGATTTACCGTAAATCGTTGGATGCGATGCTTACTATCACCACGCCCTCTTTTTATTGTGTACATCATCCATATCAAGTTCACCGTTAACAGAGAGATAAGGATGGCATGGCCAGGATGGAGGTCACCAGACATATGGTCAATGCACTGTGCAGTCAGCACGGTTTGCATTGTTTCACAACTTCTAGGCAGCCCCATCTTAAACCTCCACTCTTGGGTAACCCCTCCTCCACCCTACAATTATGGGTAACCCTGATGCTGCTCTGGTTTCTTTTGAGTCAACTATGTTTGCACACTGTGAGCAACAAGGGTTTTGGTAGTGTGGTGCTCTCGAATAGGTTTGCAAGGAAGTGCACATGCAGCTCAGGAGCGGAGCTATGTAACAAAGGGAAGAACTCACTCTGATTGTCCATGCAACTGTCCCTGGGAGGGATTACACAGAGCAGGTTGAGAGGGTCGAGAGAGTTGTGAGAGTGATGGCACGGAGAGGGTTGGGAGGGATTACACAGAGAGGGCTTGATACTGCCAAGCAAGAGGTGAAGCATCTTTCGAAAGGCCTGAAAGCGTCGTGTGTTTCCTTACTGCATCTTGTTCATGCAGGTGGCGGAGAGAGGGCTTGATACTGCCAAGCAAGAGGTGAAGCATCTTTAAAAGGCGCGAAAGCGTCGTGTGTTTCCCTCCTGCATCGTGTTCATGCAGGTGGCGGAGAGAGGGCTTGACACTGCCAAGCAAGAGGTGAAGCATCTTTTGAAAGGCCTGAAAGCGTCGTGTGTTTCCCTCCTGCATCTTGTTCATGCAGGTGGCGGAAAGAGGGCTTGACACTACCAAGCAAGAGGTGAAGCATCTTTTTAAGGCCTGAAAGCGTCGTTTGTTTCCCTACTGCATCTTGCTCATGCAGGTGGCAGAAGAGAGGGCTTGATACTGCCAAACAAGAGGGGAAGCATCTTTTAAGCCTTAAAGCGTCGTTTGTTTCTCTACTGCATCTTGTTCACGCAGGTGGCAGAAGAGAGGGCTTGATACTGCCAAACAAGAGGGGAAGCATCTTTAAAAGGCGCGAAAGCGTCGTTTGTTTCCCTCCTGCGTCTTGTTCATGCAGGTGGCGGAGAGAGGGCTTGACACTGCCAAACAAGAGGTGGAACAACTGACGAAGGCGAGCAGCACTGCCCAGCAGGCCCTCAATAATGAGGTGAGCATGGCACTGAGCGTGCTGCATCCAGACACAGTCAATTTGACGCAGAAACACAGGCCCTCAATAATGAGGTGAGCATGGCACTGAGCGTGCTGCATCCAGACACAGTCAATTTGACGCAGAAACACAGGGGTTGGCGATGCCGGAGCAAAAAACAGTCAAATTGCTCTGCTGGCCCTCAATAATGAGGTGGGCGTGGCATTTAACGTGCTGCAATCAGACACTTGCAGCATAGAATTTGGTGAGCTCAGCACTTGCTACGTGAAGTTGAACGTGTCTCTGCAAAAGAACAATTGTTTTGCATCCAGAAATTTGGCACAGTGACGCAGGGGTCGGCACTACTCTACCACTCTGTGGCAGAACAAAAAAAACAACGAGTTTGCCTGTGAGCAAGGCAATGCTTAGCAAGCTCACAGTATTGAGAGCTGGCGTTCGTGACTCATTGCTGAGGCCGTTGCATTTAGACTTGTGGCATCGCAAGACCGTGGAAGGGGATAATAGTCCATAAATGTGTTCAGCTGTAGCATTAGACATGGAGGTGGCATTCAGACTATTCAGATCCAGCGCCCAGGCTGTGTGTTGAGACTTGTGCGCTTCAAAAGACCGTGCAAAGGGGAAGCAATAGCACAGGAGTCGGTGCCTCTGCAGTGGGTTAGAAGCATGGGCAGGTTGACGTGCAGGCCTTCAATCATGGGTTGAATGTGGCGATTATTGCACAAGTCAATTTGAACGGATCCAGATGTTGTGCTTAGTTTTACACTTTGCAGTGACGGTGATCTGACCTGACAGCAGAGAAAACGAATGGAGTCCTTTGGATAAAAAGAAAAAAAGGGATGTTTTGGCATTAAGGCCAGTCCCCACATCCAAGAATATGCAACCAGGCATTAAGGCACATCCGCGAGTGCAACCGCATCCACGAGCGTGCAAAAGTATGCAACCATGAGGAATCACACGTATGACCACCCCTGGCACTATCACACGTATGAGAGTGTGCAAAAGTATGCAACCATGAGGAATCACACGTATGACCACCCCTGGCACTATCACACGTATGGGAGTGTGCAAAAGTACGCAACCATAAGGAATCAAACGTATGACCACCCCTGGCACTATCACACGTATGGGAGTGTGCAAAAGTATACAACCATAAGAAATCACACGTATACCACCCTGGCACTATCACACGTATGGGAGTGTGCAAAAGTATGCAACCATGAGGAATCACACGTATGACCACCCACAACCACGAGTGTGCAAAAGTATGCAACTGTAAGGAATCACACGTATGACCACATATTCATGTGCAACCAGGAGTGTACATGCATGTGTGCGTTTGGGCCAAAAGTGAAGTCTAGTGTACGCTGGTGCTCATGGCTTAAAAAAAGACTCTTCACTGTGCTCGCACTTGCCAGGGCCTTGCAAATATTGACCATAGGGTGCTTGTTTGCTATGGCAGACCGCCCATTTTTGTTTGTGTTGGAGCAGGGGGACGCACTGGTGCGGACAGACACCTACTTGGTCTTGCCCCTGATAATGCTGGCATTAATTACTTTAACCAGGAAGTATTTTTTTGGCAGGTGGCCTTTCGTCTGTGTTGGAGGATGGGGATGCACCGATGCGGACAGACACCTACTTGGTCTTGCCCCTGATAATGCTGGCATTAATTACTTTAACCAGGAAGTATTTTTTTGGCAGGTGGCCCATTTCGTCTGTGTTGGAGGAGGGGGATGCACCGATGCGGACAGACACCTACTTGGTCTTGCCCCTTAAATTGTTGGCGCTTATTTTTCAGATCCCACCTTCATTAGATCTCGTAATGTTTTTGGCTCCTGTCGTAGGTGGCCCAGGCAAGCAGCAAAGCCTCATCGGCAGAAGCCAGGATATCTCAGCTGGAGCAAGAACTCTCTGCGGCTGAAAACGCAACCAGGTAACCAACGGTTTGGCTTTTTACAGGTAAAGGTTTGTACAAATTTCTCAATATAAATATAGTCAGTGGTCAAAGAGTCGAGGCAGATTGCGCATACAGCGTTCGCTTCACACCGATTCGTAACAGGTGAGGCATGGTGCAAAGAAGCATCTCCGAGATCATACATTGCTTCCAGGTAATGTTTGCGCTTGCTGGTCCTTACCTTGGGTCCTTACCTTGGTAGTGTAAAAAGTAGAGTCAATGGAAAAACTCCAGCAGTCTCTAAGGGTCATGCCTGCAGACCATGTATAGCCCAGCACGGCCGTTTACGTAAACATGCTTACACAGATATTGCTTCGTATTAACACGTAACTAACTGTCTTTCCTAATCAGACGCATGCGCTCAAAAAGCTTGCAACTGCTATGATTTCTATTATTCATGTGCGCGTAGGAATGTGTACCTCAGGCTCTCCACTGCTGAAACCATTTCATTACGTCATATTGTAAGCTGTAAATAGTTGGTGAACAAAACGCTTGTGTTTGCAAACACAGGGAAGTCCGCCTCCGGCTCACCACTGCCGAGACCATTGGGCCGCAGCAAACAGCAGAAGCAGACATGAAAGCCAAGGAGGCAATCCGTCAGCTTGAGGCCGCTAACGTCAGAGCTGCTGTGCTGCAAAAGGTAATTTTGAGCAGAACAAGATATGAAGTTGATGGTAGAGTGACAGCCATAAAATAATATTCCAGGAAATGAATGCATCAGCTTGAGGCAATCGATGCCGGAGCAGCTGCGCTGCATGAGGTAAATGACCGGTATGTGAGTAATCATCGTCGTAATTTATGCCAGAGCAGCTGCGCTGCATGAGGTAAATGACCGGTATGTGAGTGATAATAGTGTATGTGAGTAATCATAGTGTATGTGAGTAATTATAGTGTATGTGAGTATAGTGTATGTGAGTAATCATAGTGTATGTGAGTAGTCATAGTGTATGTGAGTAATTATAGTGTATGTGAGTGATCATCTTCGTGCACACAGGCAGCAGCCACGGAGGAAATCCAGTTAGCTCCTGCGTTGGTGTATGTGAGTTATCATAGTGTATGTGAGTAATCATAGTGTATGTGTGATCATAGTGTGTGTATAGTGTATGTGAGTAACCATAGAGTGTGTGTATAGTGTATGTGAGTAACCATAGAGTGTGTGTATAGTGTATGTGAGTAATCATAGTGTATGTGTGATCATAGTGTGTGTGTATCATAGTCGTAATTGGTGTCAGAGCAGCTACGCCGCAAAAGAACCATATTGACATATTCAGAGATACACTACGTTGGGCACACTGTTAATTTGGTTATGGCTGTCAATGAGCAAATAGGAATTGTGGAATGGTATACTTTTACACTTCGGTATCAGCTTGCAATTGTCTTGATCCCACCGGTTCATTGGTTACCTTTTGTGTTGAAGACAATGACGGTGTCTGCACCTTGAGTACCTCCTTTTCATAGAGTGAGAGGAATGGTGTCACTGCCTGCAAACGTTTTCTTTCCTCTTTACAAACAGAGTTTACGGAGTTTACAGATTAAGCCACCAGTCAAAACGTGCGACTTCTGGGCTGCGTATGTAAAACATGTAAAAAGTCTTGATAATTGTCGTTGTAGCATCATGAAACCCCTGGCTGCCCCTACACAGTTTACAGATAAAGCCATCAGTCAAAACGGGAATCTCTTTCACTTTTAAATACGTTACTGTGATGATAGTGTCAGCAATATTGTGATATAACGGAATTGGTCACAATAATGATGCATGCTATCAAAATCACCTTGTGTGTGTACCACAGCGTAAAAACCACTGATGCACACACATGCTCACACACGCACGCACGCACGCACACATTCTCACACTCACACACACACACACACACACACACATATATACACACACACTCACACGCACAGGACCTGACCCAGCAGCAGGTCCACAGCAGGCAGCTTGAGGCCAGCCTCCTGGAGAGCCACAAAGCCTCCACACAGTCCCTTGCGGCACTCACTACCGCCACGGTGGAGCACACAGCGCTGCATGCTCAGATCACTGACCTACGCGTCAAGGTGGGTGGGTGCGTGCGTGCGTGTGTGTGTGTTGTGTGTGAAAATGTATGTGTGTGTACGCATGTGTTTGTGCTTTGCATGTTTGTGTGCGTGTTTGTTTGAGTATGGTGGTGTGGATGTAGGTATAGATGTCTACAGCACCTCATATCACCATCCCCTGTGTAAGGGTGGGTTGGCTTAGGTGGATGTGTACCCACAACCACTATCTCTCAGAGCTCGCATGCTCAGGACTCTGTCATGTATGTCCATGCCATCAGGGTTAGGGTTAAACCCTGAGCGGCGATCATGGCTATTGTGCTCAATACGCTCCACAGCTGCTCAGATCACTGGTCCACAAGTCCAGATTTAAAATATATTGAATGTTTGTCAACGGTGGTGCACGCAACCTGAGCAAGCTCCACCCATGATCTGTCCTAAACATCCTCATGTCGTCCACGCTTCACCCCTCTTCTCCTTTGCATGCTGTAACGATCTACAGATGTTTCAGTTTGTACAAATCTCTGCAGCATTGGGCCGCAACTAAAAAGTTCTCACATGCCATGATCCCCGTCCTCTCTTCTCCTTTGCATGCTGTAACGATCTACAGATGTTTCAGTTTGTACAGATCTCTGCAGCATTGGCCGCAACTAAAAAGTTCTCACATGCCATGATCCCCGTCCTCTCTTCTCCTTTGCATGCTGTAACGATCTATAGATGTTTCAGTTTGTACAGATCTCTGCAGCATTGGGCCGCAACTAAAAAGTTCTCACATGCCATGATCCCCTTCTTCTCTTCTCCTTTGCATGCTGTAACGATCTACAGATGTTTCAGTTTGTACAGATCTCTGCAGCATTGGGCTGCAACTAAGAAGTTCTCACATGCCATGATCCCCGTCCTCTCTTCTCCTTTGCATGCTGTAACGATCTACAGATGTTTCAGTTTGTACCGATCTCTGCAGCATTGGCCGCAACTAAAAAGTTCTCACATGCCATGGTCCCCGTCCTCTCTTCTCTTTGCATGCTTGAGCTGCGTTGGTACAAAGCTCATGTTTAGGGTTGGCCAGAACCAAATATATACGATTTATGTACGGTAATTTTGGCAGGGAAATCACCAAATACACGATCATATACGGTGCATATATGCGGTTCTGGTTAATCCTACTCATGTTGTTCAGACCTCTGCAGCGTTGGGCCGTTGCAAGGACAAGCCCTTGCATGAATTTTTTTTTCGTCTTCTTTCCATCCTCCTTTCTTATTTGCCCTTCTAAATTTGCCCTGTTTGCTTTGTAGTTGGCTGAGCGCGATGCGCAGCTGCAGGCCCTTGAAAAGGACATGAAGCAGACACAGCTAGCCCTAGTGGCACAAGGAAGACACGCAGTGACGGACAGAGGTCATCATGGGTATGCTCTGATGCCGCCCCCCACGGCATCGTCAAGCCCTCAGCTGGTTCAACAACAGGTGTGCGAGTCGTGTGTGCATGGGTGTGAGTGTGGGTGAGTGCATTTCGTGTGCATGGGTTAAGGTGTGGCTGCGAGTGTGGGTTTGGGCGTGTGCATAGTTGTGGATGTGGGTGTAGGTGTGGGTGTGAGTGTGGGTGAGTGTAGTTCGTGTGCAGGGGTTTAGGTGTGGCTGCGGGTGTGGGTGTGGGCGTGTGCACGGGTGCGGATGTGGGTGTGGGTGTGGGTGTGAGTGTGAGCCTGGGTGTGAATGTGGGTGAGCGTTTGGGTATGGGTATGTTGCGGGTGTGGATGTACGCAGTTTTAAGTACAGCTGCACTGTGCTCCAGTGTGTGGCCATTTTGTCTTTGTAAAGGTAATCCAACAGTTAACAGCGTTGCTGTGAACCCAGCATTATCCATGCATAGCTGCCACATCCTATATAACGTTCCCCCTATCTGGCTCCCTGATCTCACCTTTACTTGCATATTGAGCTCCCTGATCACACCTTAACTTGCATATTGAACTAAATGCTGGATGATAAACACACTGTTGGATGATAAACACAACTCAATGCTGGATGATAAACACAATGTTGGATAAACACAACTCAACTCAATGTTGGATCATAAACTCAATGTTGGATGATAAACACAACTCAACCTTTATGTTGGATGTTAAACTCAACTCAATGTTGGATGATAAACACAATCCAACTCAATGTTGGATGATAAACACAATCCAACTCAATGTTGGATGATAAACACACGCTCATACGCTTATGCATTAACTGCATTCTCCCTGTGGATCTCTTTGCTTACAACCTACAACTCACGTATGAGCATGGCATTAGGGTTACACTTGTGAGGGGTACGGCACTATCATGACATCATTATGTAAGAGGCATTATTAGTACCCATACAAGCACACAGCGTCACCGTGATCTTACTTACGCTCGTGCATGCTGAAACGACCAGGCACGTACGCGGTTTTGGTCGTCTCATGTTGTTACAACACATGCTTACAACAGATCAGATGAAGGAAAGCACTCATCTCGATTAATGCTCACATCTAGGGCTGGCCAGGACTATATACATTTTAAGTATAATTACACCGTATACGACCGTTTATTTGGTGATTTCCCTGCCAAAAGTCCCGTCCACACACCGTATATATAATTCTGGCCAGCCCTTCTTACAACAGATCAGATGGTGGAAAGCACCCATCTCAAAATAATCTCTGGATTTACCGTAAGTTTGCCCAAAAGAATTGCACAGCAACACCTTCTGGATATTTTGTTAAGGCCAACGTAAACTACTAACCTTGTCAACCATCTCGTACTTTCTGTCCCTTGATGCAAATGTGCACATAGCTGCTGCCTCTCTCTCTCTCAATCTCTCTCTCTCTCACTCTCTCTCTCTCTCTCACTCTCTCTCTCTCTCTTTCTCTCTCTCTCTCTCTTTCTCTCTCTCTCTCTCTCTCTC
>Ga0307947_1001849_pt1 | contig 16915 bp, 14 predicted proteins | sample OrgLakmetagen232_FD_201840 | JGI IMG/M metagenome (GOLD analysis project Ga0307947, IMG submission 201840) | Saline water microbial communities from Organic Lake, Antarctica - #232 | ecosystem: Environmental > Aquatic > Non-marine Saline and Alkaline > Saline | place: Antarctica: Organic Lake...
TGTGTGTTGTGTGTGTGTGTGTGTGTGTGTGTGTGTTTGTGTGTGTTTGTGTGTGTGTGTGTGTGTGTGTGTGTGTGTGTGTGTGTGTGTGTGTGTGTGTGTGCGTGTGTGTGTGTGTGTGTGATGCACATGTGTGTGCATGTGTATGCTTTGTGAGCACGCTACCTGGAGCATATGGAAGTTAACTCCCTTGACTAAAGTTTGCTGCGCTACCTCCAGCCACTCTCCTTCCTCATTGCCCAGTGCAGCCAAAGCATTTTGTTGTTCGGATGCATGGCGCTCTGTTCCGCGCACAGCTGCATGTAAGAATTCTTTGACATCATCTAGCAAGGTCCCGGTCACACGCATGATTAATTACGAAATAATTGCACATCAGTTACGCATATTTTTACCCGGTAAGTCATTTAATTATGTGCCAATTACGAAATTTATTTAGTGCATAATTAAACGGTTCGGCTTCCCATCAGAAGCAGACGAATACCCAACTGCTACTTCTCCTGCTGGCCAGCAGCTCGTGCGGGCAATATAAATGGCACCGATTCAACTGCAAGCAGGTTCCTATCCTTGCTTTCATGCTCACTGCATTTCATCTCGGTCATGTCTTCATCCCCTTCTTCCCTTTTCCTCTTTCTCTTCCCTCGAGAGCCCTTGTCCTCTTCACCCCTTCCCCATTGATGGGGATATCCCCACTCCTCCCTAGGGGGGAGATGGTCAGCTGGCTCAGCCCTTCCGGCTTGATTACTAATAATCGCAGATAGTGTAACCTACTATAACTGGTCTACAAATGCTCCGATTGATATCCTCAATGATACAAATTCAAGGCATGGCAGGATATCACTAGCTATGCTGGGAAATCAGACATGCTTTCTGACACAGCTCACAAATGGGACACTAGGATCTCAGCCGCCTGGCTACATAAAAAATCAGCTCAAGTACAATATGCTGACAAGACAACTCATGAACGTACAACGTACATGTAATAAGCGAAATGCGCCAAAGGTATCCTCAATAATACGCCCTTGCTCAACAAATTTGTGTGAATTAAGCTTATCATCAGTAAAGTTTTCCTAGTGGCACAGCTCCCTTTTCATTCTTCATTCTTCAAACTAGTGCAAACCATAACAGAGCCCCTCATGGCACTGGGCATACAAGGTCTGCATGAACTCGCCGACTCGCCGAACAAAATGGCACGGAATTGAAAAGGGTAGTAGGATAGAGAACGAAAACAACTGGTTGCTCTCAAAGGACTAACAGCTCTAATATATGAAGAGTTTGATCCTGCAGAGGCAGAAAATGTAGCCAAACGACTGCTCAGCCACAAGAACATCAGCCACAAGAACAAGGAAAACTGCATATGTAAAGAGAAAAGAATCATTAACACCAATACTGCCCAGATAACTGCATTGGACTCAAGCAACAACGCACTAGATGCCTTGCCTGCCACCTGGACTTGGAAAAAGGTTTCTGAGCTCCGCCACCAAGCGCTACACCAACAGAATCCAGCCCCACACGCGTAACATTTTGGCAGGCCAAGAGAACGAGGGCAGTCATGGATTGTCAAAACACCAACAATCAGGTTAACCTTGCACAACCTATAACATCAATAACAACATAATAACCATCAAAACACCACAGCCTTGGAGTTACTGGTCAACATGCACGCACAGCACTCATGAAAAAATCAAGCCTACATGCAATCAGACCCACTACCAAAGTCATACAATTGAGACGAGACATTGCATTGAACACAACCCCCACGAATATCTGAGCAATACTCCTGGTGGTGTGGAGGCCTCTGCCTCCCGACCACCTGGACCCCACAGAAAAACTTCTCTAATATTTTTTTCCAGGTAGGTGGGATGTTGTGTCTCTGCATCCATTGGGTGGTGCAGAACACAAAACAACATCCCTTCCTAATCCATGCCGGTAGTGCTATCTGCGTTCTTTTTCTTTCTCTTTTCTGATGAAAGCTCATGACACTTTTCAGTTCTGGATCAGGTATGTCTAGTATGGACATGGAAGTTTGGCAGCATAGGGTACAAAGTGCACCTGATGTAGATGAAGTTGTACTCTAGACCCCAGAACCCGGCCGAGCTGTCTTGTTAGTTGATGTGCTGGGTACTATAATATGCAGTGACGGTGATTTGATCTGACAGAGCCCTACAGAGGAAGAATAGCATGGACATCTGAACCAGATTTTAAACTGCACCCATTATCACCACTCATTAAATCTGGTAAAAACTAAAACCCTCTTCCTTTTGAACGTGCCGGGAGGAAGTCTTCAGTCTCAAAGAGTTGAATAAAACTTGCCTTAGCTCCTGTGCTCGCTATGCTGCTGACAAGCCTTCCGTACCAGGCTTGTGCTTGCTTTATGGCAAATGAGATTTGAATTACTACCCAGTGGCAAATGGCATCCGTTACATCTCCGTTTTATATCACTGCTTGAGCAGCAGTTTGCACAGCACTAAAAATTGCAGCTGCCATATGCTCTGCCTCATCTGCTCTGTTAGAGAAAAGCACGACAAAGTAAATTTCACCTTCTCGACCTGCGCCTGCGCTTCAGATTATTCTGAAATTTAGAGCATAGGTTTTTCTCAAACTACCTTTTCCGTTAACTTAATAAGGTTTTCTCAAACTGCCCTTTCCGTTGAACATGTCTGGACCAAGTTCCAACGCCAAGCAGCTTGTCAGTAGAGAAGACTGCAAATGATATTTTACGCAAAAACAAACGTGGATGGTATGCGCTGTCATCAGTCATCACGCTCTTACAGGAAACCCATTGCTTCTTACTACTTGCACATGTTTCATGGTCAAAATACGCCATCGCTAAGCCCCCTTGCCCTCGCCCTTTTGCGCCTCTTCTCTTCGGGCGTTTAGGACCTCTACGCCAATCGGCACAACGGAGACAGCCACAATGGCTAGGACCACAAGAGTAAAATTTTTCTGCAAAAAGGAGAAGTGCAAGTCAATCTGAATGATGATACCCATGTTAACAAAATACTTAAATTTAGCCTGAACACAAACACACACACCACACACACTCCCTTTCCAGAAGGATACACATATCATAGCTTGCATTAAGTCCCAAATACACTTAAAAATAGTGGCGCTGCGCTTGTGGGACCCTAGGTCATATTCTCACACAGTGTTTCGATTAATCGCGACACGTCTCTTCGGTGTCGCACTTTGGCCATTTTGGGTGGGACACAGCGACGCCCTGCCGGGCGTCGCTGAGCACCCAGCGTAGCCAAACGTTGCCCGGTGGCGACACCAAAATTGTTTTGTCGACCACCCAGTGTAGCCAATTTATTTTAATTTGCAAAGTACACTCTAAGCCCTCTGGCCGAGGGGGCCCTCACAAGGATGTCTGCAACTAGTGGTGCATGCACGTGCTCTCCTGGAACTGGCGTTCCCTGCTCACCCCAGCTAGCCTTGCGTGTGCAAATGCGTGCGCTGTGCATGTGCCCAATGATGGTGCTCACTGCATACCTGCATCCTCAAGGTCCTGAGTTTGACCTGATGTGTGTGCCCACTGTCATGCATGCAAAGAAAGTGCAAAGCAAGTAAGATGACTGATGCAGGCCTGTTGCGACTCTGAGACTTGCCGTTCTCCAACCCGGGAAGTCTCCGTGCGACGCGCCATCACAGCAATAAGTGGCCGGAATGCACTTGTGCTCCAGCAATATTAAGATTAACAGGAGCTCATCGCAAAAATGCAACAACATGACTCCGCCCGGCAAACAGACTTGCATTTCCGGCGTCGCCAAATGCTCCCTACCGGGTCAGATATGTGTTAAAATCATATATCCTTTCTATTTATCTAGTTCTTATGTCCAGGAGCTCAAAAAAAGGTAACACTTTCCAACCAGGACATTGTTCGACAATCAGAAAGCACCATCCTTCTCAGCATGAGGCTCTTACTCGATTTGGCTAATAAAAATTGCGCGCTAAAAGGGAAACTTTTCTAAGCTATAAGGCTCTCAGTTTTTCCAGGAAAGCATAGGCCCTGGACACTTTGTGTCCTAGGGTCCAACAAGCCTCTTTAGTAGAAAACACAGCGATGCCAGGCAAATAATTTACATCAATCTTCATTAATTCGCAAACAATTTACATCAATTTTTCATTAATTATTGTATTGTGTTTGTTACCATTCAAACACATTATGTTTGACGCATTCAATTTTATTGTACCAATTATAAGTAGGATTTCTCTTGCCGAACTCCAAAACAGGCCTGTCTACTGCCTTTCTGTGTCCAATAAGTCTGTTCCAATCGCAAGTAGCGGGTTTGAGGAGCAAGCAGACAAAACATTGAATATTTGATGAAGTCGCTTTTTTTAGAAAGCACAAATCTTCAAGCATTCAGCAGCACATAACATTGATACGACTGAGATACCCAGGTTGAGCAATATTTTTGTCTGGAAGAACTACTCTTCCAGCACCCTGTATTGCTTGACTACTTGCTGTAATTGCAGGGCCAGCTGAACTCAAGTACGCTTGAAATTCTGTGGTTACACCTAATGTATGTGCAGTGCTGGCCAAGCCTGGTCGTAAGCTTGATACTTAATGAGACTTTAAAAGGTTTCCCTAACAACCGGTACGTAGGATTACCAAGTGTTTCATACTTTATGCTCAGTTGTAACAGTCCTTATTGCCAGGGTTCCAAAATTACCTGGACAAAGGGCAAGTTGCCAAAGAAAAAACCGCCACCCAGAAACAGAAATGTCCTGCAAGTAACAGAGCACAAAGATAGTACCTGGAAGCTGTACCAGCAAATCAAAGTACAAAAGATGTTCATTCTGAGACATTGTGTCATGGCGATACGAGCAGCTGTGAGCAATTAATCAGGACAACATTGACCATGTTAGTATTAGAGTAGTTAGATGCTTCATCACACTGCAATTACAGAACACTCACTCCTTTTTCTTCCACGCCTCCCTCACGTGACAGCATGCTTCAAAGATTCTCCCCAAATGGACTCTGCAACAAGAAAAGCATGCCACCCACCAAAGTGCAGCACCAGCAACATTGTAGAATGCGAAGCGGCCATACGGCATGCTGCCTATGCCGGCCACAAAGGGGGCAAAGGTGCGTACAATGGGCACGAATCTTGCAAGGACCACCTGCAAAACAGTTGGGATGACAGGCTTTTGCGCAGTTGCGCTGTCCCGTGCCTGATGCCAACCTGTTTCTTTCAATTGTTAGAGCATTGTTGAGTCATTGAAATCGCAAGGGTCAAACATAGGTTAATCTGGGTTCTATTCCGCTTGCATCATGAGATGCATAGGGCTCTGTCATTATTACCAAGGAATAACAAGAATAGGGCTCTGTCATTATTACCAAGGAGAACACAACAACTCAGAGAAACCAGAGAAACGGGAGAAAACTAAGGACTAAAATATAGAACAGAGGTGAGGGAGGGGGGGAAGTATGTTAAAGAGAGAGTTGTGTTCTCCAAGGAATAAAAAGAATGGAGAAAAGAAGCAGAAACCGGAGAAAACCAGAAAGTGAGGACATCTCACTTTATGCTACACTACAGGAACCTGAGTTTGGGTGTTTCACACTGAACTTATAAGTTTTCTAAAATGATCCTGATCCGCCTGAAAATAGGATATAAAAGAGCATAGGTTTTTGAGTTGGAATATCCAGTAAAGTTTGGTAAGAAGTTGTCGTACAAAGCACATCTAATTGGTGCAAGCAATGTGCCCTTGGAGCCTATAAGTTTCAAAACCCACGCTTGAAAACACGTCCGTTGCATGCCTTTGCCCAAGTGCTATTTTGTGTTTGTGTGCTACCTTTTTATGTGTAAGTGTGGGTGGGTGTCCTTGTGTTGCTACTTTGCAACCCAGTCCCTTCACATTCCTCACCCCACCTTGATTGCATTCTCAACCATTTATCATCCACGTTCGTTCTAGTAGCCACGTTTGTTACAAGGTGAGCATCTTACCGTTTTGCCCCCATACTTGTCATAGAACGCCTCCGTCTTGGAGATGTACTCCTGTTTTATGATGTTTTTGCTCAGTGCCAATGACCCCAGCCTGGAGCCAACTAGATAGTTGACGGCGTCTCCTAAGATGGCGGAGCTGAGGAACACCGCCACGAGCTTTAAGGCACAGAGCTTGCCCATTCCTGTGAGGGATGAGGAGTAAATACCTATTCAGATATAAATTTGCCAAACCCATACATATTTACATATATGATTCTGGGCAACCTTATTCACTTTGGTGATAAGTATGACAGTAGCAACAAAGTGACAGAATGATCAGATAGCTGACAAGCCGTGATTGGCAAGCTTGAAAGAGGGGGATGGGGGTGGGCGGAGGGGCAGGGCAACTGCAACTACTTGCGAGTAAAGCTGCTGCTCAGGGGGGGCAGCAGGTCAAGTGCCTTACTTCTGCCTTGTATGTCTACAAGGACAATGTAACTAATGTAACCCTAGGCTGTGCTTACCGGTTTTGCCTTTGCACAAATACTGCTTCGTTTGTCAGCGGACAAGCTCCAAAATTACTAATGTGAAGCCAAAGAACTCTGGAGCAAATCCCGTCAAACTCTCGTTGCAAGCAATAATTCCATTTCTTGCTTGCCAAATATTGCGCTAGGGCGGCGAGAAGCCCAACGTCTGCCTTAGAAAAACAAGCCTCAAGAGCTAATGTTGCTTGCTGGGCTAAGGCATGCAAGTAGCAAGCCAATTTTTGGCAGGAGAGTGGCGGTCAAACTTTAGACGTTCATATACAAAGCCAAAGGAGTAAGGGGCAGCTTCAGCCAAAGGCAAACTTAAGCTGTGACTTCACCTGAAAGTTACATGTTGTCTCCTGAGTCTGTGTGGAACCATATGTCATATGTAGCAATCCTCTGCTACACGCCCATGCCAAGAAAACATATCATAAGAGTACTTCTCGCGCATCCTCCATTGTGGATCGTGGCCCGCACACAGTAGGCTTGCTGTGTTGCAGCGATATGGTGGACGTACTCCTGAGAAAATTTGGATTCTGAAGTGTGCCAATGATTTGCGTCCTGTCTTGCTCGTGCAAATCTTAAAAGGATCCAAGGAGCGCCTGTTTTATTGTTGTTTTGCAGGACCTGGTTTGACGTTATTATAGAGCACGGTGCTAAATCAATATCAGCGGAGATGGCCGGAGCTGCGAGAGTTGCCCGCCGCCTGCAGACAGGGCGCGGGTGCATGGGGTGCATGCAGAGATGTACCTAAATTTGTAACTCGCTCGTGGTCAGGTCACCCCCCCACAGACCTCCAGCAGCATCATTTACACAACATTGTTATAAACTTATAGACGCAATTGATACTCAGCTTCTGGAGGCGAAACCATGTTAGGTCAATGCCTTTTCCCTAACAAATTGCCAGAGGGGGTTATCTGGGCAAAAGCCAAATCATGCTCCTTTTTGCATGAAAGGTGCAACTACTCACACGTCACTTCATCAAATTGGACCCAACCTAGCTTCAAACTGATGCTGACTTTATAAGCTACACGAGCATGCGCTCAGATTTAGACAAATCGCCCTGCGTACAGAATGACAGGACTAAAAGCACACGTCGCGAACCTGTACCCTAGATGGGTGCTTTCCAGGGGGAATGGCACATTAATTTGCATATCTCGCCAACCACTTAGTCTTTTTGCCCCAAATCTTAATATAAGGATTTTAAACACTAAAAATACTGGGTTTGGTGCTCTGGCTGGACAGATACAGCGTATGGATACTCAAAAAGTAGGGTTCACGCCGCGGCCAATTAGGTATGGCTCCCCTAATTTGCACGTTTCAGGCTCAGCTGCATTGGAATTACACATCAGAGCTGAGCTTGAAACGTGCAAATAACAGGAGCCATACCCTAGGAGCATGCCAAAACCGTACCATTTTTGGCCTCAGATAACCCCCTCTGACACATTGCTGCAGAAGGGCAAAATAGGCGCAAAACATGCGAGGGCCACGCTGAGGGCCCACTGACCCCAATTCAACTGCCAATGCCAACACTGTAAGACTTGAATACTTATGTAAATAAATATGACTTGACTGCTAGGGGAGGGAGGCAATGGGGTTTGTTGAATAGGCAGAAAGCTAGACGGAATTTTAGGGCTCAGACCCGTGGGGACGACCGCATTTGTATATCCCAGGTATGTAACGGTACACAAAAAATTGTCTATCTCAAGCAGGCATCCACCGGCATCCACCAACACTGACACACGCACTCACCTGCAAAGGCCCCAGCAGCAAACAGCAGGGAGTCTCCGGGCAGAAAAGGTGTCAGCACAAGGCCTGTCTCACAGAACACGATGGCCCAGAGGATCACGTAGGTCAGCGAGCCGTGCGTCTCAATCAGGCCACTCATGTGATGGTCCAAGTGAAGCACAAAGTCCAGCAGCGCTGCAGGAAAGGACACGCGGGCAAGCACACAGATTTTATTTTTATGCCTGATTCCAGCCCAGATGGTGCCTGACTTGAGTTTCATGTCATTAAATATAATGTCATTGGAAAAGGGCAATGTTATTTGTGGACCTCAGCTTGCGTCGTTGTCCTGAACTCTTGATACTACACACATGAGCACATGAGGTAATTCAAGCCCCCTTTTCAGTGTGTTTTTGCATCTTAGACCTGGCAAACTTACTACAAGGAAGCTCCTGAGCGTATCGCTTGCAATCCTGTTCCCTAAACATTTTTCACACATGAATATCCTTTCCATACTTGCTAAGGGATTTGAGCTTGCTGCTGCTGCTGCCGCCGGTGCTGCTGCAGCTGAGGAGGCAAGAGCGTGGGAGGGCAGCAGCACATTTTGCAGCAGGGTGACCACACACACCGCCACAGCTGCTTTGGCAAGCCCCAAGGCAAGCTTGCGCAGGTTAAGGGCGCCCATTATTCTGCTGTTGTCGTCCTCTGGGGGTGTTGGCACTTGTGCGCAGGTCGGGACGGGCACATCATCAGTGTGATGTCCAATTTGGTTGTTACCCTGTTGCATAGGCATGGTCAGCCAGCAAATTTGGAGTGTATTGTGTGCATGTGCGTGTGCGTGCGCGTGCGCGTGCGCGTGCATGTGCGTGTGCGTGTGTGTGTGTGTGTGCGTGTGTGTGTGTGTGTGTGTGTGTGTGTGTGTGTGTGTGTGTGTGTGCGTGTGCACACGCGTGCGTGTGCGTGTGCGTTTGTTTGCGTGCGTACTCGTGTGTGTGTTTTTGTGCGTGTTTTCGTTGTTTCTTGTGCGCACAGCGAGTCTCACCGCTGTGCTTGCTCTCGTTGGCGCCCTCCCAATTCTTGGTGCTGCAGGCAACAGATATCTGTTGGTCTTCTGGCTTCTACTGGATGATGCCTGGGGGCTGGGAAGTTGAGATCTTGTTTGAAACCTCTGGGTGCAATTGGACAGCATTGCGATTGCTGTTCGTTTTCTATTATTATTAAGATATGCAATTGGTATTGGTACAGTGATTTGGCTCAACAGCACACGGAAATTGCAATTACATTTTCTTTAGTGGCTACCCCCTTCGAAAAACCTTTGAGCATCACATATAAGGAAAATAACGGCTGCCAACTTGGATCATGATTTCAAATGCAGGCCACCCGCTGGGTCTCTGCCTGCTTTCCTTGTAAACATGTAAAGAAAAGAATTAGCTATCCAGCGCAACTTTCAGGTCCCAAATTGGTGAAGGGGTTGGGAAGTTAGAGCCAAAATTGGCTTATTGGCACATTTTGACTAGGAAAGGGCGATCCAGCCGTGGGGACGACCTATGATGGTTCTCAATTATTTGCTGTCAACAACGTATGGCAAGAGCATAAGACTAGGACACCGCAAAACCCTCCACACCGTCCAATTGGGGGGAACACTGTATTAGCAGCAACACCTGTATAAGGATCAACCCCCGGCAAATACTATCGAAAGTAGCCATCCACGCGGCAGCCATTTGTGTGAAAACGGGGATATCCAAGACGAGCAACGTGTTATTATTTTCTACACATGTACTGAACATCTACAGGCTCGTTTTTGCCATTTGTTTTTTAATTCTACCAGTTCAATCTTTTTGATTAATATTTGTTTTGGGATCCATGTTGGAGCAGTTAGGTGGTATGCGTGGGTCGGTAGTGATCTACAAGAACGAGCCTGTGGATCTGTCCACCTGCTTTCGCTGCAGTGCCAGGTCTAGCTACTTGTGGATATCTTTTGGTAAAATCGGCCGCCACCTTACCTTGGTAGAGACAATGATATCCGCGCATGCGCAGCATGTGCTCTTGACATGCTCGAGCGCACGCAAAGCCTTATCCTCAGCAGCCATAGCCTGTTTGAGTGCGGAGCCTTGGCCTTTGCAGCTGACATGTTTGTGCACAAATTCTGCCCTGTACGGCTAGCCTAGTTAAGCCAAACTGTCTCATCCTTTACGACTAGCCTGTTGGTGCACAAAGTCTCATCCTTTACGACTAACCTAGTGCGCAAAGGCTACAGAGGTCCGTAAATCTGACTGAGCTCCCTAATGACCTCCTTATCTTTCCTAAGGTGCTCCTTAACCACCTCCTCATCTTTTTTTGCAGCTCTTTAAGGATCTCCTTATCTTTCAGACTTTGGCGATCAGACACCCTTTTATGACCCAGATTAAACACACTAACTCAGACCACAACCCTTTGAAGTACAGTGACTGATCAAGTGCATTTGCATATAAATCCGGTCCGGTAATCACATCAGCAGCACTGTACAACACATGACTACTTCAAATCCCACACATTCCACATGTACAGCCTCAACAGCACATACCAGGCTAGAGGCCTTTGTAATTCAAATTCAACTAGAACCATACGGAGCTTGGAAGTTTTTTATTTATTTGGAATGAAGTACCCGATAGAAAAAAGAAAAAGCAAAATACGCAGGCAGTGAAATCCACTCCCTACATTGAAATAAGGATAAAAAAGCCACTTAGGTACCGAGTACCGTAAAACTCCTTTACTAGTTGACAAAAAAGACCCTGTGAGAGACTCCAATACAGCTCCTTTTCCTTATATAGTGTGGGAAGCAATGGGAATCTACTGTTGTAAGCCCCACGTGTGTGTTTAATCCTGTCAATCTAATATGAAAGAAAGAAAGAAGAAATGCAGACAATAGTAGTGTAAAGACTACCGGCATGGATTAGGAAATTATAAGAAAGGAGACTTTTATGTGTTCTGCAACACCCAATGGATGCAGAGCTGTATTTGAAGCTATATTGGTTCCAATCTGATGAACTAGTTACTAGTGTGTGAATAGCTGCTCCATTATTTTCAAGAGGGAGCGTGTTCGGGCACTGGCGCAGTTGCCCTCATATTCACCATCAACTGGTCGTGAAATAACAAAAAATATATAAGGAAAAAGAAAAAGAAAAGACTCCGCTGGTAGTGATAGCACAGCCACAGCATGATTAAGGAAGGGGGCTACACAGGTACCAAATATATACCATATGCCCAACGGTCAATTCCTTTTGTGTGGCCGTTGTGCTTGTGAGCAGGTTTAAGATGAAGCGCCCTTTGATGTGTAGAGACGCAGACGTTTATTGTGCTTAAGAAGTAAGGAGAAAGTTTGGTGACCAATTCAGTCAATTTTTAAGTCAGTGAGCTAGGTGGTTCATAATTTCCTCTTGCAACAAAACGACAAACTTTCTTTCTTTTGTGTCTGAGTGACTGGCGACAATAAAAACAAGTAGTAGGAGGGACAAACGATAAACGGTTCTAACTTCTTCAGTTGAAAAGCTTCGACTAGTCTTGTTCAATTAGCTAGAGAGGCCAGTTCACTGAAGGAAGGTGATTAATGTGCTGAGTCTTGTACTTTGCTATGACAGTGATTTGATCTGACAAGCCATATGTATGCGGCGTAAAAAGCGTAAATAGCACGGCGGATATATGCGTTCACGAATTGTTTTGTACAACCCTACAAAAACCGGCCGTACTCCAAGGCAATCTTCTTGTAGCCTGGAAGTACGTGCCTTGCACTGTCTTTGGGTGTCAGGGATGGACGACAGTTTGCACCGTTTAAAAAAGCCAAAGTACTAGGCAATGCAGATCAAATCAACTGTGCATTTCCTGAAGACTCAACATCAACACATTCAGGATACAAAACATACCCAACATTGTTTATTATATTAGTATATTAAAACAGGCAAAACATGAATAAGAGGTCACAGAGATATTGGCGCCTGCAAAAATTAGCACAACGTTTGCATCCATGAAAAGTATGTACAACTGGAAGATGATTTGCCACATAAGGTGCCAAAGTCAAAGAAAGGTATGATTGTACGCATAATATCGAGTATAGATAGATAACGTACAGGTTATAAAAATACCTATGTATGTATTTCGCTCGGTAATCAATAGGTTATAATCACACAATCAAATGGACCTGGATAAGTTGTGCTTGTCACCCATGTTTAAGCTAGGGTAAGGGTGGAAACTCGGTGCCAAAGCTCGTTTGGCCTGGCAGCACAGCTGGGGACTTCAATCCTCTTTGTACATCGGAAAAAGATAAGGGAGACTTAGAGGGGCTGGTCGTAGGTGATGCATGCATTGGGCCATGTGCTGCTAGGGTGGAATAATGTGGAGAGGGGGCTTGAGAGGCAAAGGGCAGTGGTTTCTGGGTCGTGGCGGAATTCCTTGTCTGTTCTGGAGGTTGAGCATGGCGTTTTAAGGGAGGAAAAGACTGCTGGGGTGTAGAGAAGGGGTGCGAGGGCGATGCTGCTCTTTGTCCTACAAACTGAGCAGGACGCTGCAAACGAGGGAAGGCAGGCTGCGGCTGGTATGAAGGAGCTGAGGAATAGGGTTTGCTTGCAACTGAACGTGCCGTCTGTGTAGCTGGGGATTTGGCATCACGTTGTAGGGGGGGCAGGTTGGGCAAAATTGGACTTTGCAGGTTTTGGGATGCAGCATACGACGGTTGACTACCTGCCCCATAGACTGCTCTTTCTGCTGTTGGAATGGACTGAGTTGGAATGGACTGAGCATGACGCTGCAGGTGGGGAAAGGCAGGAGGAGAATAGGATGGCTGAGAAGCTGTAAAAGTAGGCGGCCCTTGCCGCTGGGGTTGATTCGCTGCTGGCCCTGTGGCCGCTGAGTATTGTGAGGGCTGCTGCACATAGCCTCCCTGCAGGTTGCTTTGCATGCGCTCCTGTATAGCTGGGGTGTACTGAGGGGTGTAGTAGGGCAGATTGAAAGGAGAGGGAGGTTGAGGCACCCCAGGAGTGGGGAGCACCCTGTTACCACCAAACTGCTGCTGCTGCTGCACATTGCTCAGCAGGCTGTTCCGTGTCCTTTTTGTGCCTCCTTTTTCTTGTGCTGCGCTTTTCTGTCTCAGAGCTTTGGCAGGGTCAAGACGAGCATTCAGCCTTGTACCGAGTCTACTTGTGGGCTCAGGCAGCAGCAGTGACGAGCCTCCTGGGATTTGTGGCTGCCACAAGTCTGCACCATTTCTGGCCACATAAGGACTGGGTTGGAGGGAGGGAAGGATGTGGGCAAAGGAGTGCCTCCAATTTGGGTCTTCCGAGGAGACTACTTTCTGCCTCTTCTGCGGGCACAGGCAAGTAAGTGGTTGACAAATCATTTATAGGGTTGCAAATTGATGGCGCTGATGGCGCTGATGTTGATGGTGTTATCAAGGTTTGAAAAATGCGTTGATGCATGCCAAGCCTGTGTTAACCATCCAGACCAAGACAGCTTGGTGTGTGACAGAAAAGAGAGAGAGAGAGAGAGAGAGAATGAGAGAGAGGGAGGGAGAGAGAGAGAGAGCATTTAATGAAACAGTAGACTTTTGCAACCTTTTGGGCTTCAGCTTACAGAACTGACAGGATATTATAAGCTACATTTTGAGGTTTTAAATTATGAATGCAGGCAAACAGGCAATCGCACCTTTCTTTGCAAAACCATCACAACAACGACAATGACGAGGGCCACGACCAGCACACAACCAATGACGGTACCAGCAATTGCCCCTGCTGCTTCTTGGCCACACAAGCTTCCTGTTGTGCACAAACAAACGACGCAAGCAGCATTGGCAAAAGCCGCACCTCACAAAAGTACCAGATTGGCAACAGGCAACAGGTGGTACAGTTTTAGGTGTTGCTAACAGTACATACCAGACGAGCCCTCTCCAGGAACAATACCAACTCTCATCAGGAGCGATTCCAAACCAAGCATGCAACCCTCCTGATCCCCATCGACTCCTCTTTTCAATTGTGCAGAAAATTTTCGGTACTTGATACAAAACGGCTTCTTCTCCTAAATAATTTTGGGGAGTGGTAACTCGCAAATATAGATCTATTTTTTTCTTTCAAGGTATGGAGGCAAAGTATTTTCAGTCGAGCGATCTGGGTGGGGTCAGGAAGGACCTTGCACTTACGGGTTGTTTTTAATGCAATTTGATGCACTTTGAATATAAATTAAATGCACTTTGCAGCAGCGGCGAATGGGCTTGAGGTTGTGCACAAGTGGCCCAATGTCAACTTATCACCGGGTCCTCTCTTTTCCATCTGTTCCCTCCTTACCCATACGAGGGGACGGGCATTTGTTCTCAGGCTCAAGGCTGATCAGAGTTTCCTGCTCTGCCTCTTCAGGGTCCAAGGCCACCTGTGTGTGAAGAAACAATTACAGTATAACATGTGGCAGTTAAAGCTCCACGCGTACAGTTGTCTTTTTGCGCCATCAAAACACCGTTAGATCCCAAGTGAAGCCAACTGGTACAAGGCAATATGGAGTTGAAACAGTGCAGCTGACAAAGCAAGCTCAGCTCCTAGTAAGTACAGCGAGCCTGGGAATCAGGGCTGTTGCACTATGCCGTATTTCCAAAATGACACCGTACATACGGTACGGTGTACGCCGTATCGTAGCTTTTACCGTATAATACGGTATGAGCAAAAGTACGGTGCCAAACCGTACAGTTTGGTCCCACCGTACAGGCTGCATGTTTACATGCATGCGCCACCAAAAGCAAGTCACACTGCAAGTGATACTAATTAATATTTATAAGCTTAACATCTTCACATCGATGGAACTCTCCGGCCCCACTGCAAAGCGCGCGAGAGTGGGCCTGGGGGGAAGCACCCTTCCCGCCCCCCGAGCCTGCCCCCCGAGCCAGCAATCTTCCCGAAGCACCCTTCCTGCCCCCCGAGCCAGAACCCTGAGCCATCACCCATCCCGAAGCACCCTTCCTGCACCCCGAGCTAGCACCCTGAGCCATCACCCTTCCCGAAGCACCCTTCCTGCCCCCCGAGCCAGCAGTTTGCTGAGGTGGTTGTTGGCAGCAGTGTGCAGCAGGTGCAGGAGGACTCAGATGATGAGGAAGGGCAGGACGAGCAGCAGCAGGTAGAAGGTGTGCCCAGCCAGCAGCAGGGTCAGCAGGACAAGGTGAAGTGGTGCTGCAAGCATTGCCAGAGGGTGCTCTCTGGCAAAAACGGGTTTAACCATACACCGTACCATACACCGTACTGCAACAGCCCTGCTGAAAATGGTATCTTTTCAGTAACAGTTGTACAAAAAAATGATTATGGGCCATAACGCGGTACCATACCCACTTGTGAAATATCCAAGTCAAGGCCTGCGGCCACTGATTGGAGGACATCAGCCACATCAATTTCTAAAGTCTCTCTGCCTGGGTTTGCAATGCGGACCAGAAGACTGCTCGAACGAGAGACCTGCACAGTATGACACACACAAGCACATAGGGAGGCATAGGGCACACACAAGAAGGCGAGAGGATTGTCTGTACAAGGGACTGCATATCCGCCTACTAATTTCCTCGTTGTACCTGGTTGTTGGTGAGCACAAAATACTAGAGCACATACAGTGACTGTAGGCAGTAATAACACACTGCGCTTAATCAATGCGCGGAGCAGCACTTGTGCAATGTTGGTACTTCTACATTCTTCCGATAAAGCCTCAAGTTGCACCTCAGGCTCCTCTGCTATTTGTAACTGAGAAACTATGTTGCACAGGGGGGGTCTGAGAACTTACGTTGCACAGGGGGCATCTGAGAACTTACGTTGGAGGTCTAATGCAATAAAGTGCAGGTCAACTGCATTGTGCTGCCAACATTTGATGCAATACAGCGCAGGTCATCATAACACAATAAAATAATACACACCTCAGTATCTTCCAATAGCTGGCGCTCACGATTCTCGGTATCCGAAGCCCGTTCATAGTCCAAGGCTTGCAACCTCCGATGTGCAGCCTAGAAAGTGTGGGCAGTGCTTGTGGAATAATGCAGATGTAGAGAATGGTACATGCTTTGTTATTCAGGATATTGTTTAGGTCCTGAGTGCAGTGGCGCTACCGATATTGCCAAAATGATGAGGAGTGCTACAAGCAGTGGGCATTCTCTGTTAAAAGGTAGCTCTGGCAGCTCCTTATTCTTCTTCCAGCCCAGACAGCATTTCCAGCATAAATGTAGGCACCAGGAACCTGAACTAGCACCAACCTGGCTGATTGTAGCGCCTGGGTTGGTGACCTTGAAATCATCAATGCTGACGGTCTGCTCAAACAGCCTGAGTATAGGCCCTAGCTTGCTCTGATCGCTACTCAGCCTTAGCCGCTGACCCATTTGAAATTGTTGGCATGGGAGAGATGCAGACAGCTCCTGTGTGTGATATCGTGTGGAGCGATATGTTAAGAAGGCATAAAAGAGAAAACAAGAGTTGCTATTAGATTAAGTGGGCTGCAAGGGTAATTTAAGGCAAAATCCAACAACGAGCACCCTATATCACAAGCCTTTTGTGCCTCCTCAGTTTAATTGTACCTGTCCTCAAACTTGTTTCAGTCATCTCCCTCCCTCCCTCTCCCTCTCCCTCTCCCTCTCCCTCTCCCTCTCCCTCTCCCTCTCCCTCCCTCCCTCCCTCCCTCCCTCCCTCCCTCTCTCTCTCTCTCTCTCTCTCTCTCTCTCTCTCTCTCTCTCCCTCCCTCCCTCTCCCTCCCTCCCTCCCT
>Ga0307947_1001851_pt1 | contig 16906 bp, 21 predicted proteins | sample OrgLakmetagen232_FD_201840 | JGI IMG/M metagenome (GOLD analysis project Ga0307947, IMG submission 201840) | Saline water microbial communities from Organic Lake, Antarctica - #232 | ecosystem: Environmental > Aquatic > Non-marine Saline and Alkaline > Saline | place: Antarctica: Organic Lake...
AGCGCAAAGGTTTGAAAGAGCCAGAGCATAGCGTGCTTTCGATTCCAAATGTGTAACTGTGACCCAGCTTTGCGCACTCTCTGAATCGTACCCATGAAAGTAGAAGCCATTTGATCAGAAGCAGCTCATAGAGTAAGTAATGGTTCAGCTACTACAAGGACAAATTGGTTCCCTCTCTCCAAAAAATGAGCTAACAGTCTCATATTTGTTTGCGTCCTTTGTTTTTACTTGCTTCTCAGCAGCCCGACCCTAATTTGCTGCAACAGGTTAACAACCAATTTGTTTCTAACTCCCTGTCTCAGCAGGGTACTAACCTATTTTAATATTTCTGAGCTTATGAATTATTTCTGGCCGGCCGAGATCAATCAGCAACCGACCAGCCAAACCTGGCTGAAGGTCACCCCCCCTTATATCCTGTCCTGCCTGCGCATAAGCCAATTGAGAATAACTAGTATCGTCCGTTGTTCAACACTGCTTCAATACAAGGAGCAATGGGGCCAAGGATGCCATGCTAAATCAGTGGCATGGACGAATTGTGTGAAATAATAGTTTGCCAAAGGCCAGACATGTTGGTCACAGGTGCCTTTCTCATAAAAACCACAATGAAATGAAATCTCTGCACTAATTCAGCTATCCAAGAGGCTCCAACCGCGCTGCCATGAGTGCCGCAAGCTCACTCCTCTGTGCAGCTGAGATCAGGCCTTTATCAAATGCAGACTCCAGCACTTCCCCGACTGCGGAGACCACTCGCAACGTTGGCGAGCCCCCGACCCGACGCAGCATGGTTGCCTGCAGCAGCGTAGGCAGGGTTGGAGAGCAGCAGTGATAGGCAGGGTGGAAGCAGCAGTGATAGCAATGTTGTAATTGAAAGGAAGCAAAGTTATGGTCACGATATTAACTACAGCCAGCATGAGCCTTTGGCTCGCAAAGTGACTAAAATTTAGTGGCCTTGTCAAAAAGCCGACGCACCCTTGCACCTGCTCTTGAGCTCGTGCTACACCAGACAGTGTTCACAACAGAAATAAGGAGCCTTGCATAAGATATCAGCACGTACTACACGCTTTGGTGATTTCCAACGCTGATGCCTTGAGATTCGAGCCTGTGGCTCGGTACAACGCACGCCAGTTCTGTCCGTCTACGTACAGACTTGCCACTGCATACCAAAAACTTGGCCTCACCTGGTCTTTGTGTGTGATGACGATCCTGGACGGTTCTTGCATGAACGGCTCACCATCCACCTGAAAGGAGGGCAGCACACAAACATGGAATGAACGGCTCACACAGGGCAACATGAACAAGAACGGCTCACACCGGGCCAATTTGAACACAAACGGCTCACACAGGGCGACATGAACGGCTCACACAGGGCAACATGGACATGAACTGCTCAAACAGGGCAATATACAAAAGCATGAACGACTCACACAGGGCAACATGAGCATGAACGGCTAACACAGGGCAACACACAAACATGAATGGCTCACCATCCATCTGAAAGGAGGGCAACACACAAAAAAGGAAGATTTTATTGGCCATACACGACACTAAGGGGGGGGGTGTATCAACAGGGCACAGTCGTATTTAAGCGGCTTAGTATATGACTTTTTTTATCACAAAAATTTCTATTTACTTCCATACCGATCACGCTGCCTATGATAGAGAAGCAATTCAGGAGTGTGATGAACATGAGTGTGATGACCATACAAGCAGCTGTAAGAAAAGATGAGTGAACGGACCCTAGCTCCTCTCACCTGCATGGGCAGCTTGACCTTGGTCGTGATGGCGATAGAGGTGCACTGGCATAAGCGCTGCGCACGTGCCAGGCCCACAGCTAGGCGACCCATGTGAGCCACCCCCCCGATGGCCACAACCTCAATCAGGCCATCTGCAGCCGAGTGATGTGTGTGTGTCCGTGCGTGTGCGTGTGCGTGTGTGCGTGTGTGTGTGTGTGTGAAATCATGTGCATGCGTGTGCATGCAATCAAAAAAAGGCTGTACGTGCAGTGCACTCTCGACATGCACGCATATCATTTGCACTGCAAGTTACACACTCACACACAAGTGAGCGCAAGCAAGCACCGAAAGCACAAGCACATTACATGGCACGCACGAGACGCACCACACTTGCAAGCATCTGACTTCTTTAATCATGCACAAGGTTGGCCAGAACCATATATATTATATATATGTATACGGTGCACATACGGTACTTTTGGCTTATAAATCGCCAAATATAGGGTGTAAATTTACGGATATTATGGTTCTGGCCAACCCTAGTCATGCAAGAAGATGCATCAGGAGAACAGCACCGCAATGACGCAGCCTGTTCTCCAAAAGCAAGCCACGACGACAGCACTGCAATGACAGAGCCTGTGGCCACTTCAAACAAACTCCGCACACAGTGCACAGCCCACCTGCTATCGTCTGACGCCGCGGCCGTATCAGAGCAGCTGCCACAGCTCTAACAGCAGGGGATGCGTTTGGGGGGAGGGGAATAGGCTGCGACGGTAACCCAGTCTCCCAAAGGTACACACCCCCTGCACGAATCCAAAATCACCGTAGTTAAAATTAAGATTTGTGTGTAACCTGGGAATTGGCTGCAAGGGTAACCCAGTCTTCCTAAGGTACACACACACCCTGCACCAACCCAAAATTACTACCGTGGGTAAATTTGGGATTTGTAACCTTTCTGGGCTGTTGCTCCTTATGTATGGATTATGCTGTTAGTGGGTGGCTGCTGTCCATCGCCGTTTTCTACTGTTGCACGGATAAACAGGCATGTGCGCACATACACAAGGTTACACAGAGCTTACGTGCACATACACATAAGAACACACAAATGAAGCAGGCGTGTGTGCACACACACAAGGTTTGCCTGAACTGTACCAATTTCACATACGACCACATCCCTACAAAGATACTGTGTGCGCAAACCGTGTCGAGCTGGTGACCAATCCTGTTCCAGCACAAGCTGTTGATTGCACAAACCCCTTCTTGTTATGTCGCACATGTCAAACAGATACGCACATGAGGTATCAGCTTGCGTGACACGAATCGTGGACTGCACTCATCACCCCCTTCATGATGCACAGTCAAGAAAACAGGCATGCACATACACGTGTGTGTGCGTGTGTGTGTATGTGTGTGTGTTTGTGTGTATGTGTGATGCAAGCTGTCGACCGCACTCACCCATGTGGCAGTTGATGTTGGTTATGATCAGACCCTCTGCGTCTGGAGGTACTAGGACTTCCACACCATCGCACACTAGCTTCAATTTCTCCCCAATGTCAGCACAGCTGCGGCGGATGAGGTCAGGGGCTCCGATACCCGTGTACCAAACCTGTGTGTGCGCGTGCGTGCGTGAATTAGTGTGTATGAATGTGTACGTGCACATGTGTGTGTACGTGTGTGTATGTGCGTGTGTGTGTGTGTGGCGTCGGTGATGAGAAATGTGCAGCAATAGCGCAAAGCATCAATGTTTTCCAACATCTTGCAAGGTTTGACATTTAAACTTGCTCGACCAAATAAAGACAATGGCACGTGCAACTAGTTGACGAATACGAAGAAACATGATGGCACGTGCAATTAGTTCACGAATACTAAGAGACACGATGGCACGTGCAACTAGTTGACGAATACGAAGAGACACGATGCCATGTGCAACTAGTTGACGAATACGAAGAAACACGATGGCACGTGCAACTAGTTGACGAGTACAGGGACATGCTGCAAGCCAACGTGGAAGTTATGCAGTCATCCATACTCAAAAACGGGTTTGAGCCGGTGCAGCACAAGCACACACAAATTCTTTGTCTTAGCAATCAGTTGGGGTTTGTGCCCCACACAAGGTGTTTGAATACAACCTGTTCTATTAACCAGGCGCTTCCATGCTCAGCTGTTTTTCAATGCTGCTGCAGCAAACAAGATCTAATGCGGTGTCAGTAGCAGGAAGTCCAGGCTGCAGAGGCAATCGTTTGGAAGATCAGGCACGTGCATAAATGCATTCAACTTTCAACACACACGAAGCCACACCTGAAGGTCATGCCACACATCTGTATAATCGTGCCACACCTGTCGATACATGTCACACCTACAAGTGTCACCCTCACTCCCTCACCTTGTTGCCAAACTGGCTCTGAAACCAAGAGGGGTACGCCTCCCTGCAGGCGCATAGTTCGCATAAGTGTGACTTCAGTGATCAGTCAGTCTATATCAACCTGAGTGTGCCTCGTAGCCAATGAGTCAGTGCAAACCGACTCAAGAGGAGCTCTAGGCCCAGAGTGTGTGGGCACAAAACGTACGACTCAATGTCATGCACCCTAGTATCCAGACTCCATGAAAGTACAAAAGCTGTTTGCTTGAGTGTGACTCTAATTTACCGGTCAGCGATAATGCTTGTGTCGATCGACAAAAAATTGCTTGTTTCCACAAAAATGTGAAGCAACTTTCAGACTCCTTCCGGCAGCGTCACTAGGAGCGCACCTCGTCAGGAGGGGAGGTGCACATGTCCACCTATCTTTCAATGTGTGTGCTTGCGTGCGTGCTTACGCTTGAGCTCACGTCACTTTTATTTCACTCGTGATGGAGCCAACGGATGTGACAACACACACATACACACACAAGCACGGCTTAAGATGGAAGTCACAACTGGAAACAGGCCAGCTGAAAAATGGTGCCAAAGTGAAGCAATTGCCCCCACTCCCTCCTTTCCTTCCTTCCTCTCTCCCTCCCTCCCTCCCTCCCTCTCTCTCTCTCTCTCTCTCTCTCTCTCTCTCTCTCTCTCTCTCTCTCTCTCTCTTTCTCTCTCTCTCTTTCCAACCTGATACAGTGGAACTCCAGGGCCACTTTGGCATCGATACCAATGCCCAGATAATTGTTCAGCGTCTTGTGCGTATGGCCAGGCTCCAGCACCGGCAGTGGCAGCAACGAGAGCATAGAGCCTGATGTAGATGGAGAGGTGCTGCCGCTGGTTTGTATGTTTGCCACAGTGAGATGCTGCTGCTGCTGCTGCTGCTGTTGTTGTTGTTGGGAGGAGGAGCCTGGTTTGCTGCTTTGAGCAGACAGGGGCTGGTTGTTGCTGCCGGGAGGTTGTTGGCGGCGCCCCCCTCGCATGAGGCGCTTCAAAGAGGATGCGGCGGTGTGGGTCCGGGGAGGGGGCTGTGTGCAGGAATAACGATACACACCACGGATGTCAATTTTAAAAGATGCAGCGGTGTGGGGGCGGGGAGTGGGCTGTGTAAAGGGATTAAGACACACACCACCTACGTAGATGATGAATGAGAGGCGCAAAACAGGTGCCATTTCTACAAGAAGGCAGTGGTTGCGTGTGAGTAGAGGGCTGTGCGGAATGAATGTATGCCCAACACAAGTATTAAGATAGGTTGGGAGTCAAGGATGCAGCGCTGTGGGTGCATACACACATGAACACACACACATGCACACACACACAAGCGCAGACATGCACACACACACACCATTCTGTAAGTGTATGCTGTTGACTGCAGCAAGTTAGGGAGCTACAAACATACCAAGACACTTTCTCAATTGGTGGATCCTGACGTCAAATTTAAATAATAGAGCAGGAGCAACCACACATACCAGTGGTGCGATGGCTAAGTCCCATCTGTCCATCTGAACTGGGCTTGCTGCCTGGACTTCCAGCATCACAGCAGCAAGGCTGTGTCGCTGGTGAGTAGTGATGCCGCCGCCCCAGCCGAGGCAGCGTGCCAGGTCGTTGCCTGTGCAATGTGAGAGAGTGCAAGTGTGGGGTATGGTTTGTATACAAGGTGTTTATAGCTTACAAGCTTCAAAGCAGCCATGCCGCTGCTGGGCATTGGTGCCTTTCCCCCAGCCAAAGAGGCGTGCTGAGTCACTGCTTGCGTGCGATGAGAGCAAGTGAGCCTTTTACTAGGAGTGGGTTTGCATAAATTTTGGATGGCTGTGTCTGTAGTGCACGGTGACGTCAACCCCCACAGCCAGGCAGTGCGCCGAGTTGTTGCTAGGCACATCTGTAGGGTTGGCCAGAGCCGTATATATACACGTATATGACCGCATATTTGTGATGTTCCTGCCATAAAACCGTATATACACCGTATATATATATATATTTCTGGCCAACCTTACACATCTGCGTAGGTATTGCCAGAGCTCCATTGCACAGATCTCCAACTCCTTACTGGTCACACTCCAATACCTACTAGTCAAGATGCCATTAGCACAGATCTCCAACTTCTTACTGGACACACTCCTGTACCTACTAGTCAAGATGCCTCTATCCCTCCTCCTCCACACAGCCAAAGGACCATCACGCACCTGTGCCCATGGGCAAGATGGCCACGGCAGGCGGCCTCCAAACAGCTTGGCGACCAAAGGCCCCGCCTTTACCCCCCCCTCTTCTACCCTGCCGATTAGCATCGGTGTCACCAGCAGGTAGGGACTGCGCGCTTCCCAGCCCTATCTTGTTATAACTAGGCTGTCCTCTGGAGCCTGATATTGTGGAATGTGCAAGCATGCCTTGGCATAGGTGGTGGTGGTGGTGGTGGTGGTGGTGGTGCCGGGGAGGAAGGGGGTGGACAGATAAAGTGAGCGTTGAATAAGTGAGGTGAGTGAGGGAGCCAAAGAGTGGATGAATGATGAGTGAGAACTAAGTGACAAATAGAGGGGAGGAGGAATGGGTGAGGGAGGGGGGAGGGAGGGGGGGCAAAAGTGAGCGAGAGAGTGCCATTTGAAAAAAATTGTTGAACTTACTAATGGTAAACATAAGCAGTGATCCCATCACTGACACAAACACAAGCGAAAAAGGAGAGGGTTTGTTACTCTTCTTTGCTTTGATTTTTGGAGCCGAGTGCTGTGGCTGGATTCTCTGAGGCACTATCTCACAAGGTGATCACCAAACGCATTGCCTCCAGGCCCATCCAAATCACCTCCGATCTCATCTCGTTTCCTTTTGGTGCTTCTCTCTGTGGCCTCTCCTTGTCTTTGCCAACGCACCTACTAACATATGCAATTCCGTCAAAATCACCTCCAATTTCATCCAGGTTGCCAGCACTGCCCCTGTTCTGGATTGAGCGCTGCACGCCGGCCACTTCTCCCCAACTATCTATCGAGCGCCGTGCTTGATGGGCATTCGGTTGCTTTCGCCCTGAGTAGGTAGTAAAGGCAGCGTGAACGTTTGTGCACGTGCAAGTAATGTTGCACTCTGTTGTTGTGTGAGGGCTTGCATGTTTGAGTTGTGGTAATGTTACAAGTGAAAGCGCAACACTCTGTTTTCTTGAATAATCACCAGCAAAAGTATTCAAGCACACAAAACAAAGCAGAAAAGTGGAAATTATTGCACACTCACACCCACACACCCACCACACTCACACCCACGCCCACACTCACACCCACACCCACCCATTTCACATCCACACACGCACCTTCAGGGGAGTGACAATTATTCGGCCCCGGGCCCAAGGCCGCCACCGCCCCAAACGGAGACACTTGTTGTGCTCCCCCCCCTTTCCCGACCAGTGCGGCCAGCTGGTGGTCATGCGGAGCAGCAACCTCTCCCCCTTTGTTTTTTCCTCCCTTTGCAGTGCTGCCGTCAGCCTCTGCAGGCTGTCCACCACCCTCCAAAGTCTCAGCAGCAGCTGCTGCTGCAGCAGAGGATGCTGCCTGCGCCTCTGCCGCCGCTTGCGCCTGCATGCATAACAAATCACGAGCCTTTTTAGAATTCCGCATCTATATTAATAATCCTGGCATTTGACTTTTTGGGGCGGAGCCCCCCTGGGCGTAGTCCCTTTAGGTTCGGGTGGAAACGTGGCAGAAGAATAGAGCGTTGAGCCAAGCAGGCAACCTTACAGTGTATTAAACTAAAGCCAATTTTGCGCTGATTCCGGAACACCCCAGTCAAACCCCCCTCCACGCGCGACCCCTTGGGGTTGCGAGTCTCTGTTCCCCCCGGGATGCAATTGGGTGCATTTTTCATATATATAAAATGATTCCCATCATATTCTTAGCCCTTCTGCAGTGGTGTTGTTAAGCGTGGTAGAAGGCCGACCGATCCCAACACGCTAGCAGCGCTTCCAGCAGCAGAGCAGAGACGACAGCTTCACAGCACTCGGGAGGACAGGCGAGCGAGGGCCCGGTAGAGGACCTCCAGCACTTGGCACAGCACTTGGGGCAACAGTCTTAGCCTGGCAATGCCACTCAGCAGGCATAGGAAGCAGCAGCCCAGCCAGAGGTGGTGTCTTTGAACAACCGCATGGAGCTCAGGTCATCTGCAGCTGCACAGGTCACACAGCTTCAGACACGGGTATGACAGGGACTTTGCAAACGCAAGAGCGGGGGGGTGCAGGGGGGGCGCAGCCCCCCCTGAATCGTCAACTCATTTAAATGCCGCTATTCATTGCAGGTTGCAAAGACCAGAATGGCTCAGAAATGGTTGCACAGGAGCAGTTCAAAAGGAATGCACCCTTGAATTGCTCGCTGCACATGACACACAGCTTCACACACGGTATTGTGTGATAGGGACTGTGCAATCGAAAGAGCGGGGGTGCAGGGGGGGCGCAGCCCTCCCTGAATCGCTCTTACTACATTGAATTTCACTGCAAGTTTCAGCGCAGGCTCCGCCCCATTTTTTGTTATCCGCAGGATCACACCCTACTTGTTTAACTGACCATCGAATCTAAAGAAAGATAATCGCGTGCATTTCATGGGTCCTAAGCTGACACCTGCTGCATTTTCTAAAACGAGACCAGTTGTTGTGTCTGTGCAGCAGTCACATCACTCATTCAGATTATTTGCAGAAACAGTTGCTGGGATAGTGGATGCTAATCAGGAGTCAGCCCTACAGGAGCTGCTGCTGGCTGCTGCTTGTGCATACGCACATCTTTAAGAACTCTAAAGGTGCAACCACAATCGCTTTGCAGGCACACACACATACATAAGCCACAATCAGTTTTAAGCCCTACAGTGTCATGCCCTCCAGTCGCCACAATCAGGACCCTTACCCCGCATCGTCTACACACTCCCACACAAGAGCACGTTCTCGGCAACAAACATAATTGCACACAACACACTAATTTTTTGCACACAACATGCATACTCAGCAGCACAACATGATGCACCCTTCTCCTCCCACCTGCTGTACTGCAGGCACCAGATCCTCCATGATGGCTTTCAGGATCCAGCCTACGGTGCCATCCCCCCCCATCACCAACACACGCAGGCCAGGAATGTGGGCAAAGAAACGGAGGGCAGGTTCAGGGGATTCGCGAGGCAGGGTGACCACCTGCAAAGCAAGCCGTCGCACAGAGTTGTGGTTGCAAAGCTGTTGCTTTACGTGTCCAGATGTTTTGTCAGGGTGACCACCTGCAAAGCAAGTCGTTGCACAGAGAAGTGGTTGCAAAGCTGTTGCTTTACGTGTCCAGATGCTTTGTCAGGGTGACCACCTGCGAAGCAAGTCGCTGCACAGAGACGTAGTTGCAAAGCGGTCCTTTTGTGACGCGAATTGTGCAAAGGGCGTGTTTGTGACGAAGACACACACAACACACAAACACAATTGTGCAACTGACGTGGATTTTGAAAGGTAAAAGGGGAGCTACATGCATGCTGGTGAGAGGTGAGTACTATGCGATAGTGTGGCTCACAATTGACGACGCAAGGGCACAACATGCACATGAAAGGGACAAAAAAGCACGAGGAGATCAAGGATCCCCTTCTTTAGCCCAAACAAACAAACACAAGCACACATTACCCACACAACTGCACAGATACAGACACGTACACAACACACACGCACGTTAAACACGCTTACAACACACAGCACTCGACATATGTAAGCACATGCAGCTTACCTGCAACGGGTGCAGCAGCTGCAGGAGTTGGCCTCTGAGCGTGGAACCCAGTTGAGGACCAGACTTCATGTTCACAAAGACCAGCAGAGGCCGCGTGCCGGGTGGCAGGACAGACGGCTCTGCACGGACAGTGCCAATAATTAACTGATGAGTTTATTAGATAGGTAGAGATTACACCTCTTAAGCATCAGCGGAGGCCGTGTGCCATGTGGCAGGACAGACAGCTCTGAATGGTAATAATTAATAAGTTTATTATAAAGGTACAGATCACACCTCCTAAACATTAGCAGAGGCCGTGTGCCATGTGGCAGGACAGACGACTCTGCATGGACAGTGCCAAGTAATAATTGATAAGTACATAATTAGGTACAGATTTCACGTTTTAACATCAGCGGAGGCCGTGCGCCATGTGGCAGGACAGACAGCTTTGCAGCAATAACGCATCTTATAATCAACATGTGCAGAGCAAAATAGGCACTGGTCAAGTCCTTAGACTGATGTTTGCAACCAGACGGCTTTGCATATTTGTGTTTCAGAAAGACTCAAATGTATTGCGTTTCAAATACACTCATATTAAAAGACACTCAATGACACTCAAGTATGCTCCAGCCTTCATGCTTCCGTAGATAGCGTGTGTAGTTGATTGTGTGTATGCGTGTGTGCAGGATGACCTGGGTCGCAAGAGTGATCTGAAGGAAGCCTGAAGTGCCAGATCTCTGGCGCCGGCGCTTTGTGGTGCACTACGAACATACTTCAAGACAGACAAGCACATAGAATAAACAGTATGCACGCCTACTCACTCACAGCGGATAATCACACTGGCGTACATATACGGCAGATACACACATTGACTTACATACACACGGACACACAAATGACATCAAAATGTGGCCCCTGAGGCGCCTGTCACTGCCGCCTTATTTCTGGGAAGTGCGTGCTTGCGCACACAAGGCGCAAGAAAAAAGGAAAAACAACCATTTCGGTTCTCGATGCAGCAGCCGGCATAAACTTGCGCTTTGCACACGTGAACACGTAAGACTCAGGAGTGGAATGCGCAACAGGTTCACACAAACCAACAGCAAAGCATGACCGCTTTGGCTCCCAGTGCCACCACCAGCTCTTGATGAAGCTTTGCAAGCAAACACGTCAAACACAGGCATGAAATGCACATTCTCACACACACACACACACACGCACACACAAACACACACCAACGAGGCACACGCACCGACAGCAAAGCGTGACCACTTTGGCTCCCGACGTTGCCACCAGTGCTTTGCAGTGGTCTGTGCGATAGCAGAGGCCCCTCTGGCTACCACAGTGGAGCCTCCCCCTCCCCCTCCCCCTCCGCCTCCGCCATGGCCACGTCCAGCAGACCGACCACCTGTAACGCAATCACAAAGACACACACACACACATTGCAACATGGCAAACAACGTGCTTGTGTACCAGCCTCCTCCTCCGCCACTGCCCCCAGGACCAAGCCTGACCGCCTGCGACATTTACTTTGCGTCATGAAAAGTGGCGTGCACATGCATACGGGTCGCCCCCTCCACTTATTTCCCATTCTTCCCATGACCATGCAACCACCACCAGCTGACCAACCACCTAAGATCTACGAGACACACGCCTTGCAATATGACATGGCGTGAAGGACTTGTGTGCAAGTCCTAAAAGCAAAATTGCGCAACTCCTTCACGCATATGGATACCCCACTGAGCTCATCTTCCAGGGCAGCAAGTGAAGTGGTGCGCTTCTGTGGCTCATGAGGTGTGTGTGTGTGAACATGTGAGTGTGTGTGTGGAAATCCAGTCCAGGCAAAATGTAACACTCCAACACTGGCACACTAACACACACCCAAACACGACCCCCTCCCCCCTCACACCCATGCCCCCACCCACCCACACACACTCACATATACAACCAACCCACACCCACACACTTACAACACACCCACAAGACAGACAAGTTCTCCACTGCCGCTCATTCACACCTCCCGAGTGGCTTGCTCTTTTCCGTCGGGAGCCATTGCCAGCTTTGGACCGGCTGCCAATGGTCCCACCCCTGCCCACCTCACGCACACACGTGGGGGGCAGCACTGCTCGACCCACAGGGCCAAGCTTGCACCTATTGAGTGTGTGCATGTGTGTGTATGTGTGCGTGTGCGTGCGTGTGTACGTACGTGAGTGTGTGTGCATGTGTGTGTGTACGTGTGTTTAAACACAAAACTACCTAGGTCATAACTTGTACAAACAGCCCATGGCAAGTCAGGAATGCAGGTCAGTACAGTCCTATAGCAGAGCGATACATGGGCCCCTGTTGCTGTTGAACGAGCTAAACAAACAAAGGCCTTTGTCCATTTTGTCCAGCTTGAGGGGCAGTCCCACTTCACCCTTCACCCACTGCTTTCACACTTTTGCCTGAAGCAGCGAAAACTAACCTTGACGGTTAAGGGTACGCAGCCCTAAATCAACACTCACCTATCCAGATCTGCTGAACCCAGCCAGTTGTGGTGGTGCTGCTGCTGCTGTTGCTGCTGTGATTCCCACGCATCCCAACTTGCCCCTTGCCCAGCTCCCCCCTCTGCACCACCCTACGCGTGAGTGGGTGCGTCTGTGCGTGAGTGCTGTTACAGACAAAACAAAGAAGATGGATGCTCAGGGAGTATTTGCCTGTGATGGGTGATGAGCATATATATGAGTATATATATGAATATATATGTATGACTAAATATGTATGTATATACATGAGTGAATATGTAAGTATGCATAAACATGAGTACATATATATATAGAAAGAGATGTAGCGTGCAAGTGTTGGAGCTAGAGCTAAGATGCTTGAGTGCTGTGTGCTTGCATGAGATGCTCCTTATTTTGAGGCAGGTAGTCCATTTGAGATCTGGTTACTCCTTCACAGCAGCTCACACAAACACACACACGCACACACATATACATGTAGCTAAACAGCAGCCTCGCAAACCTCTTATTGAAATGCAGTACCTGTGCTTGTGTGTGTGCGTGTGTGGCTGTATTTGGGGGTGTGCATGCACGTATGCGCTCCTCACTCCCACGGCCAGGTGTTGTTGTCGCTGCTGCTGCTGCTGCTGCTGCTGTGGATGCTGCTCTGCTTGCTCCTGCTGCAGGGCCTAAAGAAGTGGAAGAGGCTGTGAGATCACCTGCACAATCGTCACACCAGTACAGACTTTTGTTGGGCGTTCCCGCTACTCACGTACAAAAACGTGTTGTTGCTGCGTGGCTCATTCTTACAGGCCTTTGGGGCACACACAAACGTGCGCTAAAAAGAGCTGCAAGCATGTAAATTACAGACGTTCCCAAGCCTGAAGAAACAGTTTGAGCTGCAAGCATGTAGATTACAGACGTTCCCAAGCCTGAAGAAACAGTTTGAGCTGCAAGCATGCCTGCTATGCCTGATCAGCACCCTCTTTACATGGAGTCCAATGAAAACACAAGCAGCGCTGGAGACTAGCTGGCAAAATGCATCCAAGCCGTGTAGATCCCCAAACACACACCTCCATCAGCAAGTGGGGTAAGCTGCTCGCTGGGATCGGAGCTGGGAATGGTAGACAAGGGTGGCGCGGTAAAGGTGGAGAGGGAGCGTGCGCGTGGAGAAGAGCTGAGAGAGAAAGGGCCGTCCAGGGAGGCAGAGTTCTCGGCTTGGAGTCCATTCAGCTGTGAGAGCAGGTACGCGAGGCATGTGTATGCGCATAGCTGTGCGTTTGCATGCACCTCTTGTGTACGTTTGTCTGTATAAACGCGCGTGTGTGTGTGTGTGCATATATGCTAGACTTTGTCAATCCTCGTTCAGGGGTATTTCAGCGTGCAACTCCCAGCAGGGGCCAGATATAATGTATATACAGTATACATGACGTCGCACGCAATGCACAATGCACAGATTACGAATTTTGAGCGCTTTTGTGCCAAGTTCAACTACCGTGCCGCATGGCCTCTGCACAACCATGCACATGAGAGGGTGACGCGCCACGTAGCTCTAAGCTCACACGTATGCACACACACACACACATGCAAACACGCGCATTCTCACCTGGAATTGCAGCATGGCCTTAGTGGCGTCTGTGAACATGTGAGGGTGGCGTGCCACATAGCACTGCACATGAGCTAAGCTATGGCACCAGCTGCAAGACCATACGGGCTCCACAGCAAACAGGCCCACCTGCGGTTCGCGTTGTGGTGGCAAGTGCAAGCTGTCACTGGTTGTTGCGAGCGTCACTGGTCGTTGTGAGCTGTCACTGGTTGTTGTGAGCTGTCACTGGTTGTTGTGAGCGTCACTGGTCGTTGTGAGCTGTCACTGGTCGTTGTGAGCTGTCACTGGTTGTTGTGAGCGTGCGAACAACACCGATGGCAGCTTTTGAGCAATATCTTCAACTCCACAAGCCCCATTTACAGTGCTCTTGATTTTACAAATTGGATGTTCCTCAGAGAGGTATAAGCATGGCCGTTCCTACTTCCTTTCAGCTGATAATGTGCTGTAAGTCTGGTAGGGCAGAGGGGGAGGGACGCATAAGAGTGTAAGGTGGAGGGAAAGATGAATAACGCTTAATAAGGCAGTGGTAGAGAGAGAAAAGAGTGTGCAGTGTTAGTAGAGTGCGCAGACGTAGGCAAGAGGCCTTGTTAGAATGTCAAATCGGGATGCCTCAGCCTGATCGCCAAATTTTCTCCCCGCAACTCGTTCCCCGTCATTTTGTGATGGTACTGGTGCCTGTCAGGTTTGTGTACAAAATGCCTGAGCGGGCAGAAAGCATCCGGACACCTGACAAAGTTGTCCAACTCCATCACCTATTTGCCTATTTGCCTAATCGCAACCATTCCTTTTTTCCTTACAAGTGTGTTGTCTGTCCCCACACCTCCGTTTCCATTTTCCATGCAGTAGATGCATGTTCAGACGTTTGCATGTGTGCCCCCATACGCCCCCTCTTGCCCAAATGACTCTGGATTCATACAAACCACGGGCAGCTGAGATCTAGGTCTTCTGCGCTCACACATTCCATAGCTATGCTTCATTTGCAAACTCACAAACACGCACACACACATGCGCCCCCATCCGTCCACACCCGGATGCAGGACAAGACACGTACACACGAACACACACACTCACAACAAACACTCACGAACACACACACATACACACACCTAACCGCACCTCGCACGGCTCTTGGCAGTACAAACACAATTGAGGGGTGCTGTCATTGTCTACGCTGCTGCCATCATCGCCGCCTCCCCCTTCCTGCAGCACAGCCGCTTGCTGGGCTGCTGTGGCCGGGAGGGTGATGCCAGCAGGCCGCCTGCATTGTGTGGGTGCGTAGTGTGCTCACGTCTCTGCGTTTGTGCGTGGGATGACCAAATGAGCTTGATGCTAAAAGTACAAGGAGGGGCTGTTAGCAAGCCAACCTTTGTGTGAGTTCACTTGCTCACAATTTTCCAGCAGTACCTCTGTCGTATTGACACGTGAGTAGGGTTGGCCCAAGCCGTTTATGTACGCCATATACTAGAACAATCCCCTGCTAAAAACACCGTACATGCACTGTAAACATACAGTTCTGGCCAACCCTACACGTAAATTTTAACAAATTATCACGCAGCACAGGCAGGAGCTAACCGGGCTAAAGAATGGCAAGTGGACAGGGATAAAGGGTTTAGGGTTGGCCAGAAACGTTTATATACACCATATATGATTGTATATTTGATCATTTCCCTGCCAACAATACCGTATATGCACCGTATATATATGGTTCTGGCCAACGCTACGAAAGATGCGCAATTGTGCTAAGCACGTGACGCCCTCATCCTGGCCTGTCACTTATAGATAGGAATGCCTTTGGACAAGCCTCAATAGGATCCCTCACCAGCCTTGAAAATGACGCTTCATTTGCTGGTGCGCACTGCGCACCCGCACACACGCAAGCGCGTGCACACACATACACACATGCAAGATGCATACAGGGATACACATGCGATTGCACACACAAACAAACACACACACACATCTTCACTCTCAGTACACACACCAGTCATGGGCAGGGTGTGGTGCAGGGAAAAGGGCGAGGGGCTTGCAATCGTTGGAGGCGTAGCGTGCGCACCCGTGGTGCACCACCACGCGGCACAGCTCACATGACTGCAGATTGGGAAAGAGATGACGTGTGATTCATTCATGTTATTTTGGGCACAACAGGTGCGCACCACCACGCAGCACAATTTGCAAAAAACTGGATAAGATGGTGTGTGATTGAACTTGGGGCACAACTTACAAACCACATAATGCGGCACAGCTTGCACGACCAAGATAGCCACGAGAGTGGTGAAAAGGAAAGCACAATGTGTGTAACTAGGTAGTTGCTTCAGAAGCTATGACAGACATCGGACATCGCATGCTCACCCTCCATGAGGTATAGCTCAAATAAATGCGGCTTGGACAAGTGTTGTGCAAGGGAAATGGAATGTGTGCACTGGCTGGTAATTGTCTTAAAGCTAGGTATTTCAAAGATCGGCACAGACCTGTCAGCAAGCGTCATTATAGCGTGAGCTTCAGAAGCTGTGCGTTTGAAAATGAGACTTGGATGCTTTTCAGGTTGCCTGGAAATTTGAAGCATTCAAAGCTCTGTATAAGAATTTAGACCGCTGTATGCAAAGTTAATGTTTCCTAGCATTATACTGGTAAGCTTCCTTGCACTATACCATCAATTCGTGTGATAGCATGCCCACCTGGCCGTCTGCCTGGTCCACCACAGGCGCCAGGCACACAGCACACACGGCTGGAGCTGCGTTCACGTGTACGTCTAGGCTGAAGGCATGTGCCGTGGGGGGATACAGCTCAGGCTGTTGACTGCGCAATTCTCGCAGGGCGCTGCTGGCCACGCTTACGAACGCCCTGCCATGCTGGGCTGTCCACCATCTGTGTATATGTGTGTGTGCAATTGTGTGTGCGTGCGTGCGTGTATGAGTATGTGCATGCGTGTGTCAAAAAAGAGAAAGAGAAAGAGAAAGGGAAAGGGAAAGAGAGAGAGAGAGAGAGAGAGAGAGAGAGAGAGGGAGG
>Ga0307947_1001852_pt1 | contig 16903 bp, 25 predicted proteins | sample OrgLakmetagen232_FD_201840 | JGI IMG/M metagenome (GOLD analysis project Ga0307947, IMG submission 201840) | Saline water microbial communities from Organic Lake, Antarctica - #232 | ecosystem: Environmental > Aquatic > Non-marine Saline and Alkaline > Saline | place: Antarctica: Organic Lake...
ATGACAGCGCGCAAGGGGGACTTCATGCCGTCAGCTGCCACTGCAAAGCGAGCGCACACATCAGGCTGGCCCTGCAGGTGCCGTTGTCAATTGAATGTGTATGTAACTTATTGCCATGAGCAAAGCTGCCCAGTAGTTCACACTGAATGTAACGCTCCTTTCTGTGCCCTTTTTGGATGCGTGTCCAGATCAGATTCAAGCAAGTGACCTATGGGAATGTAATGTGTAATACATGTGGCATAACCACCTTGAAATGAAGTAGCACACCACCGCCTTCGCTATCAGGGACTTCGGTATAAGACGTGGCGCGATGATTGCAGTGCATACGCGCTGGGTCTACCAGGGAGGCAAGCGTGCTTTGGACCTGGCAATAAATGTTTCAGGAAAAATTGGAATCAGAACATATCACCTGAAACATGTACCGCTTAAAAACCATCATGTCGTGGGTGCAGATGGCAACATGCTCTGCTGAGCCACGTTATTGAGTAGGCAGGGACTTAAGTTTTACAAACTTTCCTTACATGCAGAAATGGAAGTTTTCAGACTTAGTGGTTTGATGATAATAGCAAATATACTGATGCCAGTAACTCACCTTGGCCCAGCGGAACGTCATCAGTTGGGAGTTTGGTTCCTGCATATATTGGAAAATGAAGGACAATTACAACGTAATCGCTTTGTTTGGTACAACAAGATGCAGCATTTCCAGACTTGTCCGTGTTAAAGGAAAGGACAGGCACATCAACTGAAGGGATGCTCAGCAAAGTTTGCTAGCACACTGCACCTGCGCTGTAACTTCAGGTTCTGCGTTCTTGGTTTGCAACATGGTGCGCACGATTTGGCGCGCTTGCACCCCCACATGCCTGCAAAGTGATGCACGCACTTTCATGGACTAAGTTTTGGATGTAAACACTAGCTGGAAAAAGAGCAGTCATTGAGTGGAATTCATCTTTGAGCTGCCCGCCCACCACTTACGGAAGGCTTTCCATGATCAACGGAGAGAGCGCGCCCAAAGCTTTGAAAGCGTTATCACCGAGTCCTGTAAAATCACTTGTTAGTTACTGTTTGCACATTATACTAACACAAGGTTTGTCGCTGTACCGCAAATTACTAGGTCATCAGAAAAACATTAGGCCCGGAAATATGAGCTCTGTGTAGCTGCACTCCCACCCCCTAAACCCACCAATGAGGGTGCTCGTCGCTGTGCGCAGCTCCGGGGCGGCCTCTGCAACAGTAATTCAAGGCAATGAACTTCGTTTTCCCGCGCATCAGGAAGAGGCACTTGCACACTTGTGCTGCTTGGCTTAACGCACCGTACACCTGCACGTCAAAGCCTCTCTGTTGCAAACCCACGGCCAATGCCAGTCCTCCAAGACCTCCACCCACTACAGCCTGCGCAAATGTGTACATATATGCATCACAGAAATCTCATGTGGGAAAGGAAAAGAAAGAAGGAAAAGAAAGAAGGAGCAAGCTTGCACTCACAACTTGGCAAGTTCTCTCTGGCATTGCTTCTCCCCTTCTCCCACTCCCCACTAACAGGCTAATTGTCGTGTGCCTGAAACTTGGCAGCTAAGAACAACTATGCTTAATATAGTTAGGCCTGACGATTTGGTAGGTATATGATTTTCCAGTAGAACGAGTGCACTTAACTGCACCGTTTATTTTAATCGCCATTGCATCACGCTAGCTATTTATACCCAAAAACGACGGATCTTAATTTAAGCGCTCGCATGTGTAATAGGTATACATAAATCAAATTTGCACAATTTTAACAGTTTTCCCTTGCGCATTTGAGAGAAAGTAGCGTGGCTTGACGGCAGGTGTGCTGTAACAATTCTCAAGGTGAAGATGAACATGTGCTTGGAATGAGGTGCACTATCTTTTAAGTTCGCCAATTGGCCTATATCCGGCTTGTGAGATCTTGAAGGTTTACCTCTTTAACAGCTCGACCTTTGTACGTTCAATTCTTAAAGGCAACGACCCGTTTTATTGTATTTCCTTAAACACCCTGTAAATAATGAATTTACTTGCGGCAGGCCGAGACCAGTCAGCAGCCGATCCGCCAGACAACCTGGCTGTCAAGTCGCTATCGTCACCATTATTATTGGGAAGGCAGGGCAGCAAAAATTGAAATGTTTATCTCATACAATCAAATTGTCTTCGGGCCCCTGCATCACTCGGATCATTCAAATCTGCTCTCTCTTAAACGAAATACCTGATACTAGCTGTACAGAACTGCATGTAGCTAATTAAATTTTACGTCATATATCCACAACTGTTTCTTCCAGTCTTGATGTACAAGCAATGTGCTCTCTCAACTCTGCCTAGCCTGAACCTCCCTAGTTTGCGCAAGTTCTTGTTGCTGTGGCTGCCGCTGCTCCTGCTGCTGCTGTGCCTCTTCAATATCATCTGAATCCTCAAACATTTGCCCGGCTGTCATTTTGGCTTGAAAAGCAATTCGGGAGCCCTCCTCGAACTCTCCCTCAGCTACCTGAAAATTGCAAGGATGGGTAATAGGAGGAAATTTGTCGGCACCCAAGTCACTACTTTTCCTAAGTTGATGCGGGAAGTGCATTTCACTGTGCGCAATTCATTCTTTTCCGGAAGAAGCGCCGACAGTAGGATTCTTACCAGGGGCAGGCCTCCAATATCGCAAAAGGGGAGCAATGACAGTTTACAAATTTATTAGTGCAGCTGTCAATCTTTTTGATTGATTTATTTGTTGGGACCTATAGGTTGAGCAGCCATGCCAGGCTGGAGGCCTTTGTAATCCAAACTAAACTTAATGACAGTTTTTGGTCCGTTCGTGTATAACAGCTGCTTTAAAATCCTTCCGTTCAAACAAAAGATTGCAGGGGGCGCAGAAATGAAAAAGAGTTAGGTTAGAAAGCTTTATCCATATTCAGGCTTGTTGAGATGCGCCGTACTTTGGCAATCTTAACCGTAATTACAGTACCGTACCGTAATACGCCGTACAATACGGTGCAAGTACGATCTGTCTGAAAATAGGATGTCCAACCGTACAGTATGGTGCCACCGTACAGTATAATTTTGACCATTGGACGTTTGGCTCCAATTTCGGTTCAACATTTCTTTTCTTTTTGCAACAATTTTTTTTAAACAAGTGAGGAAAATTGGCGAAGCCCATCACGCGCGCAACGTGTGCATGCATATGCATGTGTGCGTGTGTGTGCCTGTGTGTTTAGGCGTTTGTATGTGTGCGAGTCTGTGTGTCTGTGTGTTTGTGCGTGTGCATGTGTACGTGCGTGCTTGCGTCTGTGAGTATTTGCACGCGTTTGTGTTTGTATGTGTGTGTGCATGTGTATGTGTGTGTGGTGCATGTGTATGTGTGTGTGCTTGCTGCCCCACAGACACTGCAGTGGTGTGCGTGATGCTGTGCTGGAGCATCATTTGCTGAAGCAGGCGTGAGGGTCCTGCTGCTGCTGCTGTTCCCTGTCTGTTGAGAGGGCAGGTGCGAGCATGGTGCCCGGGATGGTCACGATGTCTGAACTCTGCTTCAACACATAGTGCGCAGCAAACACCTGCACCGTGTGCTCCATGCCCAGCTAACAGTCCAAGCCAACACAGACCACATTCCAGAAGGGTCTGTCCACAAACTTCCGCGCGTCATGAACATCTGACTAAACCAAAATTGTATAGCCTATCGAAACAAGTATTACTTAATTCTGCTTGCATGGTCAACCATGAACTTTGCAGCCAGACCCCTGACGCAGCATCTGCAGCCAGGGAAGTGTGCTGATGGATACTGCACCAGCAGGAAGTGGTCCGGGGGCCTGACTGAGAAATCCTGGGCAGATTCCTGGAGCTTCCAAACATTAAATGTTGCTCAAAAACTTTACACACCGCACCCCAGGGTCCCAGAATTCATCTGACATGGTACGAGTTTTGGTTAGGAGCCTATGCCGAGTATCAGCCCGGGAGGTGCCCTGGGTGGGCCTGGGGAGGAGGTCTGGATTCCCCAAAAACAAAATGTTGCTTTACATCTTCACACACCGCACCCCAGGGCCCCAGAATTTTATTTGACACGGTAGAAAGTTTGTTTTGTCGAGTTTTAGCCCGTGGGGTGGCCTGGGTGAGCCTGGGGAGGCCTGTGTGAAGAGTGGTGGGAAGGAGACAACGTTATGGGCTCACGCCCCCGTGAGGGGGGCTTCGCCAAAGAAAAACTGTATTCTTTCCTGAACTATTTTTTTTCCTCCCTTTGCAAGCCCCAAAAATACTTGATAATAGCATGGCCCCAATCAAGACAACACCCGCCCCCACAAAATACACAGGTGGATGACCGTTGTGTCGGACCATTCCAAGAACGTGTTCCGTGTTTGGAAGCCCCAGGAAGCTGCCCAGGATTCCTTAGCCAGGCCCCCGGACCACTTCCTGCTGGTGCAGTATCCATCAGCACACTTATCCTGCTGCGGATGCTGCGTCAGGGGCCCTTGGTTGTGTTCCGGCTGCAAAGTTCACGGTTCACCAACCAAGCAGAATCAAGAAATACTACTACGTATCAATGGGCTATATAAATTTAGTTTGGTCGGCCAAAATTACAGTGTCAGACCGTACAAGACAGTGCCCACCATACAGTATTATTTCGACCGTAGTTTGGCCGTTTGGCCCCAATTTCAGCTCAAAACTTTTTTCCTTTTTGCAGCAATTGTTTATAAATTAAACATAGATTATCGACCAGGAATCAAGTACTGCGTCCGATTTTTGAGTTTCCATGCAAGCCATTGCTGGGCCCTTCGCCCAAGCTGATCCAGCCCCAACCCAGCCCCAGGGTCGTTCAGGGAAGCATTGTGTGGCGTCAGCACATAAGAGGAGCATGCTGGAAGTGGAAATGGGAGGTTTTGGGGTGGAGAGGCCTTTCTGAGGCCATCTTTGCACTGGCAGTGCCAGCTTGGCACCGTACCATTACGGTAATTACGGTGTGATAGTTACAGCATATGCCGTATTACAAGTACAGTCTGTACCGTACAGACCATAATCGTACTGTACCATACAACTCAGGGTTGTTCAGTTCGGGGTTCGGTTAAAAGTTCGCTTCCACGCATTTTAACGAACCTTAAAAATGCCGTTCGAGAGCTACGAAAAGTTCGTCGAACTTTATGCCCTTTTTTCGAATTTTTGGGTCAAAGATTATAGCCAAAAATGCAGGGAAAAGCCTTAGATGGCCGTCAAACGTTCCGATTTTTTGTGTACTGATTAAATATAATATGTATTTAAGGCAATTCAAGCATGTTTTGGACGAGTATGACCACAGGAACCAGCAAATCCTCCATTTTCGAAATTGCACATCGAACTGCTCAAACAGTTCGAGGGTTCTAGAACTTTCACGAACTTTATCGAACCCTTACTCCCAAAAAATCGAACTGAACAATCCTGATACAACTCAACAAGCCTGGCCGCATCACATGCGATTTGCCTGCAACACAACTGTGACTTGCATTTTGGTCTCTTCACAGTCGTCCCAGAAATTTTGGGAGGGAGCTCATCCTTCTTTGTGATGTGTGCGATCAAAGATCAACAGTGACCAAAAGCACCAGTGTATTGTGCGCAACTAGCGAAAAGAGACGAGAGCTCAAACAATTAACATTAGTTGCTTATGTCGAGTGAAAATGAGTCTGTCATGTTGCAAAATAAATCACCAGTATAAGCGACGCTTTGACGAAATGAGTGCTGGAAATTACGGTTAGGGTTAGGGTGTAAAACTTAAACCATGACCCCTAATCAGGATAGCCATTGCCCACCCAAAAAAGGAGGAAATCATGCCCCTTTCCTGAACTGCACATCTGAGGTCACCCAATGGTTTCTATGCATAAATGTAACACTTCTGCATAAAATCAATGAGTTTGGGGTCAAGGATGAGAGTGGGGGGCTGGATTTGTGCCATTTCCCTGCCAGAAAGGTGGTATGGGTGTAAAAATGCAGGTTTTGGTCCGAATTTCACCAATCCTTTTGTTCTCAGATAGGTTAAGGGTCAAACCATACCCATTAAAGCAAAAAAGAAGGGGGGTGAAAATTTGCCCCTAAAGGACTTAGTGCGTGGGCCTGTTTGCTGGGCAAAAATGGTGCATTTCTGGAAACCCCGGAAACACGCTTTCTGGCCATCACCTGAGTGTCAGGAGCCCTTCAGTATACTCCCAAGGCATGCCCTGTCAAGTTTTATGGTCTGGAATGCTGAGGTTGGGCCGTGGTGGGCAGCGACACCCATCTGTCACAAGCTGCCCGAGCAGCTCGCGCGACATTTCATTCATTTAACGTAAACTTTTCTTTTATAATTATTAAAGCAATTCGACCAAGTCGGATCCCCAAACTATGCACCCTGTGCTCCTCGCATAGAATCGAGCTTTTCCCTGCCGAAAGGGGGTCCAAAACCGGACCTTCACCAAAACGTCCCCAATATTATTGCAGACACCCCTGGTAAGTTGCTGGCACGAGAGGGGAGCTTTTGGAAATCCCCTTTTTGGCAGGGATTTCCACCCTGCCCACCTGGGTGCCCCCCGGCACAAACTGAGTGTGCAGAGTTGCTCAGTTAGGTCCAGCTTGAGGTCCTGCATACTCAGAAGTGAGTGAGAGCTTTGGGGCAAGAACTCTCACAGGGATGGCTCACCTGACCCCCAATACCCTCCCCCTTACATTATTGCCTGTCATTGTCAGAGGAGACAGGCTGACCTTCAAGAACTGAAGTACCGAATATGCTTTGGATATTCCCACAGTAATAAGATGGTGACAGTGTTTTTTACTACAAGAAGAGCGCCATCAATCACATAGGGTTTATGATGCTCATGCTGCGTGTGGCTGCTCATAGGTATAAGGAGGATTTAATCGTAAGACCAGGTTGCTTTTCTCACCGTGTTGCGCCATCGCCGGTACCTCACAGCTAGCTTGTCGTATGGGAGGGGCGTGCCCCATGTGTTGTCGCCAGCTATCATGCGGGCCTGCTGTCCGAGCACCAGCACCAGGTCCTCTCCTAATACTTGGCCAGCAATCTGCAGCATTAAATACAATACCAGCAAAGTCCCCTTGCTAGCCATACATTAGAGTGCTGCTGTTTTCCAGGCACGAGAACATTAGCCAGCAGACTTGGTATGTAAGCCTGGAATACATACACAAAGAAAAAGACAGAAAATGTTTCTTTCCTGCGCCGTATCGTTGATGATTTAGCAACAGAACCCGTTTTTGCTTAATATCCACAAGACAGGGTTCACAGGCAAACAAATACACCATATTTTTCTCTCCAAACCCATGCAGCATACCTGCTTCCACAGCTTGTCCACAAAGGGCACATGCTTGGCCCACCCCCAGAAGTCCAGGCTCATGCGGTAAAGCAGGCGTGTGTGACCTTCCTTGGAAGGCATGCACACGTGCAGCTGGTGCAAGTGACGCTTGCACTCCTCCGCCTTGAAGCCTCGCATGATCTTTCCCGGCTGTGCTAACCCAATGGTGGACAGCACCATGCAGGGAGGGTTGAAGGACATGCTAATAGGGTACGGGTCCCAGTCACCTGATAGCAACAAGAGGAAAGAATAAGGGAAATTAAAAAGCAACAGGGCGCAATGGCTATTCAGGCGATGACAAGAGGTGCCATTTCGCACTTGCAGGCTATGTATGTTAAGTGTATGAGGCACGCAGCCTGAAGCTGTAGAGCCAGCACAACCCTGTCCATGCAACAAGCATCACTGACAAGCGTTAAATTTACAGCTGCCGCAACTTTGTAATGCTGCACACATACACGCACCAGCCAGCATTTTGGTGGCATGAAAGCGCACAGCCTCAGGGATGGGCCAACCCTTGGCAAAGGTGCTGGTGTGGGTGAAGGGAGCATGGGCCAAGTCCAGCAGGTTCTCCATGAGGAGCCCATGCTCCACCGGCACATCCACCTGCATGAGCAGCACAGGGAATGATTTAGGGGCAGCAGCAGGCCTGAGCGCAGCCGGGTCCAAACAAACGCAGCAGGAAATTTGTCTAGAGACCAACACGCAAGCAAGCTGCTGCAGGAACACAAGCATGACGTAAGAGCAGCTGAGGGACTATTTTTAATTTACCAGGAGCGTTCAATTCTTTTTATCGTCGCGCATTTCTCCCAAGACTTCTGTTACACCACTCAGCCTTCCTCTGGCTCACCATGATCTCTGCATGCACGTCATAGCCTGCTGGAGATGCTGTGAAGTCAGGTGGCATCTCCTGAGGCGGTCCATCCCCAGGCCACACCCATACAAAGCCATCTTTCTCCACGCACGGCAGCGCGGCCACTCCCACACCCTGGCACAGCTTGGCACTGGGCATCTTGGTACACGAACCATTGCCGTCGAACTCCCACCCGTGGTAGGCACACTGCACGTGACCATCCACGACCTTGCCCAGCGACAGGGGGCAGGCTCGGTGCGCGCAGGAGTCCTTGACACAGGAGGGAGCGCCATGTTTGTCGCGGAACAGCACCCAGGGCACGCCAAACAGGTCAAAAGGCACCATCATGCCAGGCTCCAGTTTCTGTATGGGCGCCAGGGAGCAGGTTCAGAGGAAGGGAGCAGAATTCGATTTAGGTCAATAGAAAAATGGAAGCAGGGTAGGTAAATTTAGAAATGTAGCAGTTGCCTCCAATTGTAGGCATGCATTTCACGCCTTAAGACAAATTCAGCAGATGCGCATGCCCGTGCATTATGCCACCTTTTTCCTAATAGGCAATGGCTGGCAAGCTCAACCAAATCTCAATTGGTCATTTCTCACCTTTGAAAATTCTGTGGGGTACCAGAAGTTGCGAAGTGCATCCTCCATTTCAAGACTACTCTTTAAGCGCCTGAGTGTTCAAGCCATCACAGTTTGGTATCAGTCAAGCTGCAATTGGTGAGCTAATTGCGACGATACATGGATACGGCACGTGAGCACAAGCAACGCTTTTAACAGCTATAGTGGATGCTAGCAGATTAGCCTCACCTGCTCCCTTTAGCTCCAGCTAGCGTCCTAGCGTTGCTTGTCGGTGGGAGAGCCTGGGGAGAGGCGTAGCTTGTGGACACTGTGCTGCTTCCTCTCGCCCTGTCCTGTAGCCCCTCCCTCTCTTCTTGGTCTGGTGTGCTGGTGCTGGCATTCAGGCGAATGCGCTCTAGTGAGACCTGCAGGCATGCCCGGAGAGCAGAAGCTGACGCTAAACCCTGAGCTAATGCGAGTCTTAACAAGCTACAACGGCACAGAATCAACAGCATTTCAATCCCTTCCAGCGTTGAAGAGAGATATGGCATCATTGCCAAAGTTGCTGCTCATCAGATTGAATTGGATTGGATTGTTCTAAAGAGTGGAAAAGATTTACCGCCTGCATTGCTCTACCTTCACCCTTTCATCTCCTGCATTCAAGTGGCATGCCTAGCTTACCGCTTCTGACTTCAGCTCGTCAACACGTTTCAAGTTCTGTGCAATACGCGCTTCGGAAGCCCGGAGCTTGTCGCGTGCATCACTGATCTCATCCTGCAACGCAAGAAGCTTGTCCTGCATGGCCCCGACTCCAGTGGTTTCCTGTTCTCGCAAGGCCTCTTCCACCTGGAGATGCACAGTTAGCATTTATTATTTGTATGCAATACATCTATATTTAGCAGACAGTGAGTGCTTTAGACCTGAGCTGACCGTTTTCTGTGACACTATTCTGAGTATTTTAGCAACCTTATACTCTCGTCTAGAAAATAGATAATTTATCCGAGTACAGTGACACCGCAGAAATACGCAAGCGTAGAGTAGCAGCATTATAGGTATCTGAGTTACTCTTGTCTCAGTGTGATAACACTAGAACAATCCTCTGACTGACACGTCCCTTAATTATAAGAGACACAGGCTCTGTCACTCAGCATATTAAAATGTAGATAACATCATAACAAACCCTTACAATTGTCCAAAAACGCCCCTCTCCCAGCACTCTCACACCCTTCCACCTTTTTGTTTGCCTCCTCTACAAGCTCTAAAGTGGCAGCTGCATCCGTAGTGGTCATGTAGTTGTAGATGGCCTCCCAGTTGCTGCGTTGCTTTTTTAAGTACTCCAACCTGCGCCGAGTCTCCCAGGGTGAGTGCTCCCCTGACAGGCGCTCATTCAACACCACCAGCTCCAGGAGCTCGTCATGCTTCCTGGACTCCAGAGCATTGCGCGTCCAGATGTTGCCAAAGCGCCACCACTCTAGGGGTTGTCGAGGACTGATAGTGTAGCTCTGCACAGAGTGTCACAGCAAATACCATGACTCTGACATCAAAGTTGCAAAGTTTGGAGTCACGCTCAGAGCGTTAATGGGCTTTAATCATTCATAATGAAACGTGACTGGGTGTTCCCTGCTCAGAGATACACTGCAAATCTGATGCTGCATTCTTGCAGCAAACTGGCTGTGTCTCTTGTACAGCACTTCCAAGGCACAATTGTACAGGAAGCACAGAGGGAGCCTGGACTGTGCCGAGCTTGCAATGGAGATTGCACATGCACCGGCTCGTCTCAGCAACGGCCAACCTTGCAAGCAGTTGCAGGATGCCCTGCCACTGTACCCTCTTTAAGTAACTAATGCACAGTGTGGTGCCCTTTTTGGCAAGTCTGAATGTGCGCACAGGGGGGTTGCAATTTCACACTGCGTGACCTCTTCTTTCCCGGCCTCACTAACATTTACCATTGGCTGGATAGAGCACGTCCCGCCCTGTTTATGGGACAAAGGCTGTCCCAATGGAATGAGGCATGGGAATGTATCACCCACCTTCCCGAAAGACTTTGAAGTGAGACGCCTGAGGCCAAAGGTCTTTTCTGGGTCCTCGTAGTTGACTTGGGGCTCCACATCGCGGATGACCTGGGTCGGACGGTGAATGCGCCGGGAACCAAATCTACGAATCCAGGCGCTGCGAAAAGGACTGCTGCTGTTGCAAAAGCTTCTGCTACGGCTGCTGCTGCTGCTTTTACTGCAGCTACTACTGCTTCCAAGGTGGGAGACCTGACGCTCCCTCAGCATCTCTTCACGCTTGGACGCTTAAAAGTACATTATTCTCACAGTAGAGAAATTTATAGATCGGCCCTCAGTCTGTAGATATTTGTGAAAGAGTGAGAGTAGGTAGGTAATTCTGGTAACACCTAGATAAAGCAATCTTCATTTGAAGTGCAAAATGCGCAACTCCTAGAGCTAAAAGACAGACCGTGAGGTCTCTTCGGCCTGTTCAAATCCACTCGGGCCTGCACTTAATGATTAAATATTTATGTTGCAGTGTGCGAGTTTGTGGAAGCAATTTGTGTCAGGGTTTTCCCCTTTCCCTGTTTGCTCACATTCAAATTTAAAGTCAAGTGTATTCTTGGTTATCGTGCATCCATGCTATGCTATGCTATAATGGTCAAGAGTTGAGTCAAGAGTGAACCAAAGGAAGCGCACGAGTTTACTTAACGTTTTGTCTTTGCTCTGTCGCCATCCTAGCTAGCTACAATAAATTCAGAGAATAAATACACCTGCTTTCAGCCTATCTATTTACAATTTACAATTCAATGATTGTAAACAACCAAAATTCAAGGTGTATGATATTCCTCTACATCAGCAAAAGCTCGGAGTCTGTTGCAAAGTTGCAAGCGGCAAAATTTCATCCAAGTCTATCTGAGTAATAGTGCGACCTCCTTCAAGCAGTAAAACTGTTTTCATCTCAACTTGGTTCATCCTTCCAAGCCAATCTGAGTAAATTCCTGCTGGCGTCATGGTTTTTCCTTTCAAAGCTGAAACCATCAAAACAGGAGCCGAAGGCAAAATGATGCTGCACAGAGGCAAACGCTCGAGGACAAGACAAAAGGAACCCACATGCAATGGAATGGCTTTCCACACAAGCAAGGACAAAAGGAGCTTTGTGGTACCGGTTCCCGTTACACTCCTCCACCGCACATGCATTTGTGAACTACGAAGGGTTGGGAGAGTAACAAGCAGTTGACACGCTAAATCGCTAGATTAAAATTTCTCAGGGTCAAATTTCTACAATACCCCCTACTTACCAGCCAATCAATTTGATGCCATGTCCACCTTCACATGTCCACCTTCTTTGTGCCCATTAAAACAATCAGACTCTTGCCCTAATTCAGGCAGCGTATCCATCCTCTTTATATGGAAATATCTTCTTGGACAAATGGAAGAATGGTCAGTTTCAGGTGGCTCCATTACTGTCGTGTTTGAAATGATTATGTGATCTTTGATTTGTGATGTTAATTGCCAGGAGAATCTTTGGGAGTTGGCAAAAGCCACCAGAATTGCCCTTTCCAATCTCTCACGGCCCTCCCCTTGCCCCTCCCTCCCTTGCCCCTCCTTCCAGTCCAGACCACTGTGCATCCACTCTGCCTGCATCCTGATGCACCTGAGGCACAACAAACAGTGACATCAAGCTAGCCTCACGTCCCCCCCCTTTGACTCGTAAATAGACCTCTTAGAAGCCATCTACAGCTTGCACAGATAAGTGGGATCGTAAGGCTCATTTCTCAAACAAGCTTAATTCTGCGATTTCTTTCTGTTCTTTTTGTGATTCGACTTCTCCACCTACTGCTCAACAAAGCCAGCAGGTACCTGTGTTCCAGACATTTAAATACGGAACTTAGTTTCCAGTTTTGTTTCTCCAACCGTTGCTTGGCCCTACAGCCAAGCACACAACCGCATTCTTGGTGATTTGGCTAACCAATGTCCTTCTTGATGAAGTTCTTACTTCCACCTACGGCTTGCATTCCTTACGTTCTGGAGGTGCCGCGCACTCTATTGCAGCAAAGAAAGTACCTGACCACATTTTTCAAGCTTACGGAGCTTGGAAGACCTCTGGGGCTCTATATGCTTACATCAATTGCTCTCTCTACAACCTCCATATTTCTACTGCTTCTATGACCCCCCTAAGTCACTGGGCCGTGGCTGTTGTTTTCCTTGGATATAATTTCCCGCCCACTTCATCGAATCGGAACCAATGAGGCTACAAGCTACCGTAGAGCTACCGTAGACCTAGATCAATCGCTCTGCATCCAGGTTGACAAGACTGAACGCACATGCAATAATTTCAGGCCTGCCCTTCGACAGTATGGAGCTTCTGTTTTATGGAAAACTGACAAATAGCATTGTACATTTCACCAATCGTTTTGCCTCTTCCAGGGCCCCAAACTTAAAACAGGCAGGCTTGTAATATTTCCAGAGGTTGCACACCCAACAGCACTGTGAAAAATCGGCCCAATATGGGGCACGTGCCGAATCCTGAGCGACGTGAACCCCACTTGTTTTTGCGTATAGCAGCCACAGAATTGCTCGTGTTTGCACTAATCAAGCAACAAAATTAAAAAAGACTTGCTGACAAATGACAGGTAATTGATGTGTTTATATTACGGATAGGAAAGATCATTTCATTGTTGGTAAGCAAGTCCACACTTTCTTAGAAAAAGTACCATTCTTGGTGCCTGACGCGCATAAAGTCCTGTCAATTAGACTTATTCAGATCTGAGCACGTGCAGCTTATATCGCCAGCTTTTGTTTGCAGCTAAACTGGTCTCGATTTGATGGTGTGTGAGTGTTCTGCCCCTCGAATGCATAAAAGCAACATTTAGGACTATTGCTTAGGTAGCCTCCTTATATAGAATGCTCCGAGGTAATGATGGTAGGGAGAGTTGCGATTTAAACCAACATTTACAGCCTTTCCAGAAATTAGACGGGCAGCTTATTTTATGAATACCCTTTTGACGCCTCCTTTTCATTGAAATCATTAGATCAAGCTATTAGCCAAAGATTAACTAATGCTACGGCTAAATATGTGACTTGCCTATTCTTTATCCTACCTCCCTGGCGTGAATCCAGCTGATTCAGTTACAGGATTCACTTCACTGCAAAGTGCAAGTGCTACCTCCTCCACTACAGAAAGAAAAGAGAGGTTTATGGGGATCAGGAGGGCTGCAGGCTTGGCCTGAGTGGATCCAAAAGAGTTATTTTAATTGGAACGTGTCTAGCTTGCGGTTGGGCTAGGTAGTAGCTCTTTGGGGCTGGCTCGTGGAATGGAGCATGCATGGGCTGGAAGAAAAGAGTGCTCTGGTGCTTGCATGGCTTAAAGCAGGTGTGCAAGTGAGTGGAATTGACTTGTAGGACGTTGACTAGTGTGGCTACCTCTCACATGCTTAGTGGGAGGGTTGCTATGTGCTCGGAGGTGGTACCCTTCACGACCTTACTTTGGCTCAAATTTAGTTTTTGTTTTGTGCTTTCCATATTCCTTGCCAGTGACATATAGCAGTGTCTTTGTGTGCTGAGATTGGCTGCAGAACCAGCTCCCATAATCTTGTCTGGGGGATCCTCTTGTATTAGCGCAAGGTTCCAGGTGGTTGGGGTGCTGCTTAACCTTTGAGAAAAGATGAGCGAAGAAAAGAAAAAGAAAGAACGCAAATAGTGTGAACATGGAACACGGGATAGGAAAGGATGTTGTTTTGTGTTTGGCACACCACACAATGGATGCAGAGCCACACACCATCCCACCAGGAGAGCAAATCAGAAGATGATGAAGGCATTTAAATGGGGATCAGGTGCTGGTTGGGTGGCAAAATCCTGCGCACCACCAAGAGTATTGCTCAGATGTTAATGTAGATTGTGCTCACATCTCCCCACTAGTGATTTTTGTTGCGGGTCTGGTGGCATGTAAGCTTAATTTCTAATGAGTGCTGCGGGATGCAGACCAGTAGACCAGTGAATCTGAGGCCGTGGAGTGGGTTTCTTGTACAGCTGCAGTAAACAGTGCCTGGCTCCTTGTAGGATGGCCTGGGTGTGAAGGATTTCGTGGTGCGTCAGTAAGCGAGGCATTAACAGCTTCTGTTGTTCTTGTGCCTTTCCTGCTTGTTGGTAGGAGAAGTGACCACACAGTAGCCAATTTTACTTTGGTGTATCCCGTGTTTGTTTGTTTGTTTGTTTGTTTGTTTATTGGTTTCACAATTGCCACCTTAGGGGATACGGTTAAGCAGGTATTGGGAAAGAGGCAGCTTTCCTTGCACTACTGGTAGAACTAGTGTTGCCTGTTGCTCTTAGCAGGATGGTGTGATGGGTTTTGCGGTGTTGAGTAAGTGAGGCATTAGCAGCCTATGTTGTTCTCCTGCCTTTCCTGCTCGTTGGGTAGGGGAAGTGTCGATATTGTACTCAATTTCGGTTAGGTGTATATCGCGTTTATTTGGTTGTGTGTCTTGGTTCCATAGCCAGGGGGTGTGGATTGGAAGCGCCATCTGCTAGGTTATCACTGGCAACTCTTCTTGCATTATTGGTATACATAGTTTGATGCGTGTTTGTTGGTTTTTGTTGGGTTTTGTTTGGGGCGTGGTTGCTGGGTTGGTGTCTCCTCGGAAGGGCGTATAATGCCTTGTCGTACCATTGTTGCACGACTGCCTACGTCTGCTTCAAGCGCTAGTAGGCAGGCACCCTGTGCACCTTGTCGGATCGCTTTCATAATTGTTTGTCCAGCAACTTTGTGCATATTTATGCCAATTTCGTTTAATATGGGATGACTGCAGCCCGACATCAAGTGGTAGGTAGCTACCGTCTAAGTGTTAGCAGATGGGGCAAATTGGTGGGCCTTCTATATGGTTGCATGAGCGGCACACTTTTGGTTGTGTATCAAATCTGTGCGGCAGGGCATGACATCTTTCTTTTCCTCAAAGGCGACACTTGCATTTTGCCAGATTGAGTTACTTATGTTTTCCTTGATCAGTTCTTAATAATTTGTGTAGCTTAGGTTAAATCAAACAGCAACACTTAACGCGTGTGATAAAAGCTGACATATCTCTTGGAAATTCGGTGCCTCTTACTGCTGGTCTAGATAGAAGAATGCCGATGGTAATCACTTTGCAGGAAGATTTTTATTCCAAAAGTTACACAATGACTCGAGGGGGCATCAGATAGACAGTCCCAGGAGACAGTATGGTCTCCGAGGTTCTCTGCACACAATCAAGACCCTTCTTCCTGCCATAGTATTTTAAAACAGCTCAGAGTAATAAGAAATTCATGAGAAAAGAGCACAGTATAGGAGCGACTTGAGGTCATGGATTGAAGTATGAAATTGTTTATTTGGTAAACAGACCAGAGTTGTGTTTGTAGCGTTTGAGATGGCAAGGTTGTTCAGCGCAGAAGGGAGTTCTTTGCTATCTCCCCTTCTTGATCTATGTAATAATCCCCCTCCCTTAATCATGCTGGCTGTGTCATCACTACCAGCGGAGTCTTGTAATATTCTCAAATCAAAAATATTGTTCACAAATTTACAGTTTTAACCAGGCAAGTGCTGGTTCAGAGATCATCTAGCAGCAGGGCCTGCAGCAAAAATTGATTAATCAGACCATGTCTAATTTTCCAGACCCTCTCGTTGTGCATGTACTGCTCCTCACACATGAATTTATGTATATTGTTATTTGCCTCCCTCATTTTTGGTATCCTCAGTGTGACAGTCCATGTTTTTCATGTGCCCAAAACACACAGATAATTCCCCCTCTTCAAATTAATGCGGTTGGTTGGTCCTGGCAGATGCTTGATTGTTTATACTCGTTTAATGGCGCAACGTGCCGTGATTCCAAAAGACGTATCAGAGGGAAAAAACAACACAACCTGCAACAGCAATACACCACCTACTGCAGGCTGAGGATTAAACAATTTAAAAAAGAGAAGGCAGATGAGATGGTTGGACTCATTGACACTCGCAGCCCAAAGGTGTACGAACTGATGACTGCAATTAAATGTACTGACATCTCTCCCATTCCTGCTGAGTCATGGACTGAGCACCTTCAATCACATTTTGTGCATTCCCAAGAAAGTGCTCCTGACTTACTACCTGGACAATTTAATTTACCTGCACGGCATCAGTTACTCAGTGGCCAATTGCGGTCTGGACAAATTCTTCCTTCTGACATTGCAGTCCCACCCGGTCCTGG
>Ga0307947_1001853_pt1 | contig 16903 bp, 19 predicted proteins | sample OrgLakmetagen232_FD_201840 | JGI IMG/M metagenome (GOLD analysis project Ga0307947, IMG submission 201840) | Saline water microbial communities from Organic Lake, Antarctica - #232 | ecosystem: Environmental > Aquatic > Non-marine Saline and Alkaline > Saline | place: Antarctica: Organic Lake...
ACATACAGGCATACATACACATCCAAGCAGCACACATGCGCAAACAAATCTGCTCAGCCACCAGCCTTGCATCCAATATGCACAAAAAACACGAGCGCAACACCCACATAAATTAAAAACACACACGCACACAAGCACGCACCAGCTCCCCGGGGGGTGGTGCAGGCCGCACCACCCAGGTCTGTTCATCATGGTGGTGCAGCGAAGTGGCAGCCACTGCTTGAGACACGCGGGAGCTGTGTCAGAGAAAAAAGAGAGGATCAGTCTTGGAACGGAGACATTGAGACATGCAGGAAGCGTGTTACAGAATATATATGGGCAGAGAAACAAAAGAGGAGGAGGAACATTCTTAAATGGAGGACTTGAGACATGCAGGGAGCGTGATTTAGAATACGAAAGAGCTGAGGATTGATTTTATAATAGAGGCACTTGTACATACAGGCCTGCATACGGCGATGATCTACGGGTACATGCAGGGTATGCACGTCACCGCATGCCAAAAATGTTTTTGACCCCTCGCGGTGTGTCGCGACTAAATAAAATATGTAAATTATAAACGCCTTAGTGTCAACAGGCTCATGAGGTTTGAATCCTCGTAAAAACACCCCTGAATTCAGCCCAGCCAAGCCCCACCCAAAAAGGGGGAATAAATGCCCCTTTCCTTAATTGCACATCTGAGGTCACCCAGTGGTTTCTATACATAAAATGCAACACTTCTGCATAAACATCAATGAGTTTGGGGTCAAGGGTGTGAGTGGGGGGCTAAATTTGTACCAATTCCCTGCCAGAAAGGTGGCATGGGTGTAGAAATGCGGATCTTGGTCCAAATTTCACCAATTCTTTTGTTCCTAGATAGGTTCACGGTCATATACCATACCCATCAAAGCAAAAAAGGGGGGATAGAAATTTGGTAAGTTGATGGTACGGAGCTTTTGAAAACTAATTGTTTGGCAGGGATTTCCACCCTGCCCACCTGGGCACCTCCCGCCACAAACTGAGTGTGCAGGGGTGCTTGGATACATCTAATTGAGGTCCTTACATACTTAAAATTTATTTTCCTGCTCTGGGGCAAGAACTCTCACAGGGGTGGCTGGCCTGACCTAAAGTGTGTTTTTGGCTCCAAATACGCGTTCTGGATCTGCCCAATTTTCCGCCTTTCAACGCGTCTTTTTTTCCAGTTTTGCCTTGGTTTATGTACATGAAGGCTTTGCTTGCTTATTAAAAAGAAAGGGACAAGAATACCCTGCATAGGCTCGAATTGGGGTTCATTATTTGCTTTTTTGGTGAAGCCCCCCTCGTGGGGGCGTGAGCCCCTAGCATTGACGACTTCCCACCACACTTCACGCAGGCCTCACCAGGCTCACCCAGGCCACCCAAGGGCTGAAACTCAACACAGGCTCCTAATTAAAACATTTATCGTGTCAATTGAATTCTGGGACCCTGGGGTGCGGTGTGTGATGATTTAGAGCAACATTTTGTTTTTGGGGGGGTCCTTACCTCCTTTATAGGCCCACCCAGGGCACCTCCCGGGCTGAGACTCGACAGAGGCTCCTAACAAATTTTTCTACCAGGGCAGATGAATTTTGGGACCCTGGGGTGCCGTATGTAGAATTTTAGAGACAAGTTTATGTCTGGAAGCTCCGGGAAGCTGCCCGCGAATCCTCGGCCAGGCCCCTGGATCACTTCCTGATGGTACAGTATCTGTCAGGACACATCCCCAGCTGCAGATGCTGCGTTAGGGGCCGGGGAGTGTTACGGATGGAAAGTTCACGGTTGACCATGCGAGCAGAATCAAGTAACATAATTTCGATGGGCTATATAATTCACTTAAGTCAGATGTTCATGACGCGCGGAAGTTTGCTTGGACGGGACCCTTCAGGAACGCGGTCCTTGTTGGCTTAGACTGTTGGCTTAATTTGTTCGCGGGGCATGGAGCGCACAGTGCAGGTGCTTGCTGCGCACTGTGTGTTGAAGCAGAGTTCAGACATTGTGGCCAGCCCGGGCACCATGCTCGCACCTGCCCTCTCAACAGACAGAGAACAGCAGAAGCAGCACATCCTCACGCCTGCTTCAGCAAAGGATGCTCTAGCACAGCATCACACACACTACTGCAGTGTCTGTGGGGCAGAAAGGCACACACATACAGGCTAGCACGCACATATGCGCACACACACGCATACATACACATACACACACATGCTCACACATACCCAAATACAAACACAAATGCGCACGAATACTCACAGGCGCGCACACGCATGTACACATGTACATGCACAAACACACAGACACACGCACGCGCACACATACAAACGCCCAATCACACAGGCACACACACACACATGCACACATGCATATGCATGCACACGTTGCGCGCGTGATGGGCTTTGCCAATTTTTCGCTCCCACACTTGTCAACCCTTGCATTCATTACGGTACCGTGCAGTAGCGTAAAAATCCACCAAAAATGGCAAAAGGATGACCTTAATTTATGGACTAACCATCTGATGACGCTTTTGTATTTTAAATGGAATGTGGTGCACTGCACACAAATGCTGCCCCCCCCCAATGTAGTGATGGTAACACGCTACTGTAACAATTACAGTAAAAGCAAGCACTGATCAAGTTGAGGACATGGGTGAAGGAGTACAAGTTATAAGCAGCCAAAGTGCACATCCAACGCCGTATACTCTTGTATAAGCCTTTGTCATATTCAACTACATCACATTTGTATTCTGCGACTGGCTCTCTCTCTCTCTCTCTCTCTCTCTTCCCCTCTCTCTCTCTCCCCCTCTTTTTGCGCATGTATTACAAGCCGATTCAGCTTCGCACGCATGTTGCCACCTGACTTGTAAAGGGTCGCACAGGCAAACGGCCCCAGGTACATCTCTACGAGTATCAAACCGACAGCACTCACTTAAAAGTCACGAAGGCAGAGGGCCACACAAGGGTCCTGACTCTGACTTGCTCCTCAACCAGCGCACGCTCAAGCTCACGCAACCTGTGGGTGTAAGAGTCACAGTACGACTCCAATTTGTACAAGGTTGTTGAATGCAGGTCGCAGGTCGCAGGTGACCGTTGAACATCAACCGACTGCAATCTGCTTGCGCATGGCACGCTGAGTATACATGCAATACGTGCAGGTATGCACAATACGATGACCTGCAAGCCCATGCAATAATTGCTGCCATGATACATGATAGAGTACAATAATAGATAGGAAATGCAAATCCCTGCAACTGCCCTGTGTGTGTCAGTGTATGTGTGTGTGTGTGTTTGCTACATGGGTGCACTTACATGGTTAAGAGTGGAGGAGTGTGTCTGTGTGCATGTGTCTGTTTGTGTGTGTGTGCGCATGTGTGTGCGTGTGTGTTACATCTCACGGAATTCTTGTGGATATGAATGCGAATGTGATGATCAAAAGCAATGAATTTAGACGCAGGAGGGATCAAACTTTCATTCGGCTCTCACTGTGCCATGAGCCACAAATCTGAAGGCGGGGTAGATCACAATCGCACAGTCACATGACCATCAAATTACTACACAAATACACCCCGCCTGGGTTCAAACGACAGCAGCAATTTCTTTTTACAAAACCTTACCTAGACACGTGGAAGTGTAGGAAATCCACACGCTTGATAGTGCCAGGCCCGTACATGCGCAGACCCCAGCTCCCGTACCACGGCATGAACAGCAGGGACTGAGGTTGTGTGTGTGTGTGTGTGTGTGTGTGTGTGTGTGTGTGCGTGAGTGTGTGTGTGAGTGCGCGCACGCGCGTGCGTGTACATTGTGGTAGTTGTCTTAGATCACTGTATTGGTCCTAGCCAGGATTTGGTAGGCTCGTCGAATGCCTACAGTGTTTGTCATAACAGGGTGCCGAGTAAGCAACAGCACCTTAAGCTACAGCACAACAGCACACAGGTAGGTAGAAGGTGGCAGGCGTATTGGAATGTGGAGCAACAACACAATCGCGCGTACTCCTGAGGCGTAGAAAGCAAATCGTTCTTGCACAGTCTCCATCTCAGTGTGAGGTTGAAGCAGGGCAAATGTCAGCTCTGCTCCACAGTTCCCTTTCACAGAGTAATCCACATGTGCATGAAGTTGCAACGCATCCAATGCCACTTGTCGTGTGTGTTGATCCCAGCACTCTGACACTCACCTTTCTAGGTTTCGTGGTTGTCCCTTGACGCTGATTGTGGTGGCACTCGTCCAAGTAGTCATCAAGCTTCTGCTTCAGCTGCGGGTGCGATGGAAATGGGTCGGAAAGGGGTTGTTCATGTGTGATATTGCGCAACACGTTCAAGGTGCAATCAGGTTGGCGACTGGCGACACATTTGCTTGTTCAGCTCAAGGAAGGCCACTAGCTTAAGGGTCATCAATGAATTAAAATACAAGCGTACAAGATTGCATTAAAACTTAAGGCAGGCCGCGGCTTATTAGCAGATGCTAAACATGTCTCTCTCATGATGCCTGGATTGCATGAAATGCACTACGCAAGAAGGTGAAATGAAACAGATGATACCTCTTTTATCTATGCTCACATACATACGTACACAGTCATGCATACCCACACCCTCTACGCTCAATTTTGCTGTTTTAATTTAGCTGTCACACTCGAACACACACGTTTACACGCCAAGTACCTTGGTGTACTCAGAGAACAAGGGTTGCAGGGCAGACAAATCATGCACAAGATTGACGGCCTTCAGCTCGTCCTCAGAGTACACAGAGCTGAACTCCTGGCGCACAAACTCCTGTGATGTGTGGACATGATATTTAAACGTGAATGTGTGTGCGCTTGCTGAAGCACGCATGCGCCAGGCATTGGAAAGGACCCTACGCACAAATCCCTGGCATAAAACCAAATAAGCTGTTCCAGCGCCATACAATTGAGCTTAAGCCGTTGAAGTAGGACAGCATTAAAGATCAAAATGAGACTTGTTCACATCTAGGTTTCAGGTCTACAGAACTTGCAACATGGAAAAGGCTTTTATGAAGCAACCTACATAAGCTTGCAAAAATAACTCATACAAACAACACACACACATACACACATACACACTACACACACAGGAGTATGTAATAGCAGGGTGCAGTGCTATTTAGTTCAATGGCACCACGCCAATTCCCGCATCTGCCTACTTAAACATTCAAATGACATATAGACACACACACACCAGTGGCTCCATATGCCCAGGGCCCAAAGCTCCTTTTGCCACAGCCACAGGGTCCAGCAGCGATGCATCAGACAGGTCAAACCGCTGCAAGCAAGCGGCAAGGCAAGGTGATACTGGCAAGCTGGCTTGACGGCACAGATTTAGCAAGCTTAGAGTCTGCCTGTTCAACACTCGACCGAGCAAGTATCATTAAAACAAACAAAATCCTTCTGCAGGAAATATGTTTCCATTCAAAAGCATTTACAAAGATTGAGGTGTGGGTTGGTACCTTTTGGATTGCACAAAACAGATTCCTAGGACAACACCACACCTGCATTGCACAAAACACATCCCTAGGACAACACCACACCTGCAGCTGCTTGCGGTGCTGGCGGCGGAGCTCCTCACACTGCGCACCAGCAGAAAGGCACAGGGCAATGAAACTGAATGATGGGCGCAAAACAGCTTGTGGAATTTGAAGGTGCTCAAAGCTCATTTGAGGACTGCTTACAGTGCCGGCAACAGAGCTCCTCACACTGCGCACCATTACAATGGCACAGGACAATTAAATTGAAAGCTGGGCGCAGGGAAACTTGTGAAAAGTGTCCAAAGCTCATCTGGGAGCTGCTTGCGGTGCTCTGGCGACGCAGCTCCTCACATTGCGCACCAGCACACAGGCACAGGAGGAAAGGAAAAATAATAGGGATGCAGGAAGAAATCGACAAGATGCAAAGGACACCCTCAAGGTTGTAAAATATGTTGATTACCTATATAAATATATGCCACCCTGATATTTTGTGCATTCCAGCCTGGGTTGGCACACGCATATAAAAGCCAATGAATACCAAAAATTCCAGGTCACATTACACCTTCTTGAACCACAGCGCGCACCTGCACAAAGCTGTTGGGTGGTAGACACACATCTTATATATATAGCCCATCTGCTGCTCGGGCACCGAACCCCTAGGTCAAAAAGCATTCTACTACCAAAACACCTCAACGGACAGACTGCGCACCTGCACAAAGTTGGGCGGCAGGTACACGTTCTGAGATCCTGCCCGCCCCATAGGCTCCTGATCCCTTTGGTCGCTGTGGTGGTCCTTCCCACTGTCTGGGGCCAGCTTAGCGTCACCCGTATGCGGAGGGTACTCATACACAGGGGAGTTAGACATGGGGGTCTCCCCTGTCATCAAGTTCTGCGCGCTGTTTGTGCTGAGGCGCTGCACGTCCACGAGGCTGAGGGCAAATTTAGGTTGGCAATGGAAAGGTCAGCGTGTTAGTATATGTGTCTTGTTGTGCGTGCGCGCCTGAGTCTGAGCAAGGGCGCGTGCCTGTGTGTGCCGTTTGCGCAGCGCAATCAAAACAAAATATTAGCCTGCAACGGACTCATATGGTTGCGTGTTTAAGAGTGGGTGTGTGGTTTGATATAAGCATGCGTGCGCATAGAAATGTGCGTGTTTATGCACTGGCGGTGCTGAAATGGGGTAAGTTTAAAGTGAACGTGCAAAAGAAGTACGAGGCCCACTTCAGCACAGATCAGCACAGACATGCACATCTGTCCCACACACAGACACACATACAGCAGCACATTTGAGGGTTGGCTGTGACCCACCCCTCCTCTGCGGCCTCCTCTGTACTGCGCATTGGCCTGCCCTGCTGAGCAGCTTCTCTGTCTGCCCGCTGCATGTTCTTCTCGCGCCGCTGCCATTCGTTGCGGGTCCTTCGTGTGGCATCAGAGACACCAGGGATGTCAGTCACCTGTGTGTGCGTGTGTGTGTGTGAGAAAGAAAGAGAGAGAGAGAGAGAGAGAGAGAGAGAGAGAGAGAGAGAGAGAGAGAGAGAGAGAGAGAGAGAGAGAGAGAGAGAGAGAGAGAGAGAGAGAGAGAGAGAGATAGTGAGAGAGAGAGAGAGAGAGAGAGAGAGAGAGAGAGATAGGGGGAGAGAGAGAGAGAGAGAGAGGTAGGGAGAGAGAGAGAGAGAGAGAGAGAGAGAGAGAGAGAAAAAGAACGCAAATAATTTCGTCTTATACCGAATGAACAAGATGTTGGGTTTGCAGCATGAACAACAACATTCACAGAGTACACTGCTACCAGAGGTGTGGTATCAAATTCACATCAGCATGAACTATAATAGCTGACACAAATGCACACATTTAAAACTTACATACTCACTCACCATGACACTATGCGTAACAGGGGTGGGGCGCTGGCTGCCGATCCACATGAGCCTCAGCAGAACGGACTCACTGCAGTTTTTCCACAGCAGCTTGATCGTGACGTAAGTCACAAAGTACACCGAAATGAGGTGCACCCACAAGCGATGGGAGCCAGGCTGTGTGCGTACGTGTATGTATGCGTGTATGTGTGCGTGTCAGAAGGTGAGTTTGAGCATGAGGGTGCGGATGTGCATCATCCGCGCAGTTGTCGATACAAGAGATTCACCCACAGGGGATTCAATCCTCACTAACTGAATGTGTATTAGCTTGCGTGAGTGTGTGTGTGTGTGTGTGTAGGTTGCAAGGAAAGAACGTTCCCAGTGCATAGGCCCTATTCAATGAAAGAGTAGCCTTTAGGAGAGACACCAGTGATAAAGGTGCATGCAGCAAGGCTGTCACAGCAGCTAAATGGCAGTGGCCACAAACTCGACAGAGAAGCTCAAGGCAGGCACATGCGTCTAAACACTAATGCACAGAACCTGGGTGCAAGCGCAAACCAGTTGCACCCACCCACCCACCCACTCACACTCACACATGTTTCCTCACCTGTACATTGCTCAACGCAAGTTTGTCGAAGCCAGTGAACTCGTACTTTGTGGAGTCTCTGGACCCTGACATGAGGATGTCTACTTCAGAGTCCTGCGACACAAAGAGCAGCAGCGTCCAAAAGCGACACAAGAAGACTTAGTTCTTCTCTGAGCCTTTGCAGGAAACTTGGGGGTTGAAGGACACCTGAGGGCGCACCTTTTGTGCTTAACCAACCATCATCCCGTAATGGCGCGAATTTTGAACGCAATCGCAACCGTTAAAAGCACGTCAATGACAAAGAAACAAACCAGACACACACAGATCCACGTGTTCACATACCGTGTAGTTTGTGGGGAGAATGGTGAGGAGGCACCACACGGTGAGGATGGAGAACAGCTTGGTGCCCTGCGATTTAACAGAGTCAGCACGCAAAACGAGTGTATACGCACAGGTGCCTGTGCCTTTTTGGTATGATGAATGAGGTGCACACACTAATACATGATCATACGTATGTACGTATGTGTTCATGTATGCTAGCATTGACAGCAGTACTTTTTTGACTGAACAGGCTGACAGTGCTGCTTGAATAAGTTCACTTACAAAGCTCATAACTCGCAAGTAGATGGCAGTGTCGAGCCCTGCAGATGCAATCGGTTTGTGTTCAAGTACTGAGCAGGTGAGCACATGTGTTACACAGGTACACGCTACACACCGTGCAAAAAAAGTCAGTGCCTATTTAGGTCCTGCTTTGTGTACAAGGACACTCTAGCAATCAGGTAGCCAAACATTCTGCCATGATGACAGGCATCTTAAAAAAAAAGCAATTTGAAAGTTGCACGTGCGTAGCTTCAGCTCACATCTTGCTCATGTGCCTATCGCATTGTGCCCATCCAACTTACCGCATTCTCTAATGATGTCGCTTTCTGGATATGTAAGGGTCTTCCACACCCATCCAAAGAAGTTGGAGGGAAGAGGGGAGGGCTTGTGAAGCACGTCAGGCGTGTGCCGCTGTGCAAAACAGTAAGCAAGCGTAAGTTAAGTTACTGATGTGTGCGTTTGTGTGTGTATGTGTGTGTGTGTGTGTGTGACTGTATGAATGTGTGTGTGTGTGTGTGTGTGTGTGTGTGCGTGCGTGTTTGTGTGTGTGTGTGTGTTTGTGTTTGAGAGAGTTTTAGTTTGTGTGTGAGAGTGTGTGAGTTTGTGTGTGTGTGTGTGTGTGTATGTATACGTGTAAAACGTGTAGCAAACACAATTTCACGCTTGAACTCCCTCGGGCGCGTGAACTTCTCGCTAGGTGTGCTTTGATTCTTGTCTTGTTTTGTAGCTGTTCCTAGTCTGCCCTTCTGCTCACTCCCTCCCTCCCCCCTCCCTCTCCTCACCTTGCTATCATACAAAATGGAGGACTTGCCCCACGTCTTGAGCAGGTGAAAGCCTGCAAAGCCTATCAATACGGTCACTATAGAGATTATGGCCGCCGTAAGGACCGCCTCGGTGCTTGCGGCCATAGTGTTTGAGGATTGCTTCTAACCTAAGCGTAAGTGATCATGGTAAATGAGCAATTTTATTAATATGCAAGTGACAAGCAATTTACGCCAGCTTCCAGGAGCTTCCTACGTGCTAGAAGTTTTTGACCCGCGAACGATCTTTGTACGGTGGTTTAATATCACTTCATCTGAAGTATCGGGTTTTAATTTGACTCCTTGAAGCTGCCTCAAAAGTATAATTAAGGAACGTCTAGCGTATTTTCATTAAGGATTATAAGGAAAAGAGCTGATCCAGCACCTGAAAGCCCCTTACCACCGAAATTAAGCGGTAGGCCGCTGTACGGGTATATATAATCAGGGGGGTTGCGTGCAGAAGCATCTGTACCCAACCCACACCTTGCCTGTATGTAAAATGTGATGTCTCTTTTCATTTGGTGGTGAGGCGCACAAAGAGTGTTCACTAAGTTCTGTTAAAGGCCCATCGATGTATTCTTTTTACTTTTTACATAGTGCTAGAACCCACTGCTCTGATAATCATCGGATTTATTTTCACCTACGCTAATACGTTCTGGTCTTGTGTCTTTGCAACGACTGGGTTGCTTTCAAACGAGTGCACGTCTTAATGTTGCAAGTTGGGTACCTAATTTACGCAAGCTTTGCCAAGTTTGTACCACCTGTGGTCAGCCTGGTGGGGGATGCTGGATTGGGCTGTTCTTGCAGCATTTCTGCGTCGATGCATACATTTCAGTCATATATACCTTGACCGTTGTCTCTTTTATTAGTCCCGTCCCCCACCTCCAGCCGGACTTTGCACATGCTACTCACCAAGATTGTTTTTTGCATTGCCTGATTAGGGTAAGAAAAAACTGTGCAGGCAGTGAATAACCACTCCCCACATTAATAAGGCAAAGAGCCACCGCTTTGGGTCTTCAAGACTCCTCCACCTCAGAGAAAAAGAACAATCTTCATGAATAAGGGTTTATAAGGGGGTAACTAGGGGGTAACCGGCAGCCACATGTTCAGGCTGTTGGGCTTTTTGTGCTGGTCTCAGCCAGTGCAAAGTTACATATGGGTGCTAAAACAAAAATTGCCAGCTTTTTCAGACTAAAACAAAGGCCTTCAGCCTGGCATGGCTGCTCAACCTTTAAGGATCCCAAATTTTCAATCAAAAAAGACTCGACTGCACTTGCAAACTTGTAGACGTGTGAATCGTGTTGCTAAACTGGTTTTTGGATCACCATCAGCACTCAAATAAATGGTTAAAGTACCAGAGTAATTCTTGATGAATGTTTGGTGCCATGTACGTATTGATTGCTAGGGGAATCACAAGGAATAATGATATCTGTAGGTAGAGTCATGAGTGAAAAGTTCGGCTACAGACCGAAGCAATACCCAGAAGCAGAATACCCAAAAACAGTTCAAAAAATAGGGCCTAGTAAAATCAAGTTTCAAATGCCACGTATGACTGTTTCTACATAAATAGGACAAAATTAGTCTCTCCTCAGTGTACCTCTAGAAGAGCAGATTTGCTGCCGTGTTGCTTCTCTGTGTCATGAAGGTCCAGTACATCCAGTTCTTCACGGCTGCTTAGACGCTAATCCAAACACCAGGCCTTGCTGTCTCCCGGGAGGCTTGGGCCCGTTCACTGCTTTAGTAAAACTGTTTGACGCAGGGCTCTGGCGTGTTATTGGGGTCCGCACAGAAGGAAACTGATAGAAACAAAGAGTAGTCTGGGCGTTTTTAACTAGTACCTACCTTTACCATAAACAAAAATGTACAAAGGCAATTAATTAGCTATTTGTTTGCTGCGTGCACAGCACAAAGTTGCACGGCTCATGAATAATAATGAAAACGAAGTAGCAAACAAGTATGCCTCCAGCAAAGCAGCGTTTGCGGCTGAGGCTGTGCGTTGTCACGAGAGGAGACTTCAAGACAAGGAGCAGCGGAAGGGTGAAAAAAAGATTGTGTGGGTGCTGCCATCGATGAGGAAGAGGGAGAAGGACGCTAATAATGATCTGAGGATGCTGCCGCCCCTTTTTTTCTGCGCAGCGGACCATCCAAATCCCGGCGCCTGCCATGGTCGTTCACCAATGGCGGTTTAATTGGGCGTGGCGGAAAGTCAGAGGTCGGTTAAAATAGGCGTACGTCTCTTCACAGGTTCCGTTCGTTTTGCTAATTTTTAATCATGTTTGAGCAGATTGACGTCCGCGCGAGGGAGCAGTTGAAAGACGCAGCAGACTACTTGTTCTTTGAGAGCCCAGGAAGTGGAGAGCCCGTCAATGTGCTGGCCACCAGCTTTGCGGTGTGCAACATGGGTGTTGATTTTGTATTGAATCAATGCCGGGAAAACTAAACTTCCCTTGCGTTCTGCACAGCATGGGCTAATTAAGGAGCAGCTGCACACTGATGCACTGGGTTGCTTGAACTGCAAAGACAATGAGCTGTCCACATTGTGCAGGACCCTCGCCCCGACGAGCTTCCTGCCATCGCCAAGACCCTGGACAATCGCGACGAAGCCATCAAGCAGGGATTAACATTGCAAGGAACCCGTTACGAGGTGTGCGAACCCTACCAATTGCAGCTCACTTCCTCATCACACACACACAGCACACACACACACACACACGCACACACACACACACACACACACACACACGCGCGTGCATACTCACAAGCACGCACACACATACACACATACACACACACACGCACACACATACACACACGCACGCTCGCACGCACGCACACACATTAACACGTGCACACACTAACACACACACAACACATACACACAATACAGAAACACACAACACACACATACACACACGCACGCAGGCATGCGCACACATACATACATATGCAACACAATAGCACACTCACAAACACTACCACACACATACACGCACGCACGCACGGACAAACACATGCACGCACACGCACACAAACAAATACACAAGCAGCACGCATTAGGCAGTATTTTCGCACAAACACACACAAACACACACACATTCACACATGTATGCACATATACTCACTCGCACACACGCACACACACTCTCACACATACACACATACACACATACACACACATACACACACATACGTGCAACCGCTTTAGGTGCACCGGCATCACCCACCGCTCGTGTACGGCCGTACCATGTGTGACACACCAGAGGAAAGTGTGGGAGTGGCGCTGTGCATAGTAGAGAACACAGCTTCTGGAAAGCCAATATATGGGCTCATCACCTATAAGTGAGTATAAAGCCGAGCCCAATCTATGTCAGGGTCCTGTGTCAGACGAGGTCAGAGTGCTTAGGCACAAATTCTAAACCAGACTGTGTTTAAAAGACTTCCGTAACCGTTCTAGGTTAAATGAAGCAAACGAGCTGCCTAAGTTTGTGCTTGGTACAAAGCATCTTGTCAGGCATGCTTTGTAACATTCTTCTGTGACAAGTGTCATTGCAACAATTCCTCCATGTCCTGCTAACCTCCGATCTTTCTCCTGTTTAAATGCGTTATACCCGTGCATATCAAGGTTACCCAAGGGCTAGTGGCTCCCCAGGGATCAGTTTGAGTTGGTACACGCATACTCTTGCACTTACTATCAATTTGCCGTCCAAAAAGCTTTGCCATTGCCTTTGCATCCCCCATTGACCTGATTAGAAACCTGTGTGTTTGCTATCATGTCTAATTGTCTAATTGGCCCAAATAATTACACAAGCAAGTCAATTACCATGTACCTAGACAAGGATCACCACGTAATGCAATCCTGACCACCTTGCAGAGTGTCACAACCTCATTTTATAATAAAGTTGTCCAGCTCATGGTTTGCGCCTACTTCAGAATTTAAAGCAGCAAACTTGTAGAGGGGGCCGATAGAGGCCCAAAATGGGCTCACGTTTCAAATGTTCCTAGCGAATGTGCTTAGTGACTGCAAGATTTCAAGCTCAGCACTGTTATGTAGGATGTACGATTTCAAAGTAACTGAGCATGAAAAGTGCTAAATAAGGCGCATGTGTATGATTTGCTGTGGCGTAAACCTAACTGTTTGACTTTTTGCTGTCAAATATTCTGTACAGATCACCCACTGCACCAAAATCCACTGATTTTTTTTTAACGATCACCGCAAAAGAACTGGATTGAGCTACAAATAACGATCATCGCAAAAGGACTGAAGTGAAAAGTCAGTGGTTGGCCTTGTCAAGGAACTCAGCATTAGGGGTGTTAAAAAGGGTCAGAACCTGACCCTCTTCAAACAGCATCCAGTGATAGAAAGCTTACTGACGGCGTCTTGGTAGTGAAATGAAGTCTAACTGGGGTGTGGTGGCTGAATATGTGAATTCTTTACATAAAAACCTCCTCCAGACCAGCAGGGTCCTCCTTTTTGGCCAATTGGTATAACAAATAGTTGAGCTGTAATACATTATGTCAATTTTCAACAGAACAGGAACTCTTTTTGGCGAAGCTCCCCTCGTGGGGATGTGAGCGTTGTCTCCTTCCCACCACACTTCATACAGCCCTCCCCAGGCTCACCCAGGCCACCCCACGGGCTGAAACTCAGCATAGGCTCCTAATTAAAACCTTTATCGTGTCAAATAAATTTTGGGACCCTGGGGTGCGGTGTGTGATGATTTAGAGCAGCATTTTGTTTTTGGGGGGTCCAGACCTCCTCCTTAGGCCCACCCAGAGCACCTCCCTGGCTGAGACTCGACAGAGGCTCCTAACAAATCTTTCTACCAGGGCAGATGGATTTTGGGACCCTGGGGTGCCGTATGTAAAGTTTTGAGACAGGTTTATGTTTGGAAGCTCCAGGAAGCTTCCCACGAATCCTCGGCCACGCCCCCGGACCACTTCCGGATGGTACAGTATCAGTCAGGACACATCCCCAGCTGCAGATGCTGCGTCAGGGGCCGGGGAGTGTTCCGGATGGAAAGTTCACGGTTGACCACGCGAGCAGAATCAAGTAATTAACATTAATTTCGATGGGCTATATAACTTCACTTTAGTCAGATGTTCTTGACGCGCGGAAGTTTGCTTGATCAGGACCCTTCAGGAATGCGGTCCGCGCTGGCTTGGACTGTTCGCGGGGCATGGAGCGCACAGTGCAAGTGCTTGCTGCGCACTGTTTGCTGAAGCAGAGTTTAGATATTGTGGCCAGCCCGGGCACCATGCTCGCACCTGCCCTCTCAACAGACAGGGAACAGCAGCAGCAGCAGCACATCCTCGTGCCTGCTTCAGCAAAGGATGCTCTAGCACAGCATCACGCACACCACTGCAGCGTCTGTGGGGCAGCAAGGCACACACATCAGGCTAGCACGCACATACGCGCGCACACACACACATACGCATACACACACACGCATGCGCACACATACACACATACAGACACAAACGCGCGTGATTACTCACAGGCGTGCACACGTACGTACACATGCACACGCACAAACACACAGACACACGCACGCGCACACATACAAACGCCCAAACACACAGGCATACACACACGCACACATGCATATGCATATGCATGCACACGTTGCGCGCGTGATGGGCTTCGCCAATTTTTTTGTCAACTCGGGTCGAAGTTTAGGCAGGTGGCAGGAACGGAAACAAATACACAAGAAGGAAAAAAGTTTTGAGGCAGAAATCTGGGCGGGCAGAGCCCTTCTATCAATAGAGTCAAATTTAACCTTGCGTTGGCTCTGCGCCTGCACGTATAAAATTCTCGTGGTAGCAGATATGTTTCATACGGCTTATTTAAGGCGTATTTAAACGTATTAAGTATTAAACAAATCGGGCCGTATTATACAGTTGCAACTTTTACCTTTTTGGGGCGATATTTGGCCTTTTTAGGCAATCCTCATTATTTTTGAGCACCCGTTCCCACGGACTTTCAAAAAAGAGTACAAATGTTCACACGGAGTGCCCAAAAGGCTTTTAAAGCAATAGATTAGGCATCACGGCAACCCTTGGACAATTCCATTTCAGCTCCTCGGCCGTTCAATGCTGCAGTGTTCATGCAATGTGCGCATATGTGTAATGTTTATGCAGTGCGCAAACGTGTGCATAAAAAAATGTAATGCATGCCCACTCCCCTGCCTGCCTGGAGACTATTCACACACGCACACACACACACTCAGACACACACACGCACACACACGCACACACACACGCACAAACACGCACACACGCACGCACACACACACGCATGCACACATGTATGGACCTGGTGCCATGCTGTAAGGGTAGCTGGGGGCCTGAAGGTGCCACAGCTGCTGCTGCTGCTGCTGCTGCTGCGTGGGAAAAGGGGGAAGAGGGGGAAGGCCAGGGTGAGTTCTAGGGAGCTGCATGCCCTGGAACTGGCTTGCGTTGACCGGGTCCAGCATGGACAGGCCCGGGGGCATGCCGAAGTTGGGAGGCAGGTCATGGGGCTGCGTGGGGACACTTCCGGGGACACTTCCGGGGAAAGTGTTAGCCAAGAGCAGCAGCGCGGGGTCCGGGGGAGGTAGCCTGGGCTCCGTTAGGCAACCCGCAGTGCCTGAGGGTCCTTTAATAAAATTCTTTAGCGCAATAGTTTATATGACTACCCCGGGGGTAGTGCAATAAAATTCTTTCGGATTCTTTACCTTTTCAAAAAACTTTAGTTTATTGCTCCCGTGGGAACGTTTTTTTCAGAACAGGTTGGACATCAATAGTTTTTTATTAGTGTTGGAACCCTCCCGTGGGAACGGGGAAATTTATAAGAATAGAATGTCAAATGTCACATGATTTATAAGAATAGAATTAGAAATATTCTGGGTGATTTTGGGGTGAATTGGGTCCATTTTGGGTCAAAAATCGGCATTTACAAAATTGCTTTAGAATACGGTCGCATGTTTTACCATATTGAACGTCCAAATGATAATATGAAACATCCCTGCGTGAAAGCAAAATGCTGACGTAAATATTTCAGTGTTCAAGCGTGGTGACGTATCATTAAAGAGATTATGACCGTGTCATCAGGAGGCTGTTAAGAAACAATTTCTGACAGTCACGTGTAATTTTGGGCCTCTAATAAAAAGGGTGACAGTCTGTTCAGGAGTTAAGCAGCTATCTGCCTGCACAGTTCTCATGTCAATTAATTTAATACCTGAAGAGTCATAGGGCAAAAACTGGTTAGCGGACGCTCTTGCACTGACCAACTGATAAGTGCACAAATCCAGCCAAATTCTTTGCCAAAGCACTTTTTTACTCTATTCATGCAACTCATGCTTAATGTATGCATGAATAATGCATGCATAATGCAACATATGAACTGCATGTTTGGATTTGATTGCTGGTAATTTGCCTAAACACAACCCCGTGGCCTACTTGGGGCATTCCATGCACTCCTATGACCAGGTACCCAGACCCCCTTTTAATGGAATCACTCAATAAGAGTGCCAATCGACTGGGCTTGAGCTGAGGATTTCAAAAATTTATTAATATTTTGTAAAAGTGGCCCTTTAAAAAATTGGAGCACCCCCCTCAATTCCCATACAC
>Ga0307947_1001854_pt1 | contig 16897 bp, 24 predicted proteins | sample OrgLakmetagen232_FD_201840 | JGI IMG/M metagenome (GOLD analysis project Ga0307947, IMG submission 201840) | Saline water microbial communities from Organic Lake, Antarctica - #232 | ecosystem: Environmental > Aquatic > Non-marine Saline and Alkaline > Saline | place: Antarctica: Organic Lake...
ATAAATTTTGTATAGGCACGCAGTGGTACGTATGACTTTTGGGCTGGACCCCTGCCCCCCCCCCCCCAAGACCCCCCTTCCGGTGCCCCCTCCCGGGCAAAAAGGGTACCAATTTGCTCCTTTTTCGAATAGGCATCCATCTGCATACTAATCAAGACCTGAAACTGAAACGTTGCAGAGTTATGGGGCAATAGCTGAGATACAGACGCCCATGCACACGTGACTCACCAGGCATCCATAACTGGCTTGCACAACTCCACATTGCTTCCTTTTCTCCACAATTCTACTGACTATCTCATGCTGGCACAATCCTGTAAGTTTGGGGTAAATTGTTGCTTTATTGGCTTGACTCACCCCACGGCCTGCACTCGAGCGCGTGTGTCTCTGACTTTTGGACATGTTCACAGACCCCCCCATGACCAATTAGCCCAAAAAGGGTGCCAATCGACTGGGCTTGAGCTGAGGATTCCGACGATGTATTTAAAATTCCGTGGTAGTGGCCCAGAAAACTTTTGGAGGGGGGGGCCAAAAAACTCGGACACCCCCCAGACCCCTCCCCCTCCGATTTGACCCATACATGTATCAATCGACAGATCTCGACGAGAGGATTTCGATTATATAATTTAATCGATTTGACACGTGCCGTCCAAAAATTTTGCTTACTAGAGCCTCCTGGAAGGCATGTCCACTTTTTGGGGTGGACACCCCTGAGGGACCACCCACCCCCCAAACCCCCCTTCCAGTGCCCCCACCCAGACAAATAGGGTACCAATCTACTCTTTTTAAATTCTGCATCATCTGCATATTCATCATGATCTGAAACTTGAGTGTTGCAGAGTTGTGGAGCAAAGACTGAGAGTCGGACGCCCGCGCACACATGACCTACCAGGCACCCGCAACTAGCTTACACAGCCCCACGTTGCTTTAATTCTTTAGAAATCCACTATCTCATGCTGGCACAATCCTGGAAGTTTGAAGTGAGATGCTGCTCCATTGGCTTGACTCACCCCGCGTCCTGCACTGGAGCGCGTGTGCCTCTGACTTTTGGACATGTTCATAAATACCCCTTTTTACCCAAATTGCTCAAAAAAGGTGGCAATTGACTGTGCGTGAGCTGAGGACTCCGATGATATTTTAAAATTCCGTGGTAGTGGCCCAGAAAAAAAGTAACCCCCCCCCCCCCAATTCGACCCATGTACATATATATATGCCAATCGATAGCTCTTGACGTCAGGATTTCGAAAATCTATTTTTTTTGGAAAGTAGACATGATGTCCGAAAGTTATGCTTCCTGAGGCCTCCTGGTCACCCTATGTAATTCTACTCCTTTTAAATGGGCCATTTATCCATCTACTTTTCAGCTTAATCAAAACCCATGTCAATAATACAATTCCTGAACAGTTACGATGCAGAAATTGACGCGCTCTTGCTCTGACTGCCTGTATATTGCGCAAATCCAGCCAACACCTGGCCCAGTGCATTGTTTTACATCACTTCCAGATATTGTACATCATTCAATACAACGACTGCAAGTTTGGGGCCATTTACCTTAACGCACCCCGGCAGCCTACCAAGGGGCCATGCATAATGCAAGACCGTGACCCCATCCCACCCCTTCCCTCACAAGGGTAAACATTTACAGGGCTTGAATTCAATGTTCCAGTATTTATTTAAGAAAGTTCTGGGGCATTCCCTCCCCAAAGACCCCCTCAGATTAGCCCATATATATTTCCGATAGCTTTCAGTGTCACGTACGTAGGTGCGCATGTTTTTGGCGAAGCTTCCCTCATGGAGGCGTGAGCCCCTAGCGTTGTCTACTTCCCACCACACTTCACACAGTCCTCCTTAGGCTTACCCAGGCCATCCAACGGGCTGAAACTCAACATAGGCTCCTAAACAAACTTTCTACCGCACCAAATAAATTATGTGACCCTGGGGTGCAGTGTGTGAAGTGTTAGAGACATTTTTGGGGGGGGGTCCAGACCTCCTCCCCGGGCTCTCCCAGGGCACCTCCTGGGCTGAGACTCGACATAGGCTCCTAACCAAAATTTGTACCGGGCCACATGAATTCTGGGACCCTGGGGTGCCACGTGGAAAGTTTTTGAGCAAATTTTTATGTCTAAAAGCCCCAGCAAGCTGCCCAAATTTCCTCAGCCAGGCCCCCGGACCACTTTTTGATAGTGCAGCATCCATCAGCACACTTCCCCAGCTGTGAATGTGTCAGGAGCCCTTGATTGTGTTCCGGCTGCAGATTTCATGGTTGACCATGCAAGCAGAAAGAACTCATTTCGGTGGGCTATATAATGCTCGCACCTGCCCTCTCAACAGACAGGGAACAGCAGCAGCAGCACATCCTCACGCCTGCTTCAGCAAAGGCTGCTCCAGCACAGCGTGGTGCTAGCACACCACTGCAGCATCTGTGGGGCAGCAAGGCACACGCACAGAGGAACACATGCACACACAAACACACACACACACACACACACACACACACATACACGCATGCGCATGCGCACACACATACAAACACAAATGTGCACGCACACACACACACACATGCACACGCACAAATACACACGTGCGCACACGTATAAACCAAACACACAGGCACACACATGCGCCCACACTCTCACGCACACGTGCATATGCATGCACACGTTGCGCACGTGATGGGCTTCGCCAATTTTTCAGCGTCGCTAGCGACGCTCCCTCACTTGTCCAAACTGACACGTGGCGCCAAACAGTGACGCCTCCTGGTTGCTGTTTCAAAGAAAAGGAAAACCCGGGGTGTTGAAAACTGCTCGACCAATTTTTTAATCCACTCGCAATAAACCATGCGGATCGTATTTGAATCATTTTCAAAACTTGTTTGCAGGCAACAAGGCTGACCTTGAAGAGCATCGTGCAGTGTCCGCTGAAGAAGCTCAAGCATACGCAGCAGAGAACGGCATCTACTTTGTAGAGACATCCGCCAAGACGGCAGCCAACGTCAGTGAGCTATTCGTGGACTTGGCACGCAACATACCTAAGGTGGAGGCGGCTCCCAAGCCCCCCCAAGCAGGGATAGCCCTGGACAGTCAGCCAGCTGCGGCGCCCAAAACCTCCTGCTGTGGAGTATGACGCCTCTTCCTTCTATTTAACTCAACTCCTCCCCCTCCTGTAAACAAAACTGGGTGTATATTAGAACCTGACATGTAATATCTTTTTTCGATTCTTTAGCTGAACTTTTCTTCGTTGTGGTTTCTGTGGAACTCGGTCAGTCTGTAAGCACATTTGGATTTTTCGAACAAATGAGGGCTGCCAGCACTTCCCACCAGTCGTCTGGCTCGTGACAAATCTCCCCAATCATTATTGAATTATAAAATGAAGTCGATATCTCAGACGTTTGAGCCGAATCCGCTTGCCTCCACTTATGGGGCCCCCATCAGCAGACAAGTGGGAGGAGTCAAGTGCTTCTGTGCCAAAGGTCAGCGTGGTGAGCATGTATCCAGGAGTTGGATGTCTACAGAAATAGGTTCAGGCCTTTGCCTGCTGCTGGCTGCTTTGGTGTCACCCGTCCTCTACTTGCTCGCTGCCGTGCACAGCTCCTGGAGCGGGAAAGAAGAAAGCACCTGCTCAAGATGCCAAGCCCAAGAGGAGAGGTCCCAAGGTGTGCTTAATGTAATCATCAAGCAGCAGACACACACACACACACACACACACACACACATACACGCACACATACACACACACACACATGCATACAAGAACATACAGAGGCACACATACATACATACAAACACACACAGAGGCACACACACATGCACAGAGGCACACACAGACACACGTGCATGCAATTACTCACAAAGACATGCACACAAACACACATTCGCCCACACACACACGCCCACAAACAAAAACACACACACTCACATGTGCGTACACGAAGACACACACAGACATACACACAGACAATACATGTGTTGCTCACAAATGAGATGCTTTCCCCTCTGGCATGTACACAGCCAACCACCTCGGCAGACTCCCTGCAAACCATTGATGAGGCAACTCTGTTAGAGTTCAAGCAGCAGGCTGCAATGGAGGAGGCCACGCGTGTGCCTGAGGTCCAAGAGCCAGAGTCAGAGCCGCAACGCTATAACTTCCACAGGTAAGAAATATGAACAGCTGCAATCGCGTTTGTGCACGCTTGCACAAGTATATGCACACAAAGGCGCACACACATTCTATCACTCCTCTTCCTCCTGCTCCTTATCGCAGAGTTCTGTTGAACGCAGCCAGCCGCGGCTTGACTGAGGTCGCTGAGGACACTGTCGAGCAGATGCGCACGGCAGATCTACCCCCAGGTCCACGTGCCTACCATGCGCTTGTGTTCACCTATGTGCGGGCAAACCTGGCGTATGAGGCCCTGGATGCTGCAGCACGCGCTGCTAATGATGGTATGTGCTGTCGGAGGTAGTTGATGGTGATTGTGCCTGCTGCTATTTCTAGAGATAGCTGCTAATGGTATTACGTGCTGTCAGAGGTAGTTGCTAGCGATTGTATATGCTGCTAGAGATAGCTGCTAATGATGGTACGTGCTGCTAAAGTTAGATGCTGATGATAGTACATGCTGCTCAAGATAGCTGCTATTGCTGGTGCGTGAAACACCTAGCAAATGCTGAAGTGGCGAGGATCTGAGGCTAATGTTTGGGCGTCAATTCCATGCAGAAAGCCAGGTGTTTTCAGTTTTGAAATGAAACATGCGCATTATGACTATCCACAGACCGCAATTGCAGTTTAATCTCAATCATGCGTTTTGACTCTCTTGGTAACTGTGGATGTGCATTGACAGACCTCGTATACACGCACTCGCACACACACACACGCACGCGCACGCACACACACGCACACGCACACACACACACGCACACAAACACACACATGTGCCCAAAAATCACAGACCAGCGGCTGCTTCCTGAGACGTTTGTGGTGCTCATCTTCGCGCTTCTCAACAGCCCTCGCCCGCCTGACGTGGGTCAGGCCAAGATGGTGCTTGAGTCCATGGAAATGCAGGAGGGCATGCCTGCAGAGGGGGGCACAGGGCAGGGGGCCATGCCTGGATGGAACATGCTGTGCACGTGAGTGTGCGATGATGGCCTGAATTCCTACTCCTGTATTGGCTGCAGCCTGCACCACCGCCCTGGTTGTTTTGTAGGTTAATTTGCGGCAGAGAAAAACTCACAACAGGGCGGTGCCTGGACGCAACGCTCATACAAATAGGAATCCTCATGGAGGATGTTTGAGACCTCTGCATACTGCATACATCTACGCAGGCACAGGAAGGGGGGTGGGAGGGTGTGCGTGTGTAGAGTGTTATGTGGGCTGCAGCAAGGAGCCAGCAGACATGACACTCTAGCGCGACCAAATCACAAGGAAAATCACATGCTCACAGGCGTTAGAGGAAAATAATGAATGTGCAAAGGAGAGGCAGGCCAAAAGAGGGGCCCTGACGTCAGCTGACGTTTATAAAGTACTTGTTCAACAGCATGCAGCGATGCAAGTGTCTTGATGCATGATTGTTGATTCCAGTGCACCCGTGTCACCTGGCGTACACATGCACCGGCACCCCCACACTGGTGCACCCACATGCATTCGTGTGTCTGTGTGTGTGCAGTGAGCTGTTTCGCAAGGGCCTCATTGCGGATGCTATGAAGGAAGTCAAGAAAGGCAATGAGAAGGGCTACATGTCCTCTCCTGAGCTCGCAAAGCACGTCATCGAGCAGCTAGCACTGGCTGGCCTCAAGGTAAGCGTGTGAATGGTGGTGAGTAGTGGAAGGATGGTGCATCTCTGGCTATCGAGCCGTGCAGGCGTGCAGGCCCTGTAATTTGCTAAGCACGTCATCCAGCAAAAAGCTGGTGGCCAAGACATGTGCACAATGAGCAACAGCAGGAATGTTTGGAGCTGCTTGCCTGACAAGTGAGAACTAAGTGAGAAGCAACTTCACAGCCTTTGACTCAGGGTTGGAACTACCCATCGCACAACTGGGAAGGCGGAATGATTGACACCTGGTGCACAGGATTGTGGGATATGGCCTTGAGTGCGTGGCCACCCTTGCTCCCAGTGGTGTTCCCTCACTGTGAAGTCCCTTGCTGCTGTGACATATGCTGCTGCGTGAAGAAAATTAACGTATTTTGCGTCATGCAACTCTCTCAGCTGCAGCTGCTGTTGCTGCTGCTGCTGCTGCTGCTGCTCCGCCAATCGCCACAAGCTGGGCACGCGCTGTGCCCTTGCTGCTGCTTTATGCGTGCAGGACGAGGCGTGGCAGGAGCTGGCGTCTCTAGTCAACTTGGGTCACAAGCCCGGTCCAGATCATTATCGCCACCTCATTCGTGCCGAGGCTGCAACAGGTGGGCCTGTCGTTCTTGGGCCTCTCAAAGAGGGTACCACTCAGCGCCCGTGCGTGAACTTGTGGTGCACCAAAGCATCCAAAGCCTTCTTTTTTCTCGGACCTGTGTGCATAGCAGGAGTGGCCTTGTATGCGTGGTACCTGTGTGGTTGGTAGTGTACTGTGTAGCACTTGTGTTCTTGGACCTGTGTGGGCATGCACAAGGACTGGCCTTGTGTGCGTTACGTGCACATGAGGGGTGTGTGTATGTGTGTGTGTTTGTGTGTGTGTGAGAGAGAGTGTGTGCTTGCCTTGTGATGCTTGCACTCCAGATTGCACTGCTCTGCCTTGTAGATTGACTGGTGCCTTCTTTTTGTGCAATGAAAGTCGCGTCTGCGAAACATGCAATAGCAAGGAAGCTGTTCAGGCCTGCTTAGGCTGAGTGGGAAGTTGGGATGCTGTACAAAAAAGTTGTATCCTACATCCCATCTCATTGCTGTGCGTGGCCATGCATCTGCCGATCTACACATAAACGTGTTTCGTTTTGTGAGCCTCAAAGCCCGTAGCCTGTGTAATTTGACAACTGCACAGTGTTTAAGTGCAGCAACTCGTTTCCAGGCACCTGGCCAGCAGGCATAGCATTCTGACAAGCACCCTTTCATGCCCAGCTTGGGAGAGTGGATGTATCTGATGAAATGATGCATGCACATAGGACACGCACAGTCACGCTGCTTGTACCTTCAAAAACCTTTCTCTCTCGCTCTCTCTGGCTCCTCCTAGGTGACTGGACTAGCGCGCATGCCATTCTGATGGATGCCCTGTCACGCCCTGACTGGCTGCCTCCCAACTCTGAGGCCTTCAATTCGCTGCTGCAAGGAATTGTGGTCTCCATCAACCCAGGTAGCGTGGACGGATGGAGGTCAGGATGGACGGGAAATCAAGTTGGGCAGTGAGTGTTAGCAGGCATGTGAATGTGGGCACGTGTGTGGCTTATCTCTAGTGATGATCATTTCAATGATCTTTTGTGCACTATGTGCCTAATGGGTTATGTAAGTGTTTGATGCACGTGCATACACACACAAACACACATATACAATACAGCACTCATGCACACCCCCGAACACACACACCCGCACTCAAACACACAGACAAGGGCCGCATTCCTGCGTCTTTGGGAGTTGCCATAGAGGACAGTATGGCTCAAGGCTTGGACAGCGACACCACAGCGGCCATGTCCCAAAGCCTAGGGGCCCAATTTGCTCGCCTGCGCGAGGAAATGCTGCTATATGGTTTCAGGTGTGTGTGGTAACAAGCCAGTAGGCGCTGCCATCGACAATGTGCCTGCCTGTGCAAGCAGGGTGCTGTGGGGCTTACTCTTGCCTGCTGTGGGGCTATCAATTGTCATCAAGCAGACGGTCTTGCTGATTTGTTGTTGATTTCAGGGCCTACAGCTGCATGTGTGACAGAGAGCAGAAGGACATATGTACTATGCAACCCAAGCCTCCTTGTTTGGCAGCGTGTGCTTTGAAGTTGGTGTCGTAACTGTGGCGAACAAATGTTCCATGCAACAAATGGCACTTGCAGGCCCAATGCAGTGACGTACGCCACCATGTGCGAAGGGTACATCAAGCTAGGAGATGTCGACTCAGCCCTGGGGTCCCTTCAGGTGTGTGTATGTGGGTGAATATATGAGAAGAATGCTATTCGTGTGAGTGCGTATGTGTGTGCGTGTGCGTGTGCGTGTGAGATGCTTATTTGTGTGGAGCACCTGGTGAATTCGGCTATGTAAGCCTTTCTGTACAGGCAGCGTCAGAAGCTGTACCCTGTCACATTCTACCCCCTGCTCATACATTTGTACGTACACACTTTCCTCACATGCAATATTTGCAAAGCACCGCTCCTCACAAACACTCACTCGCACATATTACTACAATCATCTCTACTCTCTGGCGTATTCTCTGGCCCTGACTGGCAACTCAGCACTCTATGTACTGCTCCCTGCATTCCACTTGCTGCCCCCTCGCATGCTATCCATAATATCAATTACATGCCTCGCATTTCTAACTTCAAGTAACCTTTCTGCACTTCTGCCCCTTTACACACTGCAGTCCATGCGAGATGCAGGGGGGAGCACACAGCTGGTGCCCAAGAAATGGATCTCGCAGCTGCTGGGTGAGTGTGAACTGCTTGCGCTCGAGCTTTTGATTTTGCAACTGGGGATACCTTTGCTGACACTTTAGCTTCAAGCGTCTTTGATGCCAACCAACTTGTCACAGCTCTGTCAACCCTTACTTACAGCCTGGCTCACTATTTCCTACTTCCCATCACGCTTCACAGCTCACGGTAACACACATGGGTCAATGCGTTCAGACTTGCTACTCAAAGCGTGAGTCTCTCGTGTGCATCATGCTCGAGCTGAACACGTGACACAATGCACGCAGGCTCCCTGGCTAAGGGGGACCGCCCCATGGACCTGCTTAACGTTCTTAAATCCCTGGTGTCTGCAAACCAGCGGCTGCCCAAGTCTGCGTGCAAGCCCATCATGGACGGCGCTGCTACCCCTGGAGCTACGATTGCCACGGTAAGGTTTCCTCGCCCAAACTGCACACGTATGGTTTCTAGCAGCAAAAGGAACATACCATATGCATGTGGGTTTGGATTGTTTGCTCGAGGCTAAAGGACCCCGAGGCAATAGGCAGTAGCCGATTGGAATGAGTACTTGTTTGAACGCATCCTGCCTCTCTGAGTTTCCCTCATCCTAAGGTCATCCTAAGCAGAAGCTCACACTTACAGCACGTGTCCTGCCTCTGCTTTCCACGAGCACACACACACACACACACACACACACACACTCGACTCTGTAATGCCCACCTACGTGCAATGACACACGCTTTTTCCAGGTGTGGCTGCCTGTGCACTATGAGTACATGCGTACTCACAAAGACAGGGGAGAGGCAGGTGCAGCAGTGGGTGGGGGCATCAGCAGCGCAGCCTCAGGGCTGCGTGCACTCATTGATAAAGCCTTGGAGCTAAGGGTGGGTTTCGTGTCTGCGGAAAGTGATGAAGTAATGAAGAGGGGGGGGGGGTAGTGCTGCCAAGTTTCGTCCTGCGTACGTGTGGAAAGGCTGTGGAGGCTTTGATTGAAAGTGGGTCTGTGTGGGCTTGTATACTGTGTCTGTGAGTCTTGAAAGGATAATTGGACCTGTTTGTTAAGCAAAAGCAAAGCAAGGAGCTCATTGCTGAATGGTCCTTTGGTTTGGGTGCGTCACTGCTAATTCAACTTTGAGCAGATTGCATGTCAGAGTGCAAGCCGTTCGGCTACGTATGCTGAAACGTGTAAGGCAAAGAAAAGGATACATTTCTGTACATGCGTGCACTGTGTTTGTTCAAGCGCTTGCAAATCGTGTGTTGCTCATAACTTGACACTTGCACACTACTCTGCACGGATGCGAGCATAGCGGTGCAAGGAGCATGTGTATTTGCAGTTGTATGTACATGCAAGCAATCATGCAGAAGTTGCCCATTTATTTGCCTAGAAAAGTGGAATGTTCCTCTATTTTGGTAGCTAAACAAGGATGTAGGTACTTTTTGTTGGAGGTTAGCCTGATTGCACTGTACATCAGCTCTGTGCCACATGTCAAACACCTGTGTGTGCGCTGTGTGTACGCTTGTCTGGTGCTTGTATGAATGCCCCTCTCCCAAGTGTGACATCCCTGTAAGTATGACAAGCAATTCACTCAGTGCATCATCACATACCATGCAGGAGGTAGATGATGGCATTAAGGTGTCCAGCTTGGGCAACTGCGTGGTAGAGAATGACGGATCTGGAGTGTGGATACGCCCCGTGCGCATGACCACCAACGAGATGGTGGTAAGGACACTGTTAGGGCTTGGAGACACTGCATGTGTGCATTCCTGCATGTTGGTGCGCTGCACAAATGTTGAATCTCAAATGATGCAGAAATAGGGGCAACTCTTGAGCACTGAATGTCAATGAGGAAAAGGGATGGATCATATGATTTTATTGTATCATACAGGATACATCAAACTCATCGTTATATTAATTCAGGCTTGTACGTCTATAACACGCTGACACTTTGTGAGCTTTTGGTCAGTTTTGACGAAGTTGTGCTTAGGGCGACCGTCAACGAGTGATTTAGTGATTTGCGTCATTTTAATGTTATAATGTGATTGAAATAATCAAAGCGTTGCAAAGTGATATCAGGGCCCATTTTGACCAATTTTAGCACTTTAAAAACGCAAATCGTATTGGTCGTATTACACGATGACCTCGTATTGTACATCGTGTTTATTATATTGAATGTTCATGAGGATCGTATTACCCATCCCTGATAAGAAGTGTCTTCCCTATGCAAACATTATGTGCTGCCGATCATAGGTGTTTCAGCTTCACCTTTGTTAGGCAGCAGAGGGCGGGTGGAATAAAAAACTGCATGTGCGTTTCAGGGCCCCTCTTTCCTCAGGGGATATTTTGATCACACCTAGTACAGGAAGGTGCAGGAAGCATAACTTTTGGACAGCATGTACAAATTTCAACAAATCCCGATAAAAATTATGTATTTGGAATCCTCACGTCGAGAGCTTTTGATTCGTATATGCGTATATGTATGGGTCCAATCGGAGGGAGGGGGTCTGGAGGGGGGTCAGAGTTTTTTGGCCCCCCCCTCCAAAAGTTTACTGGGCCACTCCTACGAAATTTCAAATATATCATCGGAATCTTCGGCTCAAGCCCAGTCAATTGGCACCCTTTTGGAGCAAATTGGGTTGTGGGGGGGGGGTCTGTGGACATGTCCAAAAGTCAGAGGCACACGCGCTCGGGTGCATGCAGCGGGGCGAGTCAAGCCGATGAAGCAGCAATTTACCCCAAACTGACAGGATTGTGCCAGCATGAAATAGTCAGTGGAATTCTGAAGAAATGGAAGCAATGTGGGACTGTGCAAGCCAGTTATGGGTGCCTAGTAGGTCACGTGTGCATGGGCGTCCGTATCTAAGTTTTTGCCCCATAACTCTGCAACGCTTCAGATTCAGGTCTTGGTTAGTATGCAGATGGATGCCTATTTGAAAAAGGAGCAGATTGGTACCCTTTTTGTCCGGGTGGGGGCACCGGAAGGGGGGTTTAGGGGGGGGGGGGGCAGGGGGTCCACCCCAAAAAGTGTACATGCCTTCCAAAAAAAACTCCTGCCTAGTAGTACTTTGTCTAACTTGACGACCCAATTGCTTACGTTTTAACCCATGCGCTCACAGGCAGAATTGCAAGCTGCTGACATTCCTGTGCCAGAAAGCGGCAAACGCAAGGATTTGTCAAACGCTGTCAAGGTGCGTTTGTGTTGCAATTAAGGCCTAACTGACAGTGCTCTTTCTGGGTAGGGTTTTAGCTAGGGTGCCACGTTTATGTGCCTGAAGTCTGGCGTCATTCTGGTGCTTACCTGGCTAAGGGGGAAAGGGCATACATGTTGAATGGTGTCCCTTGTATCTCGTTCTGTTGCAGCAGCTATGGCAAACAGGCAGCATTCATCTTCAAGGAGTTGCTGAGGTTTTTACCTATAACCTGTATTGCACTTTTTTGCATGCTCAGGGCACGTAGTGTTGGGCGGGTAGGACCAAGTTGCACCCTTGTTAGGGGTTACAAGCCTGCTGTATTTAGATAGTTGCTTCTCACAAGTCTGCTGACCTCACCTCACTTGTAGGGCTGGCCAGAACCACATATACGGTGTGCATACTTTTCTATCAGGGAAATCACGGTGTATGTATACGGTTCTGCCCACCACACTCACTTGCATTCACGCAGACGCACCGAGAGTCGCTCCCAAAGAATGTCAAAGACATTCAAGATCATTTGGAGCAAACACGCAAAGCTGAGGTGCGGTAATTTGGACTGGTCAGAGCCATGGTGGGCGATGGTTTTTTGTTGTACGTGGTCAAATTTGTAGGGCTTGAGACAAGTATACACTTTTTGCACGCTGGACTTCAATAATGTCCATGATTGGTTTTGCCCACTGTGCAGTAAGGGGTCATAAAACAGCGTTCTGCATCGTTTAAATGGCTTCTGCTTCCATGAGCGCACTAACTGAAATCTGAATTCTTAGGACTGGGCGTGTGTTTGTGTTTATTTGTGTTAGTGTGAGGATGTTGAACTGAAACCGTGCTCTGGCGTTGCGTTCATGTGCAGGCTGAGGCATTGGAGCGCAAGACTGGCATACTTTTGGGCCAGCCCGCCAAGCCTAAAAAGAAGAGCAAAGTCGAGTAAGTGCCTGAGGATCATTCTCTCTTTCTACGTCTTTGGCGTGATTACAAAGAATATACGCGTAAACAAACGTGAATAAAACAAGCTTTACAAACATGTTTGCGTACACGGAAATGCATAGCTTCTTTGCTCTTGACTCTTGAGGTTTCTTCTGGAGCTTGAGAGTCTTGTCGTCAATTGGTAAAGATTCCTTACGCCGCATTTCTTTGTCTCGTCCTGAGCCTCTCCTTAGCTCTGCACCCTCATATTTTGGACACAGGCTTGATAGTTTCCGGGTCTTACAGATGGAGGACGGGAAGCTGAGGAGGATCCTTAATGTTACGCAAGAGGTGAGCTGCACCTGAGCTGCCCTTGCTTGCAATCAAGGCTTGTTACGAGTTGTTCAAACCCTGCTTTGAGGACGCAACCGACTCTCTCTGGCACCTCTTCAATCATGTTGCCGCTCACCTTGCGTGCCCTTGCATTCTCTATGCCTCTTACACAGTGAAGGATGGCTTCAAAACAGCGTACCTGTCGCAAGCAGAAGGGGAAAGTTCTGTCATCTCATGCAATGATGCCGAGGTTGTTTAACTAAGTGAATTCGTTCACAAACGAACCCCCCCTCTGCAACGCCATACCCAGGTCCGAAAAGGCCCCCGCAATAACTACAGCCGCTCCGTGGGTGGCTCCTCCAACTACGATGAAGCCCTTGACCTTGTCATGAGTGGGGGAAGGCCCACAAGGGGCAACAAAGATGATGATGACATGCCAGACGAGGTCGACAACATCCTGTCTGAGGGAGTGGATGAGGTGCGTGTATACGTGTGATTGCGTGTTCATGTCCCATGCGTGCGCATGCATGCATATGTGAATGTGCATGTGCGTAAGCGCGCTTGTGTTGCATGCTCATGTATACATTTGTGTCTTTGTGTGCATGTGCGTACGGGATGGCTTTGCTCGGTAAAGGCTGCTTTGTACTTTAGCAAAAATTCCGAATTACATGCTACCTGATTCCAGGGTGTGGGTGAGATCATTCGCTCCTCTGACACCATCTTTGGAGATGGAGGGGACGGGCCGCCAGTAGAGGACGAAGTGGAGCGTGACACTTTCGACCTGACCATTGATTTCATGGAGGCGCGCATGCTCAACAAGTCCGCAGGCGAGTAGGCTTGCGGGTTTTTGTGAATTTTGAAAGTCAATGACCTCATCGGTCGGTCAGTAAGGGCGTCCAAAACTGTGCAGGCTTTGTATCTTCCGAGCAATTGTTGTCTCTGAAGTCTTCTGTTGCACTCTTATGTCGTGCCCTCTGTGCTTTGTCCCTATCATTAGGACACATTGCACAAGGCCTGCCCTGACTCACCCTACTTCAATCTACTTCAATCTGAACACACTATGTGTTCCTGTCTTAATGCTGCACGCTCCCCTCTCCTGTCCTCTTATCCTCCCTGCATGCAGGCATGTCTGTGGCGTTTGAAGTGCTCAAGTGCGTGGAAATGCTGGGAGGTGCACTGTCTGGTAGGTGCCCGCAGGTTTTGTTTGGTTGTGGGTAACAGGGAAGTATTTTGCACGTCATCTGGGTCCAAGTCGCAAACTGAGGCAGCGCGATCATGTGGACTGTAGCTATGCAGCTGCCCTGTCAGACATGATGTACAGGGCTAGATTGGTGTTCAGATCAGGCAGGGCTGGTTAGTGGGGGACTGTCAGCAAAAGGTTGTGTGATCTTGCCGCACCTCACAGGTCCTGACTTTGAGGCCCTGGTCACGGGGACAGTCATTGAGGAAAACGCAGAGGTGGCCCTAGAGCTGAGTCAAAGGTGGGAGGCCATCATAAAGGATGGAGGGTGTCACGTGCTTACCTTAGAGGGCCTGAATAGTCAGATGTAACGAATTAAGAAGGCGTGGGATGATCAGGTGTAGCAGTGAGTGCATACTATGTTGCCTCCCCCTTTGCATCTTTGAGCAGGTCAGTTGTATGACTGCAGGATGACTTTGCTGCCGTGAACCAGTTGCCAACAAAGCACAATCCGCTGTTGAACCTAAAAAAGTGTAGGTTAGGATGCATTTGTAGAGAACCTAAGTGTTGCCTTCAACTTACATTGACCAAAACCATGCAAATGTATGGTGTGTAGAAACGGTATTTCTTCATGGAAAACCACCCCACATATGGTGCATATATCCGGTTCTGACCCACCCTGACCTTCAATATTATCAAAGAGTAGGACGCCGACCTTGAGTTTACCGATGCCGTACCTTTCCTAAATCACCCCGGGTCAATAACGTTTTTTGCCCTCCAAAATGGTTCTGAAATATATCCTTTTTTGGCCGAATTTAAAGATTGGTGGGTGGCTGAACAGAGAGGTGTTGGCTCTTCTGCCGTCCCTGTCCCCCTCTCAACCCAGTTGGAGCTCCAGTTTCCCCTGCCACCATGACTCATGCACACTTAAGCAATACAGGCAACCATTTGCACGCACTGGCATACAGGCACATACAGGCACGCACATGTGCACAAGCTGACACACGCGCTTGAGTGCGCAACTGCAAGCACGTGTCCACATGCAAGCACACGCATGCATTCACTACACACAAACACACATCAACACACACTCTCTCACACATACACACATACACAAACAACAAACACGTAGACAAACACAGTGTATGCGCACTCACACGCATACTAACACATTTACTTACACATATGTGCAAGCGCTGGGCTAAGCTCCCCACCGGGGTTGGTGTGGGAATGGCTAAAATATTTCTTTCAAGGGTCTGGGGTTACCCAGGGTTGCTTTTCGTATTTATTAAATTTGGGTTCCGGGGTGAATACAGTAAGGTACGGTATACAAGCTTTTGGGGGAGGTGCGGTGAATACAAGTGACTGATACCTAGAAGAGAGTCAACTGTGGCGCAATTTACAAGCCAGCGGCAGATGCTGGGTCGCATCCCCAACACAGAGCAGGCATACCTCTTGACACGTGGAACAAAAGAGTGAAGTACACAATAATATTTCAAAGCAATGGATGGAACGCAACACACACAAACACACAAACGCACAAACGCACAGGCTCCCTCAGCTGCTGGCCCTTGGTTATGAGCCCAGTACTGTGGCTTCTCTGTACGAGCGCTTAGTGCGCATGTGTCTGGGCGTCCTGAGAGGAGGCAGCGCTGATTTGGTGCTGGAGAGAGCTGAGGACGCTGGTTTGTCGGTGAGGCTGGCAAAAACAGGTTTTGAGCTGCAATGGGGAAGGGGAACACAAGGAGTGTAGTGGCACTGTCTTGTCAGGTTTAGTGCTAAAGCAAGCAGAGGATGTGCTGGCTTAGAGGTGCACAGGTTCAAGGTGGGGAAGAAGAAAACATTGCTTGGCAACGGGTAGACCTTGATTTGATCTTCACTGCCCCCCATTGAATTGTCATATAACTCTGGACCAAAACCCTAGGCCAAGGAGCTTTACTTCGTAGGAGATTTTATCTTTGAAAACCGTGTACCACTCACCCCTTCACAGGTGGACCCCTCATTGTATGTGCTCCTCACCAAGTCTCTTGCTGGGCGGCCTAGGCACAGAGACCAGGAGAAGGCTGAGGTCGAGGTGCGTGAGGGGGGGCTGCACACTGCATACATTGCACACCTCCCGCCCTGAGTCCTGCTTGTGGCGAGTGATGACAAACTGCATGAGCATGCTGCGTGCATGTAAGTATAAGGTCTTTATAAAGTCAATAAAACGCTCACAACCCTCTATTAAGACCAAAACCCCAGTTACTCCCAGTTAAAATTTGAAAGCATAAAAGGTATCTGTAAAACCATGGCGTTGCTCTCTCCGCCGAACATCTAACTATACCACAGGATATGGCTGAAGACAAGAGCGTGGCCAGCATTCTAGAAGATGACAGAGAAGCTGAAGAGGCTATTCAGGGTCCCCTAGAAGACGAAGATGAGGAGGAGGAAGAGGAGGAGGAGGAGGAGGAGGAGGAGGAAGAGGCAGAGGAGGAAGAGGAGCAGGAGCGACAGAGGGGCGCCCAACAAGATTTGGGTGCGAGGATGTTTTAAGTGGGGTGTATGTGCTCTTGTGTATGCGTGTCAGTGTGCGCTAGAATGCCTGCATTGGCAGTAATGCCACCCTTAATTTTTATCTTTGGTTCAGGAGGGTGTCGGAAGCATAGCTTTCGAATCTGCTTCCAATTAAAATTATTTATCCGGATTCCTGACGTCAAGAGCTATCGATTGGTATATTTATGGGTTGAATTGGGGAGGGGTGGGTGGGGGGGGGGGGCCCGGGGGGGTGTTTGTTTTT
>Ga0307947_1001857_pt1:0-7500 | contig 16892 bp, 19 predicted proteins | sample OrgLakmetagen232_FD_201840 | JGI IMG/M metagenome (GOLD analysis project Ga0307947, IMG submission 201840) | Saline water microbial communities from Organic Lake, Antarctica - #232 | ecosystem: Environmental > Aquatic > Non-marine Saline and Alkaline > Saline | place: Antarctica: Organic...
GTATGTATGTATGTATGTATGTATGTATGTATGTATGTATGTATGTATGTATGTATGTATGTATGTATGTATGTATGTATGTATGTATGTGTGCATGTGTGTATGTGTGTATGTGTGCATGTGTGCATGTGTGTATGTATGTGTGCATGTGTGTATGTGTGTATGTGCGTATGCGTGTATTGTGTGTGTATATGAGTGTGTGCAAGCTAGCAAACACGAATACAATGTATAGGCCAGCTAAGCCTGAAAGCCCACACATGCCATGCTCCGGAATGACTGTTGTGGGCCTTGATCCGCCCACTCCTGCTATCAATGCAGAACCAGCGGCGAGGACCCCCTCATAACGTAAGGGCTAGCATGATTGGTTGGGTTTATGCTTCCTTGTGCCCCCTCATCACGTAAGGGCTAGCATGACTGGTTGGGCCTGTGCTTCCTTGTGCCCGTCCTTGCCCTCACTTGCACCAACCAGGCGACATGATGATGTGCTTCCTTGTGCCCGTCCTTGCCCTCACTTGCACCAACCAGGCGAAATGATGATGTGCTTCCTTGTGCCCGTCCTTGCCCTCACTTGCACCAACCAGGCGACATGATGATGTGCTTCCTTGTGCCCGTCCTTGCCCTCACTTGCACCAACCAGGCTCACGTGCACCAACCAGGCGACATGATGATGTGCTTCCTTGTGCCCTTCTTTGCCCTCACTTGCACCAACCAGGCTCACTTGCACCAACCAGGCGACATGAGAATAGGCCTGGCTACACCACAGAGCTGTCCTCATTTTGCCCCCCCCCAGATACGCTGGATATAGTAACGTGGAGCATACCCACGGCCAACGCTGTCCCACAATATCAGAGACCTGCCGGTTACATGCCCTCACATGAGTCATGTGACATGACATATGCGCAGTGAGCCACCTAACACAATCTCCTTGCCAGTTGCCTACACCCTCCATTTACCTATGCACCATGATGACGTTGTCTGCCTTGTTCACAAAATTGGCGGAGCCAGAGATGCAGTACATGTCCGGTGCGCCACCTGTCCAGGCCTGCTGCTGGCGGGGGTGGGCCACAAACCAGACCGCCACATCGTAAGCCTGAAGGCGGACGTGTATGACGTAAAACGTGAGGGGAATACCAGAGGGATCAACTCTGTGATCGACAGGAGAGCTTGAACAATACAAAAGAGAAAGGGCAAGCTATTCGGGTGAGCCACGCTTTGCATTGAGAGCCTGAGTGGTCTAGGCACTCACCTGGTCAGGGTGGAGAGGAGTGGTGGATGCAGGCATGTGCGGAGGGTAAGAGAGGCACAAGCCTGGGACCTTGCTCATGGAGTGATGGATGGAGGCATATATGGATTGCTAGGGAAGGACGAGGGTGTGCTGATACAAGTCCAGGCACAAGACGACCCAGATCGCTTGCACCATAACCCACCCACCTACCTGAGCAAAGCGCTTGACCTTGGACATCATGACGCTCACGTACTCGGTCTCGTTCATGTCCCTTGTGCGTGCGTGGTTGATCTCGTTGTAGGGATCAATGACAAGACCATGGATGCCATGCCTGTAGTCCACACATGGCACAGTTGGCTAGCACCAGACATATGTTCGTAATTACGGTGTTTATACGGTAATTACAATAGGGACATTCCATATATATGGTCACGTGCGGTGTGTTTGCAGGCCTGACCAACTTAACTCACTAGCACATGCATGTGAGTAACAGTGGTCTTTGTGTGAGTAGCAGTGGTCTTAGTGTGAGTAGCAGTGGTCTTAGTGTGAGTAGCAGTGGCCTTAGTGTGAGGAACGGTGGCCTTAGTGTGAGTAGCAGTGGCCTTAGACAATGAGTCCGGTCCCTGTGGTGAACAAAGGCACGAATCCTCTCCAAAGTCATGCACTGACGTCAGAATGCTGTGCCAAAACACTGCAGGGATTGAGATAAGTGCACAAGGTATCAAAGGAGTGAAAGGTGCACGAAAGTTGCATGAAGGGTAAGATGTTTGCAATGTCTGTCAATATCAAGCCTTGGCACAGAATGTAATCAAGACTTACAGTGCAGTGGCACCCAAAACTTAAGGGTGCCAAAGCGAAGGCGTGAGCAATCGCTCCTCCTTGCACTTTGTGTCCAGCTTCACACCAGTCCTTGCACTTTGTGTCCAGCTTTACACCAGTCCTTGCACTTTGTAACCAGCTTCACACCAGTCCGTCCACAGGCAATTGGGAAACCAACGGCGTAGCTTCTCACACAACTTGCACGCTTCAGGACATATCATGTGCTTCACTCTATGATGCCATCACGAGGAAGACAAAGGCTTCAAACACACACAGGCTTCAACACACACACACACGTACCCAACAAGCACGCACGCATGCACATGCATGCATGCACACACGTACCTAAGCACTGCAGCACGCGCCTTCTCCAGGATCCAGTCAATGGTGGGGAAGTCATTGCCGCTGTTTGAGATGATGTGGAAGCGCTCGTTGATCCAATGCAGACCCTCTACCACATTCTCTTCACTCATGCGCTCCACTTTCTGCACATCACTCTTCCGTCCATACTCGTCCTCAACAGCGTTGTCGTAGTCCCAGCGGTCATAGAAGGGTTTGTCGACGACCTTCTCTATCAGCTGCAAATCAGGTCGGAGGCAGATTACAATGTTCTTTATTAGCTGCACACAATCGGAGGAAGATAACAATCTTTTCTACCAACTGCAAAAACGATTGATAGGGGAAAAAACAATCATCTCTATCAGCTGCACAAGATCAGAGGCAGAAAGAAGACTGTGAGTGCGTTGTACTCAGTGCGAATGTGAGCACGAGTGTTTTGAGTGTTTGTGTGTGTGTGCGCGCGTATGTGTGTACGCAAGGGCATTGGAGAGGTTACTTGTAAATAGATGACCAGAGCACATAGGTGTGAGGTTTCTAGGTACCATCTTTGTATTGCATGGCCTTACAGGCCTACTTAAACAGAATACTGGTCACTCTTACTCCTTGTAAAAGTGTTTTTTTTTTCCTGCCTGAAGACCAGCCGACAAACATGTGAATCTTCCAGATATGTCAACAATAGGGAGCACATTGCGAGAGCCTCCTGTGCTGTGATGGTATAATAAATCATAACAATTGGGGAGTGTTATACGCAAATGGGATATTACATTGACAGAATCAATCTATCGACTGTGGTCCGAGACACGACATTCAGCACCGTCTTTGCCGTCCAAAAGTTTCAGGATTCAGCGGGAGGTGTGCAACACCCACTCACCTGAACAGCGTGCTTGTCCGGCGTCTTTTCTAATGAGCACATGGCAAAGGCCATGCCGCTGTTCATGGCCAGGTTCATCGTAAGCGCATCAATCCACTCGCTCTTGCCAGAGTTTGGCACGCCTGAGGGAAGGAGCGCAACACAGGGGCGGTGTGTGTGTAAGTGTGTGTTTGGCATTTTCATGAGCATTGACACTTGATGTCAGGAAAGAGCATGCTCCTTGCGAGCATCGGTGCTGATGCATGTATGGCGCAGGCAACGGTGCTGATGCATGTTGTTGCGAGCATCGGTGCTGATGCACATTTGGCGCAGGGAACGATGCTCATGCATGATGTTGCAGGCGACGGTGCTGATGCATGTATGGCGCAGGCGACGGTGCTGATGCATGTATGGCGCAGGCGACGGTGCTGATGCATGTATGGCGCAGGCAGCAATGGTGCTGATTGCAGATCTTTTGAGATGCCTGTCACACTTTGGGTCAATGAAGGTGCGGAGTAAGTAACAGGCACCCGCAGCCTTAAGCTTTGTGCCCCTTTTCCTATCCAGACATATTTGACCAAAGCAGTTCAAGACCAAAATGTCGGCGGAATGTGCGCTGGCACAGACAGTCCCTGCCTAGGGAGCAAGAGGTCAATTTCTCCTTCAATACGGAAGAGCTCCTTCCTAAGCCACCCTGCACTCAACACACAACATGTTCAAAGTTTGTGTACACACACTCGCACAGAAACATACACACAAACGTACCATACACACAAACGTACCTGACACGATGTTGACCTCTCCCAGCACCACCTTGTAGATTGGATCAAGTGCGTCAGGCCAGCCTGTGGAGTACGCCACCCCTTGCTCATCCTCCTGTCGCAGGCAAATCAGGCAAAGCATACCGTGTCAATCATAATATGTAAGAGTTGAAGGATTTACTTAGGTTAGGTGTAGCTTACTTTGCGAGTGCATCGTTCGTTTTCAACTCAGCCACGCACATGGCCAGACTACTATACCATGGCTAAGGAAGGCTGCTGCTTTAGGTGTCAAAGTAGACGCTGATGTCTGAGAAGCCAACGTGGACATCCAAGGCGTGTTTTGCACATGTCACATGATTCAGGAATGGAGACGATGCTAGGAAGCAGACGCAAAATTGTTGTTTGACAAGTGTGAGATGAGTGAACGCGGCGGGTATCGAGTGTGTGTGTGTATGCAAAGCCTTCAGAAATTGTTCAGACCGGAGTCTGCAGGAGGATGGCATTCAGAAGGACGCAGAAAGCACCTATACACAAGGACAAAAGGAAGGAACGTCTGACGGCAGACAGCTCGCAAATGCAGTGCTACAGAACAAACCCTTGTGTGTGTGCTGTGCAATTGAGTTTGTTTTTCTTTTTAACGCAGCATCCTCCCCAGACTCAACTGAGCCAGCATCCTCCCCTGATCCAAACCAGATCCACATGCACCCTGGCTGCTCTGTATGATGAACCCTGGCTGCTCTGTATGATGCACCCTGGCTACTCTGTGTGATGCACCCTGGCTGCTCTGTGTGACGTACGGTTTCACCTGAACTGTGCATACGCGCACCCGCACAGCCACACACTCACATTATGGTACTGCGACAAGATTTCATCCAGGTAGCTGTTGAAGCGGTACAAGCCCACAATGGGTGACGGCTCTGCATCCCCCACCCGCTCCTTCAGGCCCTCCTCCCCATCACACAGCAGCACGTGGTTTGCATCTTTACGGTAGCCATCCTTGCGGTTTTCTAGCTCCGGTTCCGAGGCAGTCTCTGTTACAGTGCTGCTCGTACCCTGGCCCTCCTCTGTATAGCTGTCGGTGCCTGGAGCAGCTGCAGTGTTGCTGGAGGGTGGGGGAGGGCCAGCACGCGACCACTTGACCCTCCAACACAACTCACGGTTTAAGCGCCGCATGAGTTCCTCGGCAAGGGCACTGCCTGTGTACGTGTACGTGGACGTGTGTGCTTGTGTCATGCATAAGTACAGTACAAATTACTCATCGCTCATTCATCCGGTTAACCATTTTGGCCGCTGCGCTTCATTGTGTGTGTACATGATAGAGTGCACAAGGTGTATGTGTGTACATGTGTATGTTGCATGTGTCAGTGCAAGTGAGTATCATACAACGTCGTGCACGTCCATAGGATTGCACGCACATGACGAGGTCGTGCAGTCTGAACAGAGTACACTAAGTACACCTTCCGCTCATCCCTGCACCTCACTCACTAACTTCTGCTCAGCCTTCCTAAATATTTGCAGATGAAACTCCGTTGGGAGTCAGTTAGTAGCTCTCACGACATAAACGCCAAGCCCGCAGCCTGCTACCATTTATTAACCACATCCACGGAGTCCCCAAAAACCCAGTGAGTCACCTGAATTGCTAAGGGTCTTGCACGAGTAAGCTCACAAAACCAGCTCTAAAGGCCTAGCAAAGTACAAAGCACACAACAAATCACTTTTGCCATTCCCCCATCTCGCCAGCACTCGCTAGTAACCCTTTTGCCCCCCCTCTTCCTAGCCGTCCCCCCTCGCTCCTGACCTGGGGCGTCGTTGTCAGTGGCAATAACAAACTTCTGCACGCCCTCCAGCAGGGTCCAGCAATTGCCCAGGTACGAAAACTTGGTGGTATGCAAGGGATTGGAGGAGGACTCAGCTGGTAGTGGGCGTACCGTCGCAGGGGCACCTGTGTGAGCAAATGTGTGTTTGCATGTGGGAGTGTGTGCGTACGTGTGTGTGAGTGGTGTGTAGCGTGAGCAATACACACTATCCCTTTATTCACACAGGCCTTCTTGCATGATGCACAATAGAGGGGGGCACGAGCAGTCAGAGGCAGATGCTCCACCCTCAGAGTCTGCTTTCCCCCCCTTTTCCTCTACCTCTTGAAGGAGCGAGAGCTGCACGGGCTGCAAGGCGAGCAGCAGCAGCAGCAGCTGAGGGTGCAAACTCTCATGCAGCAAGCAGCAGCAACGAGTCTGACAGCGGGCCAGAGCCTGCAACCCCCCCCCCCCTCCCTCTCTGCCAAGGAGCTCTGGGAGGAAGCCCCAAGTCTAGGGGCAATGAACCGGTTTGAGGAGTGGGTCTAACCCAGCAGCAGAGCTGGTGATTGTGATGGTGCCAATCCATCAGTGGAGGATGAGCGCAATTTAAGCACAGACTAGTACAGCTGCAACCCTCAGCGCAACAAGCTATAAGTGCAGCATTTAGTGTGCTGTGCTCGAGGGTTCAGGTGCTCAGCATTTAGCGCAGATACCTATCCCTTACCCAGAGGCCATTGTGGAGGGCTCAGCGCTAACAAGCGCCATGGGATTGGATAGGTGAACAACTCAGCTATAATGGACAATTTCAGACAAAAGTGTGTGCATAGCTTTCTCAGCACAAATCACTTTGCACGCGCCATAAGGGTTGGAGCAGCATTAGGAAAAGACATGAGAACTCAGGTGTTCTTGCTTTGGCATATTGGGGTCAGGTGTAAAATCAAGGTTCTCCCAAATCCTTGAAAAAAACACTGGTGTGTATGTGTGCGTCTGTGCGAGTGCGCGAGTGTGCGTGTGTACATTGACGAGTATGTCTTGTATGATGGTATGTGCATGTGATTACCTTTGTGTGGGTACAAATGTAACAGGGTTGTATATTGGTTGTAGGAGGGTTGTTTGTTAGCGTGTGTGTTTTTGTATGATAGTGTCTGCATGTGAATGTAATCTTGTGGAACATGGTGCGTGCGAGTGCATGCTACATGTCAGCGTGTGAGGGTGCAAATGGGAATGAGGCACGCAAGGTGCCCCAAGGCACTCTCATCAGAAGCTGTCACAGAAGACGCAACTGTTGGTCATAGTGCATGGATGTTTTCATTTGGGGGGTACACATGCATTCAGCTCAGGATACCCTGTGCAGTATCACAGGTGCACCCGTGATCAGCTCACTGCTGACTGGACCCCCCATCAGTAACCCATAAACACACATCAGTAGGGTTGGCCGATAACCTATAATGTGAACACAGGGGGCTCCCCTGCCGGCAAGTTCATGCACACACCACACTGTACACAAGACACGAGTAACCAGCCCGACGTCACCGTTGACACCCACCATCAGGCACCGAAATTGCATTTGTAAAGCCAGCTTCATTGAGGGCCAGTACGTCCATCTCCCCTTCCACAATGATGAGCTCCTTGGGCTGCGGCCCGTGCTCGTCCACCACTTGGTCATAGCCAAAGAGGATCTTCTCAGCATTCTTTTCCTGCGCACAGAGC
>Ga0307947_1001857_pt1:12500-16892 | contig 16892 bp, 19 predicted proteins | sample OrgLakmetagen232_FD_201840 | JGI IMG/M metagenome (GOLD analysis project Ga0307947, IMG submission 201840) | Saline water microbial communities from Organic Lake, Antarctica - #232 | ecosystem: Environmental > Aquatic > Non-marine Saline and Alkaline > Saline | place: Antarctica...
CTGACATTGTCTGAATAACTTGTTATTAAAAGCCAGGCAAATGACAGTGGGTCAGCACGCTATGGGGCTTTTTGATGTGTGGACAGAGCCCCCTTTATTGCGCAAGGCGAAATTGAAGTGCTTGGCATATGTTGATTCGAGCTGAAGAGTAGTAAACTAACCCTTTGTGTTCATTTTTGCTGCAGTGGCTTGTGAAAAGGGGCACTTGAGCTTGGTTCGGTTCCTTTTGCGTCATAGTGCTGCGAGTGCTTACGTATATGATGCTGAAACGAATATCAGCCCACTTATGTGGGCAGCTGGATCAGGGCATGCATCAACTGTAGCGGTAAGTGTGCGTGTTAGCATGTTAGTAGCTTGCAGACGGCAGCAGTAGGGATGAAAACAGCGACCAGGCAGGGTTGTCCAATTCGAGGCTCGGCCAAAAGTTCGGGTTCGCAAACTTTCACGCTTTGAAAAGTGCCGTTCGGAGTTTGGTCAAAGTTCGACGGACTTTTAAGAGTTTGAACTTTACAGCATGCGTCTGTCAAAATTTCAAGGGACAGCAGCCCCCCCCCAGCTCATTCCCACTCTTTCCTTGCAGTAAAAGTAACTTGTTCATATCATATACAAAATATGATCGGTAATCTGTATCACTGTATCAGGCCAGGAAGTTTCCTTAATACCGTACAGACTTTATATCACCGCGCAAAAATATCGTTTTTTGCCCTGCGGGGTGACTGCGCGCACGAAAAATATCTATTTATTTTGGGGGTGCGGGATTGAAAAACGGGGATTTTTGGCGTATTTTGGAGCCTGTCAGGCAAAAATCTCTGTGCGGGGTTGGTGTAAGTTAAATATTTCCAGGGTGCGGGGTTGATGCGGGAGTGTGAAACTAAAATATTTATTTGGGGCTGCGGATTGAACCCAAGTCTGTACGGTAAGGCCAAACATGTAACACATATATTAACTGCTAAAAATTATCACAATGCGGCACTTGCACTGCACGTCAAGGTTCTTTTTTTTCTGCTCTACAATGATGACATGGTCCCATTCCGGCCCCTTTTTCCCCCTATAATTACAACTAATTGGGAAGATTTGAAGGTGGGGGGAGGAGCCCAAGGGCCCGTTTCCCAAAATTGCACATCAAACCCTTCGAACAGTTCGAGGGTTATAGAGCTTTCAAGAATTTAATCGAACCCTTGCTCCCAAAAAAGCGAACTGAACAACCCTGGCGACCAGTAACTACAGTAACCACAGCAACGATACATCAAGATGTTACTACTCTACCTTGCTGCTTGCCAGTCCAGCAGTACTGGTGCCAACGCATGTTAATGATAAGCGCTCAGTGTTGTGCGCCAGAAGCTCTGCCTAAAGAAATATTTCCTATGGTAAAAGACCTTACTTCAAAAGTCAAAAGAGATTTGTTTACTTATGCAGTTGCTGTTATCTGAAGGGGAGGCTGATGCTTTCCACGAGGCCTCCAATGGCCGCAATGCTACTATGGAGGCTGCTCGGGGCGGGCACACAGGTAAAGACACGCATTCCTTGCACAGAGCAATTGTTTTCGTATTGAAGCCTGCATCCGCAATGCTTCTTGGAAATCATTTCGTTGCAAGGCTTTAGTTTTTTCTGCAGATCAGAATACACACTCCTTCTGGCTTCTTTCCTCCTGCTGAACTTTTTTTTACACCAATTTTTGCACTGCTAGCTTGCCTTGAAGTGCTTGTTGAAATGGGCGGTGTTGATGTGCGACAAGGGAATGAAAATACTCACCCCCTGCTAGAGGCTGCTGCAAATGGGCACCTTGATTCTTTAAAGGTGAGTCTGAATTCGTTTTTTGGAGTTCACAGCTTTGAGGGCACGAGAAAAACTGTCAACTTTTGTGTCACCTTATTATGTGTAACCTTATGGTGACGTTATGGCATCACTCATCTTTCTTTTAACCCAGCAATTGCAAACAGACCTCTGATCCTTAACGATCCTTGCTTGCAGGTCCTGCTCCAAGCTTCAAGTTCAAGGGTCAACCAAACAAACAAATTAGGAGAAACCTGCCTCTCCGTTAGCGCAAGGTACGCGCAAGCGCAAGGCTCGCGCAAAGTGAAAGTTAGTAGTTCCTTCCTTTGCCGCGTATTACGTGTTCTAGAACGAGGGTGGGCCACAACCGTCTACGTAGGTGTAATTCAAGGCATTAGGCGTAAACGGTATTGTAGGTACGCCATGTTATACAAGGGGGGGGGGATTTGTATTTGTAACATTACAGATTTTTACGCCATATTTCCGTATGTACATGTTGCATTTCGGTATAAAGAATAATGCTAAACTGTAAATCAGGTGGTAAACCCCAGACTAAGGCATAAATCCCAGCAATAACAGCCCTTTTTGCTCTTTTTGGTCAATTGCCTTCTTTGCGCTTTGCGCCTCTTTTAACTAAGCAGTCACCTTGCTTCCCGCTTCCTTTAAATGCGTGTGTTTTCTTTTACACACAAAGTTTTATAGATGGTGATAGGAATCGGGCTTCTTTTTGCACTGGAAATGGCAAATTTTGTTTTTGGCTTTGGACAGGCCTAGCCCTCCAAACTTGAATTTCTGACAAAACAGGATGCAGATGCGCAGCTCTTAAAAAGCTACAGAATGAGCCCATTACGATTTATTTCTGAGAGTACAATTTCTTTGCATACACAACTTTACACGTATGAACCTAAATACGTAGGGTATATTCGAAATAATGAAAAACAATTATGGCCCACGCTACATATTGAGTTCCCTTTTCTGTCGCCAATTTCTGGTATTCAGGTTGTGAGGACTGCAAACTGCTCCGTCCTTCAAAATACAATTCCCGTTGCCGGAGCAATTATCCTGTTGCTTTGCACCGCACACACGCAGGAATGGAGATGTCCGCATGATTCAAGTTTTAGTCGCATCGAAAGCAAAGTGCATCCCAGAGTTTGTTCGCTTGAGGACGCCTGTTCACACAGCAGCACTCCACAACCATCTTCCCTCTATTCTTGTGCTCATCCAGGCTTTTGGTGCGGCAGCAGCACAGGTGAGGGAGAAATCGCACACTACCCTTGGTAACTTACTTTCTTGTGCTCCACGATCCACGCTGCTGACCTTGTCCATTCGCAGGCTGTAGACAGAGAGGGGAAAAAGCCGGCTGATTTAACAGGAAGCCCTAATGTTAGAGCAGCCTTAAGGGCCCTTTCTTTCAGCTAGCAGGTGTCCAAACGTCGTATCCATGATATGAATATAAGGAATAGCGTCACTGAATAGTAAATCAGACATTGTAGATTAGCTGGAGTTTGTGAGCTGTTTGCTGGTAGGTAGTATGTTTGCTCATGCGATGGAAAGGCTAGTTGGTCATTTTTGCAGGTTATATAATTGTTTATTTGATGGTACTTTTGATGGTACTTTAAAGTTTTTTTCCATGTTTAGATTCGTTGCGCATGTCCAATGAACAGCTTTGATCTTCTCAGAGTACGATTTTCTGTGGTAGATGCTGTTTGTTGCTTTGTTGACTGCTGCTAGCGGCAACTATGCGGGATGCTTGCGCTTCAGTGAGTGAGTTTCATGCATACCTTTTTGGCTTATATGCTTATATGGCCTATTTCATGTTTATAATTTATAACTTGATACCTAAACAGGAGTTGGCCGATTGTTTGTGTTAAGTAAGCAGCTACCCTTTGTTAGATGTGGCAGCTTTGCAATTCTGCATTTTGATTTTAAATCGATAGAAACGCAAACTGATTCCTGCGCTGCAGTTATTTATACAAATAGTGCATGACAATTCATTCATTTACAAAATAGTGGTTAGGTTTGCTTTCTAAATTTGCTTTCACTGATCATTTTGAGGTTGAGGAGCGGTTAATTCAACCGCTTCCCTCTGTTCAAATGATTTCAGGTTGAATTCAACCGCTTCAACCGCATTTCAACTTGTCTGACGCAGTCTCCATGTCATCTGACCTGGCCAGTGCATTTCAAACCTGGCCAGAAAGTCCCTACGGCACCAATCAAACACGATATACATATAACATAACTGAATTAAAATCAATTACTGTGTGGATACCTCTCATGCTTAACAAGCAGAAAGAAGAAAAGAAAAGAACAACTTCGCAGCCAGCAAAACACTCCCTGCATCAATTAAGGAAAAGGAGACACATATTGGCCCGGAGTGCCGTGAGCCCCCACCAAAAGAAAAAAGAAAACTAGTGGAGATCTGGAGGGTGACTGGCAGCCCCCTGTTCCAGACCGAGACCTTGAGAGATGAGAAATACCCTACTACGCTTGCGTTCATCAAGCCATATTTGTTGTTGGCGTATGGTTACAATGGTTACAATTGGGGGTGACCTTCAGCCAGGTTGTTTGGCTGATCGGCTGCTGACTGGTCTCGGTCAGCCACAAATAAATCCATAAGCT
>Ga0307947_1001861_pt1 | contig 16874 bp, 14 predicted proteins | sample OrgLakmetagen232_FD_201840 | JGI IMG/M metagenome (GOLD analysis project Ga0307947, IMG submission 201840) | Saline water microbial communities from Organic Lake, Antarctica - #232 | ecosystem: Environmental > Aquatic > Non-marine Saline and Alkaline > Saline | place: Antarctica: Organic Lake...
TGCTCTCTCAACTGCGTACCCTCTCAAGCAATGTGCTCTATCAACTGCGTACCCTCTCAAGCAATGTGCTCTCTCAACTGCGTACCCTCTCAAGCAATGTGCTCTATCAACTGCGTACCCTCTCAAGCAATGTGCCCACTCAACTGCGTACCCTCTCAAGCAATGTGCTCTATCAACTGCGTACCCTCTCAAGCAATGTGCCCACTCAACTGCGTGCCCTAACTTCTGTACAACGCTCTTGCTTTAAATGAGCTCCTTATAAAGCACTGAGGGGGTCACACACACACACACACACACACACACACACACATACACACACACACGCACACACACACACACACACACACACACAAACACACACACACACACAAGGGGGGGTCATGGGCCCTCTAACGACCCAGGCTTACCTCAGGCGTGTGCTGCATTGATTGCACGTATGTACTTTTTCCAATGCTCTTGTTTTGGATCAGCACCTCTGAATGCTTGAGGCGTTGCTTTTCTTAAAGATTACATTGTCACATATCTCACACCTCATATGTGTGCTCCATGGCCTGCTTGTAGTTCTCTTCAATGTTTCTTTTGCTCTGGATCAATGTTTCTTGCTCTGGATCAATGTTTGTTGCTCTGCATCAATGTTTCTTGCTCTAGATTAAAATTTTCCTTGCTCTGTATCAGCTCCTTGTCACGACGAATTATGGTAGCAGCTTCAGTCTATGCCACTGATTTAGCATGACATCCTCTATGCGCTGTTGTTGATGGAATGACATAATTGAAACCATACTGTTTTGTGGAGCTAAACAACTGAAACCATAATGATTACACCGCCACCAACCCACCCACCTCAGGTGTGTGCTCCATGGCCTGCATGTAGTTCTCCTCGATGTTTTTGTTCTGGATCAGCTCCTCTATGCGACGCTGGGTGTCTGGGTTCATGGGGTCCGCCTCCAGCAGCTCCTGCTCTTTTTGCAGTGCGGCCTCCTGGTCTGTTCGATGCCTAGAAATGTGTGTGTGTGTGTGTGTGTAATTGTGTGTATGTGTGTGTATGTGTATGTGTGTGTGTGCCTTTTTGCAGTGCAGCCTCCTGGTCTGCTTGATGCCTGGAAACGTGTGTGTGTGTGTGTGTGTGTGTGGTGTGTGTGTGTGTGTGTGTGTGTACGTATGTAATTGTGTGTGTGTGTGTGTGTCTTTTTGCAGTGCAGCCTCCTGGTCTGCTCGATGCCTATAAATGTGTGTGTACGTATGTAATTGTGTGTATGTGTATGCGTGTGTATGTGTGTGTGTGTGTGTCTTTTTGCAGTGCAGCCTCCTGGTCTGCTCGATGCCTGGAAATGTGTGTGTGTGTGTGTGCGCGCGCGTATGTAATTGTGTGTGTATGTGTGTGTCTTTTTGCAGTGCAGCCTCCTGGTCTGCTTGATGCCTGGAAATGTGTGTGTGTGTGTATGCGTGTGTGTGTGCGCGTATGTAATTGTGTGTATGTGTGTGTCTTTTTGCAGTGCAGTCTCCTGGTCTGCTTGATGCCTGGAAATGTGTGTGTGTGTGCGTATGTAATTGTGTGTGTGTGTGTGTGCGTGTCTCATTGCAGTGCAGCCTCCTGGTCTGCTCAATGCCTGGGAATGTGTGTGTGTACGTATGTAATTGTGTGTATGTGTGTGTGTCTTTTTGCAGTGCATCCTCCTGGTCTGCTTGATGCCTGGAAATGAGTGTATGTATGTATGTGATTGTATATATGTATGTGTGTTTGTGTTTGTGTGTGTAAGTGTAAGTGTGTTTGTGTGGGGGGGGGAGGAGGGGGGATAAACGTTATGCCTAGAACTTGGAACACTGTGCGCATCTGGTTTCAGTTACACCCTACAATCTAAACCACGCACAGACTGTGATAGGCACAACTTTTTCGTGTGAACAAACATGCGCTGGTCACCGGACAGCATTATGAGGTTTTGTTATTGTTGTGGTGATGGTGCTTTTCACCCTCCCTCTGAGTACTTCCTGGTTGAAGTGGTGGCGGCTCTTCACCCTTTCTCTGAGTACTTCCTGGTTGTAGTAACGGCGGCTCTTCACCCTCTTTCTGGGTGTAGGTGGCGGTGGCTGTCCGCTCTCTTTCGTCATCCTAACAGCATGTGTGCACTCTTCACCCTTTCTCTGAGTACTTCCTGGTTGTAGTAACGGTGGCTCTTCACCTTTTCTCTGAGTACTTTCTGGATGTAGTGGCAGTGGCTCTCTACCCTCCCATGTCATCCTAACAGCACGTGTGCGGTCTTCACCCTTTCTCTGAGTACTTTCTGGATGTAGTGGCGGTGCCTCTCCACCCTCCCTTGCCATCCTAACAGCATGTGTGCGCTGGTGCGCTTCTGATGGGGAGTGCTTCTGTGCTTCTGATGGAGCGCTGCAAATACCCAAGAATGCCAGAAGTATGCTCCTGATGGGGAGTGCTTCTGTGCTTCTGATGGAGCGCTGCAAATACCCAAGAATGCCAGAAGTATGATCCTGATGGGGAGTGCTTCTGTGCTTCTGATGGAGCGCTACAAATACCCAAGAATGCCAGATGTATGCTTCTGATGGGGAGTGCTTCTGTGCTTCTGATGGAGCGCTGCAAATACCCAAGAATGCCAGAAGTAGCGGCAACACAACATGGAAGTGTGAACCTGCTGTCTAGCTGTACGCCAAGCTGCAACACCGCTCGAAGTGTGTCATCCATCATATGTCTCACCTGTCCGTCATGTGCACACAATTTGCTGCGTGGTGGCGCAGCAACAGCCTCAGCGTTTCATCACGCACATCAATTCAGCAAACGGCTCGTGCAATGACCATGCACCTCACCTGCTGCGTGGTGGCGCAGCAACAGCCTCAGCTTTTCATCACGCGCATCTATTCAGCAAACGGCTCGTGCAATAACCATGCACCTCACCTGCTGCGTGGTGGCGCAGCAACAGCCTCAGCTTTTCATCAATTCAGCATACGGCTCGTGCAATGATCATGCACGTCACCTGCTGCGTGGTGGCGCAGCAACAGCCTCAGCTTTTTATCACGCGCATCAATTCACCAAACGGCTCGTGCAATAACCATGCACGTCAACTGCTGCGTGGTGGCGCGGAACAGCCCTAGCTTTTATTAAGTGCCATCTCTGTTGGTGCCTCACCTGTTGGCGATGCCCATCATCTGTTAGTGTCTTTTTCAATTGATTTTTTTTGTTGGGACCTATAGGTTGAGCAGCCATGCCAGGCTGGAGGCCTCTGTAATCCAAACTAGGTGTCTTAATTTATATTGAAATGCCATACCTGTTAGCGTCTCGCCTGTCAATAAAGCCCATCATCTGTTCGTTCTCACACGTAACCACACGCCAACTCTTGGTGCCTCACCTGTTGATCATGCGCATCATCTGTTAATGTCTTCACTTACATATTCAAATGCCATACCTGTTAGCGTCTCGCCTGTCAATAAAGCCCATCACCTGTTCGTTCTCACATGTTAACCACACGCGATCTCTGTTGGTGCCTCACCTGTTGATCATGCGCATCATCTGCTGGATGGTGGCAAAGTCTTCGGTCTCAATGGCATGGCCAAGCTGCGAGCACAAAGCACAAAGCATGAGCGTGACTGCAATAAGGATGGCCCAGGTGTGAGCACAGGCACAACGGCAGACCAGTGCCCAGTAAGGGGCTGACAAAGCACAAAGCATGAGCGTGACTGCAACAAGAATGGCCCAGGTACGGGCACAGACACAACGACAGACCAGTGCCCAGTAAGGGGCTGACAAAGCACAAAGCATGAGCGTGACTGCAACAAGAATGGCCCAGGTTTGAGCACAGACACAATGGCAGACCAGTGCCGAGTAAGGGGCTGCCAAAGCACAAAGCATACTGTGACTGCAACAAGAATGGCCCAGGAATGAGAACAGACACAACGACAGACCATTGAGTGTGACTGACAAAGCAGAAGGCAGTGCCTAATGGTGCCATAGCAGTGCAGAAAAGTGCCGATCAGTCACACTTGTGGTAGGGCATCGATCACACTCTCATACATTTTTATACACGCACGTTATTAAGGATAATCTCTACTTCGTCCAGTCTGCTTTGAGGATAGCCATGCAAACCCTCAATCCCACACATTTGGCTCTACAATTGCTAGTTACTTCACACACACCTGAACGTACACTCACACTCACGCACAGGACAGGCACGCACTTTTCATCCACGCACCACACACCACACCCTTGGCATACACACCGTGATCTGCATCAGTGCATGTATGTTAACATTGAAGGCGGGTACTTTTGCTACAACTCCCTTATACGCACCGTATACACGCACAAATGTATGCACACTGTTTACACGTACACATGTACACGTACAAATGCATATACGCACATATGTATACACGTACAAATGTTTACACGTACAAATGTATATGCGCACAAATGTACACGTATAAATGTATATACGCACGAATGTAAACACGTACAAATGTATACACGTGCAAATGTATACGCACCGTTCACACGTACACATGCACACGTACAAATGCATATACGCACATATGTATACACGTACAAATGTAAACACGTACAAATGTATATACGCACAAATGTATACACGTACAAATGTATACGCACCGTATACACATACAAATAACAAACATACATATGTATGCGCACCGTATGCACGTATACAAGTATGGTTTTGGCCAGCTTTACTTCTTTCCAAAAACGCACCTCCGCATTGCTCGCCCTGATTTGTGCCAACGTGGTGGGGTCAGCCTTGAGAGCAGCCACAAACGCACCAGGGGAGACTAGAGATCCATCCGGGTTCATGTTTGCCATGGCCGCTGCAGCTCCTGAGTGTATGCGTGTGTGCGTGCGTGCGTGTGTGCGTGCGTGTGTGTGTGCGTGTGTGCCTGTGTGTGTGTGCGTGCATACGTGCGTGCGTGTGTGTGTGTTTGTGTGTGTGTGCACGTGTGCGTGCGTGTACGCGTGCGCGCACACGAAAGTGCAAGTCTATGTATGTGTTGAGTATTTGTGTGAGTGTGCGTGTGTGCATGTGTGTGGGCGTGTGCACGTGCGCGAGTGGGAGCGAGCATATATGTGAGTATATACGAGTGTGTATATGTTCATATATAATGGGAGCGTGTATATGTATATATACATGTGTGTTTAGATACTTTTGTGTGTGTGTGCCTACCTCTGCCTGCCCCTCCAGCCCCGCCCTGCTGCTGACGTGAGCCCCCTGCTGCAATAGCTTGTGGGTTGACTGTCATCATCTACAAGCGCATGGGTGCATTGGAATTTGATGTAACACACACAAATTACACGCAAGAGTCACATCCAACCTAATCAAAATATATATGCATACGTTACACGCAAGAGTCACATGCAACTTAATAAAAATATATGTGCATATGTTACACGCAAGAGTCACATGCAACTCAATCAAAATATATGTGCATACGTTACACGCAAGAGTCACATGCAACATAATCAAATTATATATGCATACGTTACACGCAAAAGTCACATGCAACATACTCAAAATATATGTGCATATGTTACACGCAAAAGTCACATGCAACATAAATAAAATAGATATGCATACGTTACACGCAAAAGTCACATGCAACATACTCAAAGCATGCAATTCATACCGTACCCACCGCACGGATTTCTTGCAAATATCTTCCCAATAATTGTTTTACGCATGGATTTATACCGCTCTTGTCTCCAGGCATATTCAGGATAGCCTTCCGTTTTTTGTGCAATTGCTTACTCGTGTGGCCCCTTTTGCTTTTTTGATGTGCGGCCATCACGTGCAATTGCACGGGTGCACTGAGGCTATTATTAGTTCATAACTCACATTGCTCCCTACTGTGTCAGCATATTGTGAGCCCTACTGTGTCAGCATACCGTGATCCCTTCTGTGTCAGCATATCGTGAGCCCTTCTGTGTCAGCATATTGTGAGCCCTCCTGTGTCAGCATACCGTGATCCCTTCTGTGTCAGCATACCGTGAGCCCTACTGTGTCAGCATATTGTGAGCCCTACTGTGTCAGCATATTGTGAGCCCTACTGTGTCAGCATATCGTGATCCCTTCTGTGTCAGCATATCGTGATCCCTTCTGTGTCAGCATATCGTGAGCCCTTCTGTGTCAGCATATCGTGAGCCCTACTGTGTCAGCATATTGTGAGCCCTTCTGTGTCAGCATATTGTGAGCCCTCCTGTGTCAGCATACCGTGAGCCCTTCTGTGTCAGCATATCGTGAGCCCTACTGTGTCAGCATATTGTGAGCCCTCCTGTGTCAGCATACCGTGAGCCCTACTGTGTCAGCGTACCGTGAGCCCTACTGTGTCAGCGTACCGTGAGCCTTACTGTGTCAGCGTATCGTGATTCCTACTGTGTCAGCATACTGTGATTCCTACTGTGTCAGCATATCGTGATCCCATCTGTGTCAGCATATCGTGAGCCCTACTGTGTCAGCATATTGTGAGCCCTTCTGTGTCAGCATATTGTGAGCCCTCCTGTGTCAGCATACCGTGATCCCTTCTGTGTCAGCATATCGTGATCCCTTCTGTGTCAGCATATTGTGAGCCCTCCTGTGTCAGCATACCGTGAGCCCTTCTGTGTCAGCATATCGTGAGCCCTACTGTGTCAGCATACTGTGATTCCTACTGTGTCAGCATATCGTGATCCCTTCTGTGTCAGCATATCGTGATCCCTTCTGTGTCAGCATACCGTGATCCCTTCTGTGTCAGCATATCGTGAGCCCTACTGTGTCAGCATATTGTGAACCCACTGCTGAGAGAATTTTCTAGAGGAAGGTGGTGAGCCCACTGCTGAGAGTGTTTGCTAGAGGAGGCTGGTGAGCCCACTGCTGAGGGTGTTTGCTAAAGCACATTGTGAGCCCACTGCTGAGAGAGTTTGCTAGATCAGGTTGGTGAGCCCGCTGCTGAGGGTGTTTGCTAGAGGAAGAATTGCAAGACTGGGCGCACCAATCAAGTTGCTCTGAATCCTTGTTACTGGCCAATGGCCTGTTCTAACTTTTAGCGTACCAACTGCACATGGGACATAAATTTTGCATATGACTAAGGATTATCAGAATATAAATGTGCAGTGAAAAGCGAGGACCTCTCCTCCCTCAAGCACTCAGCGCACTTCCATAGGTCTCGTGTGCAATTGTTTTTTGTTTCGACCATGCCGTGATGTGCAGTTGCTTTTGCAGCTGTGCAGTGCCAACGCAGGGTTGAGTTTCTGAAGTATGTATGCGCGAGCGCAAAATTTTTGCGTGTGCAAAGGGGGTTAAAAGAGGGACCTAGGCTAAGGAAGCAAAAAGGGAGTGAGGGAGCGATGAGTTCAATATACATGTATGTTTCATGGTAAATCAGTGGCAAGGACAAACGTGTGATTTCCCTTGAATTCGGAACGTGATCAACGGTCTACGGTTCTTAGTTGTTTGGCTATTTTTGAAGGTACTCCTCGTAACAAACTCGCTCCTTCTGACATCCAACATCTGTGTGTGTTGCTTGAGCCGTTGCTTCTTCCTCACAGAGGAAGGGGGGAGGGGCATGCAAGTGCAGCTTGTGTTAATGCAAATTTAGCTAGTAGGTTGATACCAAACATGGTATGAATAAGTATGACAATTGTGTGAGTTTGAGCGATTCTTTGAGCTTACATATGCACATGTGGGCCCACCTTATCGTGCATATAGGGTTGGCCAGAACCATATATATGCGGTGTGTATACGGCATTTTTGGCAGGGAAATCACCAAATACACAGTCATATGTGGTGTACACTTGTACACATACGGTTTTGGCCAGCCCTATGCACACCCACACGTGCATGCGCACACCCATCAGAAACTGCATTACACAAACTTTATTACAGTATATTACACGCATGTGTGTATGTGCGCTCTCGAAGGTGGACGTGTGAGCTGCCTCTCCATCACAAGCACCACAAGCACTGCCCTGAAAACCCATTGCAGAGACATTGCTTTGAAACAACACCTGCAACGTACCCCATAATATATACCACATGCGTGCAATATATTATAATGAAATGTGTACTGTAACTTGTGATAGGTGTGCGCTCCAAAACAGCACGCCACAGACATTGATTTGTAACAACACAAGCACACATTTGCACAATGATGACACAACCCAATACAAACACAAGCACACGCTTGACACACAAACACACACCAGTGTTTAAGCTGAAACATATTGATCAATATGAAAACATGGGTTTCCGAATTTTAGAATTGAAATGAAATCAAGCTTTTGGGGGTGTCGAGGAGCCTCGTTGTAAAACATTTCTGCGGCCCTCAGAGAACCTTCGAAAGGCGTTTTACATCACAAATTCCATAAACTCCCCAAAACATATCCACACCCAGAGGCTGTTTTGGAGTGGTTCGGCGCAATGAAAGGCCGTGGAACTGTTTAGACAAAGGACTCGGTTAAAAGGACAGTTTGGAGACACTTCCTCCTAACAATCCCAAGTCTGGACCTGATTCAGTTGATGCAACACTTTTGAACCTTGCAATTCACTTACGTACAACATTCAACAAAATGCGGCCTCGCGGCGGGCTGGGGCAGCAAAATGAAATCGATATGAGAACCCAATTTATCAAATTCCCAGATTGGGGGGTGATGAAATCAAGGTTTTCCCTATAAAATACTGACACACACACAAAACACACAAACATTCATACATACATACATACATACACACACACACCTGCAACACGTCTCCATCACTAACACCACAAGCACCGAGGGTGGCACTGCAGAGAGGAGGACATTAAAGGACAAAGGTGGCGAGTCAGTGATGACCGGTCATGTGAGCATGCTCATCACAATACATGCTCATCACAATACATGGTGTGGTAGAGAGTTCAGAGGGAGGTTTTAACGGAGTAGCTTATTTTCACGGTGCAAGCAGATGCAAGAGCAATTCCTGGACAGACGATACCATGGCTACAAGAACAAGCCTCTTTTCAAAGAGCACTGTGCAATTGTAGCGCAACAAAGTGCTCCATAAGCAATTGTAGCGCAACACAGTGCTCCGTAAGCCACGTACGTGTTATCTCGCAAGGGGTTAGTGCCCAGCACAAGGACTTGCTGCGCTCCTGCATAACAAAAATGTTTGATGAGCACGTTTGCGGGCGTGTGTGAGTTTTTATGTGTTTGTGTGTGTGCGAGTGTGTGTATTTGTGTGTGAGTGTGTGTGCGTGTGTGTGTGTGTATGTGTGTGAGTGTGTATCTGTGTGTGCATATGTGTGTTCATGTGTGTTTGTGTGTGTATCTGTGTGCATGTGTGTGTGTGTTCATGTGTGTGTGTGTGTGTGTGTGTATGTGTGTGTGTGTGAGTGTGTGTGCGTGAGTGTGTATATGTGTGTGCATGTGTGTGTATGTGTGCGTGTGTTCATGTGTGTGTGTGTGTGTGTGTTTGTGTGTGTGTGTGTGTTTGCGTGTGTGTGTGTGTGTGTGTGTGTGTGTTTGTGAGTGTATGCGTGTGTATGGGGGTGTGTGTGTGTTCATGTGTGTATTTGTGTGTGTGTATGTGTGTGAGTGTGTGTATCTGTATGTGCATAAGTGTGTGTGTATGTGTGTTTTAACCTTGGCAAGAAGCAAGAAGTGCCTCACCTGGTACGTTCGTCTCTGCCTCCAAGATGGCTTTCAGCGTCTCCAGGCTGGTATCCTCATCCACCTGTAGTTGCTCACGAGTGGGCATACGCGCATGTGGCTTGATGCAAGATAGAAGTCCGAACGTGCATGTACGAGGCAGGAACACCAATCTAAAGAAGGAAGCTGGAGAGACTTCTGTGTTCTTCTTCTCGGAGGAGTGAAGCCATGCTGAACCTTATGGAAAGGGACATGGCTGTTTGTGCTCAACACAGAGAAAGCTCCTTACCTGAACTGTCACCAGATTTTCTCCGTTGAGGACAGTTAGTGACAGCATGATGAAGTGTTTTTATGATTGTGAGAATATAAATGTGGTATTTGTTTTCCAGAAGCACTGCTAAATGAAGAGCTCTCCTAAGAGGAGACTTTGCACCAGTAGTATCTTTTAGTAAACCATTGTGTGTAGAGCTCAAGATGTTCAAGATGCCTTCGATGGCAGGCATCTCCATGCAATCCTACAGAAAAGTGGTGCTAGCCACAACTGTGGTGGGCGCGTTCATTTCAGGTCCGTGCAAGCGAGGGTGGTACTAGGCATTACATGATGGCTGCGTATTCCTAAGCTCCTTTGCTCATTCCTAGTGCCCTTTCTATAGAAAACAGATGTGCTTGCTCGCTTTTGCAGGAACCACCAAGTTTTCCCCTGGCGCATGCGAGCGTACAGAGAGGATGCTGCACGAGAGTGTGGTGGGGCAGGTATGTTCACTTTTGGGATAACTATGCCTTTGGTTTCATACACAGTCTTTCTTGGGTGCATGCTGTGCATGCTGTGTTCCCCGCCTTATTAGTCCACGCAGAGCCCTGCTGCACATGTGCATGCTCGTGCCTTTTCTCAAACCCTGCAACCACAAAAAGGTGAACACCCACCCAGCACTCTTTTTGTGCACACAGTGTCCAACGCAATGCTTGATGGCGTAGTTTTGTCAAAGCACGTCCCAATGCACTCACACAACACGGCTCGAAAGTGTTTGCGAAACAATGAACTTGGACAGGTCTCTCGCCTTCATTGCAGCTGTACAACCATAAACATGACTCAGATGGTTCAGCAGGATGCTTTGCGCAGTGCACGTGCAAGTTGGGAGCAACCAGAGTGTCATGTTTTTCAGCTTACGTGCTGACAGTTTGATTTTTTTTACAAGGCCGATTTATGATTAGGGTTGGCCAGACCCGTATGTATACACCGTATGTGACCGACTATATTTGATGATTTCCTGCCAAAATATCCGTTTACCTACACATCGTATGATTATGGTTCTGGCCAACCCTGTGTGTAATACATGGCTTTCGCTGCTTTCTCCCCCTCTTTCAGCGCCAGCGGCCTGTGCTGTCCATCAGCTGTTGGATGTGGTGTTGACGAGAACCGTATATATGCACCGTATAAGCCGTATGCACACCGTATATACCCATGGCGGTTTATATGCTAAGAATGCCGCATGCACACCGTGTATACCTATAAATGTGTGATTCTGGCCAACCCTAGGTGTGCGCATGTCAACAGGCTACTTTTCAGCAATACAGTGCCACAGCTCCCTGGATTAACATGTTGTGTTCCTTGCCCCTTTGTTGTGCAGAGCCTGGCTGTAAATCAGCTGGTGGATGCGGTGTGTGCGCATGTGGAAAACCTGCAGCCACGGAAGCCTTTGGTAAGCCTAGATTGTAGGAAAGGCATCTATTCATCATGCGCACCTTACAATATATATTTTTTTCCATCTTGTCCTTCTCCATGCCGTTGATATATCTGCGTCCTCTCTCATTTCTTCGTTACCTTTTACCAGGTGATGAGAAATCAAATTAACAGATAAGGCACTCAATTATGTAGTTGGTGCTGTTCATAATCATGCTTGAACAGTGCCGATTTGATGCTCCCTTCCACTTCAATGCGTTTGACTTTTTTAACAGATGGAGATAGACATCAAGCAGTTTATGTGGCTGGTATCACATTACTATGCAGATCTAATTGTGTGACCTTAAAAGTCTGACCACGGACCACAAGGCTTTTAGCCTTCGGGGCAGCTGCCCTGTGCTTCTGAATATTTTTCCTTGAAAGGAAGTGTCTAAGTGATCAGTGTGCATGGTCCCTTTGTCCAGGGCTTGTATGAAGTACACTTTAAATGACCTGGCATCATCACACTCAAGCGTCATCCAGGGCTTGTATGAAATACACTTCAAATGACCTGGCATCATCACACTCAAGCATCATCCAGGGCTTGTATGAAGTACACTTTGAATGACCTGGCATCATCACACTCAAGCATCATCATGCTCTGAACATTCCTACGATGCAGTTGTCCATTTTTTAGAGCTTGGTGCATGCCCCTGCCGCTGATTCATCTTAAGGGCTTTGAAGGCTTGTATCTGTAATGAACTGCTGCAAACAGAACGAATGTTGTGCAGTGCAGACCATCGTAGACCGCGTTTCATGCCTTTGCGTGTGCTGTAGGTGCTCAGTGTGCATGGCCCCCCTGGAGTGGGCAAGACCTTCACCACAACCCTTCTGGCGAGGGCCCTGTACAACAGGTGATTGATTCTCAAGGAGGTTCAAGGAAATGTAGATGGATGTAGGGCAAGACCTTCACCACATCCTTCCTGGCAAGGGCCCTGTACAACAGGTGATTGATTCTCAAGGAGGTTCAAGGAAATATAGATGGATATAGGGCAAGACCTTCACCACATTCCTTCTGGCGAGGGCCCTGTACAACAGGTGATTGGTTCTCAAGGAGGTTCAAGGAAATGTAGATGGATGTAGGGCAAGACCTTCACCACATCCCTCCTGGCAAGGGCCCTGTACAACAGGTGATTGGTTCTCAAGGAGGTTCAAGAAAATGTAGATGGATGTAGGGCAAGTGTAACAGCGCTAAGTGTAGTACCGACAGTAGAACCTTAGGCTGTGAATGGAACGCGGGAGGACACGGGCCCCAAGCTCGCCCGTGTCTGTGAGCTGCTGCCTAGCAGAGAAATCAGGAAATTGTGTAATTTCTAATATATTAACTCTGCCGAAATCCAGCTCCCCAGGGATAAATATCCCCTCCTTGCGGTAAGGATTTAGGCTAACTAACTCCAGTACCACACATGTAACAATACTTGTTACAGATATAAAAGACAAGCGTCATGTGCCTGTTGAGAAAGTGGTGTTTTAAGTGAGCGCGTGGCAACGCATACGTATACGTGCACGTACGTGGCCTCACCCTCGGTTTTACGATGTACGCAATGCAAGGTTCTAAAATCTAGGCCACACACACATTGGCATTCCTGAATAGTTGTGTGGAGCAAGGCGACGGTGGTCTAATCTCCTGGGGTGCAATAAGCTGAGTCTGAAAAGTAGGAAACGATGACATAACCAGCTCAAACGGACAACACAGGCGTACTCCTGAGGGTTGGAAAGGTGGGGTAATATGCGTGCTACACGTCCACTGCGTCTATGCAGGCCGTTCTGAGCACCATGCTATGCATGCTGCAAATCGACCAGATGCTCACCAAGCATACACAGACCAAATGGCACGACACCGACACATTGTGTGCATTCCTGGTGGCAAAAGACATGACCTAGGGTGACAGGGAGGTGCCGGAACGGGCAATTCAGGGGTGCTTGCGGTGCAAGCGCGCTCGAACAGACAAAGCAAAAGCGTTCCTTGCGTGCGCAGGTGCAAAACCGGACAAAACGAACACCACACACACACACACACACACACACACACACACACACGTTCCTGAGAGTTGAAAACACGGGATAGAAAGTGTGTGTCGCGTCCATCGGGGCTGCGTGAGTGAATAACGGTCACCATGCTGTGCGTGCTGCAATTGCATGTCGTCGCGATACACATTTGAATGGTGCACAACCGACGCTTTGTGTGTAATCCTAGGAGTCCAGGAAACCGATCCCGCAGTAGGCAGAATCAGACTGCCATGACCAAACCCCTCAAAGCCCTTTCCTCTCCTTCTCTCCTCCTCTCACCTGTGCCTTGACACACCCAGCAGTAGCACATGGCTGACACTGGCACATTGTTGGCTGGACTGGAAACCGGAAACAGCATCCTGAAATGTGCGCGTGCGTGTACACTCCTCTACGTGTGCACGTGCGTGCGTGCGTGCGTGCGTGCGTGCGTGCGTGCGTGCGGCCAAGCTGAAAACAGAAACATGCAATTCACACAGACTGGGGAGTGCCAAAACCGACACAGGGTACTGCAACTATTGGGAGGACCTCAGACCGCTGGTCAATATTAAGCCAGCTCCAAATTCTTTCTGAAACAATTATAACCAGTTTTTAGATAGATCAAGCCCTACAAAAGGGACCATGCGGTGCCAATTGAATTGCATACACTGACATAGGCAGTGCAGATTATCTGACAAAACAGGGCCTAGATCTGAGAAAACTTGCCAACAAAACACTGCCTTTTTGGTTGCTACCAAACCTAATAAAACGTGCTTTGAAAGCCTCTTCTCGTCCTGATGCTATCCTATTTTTACCTTATACTGGGTGCTCTTCTCAGGTGGCCATCCGCAACTCAGATTTTCAGCAGCTTGCTTAAGACAAGAAACTGAATCCAGTGGCAGGTTCACCTGATCAAGTTTAAATTTTGTGGAAGACACTAGGCCTGATCCTTAATTTTATGAAGCAAAAGCACAGCACAGCGTGCTTGTCACTAACCTACTCTAAGGACAGGGAAGTCAAGCCCCGTGTGATCCTCGTTGGAGTAATATGGACTATTCACGATAACCATACAGACAAAACTGTGGCAGACCTCAATCTTAATTACCATAAGATTAAATAAGCACATATATACTGAATGAACTCTCCATCAGACATGCATCTACGCTCATAAAAACAAGATATGCACTGCAATATAACACAAGCAACAACAGTCATAGTGTGGGTCTGGGTGCCACGGCACACAACCCCTCTGACCCACACTAATTTTTTCTCTTGTGTGTTTGCGCGGTGGAAGGCTGCCTGGTGCGGGCACCTACGTAACCCCCTCCCTTAATCACGCTGGCTGTGTCATCACTACCAGCGGAGTCTATTCTTTTCTTACTATCCGTTACCATATTTAAGGATGATAATGGCCAAAGTCCAAGTGGTCACCCCTTCGTGGTGGTCCCTAGAAACGTGTATCGGTGTACGGCCGAACTCACTTGGCACATGTGTAACTTGCATACACATGTATTTCAGGCAGCAAAAAACGGTATTTTGACACCAATAACAGAAACTAGTTGGTTCCTCTCCCTCAGCCCGACCCCTCAGCAGCAGCAGCAAGGAAGGCTATGAATTAAAAACTTATCACCGAGAGACTATCTGATTCAATTCAAAGCCTCCAATTTTTTAAACAGAAATAAGGATTCAGACCTAGGGGTAATACACGTTTACAGACTCTGTACAAAACCTTTGTGAATAACCTGTAAATAAACTGGGGTTATTATTTACAGCAGGACAGCCTATGTTGCCAGAAGGATAAAAGCCAGATTGCAGAGGTCACATCCGGATGATGCTATACGAATCTCCAGCATCATGGTGTGCAGACATAGCAACGCCACATCACCATAACACGCAGCGGCACTGGATGGCGCTGTGCAAAACGGGAAATCAATATGCAGGCAAGCACAGCAACACCCCAACACCTGTGTGTAAAATGTGTGTGTAAATAACCCCACAATATGTGTGTGTAAATAACCCCCCGTGGCCAGCCATTTTCAGGCGCCACGGCCTTCCCACACCTGGTGATGCTCCGCAAATCAGGCCTGCTGCTTTATGATATCCAAGCAGAGATAGAAACACTTCAAAGAAATTTCTGAAACATGTAAAGCGTTCAGGAATTTCCAACATCTTCGGGTGATGGCCAAATTCACCCCTTAAGGGCACTTTTCACACACTGCACCTCAACTTCTAATTGTTTTTTTGTTTGAATCAGTAGATTTCACTGATTCGATTGACATTTTTAAAGCGGGGGGTTGTCCCGAACACACCCGCCCAGCGGTTCAGCACTTACGAAAATTGAGCTCCCAGGCCCAAAATTGAACTTCATGGAATTATCTAAAATTTTGTGTGTTGGGAAATAAGGGTATTTTGAAAACATCTGCAAGCTCAGATTTATGTATTTTGGACAATTTGGTGTTGTGCAGGCTGAGCTGCCTGTTCTGGGCCCTTGAAAAGCACCCTAAATGGCCAAAAATTTGCACTCCTTGAAACTTTGTGTGTTGGGTATTAGGAGTGTTCTAAGATCATCTGCAAGCTCAGATTTATGTAGTTTGGTCCTACTGATGTTTTGCAGGCTGAGCTGCCTGTTCTGGGCCCTTGAAAAGCACCCTAAATGGCCAAAAGTTTGCACTCCACACATATTTGAAACTTTGTGTGTTGGGTATAAGGGGTATTTTAAGATCATCTGCAAGCTCAGATTTAGGTAATTGGGTCCTACTGGTGTTTTGCAGGCTGAGCTGCCTGTCCTGGGCCTCTAAACGGGCCTAAAACTTTGTGTGTTGGGTATTAATGGTTGTTTTCCTTTGCTTTCACACTGCACATCACACAGTTCTGCGGCTTATTATAAAATGTAATAACAAAATTGGCCAAAGACCACAGTCAGTAAAAAGAAGGCAATACATGTTTCTCAATCAATTTAGGTCTGCAATCTCAAATGCAATGCAAGAAATGGGCAACATAATTTGGCGAGCTTTCTCACAGATGAACTCTTTCACTCTGCCATCAACAGTAGCCATGTTCACAGCACAATCATCATCCAGGTTATGGCCCGTGTGTGTTAAATTTATAATGACTTCGACGGCAGTAAATTAAGGGAGGGGCTCAGCTTCAACATCTTGGCCTTTTGCACTTGAGGAATCTTTAAATTCGTCAGCATATTTAGGATGAAGACAGGCCTTTATGCTTGCAGCACAACCACATCCCTTAATACTGGCAGCAAACTCACTACTGGCAGCACCCTGCTTTTCCCAAGGGGCTTTGCCATGCCGCCTGCAAATATATGCAAACAGCTTTTAGAGGGGTCTGAATATTTATAGAAGAGGTGGCTACACTTACTACAAGCCAAAAGGAAGTCACATCAGCCCATCACCTGCAGTAATACAGCTTGTTGGCCATGCTGCCTTTAACCTTTGTATTATGGGTGAAAAAGTCAGCGTTTGTGAAAGCTTCATATTCACTCATAAACAATTCAAAGGACTTCCAGTCTTTAACTACAGCATAAATGCTGCCATCAGGAAGGGC
>Ga0307947_1001863_pt1 | contig 16866 bp, 18 predicted proteins | sample OrgLakmetagen232_FD_201840 | JGI IMG/M metagenome (GOLD analysis project Ga0307947, IMG submission 201840) | Saline water microbial communities from Organic Lake, Antarctica - #232 | ecosystem: Environmental > Aquatic > Non-marine Saline and Alkaline > Saline | place: Antarctica: Organic Lake...
CTCTCTCTCTCTCTCTCTCTCTCTCTCTCTCTCTCTCTCTCTCTCTCCCCCTCTCTCTCTCTCTCTCTCTCTCTCTCTCTCTCTCTCATTCCATGAAAATATTTGCATAAAAAAGCGTGATATCTCGGGTGTGTGAAAATATCACACACAGGCATTAGAACCACAGGCATTAGAACCACAGGCATTAGAACCGACATTAGAGCCACTTCCTAACGACTGCAACTACACGACCACGAGCTAGGGAAGAGGGAGGAAAGAATGCACAAGCGGGAAACAAAGGCAGAATGATGTTGTATGCCATGTGTATGTGACTATCTGGTGCTCGACGCTCCACACAGTGTGTGTGTTTGTGTGTGTGCCTGTTTGATACGTAAGACGTATGACGTGTGATCCAATGAATATGTTCAATTCGTATGGCGTGTTACCTGTGATCCAATGAAAATGTTCAATTTGTATGACGTGTGACGTGTGATCCAATGAAAATATCCAGTTGCCTCTAAAGATTGATTGTAAAAATCCTCATAAGGAGTACCTTAAATGTACCTTGGGTCTACCACAGATATATTTAGATATAGGTTTGCTTAAGTATACTTACTTAGAACTACCTTAGGGGTACCTTAGATACCCTGGAGATCTACCAGGTTTCGTTTCAGTAATACACAGCATAACAGTGGTTGGCCTGTAGACCAATGAGGCAGGAACTTTCGGGCTTTATCCTGGTGTATGCCCTATTTTCAGTGATTCACATAAGGCAATGCAGCGATCGCCTCCTGGCCCCTTAAAACAGAAAGTGCTTGGCTTCATCCTGAGCGCCTGGCTTATACCTGGCTTAATCCTGGCTTCATCCTGGCTTCATCCTGAGCGCCTGGTTTAATCCTGGTTTAATCCTGAGCGCCTGGCTTAATCTTGGCTTATTTCTGGCTTAATCTTGAGCGCCTGGCTTCATCCTGGGCGCCCCATTTTTGCCTGAAATTCGCTTGCTTAGAAAGCGTCAGGGTTAACAAGTCAAACATGGTTCAACTTGGCAAGAGAATATCAAAATATGTTATGCTTAGACTCCTTGTGAGTATCAGTTGTCAGCTTCTTTCATTTGCACTGTGGCCCAACTCGCAGCACGTGCTTTGTCAGCACGTACTTAAGACAGGAGTGGCTTTGTACTTCAGACAGGAGGGGCTTTGCACTTCAGACAGGAGGGGCTCTGTACTTAAGATAGGAGGGGCTTTGTACTTAGGACAGGGGGGGCTTTGTGCCTAAGACAGGAGGGCTATCCTGAGCAAGTTTGAGCAGTGCCTATTCCCGTTCATTCTGTTTTTGTTTATTGCCCAACCATCATCGCACAATTCACACTGAATTCAGAAGGCGCCAATGGAAGCCACCCTGAGCAAACTGAAACAAAGCCTTCGTACCCTCAGATTTCAATTCCTTACACATACTCGTAATCACACACCAAAGCAATTTTTCCTGGATTCAGGAGGGGAGAATGGAAGCCATCCTGAGCAAGTTTGAAGAAAAGATTGCTCGCAGTGAGCAGCTGCGGCTGGCGCACTTGGCTTCTGTAGTGCATCGTGCGGGTGACGAGACACGCAAGGTGGGCGAGGCAAATAATTTGTGTGTGCTAACTGTTGCACAACTGTCGTGCACAACTGTCGTGCTAACTGTTGCACAAATGTCGTGCACATGATTTATAATCTGTCAGCGAGGGAGAAAATTGATGCTTGATGTGAATTTTTTTTTGTGGTGCATCGTGCGGGTTACGAGACACGCAAGGTGGGTGAGGCAAATAATTTGTGTGTATGATTAATAATCTGTCAGCGAGGGAGAAAAATTGATGCTTGATGTGAATTTTTTTTTGTGGTGCATCGTGCGGGTGACGAGACACGCAAGGTGGGCGAGGCAAATAATTTGTGTGTATGATTAATAATCTGTCAGCGAGGGGAAATATTTGGTGCTTGATCTGAAATATATTCTGTGGTGCAGCGTGCAAGTTAAGAGACGTGCAAGCTGGGCAAGGCAAGGAAATTTGTGTGCATGGTAAATAATGTTTCAGCGAGGGAGAATATTTATGCTTGATCTGAAATATGTTCTGTGGTGCAGCGTGCAAGTGAAGAGACGTGCAAGCTGGGCAAGACAAGGAAATTTGTGTGCATGGTAAATAATGTTTCAGCGAGGGAGAAAATTTATGCTTGATCTGAACTATATTCTATGGTGCAATGTGCGGGTGAAGAGACGCGCAAGCTGGGCAAGGCAAAGAAATTTTTGTATATGGTAAATAGTCTATGAACTAGGACAATTAATGCTTGATGTGTTCAAAAGCACTTGCGTTCAAGTTTGTTCAGGTTCTGGTGTGTTACTATTGACTGCTGCGTGAATTGTATCAAGGCAATAAGGGTGACGTACAAAAGAAGCTTTTGTGTGTATTTGCTAACAATTTTTAATGCATTGTAGCCTGTTGCTTTAAAAGGTAGCATTTCGGATGCAAGCGACCATTCCATTTTGGGGTGTGTGTGTATGTGCGTGCGTGTGTACGTGTGTGTGTATGCGTTCTGACTATGGTGAACAGGGCTAGCATGACGCTTTTCCTGTGCTTATAATGTGGTTCAAAGGGCATCCAGGACACGCTTCAGTTGATAATCAAAAGTTTCCACTGCTTTGTTGCAACAAACGCTACCCAAATGTCACCAACAGTGGCTTTTCTTCTTTCGATATTCTGGTCGGGAGTGGTTCCTGCAGCATTCCTAGCCTGACGCTATTTTGGCGCGTGTGTGTGTTGTGGGTGGTGATGTTATCTTTGCTTGATATTTATCACCAGAATTCCATCAACACATTAACAGGCTTTCCCGTATAAATGGGTTTAAATTGCATTTTGGTGCCGGCCATACCTAACATTGAGTTGACGTGTTGATTTGGATTCGAATTGAATTGCGGTGCTGCAGGTAGCACAGAGGTGGCTTCCATCAACCAGCTACTGATTTGGATTTGAACTGAATTTCGGTGCTGCAGGTAGCAGAGGTGGCTTCCATCAACCAGCTACTGATTTGGATTCGAACTGAATTCATCAACCAGCTACTGATTTGGATTCGAATTGAATTTCGGTGCTGCAGGTAGCAGAGGTGGCTTTCATCAACCAGCTACTGGAGGAAGACAAGAAGCTCAGCTTGCTGCAGAAGCTAAAGGACGGTGGGTGTGTAAGAGCAATATACTTTTGGGGTAGCTGGTAAGGGAGGAGGAGGCATGTTTTTTCTCGCGACCAGCCTGCTTCTCAACCGTTGCCACTTTTCTCAATGGTGGTGTAGGACTGACACTAGCACTGCCTCAGCTGCAATACTGCACAGCTATGTGGCTGACCATTCAAATTGCCACAAGCAACACGACCATGCCCAGCTTACACTGCTTTTGCATGTATGTATGTATGTACATGCCTGTGCCTGGGTTGTGTCAATTTTGTAATTGAGCTTCTAGCTGCCAGTTGCACACACACACACACACACACACACACACACACACACACACACACACACACACACACACACACACACACACACACACACACACACACACACACACACACACACGCGCGCGCACACACACACACACACACACACACATACACACACACACACAGACACACACACACACACACGCACACACACACACCATTATAAATAATGTACTAGGTACGAAACTGTACCAACTGAACGGGTATGCAAGACGCTCGTCCTTTTAGAAATGGTGGCAAATTATCTTAGCTGTGATTTGTGGTACCCGAGCATGTACGACCCATCCTCCATGCCAGTGATGGAGCTGAGACCTGCTCCATCTCAGACCCATTCTATATATATATATATATACCTGTATCAATAAATATGTGTGTCATGGAAGCCCAAGAGGGGCACGCTGCTGAACAGAGCTTACAGCCCCTGTCAAGTAAAGCAATGCAGTGTAGTGCAAAGCAGAGGCTGTGATCTGATGATCTAGCAACGTGCAGGATGGCTGGCTATGACCTGACGTTGAAGTGTGGTGCATAACGGATGCTGTGATCTGATGATGTATATCAGTGCAGGATGGGTAGCTATGACCGGACGGTGTGATGTATTGCGTCACTGTATTAAAATGACGGTGTGGAATATCGCGTCACTGTATTAAAATGACGTATATTGCGTCACTGTATTAAAATGACGTATATTGTGTCACTGTATTAAAATGACGTATATTGTGTCACTGTATTAAAATGACGTATATTGCGTCACTATTAAAATGACGTATTCTGGACGGTGTGATATATTGCGTCACTGTATTAAAATGACGTATATTGTGTCACTGTATTAAATTGACGTATATTGCGTCACTGTATTAAATTGACGTATATTGCGTCACTGTATTAAAATGACGTATACTGGACGGTGTGATATATTGCGTCACTGTATTCAAATGACGTATATTGCGTCACTGTATTAAAATGACGTATACTGGACGGTGATATATTGCGTCACTGTATTGAAATTCCGTATATTGCGTCACTGTATTAAAATGACGTTGAGTGCATGAAGGCGGTGCGCCTTTGACAGCTGCTGCATAAGCATAAGCGAAATAGGCAGATGAGGCAGAATAGGCAGGTTTGGCAGAATAAGCAGGTTAGGCAGAATAGGCAGGTTAGGCAGAATAGGCAGAATAGGCGGAATAGGCAGATTAGGCAGAATAGGCAGAATAAGCAGAATAGGCAGGTTAGGCAGATAAGGCAGAATAGGCAGGTTAGGCAGAATAGGCAGGTTAGGCAAAATAGGCAGGTTAGGCAGAATAGGCAGAATAGGCAAGTTAGGCAGGTTAAGCAGATTGGGTAGGTTAGGCAGATTAGGCAGAATAGGCAGGTACTAACACAATTGTGCAGCATCATTGATCATTGCAGTTACATGAATTGTTTAAGCTGTTGTGTATGCTCACAGGAAATGCACACGTCACCAAAAAAGCTACTGCACAAAAACATGGCACAGCAGAGGGTACTCGTATTGCTGGGCTTGCCACCCTGCAAGTCAAATCAGTCCCTGCCTGCTTGAACAAAGGCGATGCACGTCGCCAGAAACGCTACTGCACAAAAGTTGGCACAGCAGAGAGTACTCGAATTTCTGGGCTTGCCGCCCTGCAAGTCAAACCAGTCAGTGCTGCAATTGTTTGCTTGTACGAATGAGGTGCACGTCGCCAGGAGCTGCTGCAAGGAAAGCTGGCTCGGCAAAGGGAGCTTGCGTTGGCTGGCCTTGCCACCCTGAATTTTAAAGCAGAGCAATGCTGCAATTGTTTTCTTGTACGAATGAGGTGCACGTCGCCAGGAGCTGCTGCAAGGAAAGCTGGCTCGGCAAAGGGAGCTTGCGTTTGCTGGCCTTGCCACCCTGAATTCCAAAGCAGAGCAATGCTGCAATTGTTTGCTTGTACAAAGGACAATTGTTTGCTTGTACAAATTTTGAAGCAGAGTAATGCTGCAATTGTTTGCTTGTACGAAGGAGGGGCACGTCGCCAGGAGCTGCTGCAAGAAAAGCTGGCCCGGCAGAGGGAGCTTGCTTTGGTGGCGGAGGAGGCGGCAGAGCGCAGAAGGATGGCAGAAGCTGCTCGTCAGGCAGGCTTGAGCAACAAGGCGCGCAAGAAAGAGCAAGCCCAGGTATGTATGTTTGTGTGTGTGTGTCCTCTTCTTTGTCTTGTGTGGGCTTGAACAAAAAGGTGCATAAAAAGGAGCAGGTCCAGGTGTGCATATGTGTGTGTCCTTCCTTCTCTTTCTTGTCCTATGTGAATGAAATTAATTAGAACATTATACGTGCCAAGTCAGCATCCTCTTCCGTGAACCCAGACTGCAGTTCAGCTGAAACAAGAAGAGTTCACAAGAAAATCATGTGTGCCAAGTCAGCATCTCTTCTGTGAACACAGGCTGCATTTCAGCTGAGACAAGAAGAGTTCATAAGACAATCATGCGTGCCAAGTCAGCATCTTTTCCGTGAACACAGGCTGCTTTCAGCTCAGACAAGAAGAGTTCGTAAGAAAAATATGCGTGCCAAGTCAGCATCTTTTCCGTGAATACAGGCTGCATTTCAGCTGAGTCAAGAAGAGTTCATAAGAAAATCATGCGTGCCAAGTCAGCATCTTTTCCGTGAACACAGGCTGCTTTTCAGCTGAGACAAGAAGAGGAGCGCAAGGCGGCAGCGGCGACTCGTGAGGCTGCTAAAGAAGCCCAGAAGCGCATATTGCAGGTGTGGTGGAATTAAAGAAACGCTAGAGGTATTACCTGTCAGAGGGAAATAGAGTGGCAGCTCGTGAGGCTGCTAAGGAGTTCAGAAGCGGCATGCTGTAGGGGTGGTGCGCTAAAAGGATTGCATGAGGTATTATCTGTCAGAGGGAAATGCAGTGGCAGCTCGTGAGGCTGCTGAGGAGTTCAGAAGCGGCATGCTGCAGGTGTGCTTTGGGAGGTAGGTGTGCTTTGGGAGGTAGGTGTGTGTGGTGTGTGTGTGTGTGTGTGTGTGTGACACTTGCCTGTGTCAGATCTGTTGACAGGGCAGGGCGTTGGCCCCCTAGTGCGTTGTGTTCTACTTCTGCTTCCCTCATATTGTGCATAAGTAGATTTGGCCAGAATCAGTCCAGAATCAGTCCAGATCATACATGTACATTGTGGGCACAGTGTCCTGTTTAGTACCTCTGCTTATCTCATATTGTGCTTGAGTAGAGTTGGCCAGATTCATACAGGTACATTGCGTACACAGTGTCCTGTTTAGTACCTCTGCTTCTCTCATATTGTGCGTTAGTAGAGTTGGCCAGGTTCACACATGTACATTGCACATGCACGGTGATTTCAGCGGGGAAATATGAAGCTGTGTTCACTTTGATTGTGTGTTTACAAGAGTAACCCTCCACAAGGTGCCATGAGTCTTTACCAATTCTTTGACATTGTGTGTGCGCGCATGTGTGTTTGTGTCTTTGTGTGTGCACACGTGTGTGTGTGTGTGTGTGTGTGTGTGTGCGTGTGTGTGTATGTGCATGTGTTTGCACGTGTGTGTGCGTGTGCGTGTGCTTGTGTGTGTATACCCATGTATACGTGCACGTGTGTGTATGCAGTTTTTTGAGTTTTTTGATACAATTGAACATGAGCAGCACTTCACACATTGGGTCGTACCTTGAAAATGTGGCAGCGCACACTTCACAAGGCTGTACAATTTCAAATCCTCTGCCAAACATTCCACACATACGTGGTTCTGGCCAACCCTACTTTAGAATACAAAATATGTGTGAGTGTGTGCGCAGGAACCTGCACAAGAGACGCAGGTGCTGACGCTGTTCAATAGTGTCCTTGGTAATAGTTTGATTCCTGCCCTTTGCAGAATGGGAGCAGGCTGCTACTTGAGCTCGGCAGACACACACACACACACACACACACACACACACACACACACACACACACACACACACACACACACACACACACACACACACACACACGCACACACACACACAAACACACACACACACTCATGCATACTTCCTACAGGAGCTGGAGGCTGCTCGAGCTGCCGCCAATGATGCTAGGAGGACGTGCATTGAGGTCAGCATGCCTGTGTTTGAGCTGATAGCGTGACACAGACATTTGGTTATCAGATTCTCTCAAGTATAAAGTAGCACACACACACACATACACACACACAATTACACACACGCACACACACACACACCACTCATGTACATAATGCATGCGCGCTTACAGGAGCGGCTGAAAGAGGCAGTGGCACGCCGGGCTACCAGACTTGAATTGGTCAAGGAGCGTGCAGCTCTGTTTGCAGGTGTGGAGCATGAGTGTGTGTGTGCGTGCACGTGTGTGTGTGTGTGTGTGCTCGTGTACGTGTGCGTGTGTGTTTAAACCAGGGTGCATATGTTAAAAATTAACTTGCTGTCGAGTTTCATACTGTCTTCACGTTCTTCAGATCAAACTAGGTTGAGAGGTGTATGTGTGTGCGGGATAACGTTACGGGGGCCTGCATGGCACAAGACAGCATAGATGCACACGGATGGGATGGGATGTGCATAAAAGGAAGTGTGGTGGCTATCTCTCTTATAGGACTCAGATGTGCTTGCCTTCCGTAGAGCCTCAAAAGCTTATCTCGTTACTGAGATGTGTGTGCCTTTCATAGAGCCTTGAAAGGTTATCTCGGTGAATGAGATGTGCTTGCCTTTCATAGAACCTTAAAAGGTTATCTTGGTTAATGAGATGTGCTTGCCTTTCATAAAACCTTAAAAGGTTATCTTGGTTACTGAGATGTGCTTGCCTTTCATAGAACCTTAAAAGGTCATCATGGTTATTGAGATGTGCTTGTCTTCATAGAGCCTCAAAAAACTAAGACTGAGATGTGCTTGTCTTTCAGAGAGCCTCAAGAAATAAGGACTGAGATGTGCTTGCCTTTCATAGAGCATAAAATAACCAGTGCACCTCTTTTAAAGCAGAGCCAACAAGTGCGTATATGCTCTGTAAGCTCCCCACCTCAATCATGCAGACCTATTTGGTTGCGCCCACGTGCGTACATACACATAATACACACACATGCCCAAGCACACACACACACACACACGCACACACACACACACACGCACAAACACACACACACACACAAGTACTCGCACACACGCACACACACATGTACACACATTCCTTCTTGCACCCAACTGCAAACACACACACATGCCCAAGCACACACACACACATACACACACAAACACACACACAAGTACTCGCACACACACACACACACACATGTACACACATTCCTTCTTGCACCCAAGTGCAAACACACACTCACATACACATATAAACACACACACAAAAGTACTCGCACACACATGTACACACATTCCTTCTTGCACCCAAGTGCAAGCACACAAACACACGTAATCCCTTCCCTCCACGAGTTCTGACACGCTCATACACACACTTCAATGTATGCAATTCCTCCTGCACACAGGTGCACACATGCACATGCACGCACACACACATTCCCTTGCACACAAGTTCTAGCAATGCACTTCTGTACACACACACACACACACACACAAGTACGCATTCCCCCGCACACACACACATACACATACACACACACACACACACACACACACACACACACACACAGGCTCCGGTGCCATCCTTGTCATCAGCAGCACCTGCTCCAGCAGCAGTAGCAACTCTGGCCATGACGACCCCACAGAACACAAAGCGCTTAGCTCCTCCATGCCACCCTCCTCTACCACCCTACCCCTCACACCAGCCCACATCTCCTTGCCCTACTCATACGCCCCTGCCACACTCCCCCCAAGCCTGGGACCCCAAAGCCACCAACCCTTTGCGCACCCCTCTCGCTCAACCACCACCACCACGTCAGCTGCGCCCACTACCCTTCAACTGAAAATGAGACCCATCATCTCACGTCCCAGCCCCACGCACGCGAAACAGGGAGGGGGGACTCCCAGAGGGGGTGCAGAAAGAGGACCCCCCCACTTGTCCCTGCTTTCTCCACGCACGAGCATGAGTGCAAGTGGGGGGCGAGCAGGTGTGTCCTGTGATGCTGCACGAGTAGGGTTGGCCAGAACCGTATACGCGCGCCGTATATGGCCACATGCCATATGTATGGTAATTTCCCTGCTAGACATACTGTACGTACATCGTATATACGTATGTATATATGGTTTTGGCCAACCCTATGCACGAGTCTTGCTACTTCTGCCCACGTTTTTTTGTTTTGCGCGCAGATTGGTGCAAGAGGGGATCAAATGGGAGAACCGTCGCCTCCTATTCTTCTTTTGTATGAACACAAAGACAAGGCATGGTTCAATCGACTGAACCCCCAATGCAACAGCACGCAAATCCCCCCCCTCAAATCACTTTCTTCCGTGTGCTGTCCCTACTTACACCATTACCGCAATTGTACCACCCTCAAGCACTTCATTTCTTACGCAGGGCTGTTCACCATTTAACACCTCAACTTCTCTATGCAAGCATTAGATCCCCCCTGTCTTTCACCCCTGTTCCTTGCAATGACACACACACACAGACACCTGCATACACACACACCGCCCCTTTCACACACATACACGAAATACATGCACACACACATACACACACGCACGACACTGACATGCACCCCTCCTCTCACACTGCTCTCACACACAAGCACACACAAGCACACGAACTCACAAACACACGCGCACACACACACGCACACACACATACACACACGCACACACACACACACACACACACACACACACACACACACAAACACACACTCCAACAGGTGTGCTCTCCCCTCCTAGCGCATGCGCTGGCTGGGGCAGTGAGGGCCCTTCTCCTCGTACAGCCACCTCCTTTTCTGGACGCTGCAACAGTAATGCAGTGGTACGCATGGCAGAGCTGCTGGCGCACAGCGGCAGCCACCCTGGCTCAAGCAGCAGCTTGGTGAGTGCCTTGTGTTAGTGTCCCTGTTTCCATAACAATTACAAAGGGTTTTATGTTACAGAGGATTTGATGATTCACAGGGGGAAAAGCTGCGCAGGCACAGGAGCCTTTCCAATCATATCCATGCAGGACAATGCTACTTGGGGTACAGAAATGAACACCGATTGGGGTATTCAAAACCGACAATGCTACTTGGGGTACAGAAACGAACACCGATTGGGGTATTAAACACCGACAATGCTACTTGGGGTACAGAAACGAACACCGATTGGGGTATTCAAAACCCACAATGCTACTTGGGGTACAGAAACGAACACCGATTGGGGTATTCAAAATCCACAATGCTACTTGGGGTACAGAAACGAACACCGATTGGGGTATTCAAAACCCACAATGCTACTTGGGGTACAGAAACGAACACCGATTGGGGTATTCAAAACCCACGTCAGATCCCAAGTGGAGCGCGCACTCTTTTTAGCTCCTCCTTTCCTTCGCCCATTCATTGCCTTGTGTGCACATACGTTTTGCATTGTGATTTCTTGTATTGTGCGTGTGAATGCTGAAGTTATGATGCACACGTTATGATGCAAAAGTAAGAGCCTACAAGCTTCAAGTTGCATTTTTTACAATAACCCTTTCCCATGCTATCTTACATTGAATGTAGCAGACCCTCTTTTGCGAAGCTCCTTTGCACATATATCTTGATGCCCTATATCCTAGTAGACCTTGTTATATGGGCACCCTTCGCACATCCATCTGCATATATTCTTTTGTAGCAGATTTTTCTTTGCAATTTTCACTACACACACATACTGAACCACTTCAGATCACTCTGTATGCCTTTTTGCACGTCACAGATTATTGGACCATTGGACCACTTCAGATCACGCTGTATGCCTTCACCCCCTCTTCATTTCACCTCCAGACCAACGAACACTTGGACCACTTCAGATCACTCTACATGCCCCCACCTCCTCTGCGTTTCATCTACAGACCAATGAACAACTTGGACCACTTCAGATCACTCTGTACGCCCTTCCCCGCAGGTCCAGCTAGGAGGCCACACCCTTGAAGGAGCAGCTGCCGGCGCAGGCGCCATCTCAAACGAAGGGGGTGAAGGGTCCAACGCATGTGGCAGCAGCATTGATAGTGCTTCATTAAAAAAGAGGACCAGGAGGAGGCTGCAGCCCTCCTTGAGCGCGGGGCCGGCTTTGGGTGCGGAGCTGCCTGTAAGGCTGACAAACACATTTCCACCCTCACCCCAGCAGCAGGGTAATCTTAACGGAGGCAATCGTGATCCGAGGAGGCATGGAGAGGGGGGTGATCTGAGGAGGCATGGAGAGGGGGGTGATCTGAGAAGGCATGGAGAAGGTGGCGACCTCAGGGCTGAGCCACCAGAAGGGTGTGCAGATCCTTATGAGATCACAGAGCTTGCTGCAGGCTCAACCTTGAAGCCGGACGTTTTGGTTGACTTGCAAGGCGGTGGTGATACGTGCGGTGGTTGTGGTGATACGTGCGCGGAGAAGCAGGCACAGACATGCGGACGGGAGCAAGCAAGGCTTGCTCCAGCACCGGCAGGAGCAAGAGCAGGAGCGTGCACCAACATATCTGGGCTGGCTGCAGACCCAGCAGTGCAGGTACAGCAAAGGGCAGCCGTTTGGGTCGACTCTGGGAGACCTCCAGAGCCCAAACAAGGGCCCCTTCCTGGTGATCTCAGATCCGCTGCCTCTCCTCCTCCACCGTGCAGCCACAGCACTGCACCCCCAGCTATTGCTGCTGCTGCTTCTACCTCCTCTGCTGCACCCACGGCCACTGCTGCCCCCTTTGATGCCACTGACACTCAACCAAGTGGCGGAGGGGCTAGGACCAAGCGGGAAGCCGCACCTGCTACTGCTGGAGTGGGTGGGGTCATTGGTTGTGCTGATCCTGCCACCCCTGCTGCCTCTGCTGCAGCTCACCCTTCCACCAAGCCCTCCAAGCAGCCAGCCGCCAAGAACAGCGGGAAGCTCGTGCATGGAGCCACTACAGCTGTGAATCGGCTGAAAGGCATGAGAAGGCGCTCAGCACGCATCCTTGCTCGTATCAAGGCGCTGAGGTGTGTATGTGTGTGTGGGGGGGTGTGCGTGTGTGTGTGCATGTGCATGTGCATGTGTGTGTGCATGTATACGTGCACGTGTATGTGTTGTTCCTGTCTCTTTTGCTTAGTGAACAGGTGTGTGCTAGAAAAGGTGCGAAAGGTGCTTATTGCATCTAAGCACTACAGTACGCATGTGTGCTGCAGGCACGTGAGTGCAAATTGTCTACCGTACAAAAAAATTCACCGCCCATCATTACGTTTTGAGGGGGGGGTAGTGATCAAAATTATATGTGTTATACGTATTTCCGTAGGTTCACAAGCACTTCACATTCTATAAAAATTTAATGGTTTTTCGATTTTAATTCGTGGTGGGGGCTGCGGAATATTTTTGAGTTGGAATCCAGCTCAAGCAGGCCCTGTGTCGGGTTCGAGAGGCCCCCACTGTTGGCTGATGCTGCCGCTGCCGCCGCAGCTGCTGCCGCTGCTGTGCAGGCTGATGGGCAGACTGCCCATTGGCTGCATGGGGAGAATGACAGCTGTGAGTGCGTGCACGTGTGCTTCCCTCAATCAGAGAAGCGACTTTCTTTTAACCACTTGCCATCTTCACCAACTCTGTGTGGATGCCCCAAAGGAAGGGCCTGAAGGGCCTGTGAGAGGAGGAGGCTTGCTCTTGGGGGAGCATGTATGAACGCCCCAGGCCTCTCCACAGCCGCGCCCCTTGCCTTTGCCTATGCCTCTGCCAGCTCCCTTAGCTGCCTCTCCCTCTGCAGCTTCTCATGGTCCCTCTGCTGAACAGCCAGCCTCTCAGCTGGGGACAGGGGCTCCAAGAACATGGTCAGCCGCAGGGATTTACAACCAGGGCACGCTGGGAGCTCATTTTTAAAACCACCCTCAAAAACACCTAAAATAATTTATTCATGACTTCAAATTCTTCGGAGAAGGCCCCGAGAATCATAAAAAAATTTCTTATTTTGCCAAACTTTTATTAAATTTCTGAAGCGATCGTGAACCTACAGTATTCCAGATTTTGCGGCAATTTTACAGGATTTGGGATGTGGCAGGGACATAATTGATTGTAAACTATTTATTTAGAAGGGGGGCGGTGAGTACATGTACGTACGGTGCGCATTTCTTTCTGCATCAAGGCACACTAAGGTTTGGGTCACAGGTGCGGCACAGACGCAAGCCTAGGGCCTGGTAAATTTGAGCACACTTATGATACACATGTAGGCATGCGTGCACACGTGCATACACACACAAACACATACACACACACACACACACACACACACACACACACACACACATACACACACAGTTACACACATTCACGACCATACACACATGTAAATGTGCTTGCACTCGTGCATACAAACACAAACACACACACACACACACACACACACACACACACACACACACACACACACATACACACACACACACACACACACACTCACACACTCACACACACAGGCATGACCCCCCTCAGCCTGCAGAGTGGAGCCGGCTGTTAAGCTCCCCTGAAGGAGCCAGCCTGCTAGCCAGGTACCCAAGCTGGAATTTCAAAATGAATCTCTCTCTGGTTACCATACCCTCTGTGCCGTACCGTGTTACATTGTCAGTGCGATCAAGTCAGTAGCCAGCGTAAATGTTTGAACGGCCAGTGAACAGTCCACCGCTGCTTTATTGTTGTTGCCATTTGACAACGCGCCTCATGTCTGCTCATTTCTTCCGAGGAGCAAACCCAACACGTCAGTGTGTGCATGCGTGCATGTTTACATCCAGGACATGCCTCTGCACCGCACTTCAAGTGTCTCTCACAGTTCATGTCAGTGTGTGCATGCGTGCATGTTTACCATCCAGGACCTGCCTCTGCACCGCACTTCAAGTGTCTCTCAGAGTTCACGTCAGTGTGTGCATGCGTGCATGTTTACATCCAGGACATGCCTCTGCACCGCACTTCAAGTGTCTCTCAGAGTTCACGTCAGTGTGTGCATGCGTGCATGTTTACCCTCCAGGACATGCCTCTGCACCACACTTCAAGTGTCTCTCAGAGTTCACAATGAAAAGCACAAATTACTCAAACGCCTTTCCCGGCTAATTTTGCACATGTACGAGGTGGTGCTAAAAGGGGCTCACAGCAGTTTGCCCAATTGGCTCATCCGCCGCAGACTTCTGTGGATCTTGTTGGTCTAACTTGAAAATGTGTGTGGCAGCCTTCTTGCAATGTGTGTGTTGTTTTTGCCTCAAAGCATGCCATGTTTAGGGTTGGCCAGAATCGTATATATACACCGTGTATGACCGTATATTAAGTGATTCCCCTGCCAATAATACCGTACATACACCGTACATGTATGGTTGTGGACAACCCTAGTCACTTTATTTTAATTAATCCATTAATCCCTACTTTTCCTCCCTTTTTCTGCGACGTTGTTGGTCAAAGCAAGTGGGTGACAGCCACCCAGGGATCCATTACTTCATCATTTCACAGCGTCAAAAAACGCCCAACTGGTCCACTTGTTTGTGTATAGGTGGACTCAGCTGGTCAAGGCTTGCGGCAGCCACCCAGGGATTCAATTAGTCCATCGTCTCACAGCGCATAAACCCGCCCAATCGGTCCACTCGCTTGTGTGTAGGTGGACTCAGCTGGTCAAGGCTTGCGGCAGCCACCCAGGAGTGTCTGTAGCTCTAGGGGAGTCCACATCCACATTAGACATCCCTACAAGCAGCAGCATGCCCACAGGCACTGTGTTTGGCGGTGTGCCAGCAGCAAGAAAGGCAGCGACTGTTGCAAACGAAGCAGCGAACACACATGGTTTTACAGTATCAGCAGACACAAGCACAGCAGCAGCAGCAGCAGCAGCAGCAGGTGCAGGCACAGCAAACACACGTGCATCAGCAGTATCAGCAAACACACCTGCATCTGCAGTGTCAGCAGACACAAGCACAGCAGCAGCATACACCAACAGAGCAGCAGCACACACTCGTGCATCATCAACAGGAGTGACACCAGGAGTGACACCAGTGACACCAGTGACACCAGTGACACCAGTGACCCTAGGAGTGACACCAGCTACAATAGAGTACGCTGATATCAAGCCAACACTACCACCACCTCCACTGCCGCCATCGACAACCACGGAACCCGCAACGCCTCAACCCCAACCATCACCACCACCACCACCACCACCAGCAGCACCCGCCTATCAGAGCAGCGCCGCCTCAACCCATGCCTCAATGCAACCCACCCTTCCTGTTTTAGGCCGCGCGCAGCGGGCAGCTGCCCTTCACTTGGCAGTGTCAGCTGCAGCTACTGACCTGTGTAGGCCGTCTCTGGCAGAAGCTGCCGTGGCGGCGGCATGGCCGTCTGGCTTGCTGCCCATGCTGTGTGCAGGTACGGCGTGCTGCAGATTGCGTTGTGTGTATAATCAAGTCGTAAGTGAGTGTGTATATGTGTGTGTCTTTATTGGGGGGGGATATGCTGTGTGAAGGTACTGTATGTATGCTGCTGCTGCAGATCACAGGTACTGTATGCTGCTGCAGATCACGTATGCTGCTGCAGATCACGAATGCTGCTGCAGATCACGTATGCCGCTGCAGATCAAGTATGCCGCTGCAGATCACGTATGCCGCTGCAGATCACACGGTTTACAGAGAACAGAGGGAGGGAGAGGGAGAGCGAGTTCTTTGTATGCGGTCGTGTTTGTTACGGTCAATGCTGTCTGCAGGGACGGTTTGCTGCAGTATTCACACAGTATATGACTGTTGTTTATATGCTCCCTGACGGCTCAAATGTGTGCAGGCCTGTGCACTGTACGTTGTACTGTAGGTACGGTACATTTTTTGCTGTACGTACCGTAATATGTAAGTATGCATCACGCGTTTGTACTTGTGTGCTTGCGAAAGTGGCCATGTGGAATTGAAATGCGTTGTGGTCATTTTACTCAAATTTATGTATGTCTGTTGTGTCACATGAGAACACTCAAGAGAGTGTGTGTGTGTGTGGTGTGAGTGTGTGTGTGTGCATGTGTGTGTGTGTGTGTGGTGTGTCACATGAGAACACTCAAGAGAGTGTGTGTGTGTGCGTGTGTTTGTGTGTGTGTGGTGTGCCACATGAGTACACTCAAGAGAGAGTGTGTGTGCGTGTGTTTGTGTGTGTGTGTGTGTGTGTGGTGTGTCACATGAGTACACTCAAGAGAGAGAGTGTGTGTGTTTGGTGTGTCACATAAATACACTCACGAGCCGGTAGATGTCTGTGTATGTGTGCCTTTGTGGGAAGGTTATGTAGTTTGTATGTGTGTGTTGTGTTTAGGGGGGG
>Ga0307947_1001869_pt1 | contig 16811 bp, 20 predicted proteins | sample OrgLakmetagen232_FD_201840 | JGI IMG/M metagenome (GOLD analysis project Ga0307947, IMG submission 201840) | Saline water microbial communities from Organic Lake, Antarctica - #232 | ecosystem: Environmental > Aquatic > Non-marine Saline and Alkaline > Saline | place: Antarctica: Organic Lake...
CGCGCGCGCACACACACACACACACACCACACACACACACACACACACACACACACACACACACACACACACACACACACACACACACAAACACAAGCACACACACCCACACATGCACACGCGTATGCGCACGCGCGCGCGCACACACACACACACACACACACACACACACACACACCACAAACATACACACATGCACGCACACACACGCACACTCACACACATACACGCCCACTCACACTCACACACCCACACTAACAAACGCAGGCACACAACTCTTTGCACCCACACTTACTTGCACACACACACACACACACACACACACACACACACACATACACACACACACGCGCACACACACTCATACACATACACACACTCACACACATACACACACACACACGCACACACACAAACATACACTGACAAACACACGTACACAACTCTTTGTGCTTTCCAGGCCCAAGTCGAGGAAGGAGAATATGATGAAGTGGGTGGTGCTGGTGCTTCAAAACGAAGAGCAGCAGGTGCTGTTCCTTGGGTATTGTTCCTTCTCACAGCTTGTTGTGCATTTAGGTGCTGACCTCCCCCCTGTGTGTGTTTTAATTGACCTAAACTTAAAGCCTTGTTTTATCTCCTTGAGCTGTCCCAAACACGTTTGACAAACGTACAACCTCCGCAGGCACACGCACACACACACATACACACAAACAAAAACGCGCAAATATGCATGCACATATAAAACGCATACACAACACGCACAATCACGTTCATCACACACAAAGACAAAACAAGCACACAAACTCGCAAACTCAAATGACCACACACACACACACACACACACACACACACACACACACACACACACGCACACACACACACACACACACGCACACACGCACATACACACTCATGTTCAGGCTCATCCAGGGCTGCACCCCGCAGGGTTGAGGAAGAGGAAGAGCTTACGCCTGACGAGGCAAGGATCAGGCTGAAGCAGCAAGGCAGGGCGTACCTGCAGTGTCTGCAGCAAGTTCTACAGGCAGGTGACTGCAACACATCACGAGGCTTTCTCTAAACCTCAGCAATCTGGGAAGCAAAATAACTGCCTGATGTTTTTTCTCTAAGCACTGGCAGGGCATGCCTTTAAGAAGGCCATGTAGGCAGATGCTCGCTTGGGTTTACCTGGTAACCCTTTTGCCAGTGCTTTTGCACAGCTGCGCCAAATTCATGCAAACTAATATCAGCTCGAATCAGCATTAAAAAGCTAGCAGCCACGTCCTTCAGTTGCTGCAAAGACGGAAGGGGCTTACACAAAAAACAACTTCAGCTGGATGGAACATTGGTGAAGTTGTGATTTGCACCTGTGGCATCTTAAATTGGTCCGCTAACAGAGGCTTGAGAGTCTATCTATGTCTTGCCGTTATATGCTGGCTAGGCGCTATACCTCGCCTCACAAAAAATGTTTTTAAAGGTGTCCTTTCAGATGCCCTGCAGTGCCTAAAAGAAATCGTTCATAAATTTGCACTAAAAATTAGTGGCTTTGTTGAGTGGCACGTGCTCTTTACTGCACCAATGGCTGTACCCTTAAATGCTCCTACGCAATGGCTGCGTTTTCATATGCTCCGTTTTACCACATAAATGCTTTGCTTTATCCCACCTCACCGCCCAGATGCAGGATTGGCCAGAATCGTGTATATACCCTCTCTATAAATGCCCTGCACACCGTATACACTGTATTACATGGCGTATACGTATACGCTGTACGCTGTGTACACCGTATTATATGCAGGGTATATTCCCTGTGCGTCATCAAAAGGCTGCCACTGAAGCTGAAACCACGCATGTCGCATGTCCCTTGCATCCTTTCACAACAATATCTTGCCTCATCTGGATGCATGCAAAGAAGCAACTCACCTCCCCCGCCCACAAGCAAGCCAACCCCCTGACTTGATGAGCCACGCTTATCTCCTCTCTTGCCTAAATTTGCAGGCCCAATCAAACACGCTCGTTGATAGCTTGCACCTCGTCCCTGAGTTGCGCCCCCTCATTCGCCACATCTGGCTGTCCCTGGTCCCGCACTTGCGTTGCTTAGATTTTGAGTTTTTAAATAGGTAAGGAAGAGCAGAGGTTCCCTGACATTTTAACCTAGGTTCCTTTGACCTTCACTTAACATCTAACGCCTGAGCTTGACCGCAAAGTTATAACCATGTTCCCTTCTAAAGATGTGCTGTATGCAATGCAAAGGTTGGCATAATATACGGTTGGGTGCCAACAGTAGATAGGTGAGAGAGTGCGGAGCCGCCTCCTCAACACAAAATTCATTAACCATGCTTCTTTGATCTCATTCACCCAAATCATTGTATGCACATGCCTGAGTTGATCGTAATAAGTGAATCTACCTGCCTTCAGCAAACATGCTTTTGCACAAAGCTGGAGGTGTCTCTCTTAAATCATTTAGCTAGAAATGCTCCTATTGTTCACTAGAATGTTTGTGTGGCCAGGCAAGTATGTATATATGTCACAAGTGTTGCAATGATGCAGTTGACGCAAATTACTCGCGAGGCATAGCCTACACAGGGCTGCTAACGCGATTGATGACAATTAAGAATTGACATTGTTTTGACACTTCCTGCTTATACATTTCTAAGTCTCTCTCCTTCTGAGTTGTCTAACAACTACACGCCTGGCGCCTGCTGTAATGCTGAAATGGTAGCTGTAATCGACAGGAATGAATTTACAATAAGCTGCACGCAAGTAATGCGTTGTAGCGCTCACACAATAATGATGCTCGCCTTGCAGTGACGTAGAGGGCAATAACGATGAACCTGCTGATGAAGATGCGGATACCGATGCAGGAGTGCCTGCGCGCTCCGAGTTCATCATCTCCGGCTGTCAGAGACCAGGCATCGTTCTGAAAAAACGGGCGCTGAGAAGCAGGGTGTGTGTGTAATACGGTGGGGGATGCGCTTCCTTTAGGTCTCCTGCACATGCTGTTTGAGTTTGTAGAACTGGCTACTAAGTGATGTGTGTGTGAGGGGCAAGAAGGAATGAGGTTTTTGTGCAGCATTCATTGAGCATGCAGGGCATCTGTATCAGGTTGCCTGCCTGCTGCCTGGGTTCTCCTGGCAGCTGCTCGAAGGCTTATTTTAAGACAGGCATTAGAGGGATGTGCAATAGAGAATATATTACCATGCCTGTGCTGTTCTACAACGCCAGGGGGCCTATAGAGTGGCACGGCTCTTTGTGCCAGCAGAAACATTTGTAATCCGTTCCCTAACCCTGACGTGACTGTAAGGCACCTACATGCACGCACAGCAAATTAGCAAGGATTGTTTGGCCATCATATTTATTCTTTATAAAGAAAGCGGGGCTGCATTCACTCCACGCCCTTGCTGCAGGCATGTAGGGATATCCCTTTCCTGCACGCTGCACGTTTCCAAATTCACTTGTTATAACCATCTGCATGTTATAAGCACGATTTAAATAGCTATGCATTTAATATACCTGTTATAGTAATTTGCTTGTGTGAACCTTGCAGGCACTCTGGGAATTATACTCAGCTAGTACACATTCCACCTTCATCTTGTGTTGGTACAGCTTACATCCAAACCCACTGCCTAGAGGCACAATGGGAATTAAATCTAAGCATTCCCCAACGCCACTTCAATTACTGTCTAATCTAACTGCAGCTCATACAGATCATTTAGACTATTTGCGCTGGGATGACGCTCGCAGGCACGCAGGGATTTGGATCAGCAGCAGATGGATAAGAAGTTGGTGCTGTCCGTCATCCAAAAAAAGCCTGTCCAGAACTCGTTCTCTGCAGTAAGTGGTAGACTGTAGATGATGTCCAGTACTGCTTTGTATTGAATGTGCTGCTTAGGTAGATGGGGCTTGGGTTAAGAGATGAATGTACAACGTGGCAGGGACGAGATGGAATGAGAAGTGGTAAACAAGCTATGGTTACATAGGAAGACGGGAGAGGAGGTTGCAACTTGATGACAGAAGACAATGGTATGAATAAGAACACTCTCCCTAAAGAGAATGATTTTGCTGGTTAGGTAGAAAAGATAGCCGTTTAGGTAGAAAAGCTAGCTGTTTAGGTAGAAAAGATAAGAGTCGTGGATTGAGAGGTTGAGTGTCGCAAGGGGGCAAGGCTGAACTTTGTAGTGCCGTAAAATGTTCCATTGCTGAAAGGGACAAGAAGAGGATCGTGACTGGGTGTGCAACCTGAGTGTGTTCAATGTTCTGCCGATTCTAACAAGCCACTGTAACGTTCTTGTTGTTTGTAACGGATATATCATGAGTCATGAGCCAGAAAAATACTATTTTGGCAATATATTCCTTACCACTTTCCTATCTCTTTACTCACCAACGTCCCTGCCTTCAGTAACCACCAAGCCGTCCAATGATCACCATCCAGAAACACCAAATTAAATACAAAAACAACAGTTCATTGAATCTATGACGCACAATACCATGTGTGTCAACCAGTCTCTACATCACGAGCAATGTCCCTGCCTTTAAAGCACCAAACTATATATCTTTTCTAAATCAATCTATGACGCCCTACACCATCCGTCATAATCACTCTCTCCCTCCCTATTTTATGATGCTACACCATCCGTCATAATCACTCTCTCCCTCCCTATTTTATGATGCTTATGATGCCCTACCTATGTCCGCCTCATGCCACTCCTCCACCACCCCATCATTTACCTCACGTCTTCTTTTGGCCTGTCTTTGTCCTCCAGGACATCAGCCTGCAGACAACACTGTCCATATGTATCCTTGCTTGCATCATTTTGAGGCAGCCAGTCACCCCCTTTGACATCCTGAGATGGGCATTGGATGGTCAGCTGCCGTTTCTGGATGCCACCTCAAAGTAAGAGTGCATGTGTGTGCGTGTTTGTGCGTGTGCGTTTGTATGCTTGCATGTGTGCGCGTGTTTGTGCACGCGTTTGCGCGTGTATGTGCTTGCATGTGTGCGCGTGTTCGTGCCTGTGTGTGTATATGTGCTTGCATGTATGCGTGTATGCTTCCGTGTGTGTGTGCGTGTATGCGTGCTTGTGTGGGTGTGTGCGTGCACGTGCACGTGCGCACGCATGTGACGTGCACTGTAATTCTTGCTGCCACATGCCGAGTGCCTGTTCCAACCACATAGACCGTACTATGAATTAATACAGTCCATGCTCTCAGGTGCTCTCAGGTGCTTTGCCGAATTAGGCCTAGGGAAATTTTTTCCTTTTCAGCATTAAAGTCACGCATAAAGTCTGCTACTAATTGCCTTATCACAACGAACAGCAAATACAAATGTGACTGCAGGTGCAGTAATGTGCTCAGAGCCTTGAACCCCTTGATCGCAGCCCCCCTGTATGCCTTGCTGCACCCGTCCGGTCATTTGTCCGCGGCCAGCCTATTGGTCGCTGCTGTGGAGCTGTCAAGCATGCTGGGGCTGCAGCTGCCTAACGTGAATGCGCCGCTCCTGCTGTATAAGGCATGCTGTGAACTGGCCCTGCCGGAGGTGTGTGTGTACTTTGTTTTGATGCCTGTGTGTTGTGCATGTCAGTGTGCATGTGTGCATCTGGGGGGTTCAGTGTGGGTGAACGCAATGAAGTGTATGACTCTACTGCGCATGTGTGGAAGTGCTTTTGTGTGGCCTTTGTAATGAAGGGGTGTGGTGGCTGTGTTGTACTGATGTGGAGTTGCGTCTGTGGGGCAGATTAAAGTGCATGCTGTAGCATTTCTGTCTCCTGTGAATTGCCTTATGGTGTATATTACTTGTACTACATGCTCGTGACTATGCAAGTGTGTGAGCATTCGTGCATATCGTGAAGTTGTAAAAAGACTGCTGGTACTGCTTACACTGATGTTCTGAGGGGCGTGTGCTCTACGTTGAGTTGTGCCCAAGCGTGCTTTTCTGGTCCGCATCTTTCCTTCTTTGCGCTTGTTTTTTCCTCTTGCAGTTTTGTCTAGACACTCTTGCTCTAGTGTGTGCAGGCCGTGTGTTATGGTGTCGTCACGACGATGTATATAAGAGTGAAATTGGTGTACGTAAGGGGGGGCCAGAAAACACAATCCCGATATCTAAATTAAGAATTCCTGGTCTGCCTCGCTCCTCCTGAATAACCCCATTTGCCATGCAAACATCAAAGCTCAGAGCCACTCATTTCTTATGCATGATGCAAATAATCCCTGCTCATGTACACGCATACAATCACACACACTCACAAATGCCCGTCCTGTAGGAGGTGTTCCTTGTAGCTGTGGAGCTGCATGACCTGCTCCTCCAGGACTCCCCTCTGCTCTCTCCCCTGTCCATCAACTCCAGCCACCATCCCTACTGCCTCGTTGTTTCAGTGACAGCCACAGCAACCTGGCTGTGCTATGGTCTGGACGGCAGCGAGCACAACGCCACCCATTTTGCAGAGCTGCCCCCCCCGCCTACTTCCACCTCGGCCTTTTCAAATGTGCCATCTTCTGCATCAGACCTTCCGGGTTCCAAACCCTCTCGTCCTCTCTCCTCCTCAGCCCACAGAAGCCAGACCCAGGATGGTACGCATTGGCCGCCTGGTGCTTGTACAGAATTGAACCTGCCTCCGTCTAGATCTGCCATGATGCTGAGGACTGTCGAGCAGCAGGAGCAGCATAAAAAACTGCAACCACAGCGGCAGCAGCAACAGCAACAGCAAAAGCGTGAGCTACCCTCACACAGAGACGACATGAAGGCAATACAAGCACAGACATCTGTAGAGGAAGACACAGCTAGGCGGACAGGCTCTATCCAAGCTAGCGGGTGGCTTGCATGGGCGCAAGCACGTATGCAGGAGCACACACGGCCACACAGCTACCCTACTTCAGTCTCTGAGGTGGGTGTGGAGTGCAATGTGTACTTTTGTTGTACGCTGCAAGCACGTTGGTAGATTGCCTGCTGGGAAAGACGCTTTCCAGGGGGATAATCGTTCAGACTTCGACTTGTTGCCTCATACAGATGTTAGATGTCATGCACTGGTATATCAAGCACTTTTCTTTCATTTCAGCTCGCTACACTTTCCTTGCCTGCACATGTTTTAAACTTCATCACAGTTTACTGACACACACACACACACACACATGGATTCAGAGTCGCTGTGTTACCCTCAGGCTGCCGGCTGCAGAAGCTTAGAACTCACTTCACCATAGTGCTCATATGTCGGCAAATTTCACACATTTTACTGACATCTTCTGATCCTCAGGCTTGCCGGCTGCGTAGTTCTGAGCTAACCTCTTACCTGCAGTACTGCAAAGAGGTCGTGTTTTCTGAAGTGACGGTGCCTCCCGCTCTTAAGGGCGTCAGCAGCTTTCTAGAGCAGCTGGCCAGCAGCGAGCAGTCCGACCCTGGTCAGCCTGAAAGTTTGCGCAGGCAGCCCCCTGATGCAGGCGACGATGAGGTGACAGAGATGCAGCAACGGCAGCCCCCCACTTATTCTTTGGACTCTAGCAGCAGCCAAGGGGTGCACAGCCAACCTGATCATTATACCGGCATCCCTGCATACATATTCCAATCAGAAACGATGCATCCTGATGTGCTGGCCGTAGCAGCGGCGTGCGGGGCTCTTGTGAATGTGCACCCTGACATAATCCTTCGGCAGATGGCGTCCTTGCAACACAGCCTTTCATCTCTACAGAAACTACTGCTAACAGATAATAAAAGCTGACATACGTTGGGAACGTTTTAATAATGAGCAAAGGAGTATTCAACAGTATTTGGACTGTACGATATGAAATTGTTCTGGCACAGAGCTAAGTGTAAACATCTTGACGCCTCTAAGAGACTAGTGGCATGTACGTAAACGTTAATTGTTCTATTTTGTCGTTGAGCAATGGTTGTACCCACAGCGTTTAGCATTATAGTTGTAGCCTTTTTTCTGGCCTACGTGGCAGCAGTCAAGCTCTTTTTTACTTTTTCTCTCCTCGTCACTGCTCGCGAGCTTTACTTTCGATATCATCACTATTTAATTTCATTTCTATTACACGTATTAATTTATTCGAATTTGAGGCCAGGTCGAAATTTTGAATTTGATCTTTAAACGACAGACGAATTGAAGTTGTTTCATTTTAGTTTAATTATAATTTTCTGAGGAATGGAAAAGCAGCCGACGAAAAAGAAAGGGGGGAGGAAACAGAAAAACACAGAGGCTGCGCCTGCAGAAGGTTATGCCAAGCACTTGCAACCTGCATTTGACATCGCAAAGCGCATCTCTGGTGGCGTCGCAGGTGAATGCTTTGTTCACAGGGGCAGTGTTTTTCGGGTAGCAGCCGCAGGATCAGAAAGCCTTTCGCCCTTGCTTCCACTTCCACTTCATAGCGGCTTGTCTATATTTATTTTTGACTGACTGGCAGGAGCCTTCTCAGGCCAGAGAATAGTGCCAGACAATGAGGCCACAGAAAGGCAGCAGCACAGAGACGACAGCCAGCAGCAGCCCTTTGTGACGGTGCTGCAGAGCCAGCCTGTCTTGAATTCCGGGGCAGAGCAGAAGCAGGTGCATGACCATGACCAGAGCCACTACAAAAAGGAGCAGGGCCAGGACCGCAAGGACAGGGATGATTCTGTCGTATGTAGGGTGAGTAGAAGCCGGCTCCTGGACCTGCGTATGTTAGCAATAATCAGATGAGCTCTGAAAATGATTTTAGCTTTGGGCGTGTAGATAGGTCAAAGGGAGATAGCAAAATCCCTACTATGAGGCTGAATAACGAGAAATAATGAGACAAAGAAGAAAGGAGAGGCAGGCTGGGAGAAAAACGAAAGCAGGAGAGGCAACCAGGTGTTCTATAAAAACAAGGGGTATAAAGGGTAGCCTGGCTGGGCGAAGAAAGATAGCAAGGGGTATAAAGGGTAGCCTGGCTGGGCGAAAAAACAAGGGGTATAAAAGGTAGCCTGGCTGGGCGAAGAAACAAGGGGGGCGACCGGAACAAGTTAATTGGATCATAAGGCGGGCTTCGCACGCCAGCTTAGTGCTAACGGGGACCATAGATAGGTTAGCGCTTAGCAGAGCCCCCTTAAAGGATGCGCTCCCCGCAATTGAAATTGAGGACATTAGAACCCGGCAAGAAAAATTCTTGGAAACTAGGCGTCGCGAGATGGAGGCTAGAAAGACAGGGGTAGACAAAGTCTGGAAACTGAGGCCTGGGTACCTACGCTACTAAAGCGTTTGAACGCTCATAATGCATTATATGCCCAGTTTAAAAAGCCCCCCTCGGGGCCCATCGAATTCTTGATTTCAGATTTAACACCAGCTCAGGATGCTGATATATCTATATAGGCATATGTATCGACAGGCTCTCTGTCCTTTTGGTTTCGTTCTGGAAAGAGGGTAGCACGAGCACAAGGCACCAGAAAGGTGCACCCCCCTCTAAAAGGCTCAGTGCAAAGATCTAACTAGCTATAGAGGATATGTCTGTAGGTTTTGTTGGGGCATGTGGCATATGGGCCCGATTTCAGCTTTAGCAGCTACAATACAATTACACCGTTTCTAAAATTTGGCTAAATTTACCCCACAAAAGCATTTCTGTCACGCACCAAACATTATGCCGAGCATACCCATTGAAATTAACATTTTGCACAGCAAGACGTATCGCAGCCTCGCCCTCCTTCACGGCCTACACTACAAACACACTAATCACTAATCACTAATACTAATAGGTATCATGATATCTTCAGTGCTATTGGCACACTGGCTGGCACTCATGGCTGAACTAGTGTGCCAATTCCAACTCTCAACTGGGCGTTAGAGTTACGCCACCTGATTGATGATTTGCAGGAGGAGGAGGAGGAGGAGGAGGAGGAAGAGGAAGAGGAATGCGATGAAAACAAGCCGCCATCAGCTCTCCTCACCCGCCTGCAGCACTTCAATGTCACAACACGACAGGCCGTTCAGCAGCCCATTTGTGTCGGCCTGTGCTTGCTTGTGCTTTTCCTTGCCAGCACTATGCTTCTCCGCAACAGTATGCAGCAGGTGAAGTCCATTGCTCGGTATGGCTAAAAGATGTGTATACTTGCAGGAAAGTTCCATCTACCCACGTGCTTCATATTTCATAAGCCGTCACAATAGCAGCGCAAAATAAAGAAAGGTCTCCATTGATCTGCCCAGATGCATCAACGAGTAATAAGCTTCCGCACAAAAGGTTGCACTGCTGTTTTTGTGGCGTGCCAGCTGGTGTTGGTAGGCCAGGCCACCCTTTGAAGCTGTGGTTTTTTGAAGTGCAGGCCTTCTTGTGATGCGGTTTCTGTTTGACCCACTCATCAGAAATTTTGACACCCTGCTTCTTTGATTTCCTTTTGAGCTACTGACTTACTCATGTGTGCGTCCTACGTAAAACTTGTGCGCAGGCAGCACCCTCTGCCACTCTAGAGTCACGCTTTGCAGCACAGCTGCAGGAAATGGGCAGCCAGATTAGCCACATCACTGATGCTGAGCTCCCTTCCTTGCGTGCATCAAATCTCCTCGGCCATGCACCACCCCAGGGTTACCTGGACGAGCTGAATGACAAGGTGACATTCTGCCTATTATGTTTTCAAGCTGTGCACCCTGCATTATTTTGTATTCTAAAGCTTTAGTACCTGGCTTCTTTGCTGCTAAACTTGCCCATGCTAAACTTGTCCATATTAGACGTGCCCTTTCCAGTACTGTTATCAACTCTAATCAGGAGCGGTTTCAGGCCAAGCCTGCAAATCTCCTGATCCCCATTAATTTTTCCTTTCCTTTTCGCGGTGGAGGAGCTTAACAGTATTCGGTACCAAAGTGGCCCCTTTTCCTTAATTAATGTGGGAGTGGTTTTCACTGCCTGCGTAGTTTTTTCTTAGTACCTGGCAAGGGTCGGCTTTAGGCACTTGATTGTGTCGCACCGCAAAGGGAGGAGAGGCAAATCCACGTGTTTTTCTTGATCTCTATTTGTTGTTTTTTCATGGACATGCTAGATGTTTACTTGCGTTGTGGTCTCAGCACCCATGGACAGCCGACTTTCCTTTTGTTCTGCTCTTATCTCTACTCGTCTGAAAACCATCGTTCAGAAAAGCCTCATGTATGTGATACAAAACTGTGATCAAAATGCTGATCAAATTTTGTGTAGCACAAACATACCTACACACAAAAACACACACAAATGCACACACAGGTGCGGCTGCTGGAAGGCATACTCCAAACCGTTACACGAGCCAACGCAGACACGAACAGCAGCACCCATCACCCCGAGGCTCACATGCACAAGCATGAACACCGCCACCCCTCCCATCATGCCACAGCAGCCTGTCCTGTGTGTGGCTCCCTCCACCCTGTGTCGAACAACTCACAAGAGTGCCCCCTTGCTGCCGCCTTCAAACACCTCCCCACGGACCCAGCAGCAGTGCTGTCTGCACTAGCAGGCCCCCTCGTCCCCTTACGCCTCACCAGTCACAGCCCCACAGCAGTGTACGCTCCCCGCAAGGGCGAGGAATGGCCAGTGCTGCTGCTCCGTGTCCATGCACTTCTGCACCGCCTCTTCCGCCCATTCCAGCCTGTTTTACACCCTCGAGTCTCACGCCAGATCACAGACCCAGACTCCCTCATTAGCAATTCTGCTGCAGCACCAGCGACAGGAGCAGAGGCAGGCAGTATCACAGCTAGGTGTCCTTCTGCACTGATGTTTCCAAATACACCTGCAGGCAGCAAATTCATCACCACGGCGATGCAGTTCTTTGTGCCTGGCCGTGTTGAGGCGTCACGCCTTGCCGCCATCAGCTTGGTCACGGTGCCTCCTACTACGAGCAGTTCCACTACCGGCAACGATCGCAAAGCCAACAGTGCTGATACCGGCCCTGCTGCGTCAACAAGCGTTGAGGTGCACTTGGCAATGGGGGGGGCTGCGTGCGGTGTGGGCGACAATGGTGAGTTTCTTCTTGTGCCAAAAGTGAGTGCCCTATGCGATAATGCCACGGCAAGCTGAGCAGCTTTTGTGTGTGTGTGTGTGTGTGTGTGTGTGTGTGTGTGTGTGAAGGGGCATGGTCTTGAAGGCACGCTTGTATCAACAGGCATCCAATTCTGTGCTTGAGGGTAATAAAGTGAAGGTTGGGTGTTTGATTGGCACAAGTGTTTCTGCAAAGCCGCAGCTGTAATACGCACTCGATGCTCAACAAAGCGCTGAAGAACACTTGGTCTTGATTACACTTACATAGACGCCTGTTATCAACCTCATACTCGCAATGCAGGCTCATCAGCCTGGCTGCATGCGGACACCTTCCAACTCAATAAAGTTGGTGCTGCCGCCAATGACAGTACTGCCTTTACAAGGCAAGAAAACAGGACAAGCGCTGCAGGCGCACACCCCTTGGCGGACTTTCTGGCCTTGAATTGGCTGGAGAAGAGGGGTTTGAAGGCACACACTTTCAGCTTTTTGTCCGACTCCTCACTCTCTGATGCACGTAACTCAAGCTGTGTAGTGACGGACCTGAAGGTGGTACTATCAATGGAGCTGGGCCAGGAAGAGGCAGTTTGCATACCTAACATGTTCTTACACGAGAGGCGCATGCCATGAATGAACATGTATCATAAATAAAGCTTGATCAATTTTCGTATGGCAATGTAAAAAGAGAAAAAAGAAAAACTACGCAGGCAGTGAAAAACCGCTCCCCACATTATTTAAGGAAAAGGAGCCACTTTGGTACCGGGTGCCATAAAACTCCTCCACAAAAGAGAAAGAAAAAGATCAATGGGGATCAGGAGGGTTGCAGGCTTGATCTGAAACCTTCTCCTGATGAGAGTCGATAACAGTGCTGGAAAGGGCACGTCCCGTGTGGACAAGTTTGGCAGCGTAATTGACAGAATGAACATGAAGCTTGGAAACAAGTTTCTTAACTCTTTGGGAATCAAGACCCAGCTCTTTAAAAGGCCCCAGCGTGTGATTGTTGTAGATGGTGCCGCCCGCTCCCAAAAGGATAATGTGGGGGTTAACGGAGGCTCCTTGAAGGATGGAGCACAGGCCTTTATGCTGTTCCTGCACGGCGCTCAGCTGGTTCTGTGGTCGAGTGACCTCCAGAATTATGTCTCGATGAGGTGAATGTCGCGTTGACGTCTGGCAAAAACTTTGGGACGGTGCTCTCTGGGGATGGTTGTTCTGTGGTTGCTGGCGGAGCTGTTGATGAGATCCCGGTCACCTGCCACTCCGAAGAATCCACCCCCCCTCTATTACTAGCAGTCTGTTGATTTTTTGCTTCCGTGAAGATGGGAGCAACCAGTACAGCATTCGAACGGCTCGGAGGTAAACCTGTTTTTGTCTGAGAAGCGGGGCGGGAAGAACCACTATGGTTTAATCCTAGTTTCAGCTGTATTGGGAATCAAAGATTTTGCATAGCCAGCCGTTCGCGGCTACCTATATCCATGCAGACAAAGCAAGATCCTAGGGAGCCTGTCTTGCTGATGGCTTTGAAGATCATGTTGCATGCTAAGTTGTGTCTCTCAGTGATCATATTTCTTATTTGCGTGTGTTGGCATTCAGAAAGGATATGCAGGGTACTGTCTTGTTGAGGGCACAAGGGGAAAGTTAGGCTTAGCGAGCGTTTAACTCATACTGCATATTCTTGATTGTACAGTCTTTCTGTTATGAACTTCATAATAATATAATAGTGCATTTGGTTTTAGGGGTATGTTGTTTAGCATGCTAGCCAGGACAGGCTTAGAGCCCGCAGTAGTAGAAACTAGGGCAGTTGATCTTCTCCTCGCAGCCTAAAAAGGCTTTGCAGCCTCCCAAGGTAGTGTCTCCAGTTTTACTGACCTAGGCCAGGTTCACCCCTTTGTGTATGCCAGGCCAAACAGCTCCTTAGATGTTTCACTGCAGCTCCCTTCCTAGCATGTCTGCCGCCTTGATCTAGGTATAGGTCGGCCTGCTTTCCCCTGCTCTCAGCTTTTGGTAGAACAACCCGACTCTTGTTATCTAGACCTATAGCTCACTGTACTCCTTTTTTGTCTCCCTAGTATGGGCTCGTAATGCTGAGAATGACATGCTGTCGCAGCTGCGTTTCTGTAGGGGACTCTTTTTTTTCTTGGGTTGGGCGCACCAGTCATCACAATGGCTTAGCTGCTTTTATCCTGGACAACTCTTAACGTCCCTAGTTTTTATGTTGAGTGCCTCGCGGTGGTGTAGCTAGACTTGCCCTCGGCCCGTTGCACTTTTACTCTTTACTAGTCTTCCTGAACCTTTTCTTTTTGTGTAGGCACCAAAGTACGCAGGCTTTCCTTCTTTCTTTCTTTCCCGTGCTTGACCTTCTCGTATACGTTTTGCCCTTTTTCTCATCAACCTGGTTGTCCCCCCTAATTTCTTTTTGTCTCTTTCAGCCTGCCTCTCTTGCTCCCTTTTTATTTATCAGCTTTTAGTTCGTTTTAACGTTTCAACCTCGTAGTAGGGAGTTTGCTACCTCCCCTAGACCTATGTAATACGCCATCAGGAACATCCCACCTGGAGAATAAAGGTAGGAGAAGCTTTTCAGGCGGTTGGGATCAAGTGGTTGGGAGGTAGAAGTCTGCACACCACCAGTAGTGATGCTCAGATATTTTTGGGGGTTGTGTTCAATGTCTCGTCTCATCTGTATGATCTTTATTGCGGATCTGATGTCTTTGCGGATCTGATGTCATTCCAAAAAATACACCCCACGATGGCTGCTGCCTCCGTCTGCTTTGCTGGATTCTGTTGTAAAATTTCCTCTACCCTCCAACCTGTGGCTCCCTCGGTCTGAAAACAAGAGCACTCTAAAGTTTTGCCCGAATGAAACGGTTACTGGATTGGATCCAGTACATGTGCACGGAACGCAGTTCCAAAAAAATACGTGATGGCCTTTTTGCTCTGGAGAATGCAACACAATCAATCATGTGCGTGACAACAGGGAGACAGACGCTCCTTGGTGCTCTAATGTTTATAAAATTGACCGTGAAGATAGTGAGCTGAAGGACTTGAGAGCATGCGTGACGCTTGTTGTGACAATTGATAACAAGGTGACCGACAGGCTACAGTGGTGTCTGGCATTCATTGCTGAGTTGTGTGGTGATCTACGTTGACGGCGCTGCTGGCGGGATGAGCATGTACGTTACGGTGACGTGTTTTTTTCCTTTGATGATTGAAGTTCACATCCTCTTATCTCTTTTCTACATTTTACTTATAGGTAACATGCGGGGGCACTCCTTTGCTAGAGCTATGGTGTACTGGCAGCCGGGCCTGCAAGAAGGGAATAAAAGTGCAAGGGAAGGTCTTGTCTCCATCAAAGCGGTGAAGATTTGTCTCCATCAAAGCGGTGAAGATTTGGGTGTGAGAGCTGCTTATTTGTTTCGTGCACTGAATTAAGGCCGTCTGTAGCTATGTGGGAATAGCCGTGTATGATTGCAGCTGCTTCAGCTGCTAGCTCTGCACCTGATCCTGTGTCTTGCCCATCTTCGTGTTTTTTAAGACTGCCATCGGTATATGGGTCCAGTCCCGCCAATCTTTTACCTTACGGTTTAGGCTTGGGCTAGAGCTAACAGAGCTGAGAGGTTATACATGTGCATTTGTTGGGTCGCTTTGTCAGAACTTTGGGGGTGGTCAGTGCAAATTATGGCATTTGTTCCCATTTTTGTTCCCATGTTCTGAGGCCTGAGTTCTTTCCAGTGCCAAGAGCATTAATATAGGGATGGTTGTATATATTTTTGACTTTCCTTTTTGCCTCAGTGATTTCTATAGCAAACTCTTTTAGCCAATCTTTATTGTGGGCATTGAGGTAGATTCTGCCTTTGGTGTTCCAGACGCTTTGGTGAAGAACACTTGTGCAAAAGCTGGTTTGGTTTGTCATATAGCAAATCATTGTCACTGCAAAGTATAAGATTCAGCACAACAACCAACCAGCTTAGTAAACGAGACTAGGTAAAATAACCTCAACTGAAAAACCAAATAACCAATTCACACAGATCGTCACTGCCAACAATTGGGCGTGACAGGTTTGAGCGGTCTGTGTTATTTCATTCATCACAGTGATATTCAACTTCCAATGACAAAAAGGACAAGGCATGCAACCTCAGGCTAGTGACAGCCTCATTGATGCTGTACGGTACAGAGGTGGCTTTTTATTATTCAAGATGGAGTCACTGTCAGTGCATTTTTGAATACACATCGTCTACGTCATTTTTAAAAGCGTGAAATAATGCGTGAAGAACGAGCTAAGATGCCAAAACAAACAGAGGACAAATACTATAATGTTATGCTGAAGGGTACCGTGAATTATTGCCTAATCTGAAGTTAACATACTTCGAAATTTGTGATAGCAAAATCTTGATCTTAGCAGTAAAAGTGGGATTTAAATAATGGACATTTAATTAAAGTGGATTGGGGATTGCATCTTGTAACTATTTATGTGGAAGCAACTACATGTACATGTACATTTACTACAGCACAAATAAAACAAATTGTGTTTGAGGGCAAGTAAATGACTGACACCAGATGTTGGTCAAAATCCAAAGTTGCAATGACTTTCTATGTACAAGCGCCATCCTCACATCCTCCTCACATCATTTTAAAATATTCTTGGAGCGCCTGCTTTGCTGCTTGCTGTTTGGCTTCCCTCTTGCTACTCCCTTGGCCAATGCCTGCTTGCAACCACTGTTGTCCTTGGGGCACAAGAACGCGCACAGTGAAGACCTGCATGCACACAGATGTAAGGCCAGGGTTGGTGGCCATTGGATAGTGGTGCCTTTAGTTTTTGCAATACGCCTAAATGCTTCTCATACCTGAGCGAAAGGCATTACGACGACAAAGGCTTTCATGCCACTTTCAATGCA
>Ga0307947_1001870_pt1:5000-16798 | contig 16798 bp, 12 predicted proteins | sample OrgLakmetagen232_FD_201840 | JGI IMG/M metagenome (GOLD analysis project Ga0307947, IMG submission 201840) | Saline water microbial communities from Organic Lake, Antarctica - #232 | ecosystem: Environmental > Aquatic > Non-marine Saline and Alkaline > Saline | place: Antarctica...
TCGTATTGAGGTGGGAAGACCAGCTGGCGGTGCTGTGTGCAAAGGCTAACGAGATGTTCACACGGACAGTCCAGCAAAATGTGTTCCTCATCCTGAACAGTGTGCCAATCACATTTGGCACAGATCCTAAGCTCATGAGGCTTGCTCTTCCTGTCGTGACGCATTCCTTGAACTAGGAAGGCAAAGGCAAGAAAGGCAAAGGCAAGAAAGCGCACGGTTGAGATTGTTGGAAATGTGATACTTCAAATATATAAGCGAAGATAGAGAGGCAACATAGGCTTGTGATTTATTTTTCTATCATCCCACCAGCCAGGAGCAATTTCCAAAGGTACACTGTCCTCATATTCCTGCTGGAATGGTGAGTCCTCATATTTCTGCTGGAATGGTGAGTATCATATGGTGTCAAATTATTGTCAAGCTCTCTCCAGCCCCCAAGGACATGCTTGCGTAGAATGTGCTTGAACTGTTTCAGATTGATAGACTCATGAGGTTGTATGGCATCCAAAAATTGCTGAGACGCAAGGAAATCTTGGGTTGCTTGCAAAACCTGATAAGTCCATGTATCACTTCTGTTTGCAAGAAGAAGGGCAGCCCGCACAACTTTCTCAAGGAGAGGATTGTTTGAAGAAGTAAACTGTTCCAGAATCGTATGATGCATCTAAACCAATAGAAAAAAATGGGCACCTGACCAGTTTTGCAGCCTAAGAGCACGCAGTGAGTATTCGTACCTTTCTTAACACTTAGGACTATTTTCAGGAAGCCATGATGACGGACGTGTGCAGGGGTGTTTTTTTAGGATCCTATCATCATATGTCAGAAGAAGTGGCCCGTATTTGACAACCACTCAGACCAGCTGTCAAAGCAAAGACCTGGAAAAGGCACAGCATGGCCATTCTTCTGTGTTTGATACCCTTGCTGTCACCAGTTCTGTAAACTCTGGCTATGGCCAGGAGACGTTTGTCAGCATAACTTTTGGACGGCATGCCCATATTTGAATTTAAATGACATATTCAGAATCAACTTGTCAAGAGCTTTTGAATGGTAAATGTATGGTCCGATCCGCGGAGGGGGGAGGGGGGGGTGTCAGGGGGTTTAACCCAAAAATTGGGCATGCCTGTCCAAAACAAGGTGTTGGTCGCCTCCTGCTGTGGTAGACCTGAAGTTGTCTGCCATTTTCTCAGCAGCTGTGTGCATGCTTCCATCACAAGTAAGAGTGATTCCAAGGTATTTGGATTGAGTGACAAATTCCAGAGGTGTGCCGGCGTAAGCTGGGAATCGAATGAGTAATCTTGCTAAAGAAGACCATGACTTTTGTTTTGTCAGTGTTCAGCTTGAGCCCTCTGAACCGTGTAAAGTCATAGAATTTGTTCAGTTGGAGTTGCAGACTCTCGGCCGTGTTTGAAGTGAGAGCAACGTCATCAGCATAATCACAGTGAAGGATTTGAACTTAACCCAGGGCAGTGGCAGCACCTCTCTGCACAGTCAAGAATCCGTCCATGTCATTATTTTAAAGGGAGTACAGATGGGGACTCAGAAGGCAGCTCTATTTCAAGTCTCTGTTGTGCGCAACCTCCTCAGAAATCTTGTCGCGATCAATGAGAAGGTATAGGCATCCTGTGTACCTGGTTTGGATGACATCTCTCAAATATTGTGGAGTCTTAATTTTTTGCAAGTGTCTCCAAAGTTTCTCTCTTGGAATACTGTCGTAGGCAGCAAGGAGATCCAGAAAAGCAGTGAACACCTTCATTTATTTCTTTTTCGCAGTAGCGAGAATGTGTCGCAGAATAAAGAGGGGTTGGTTTGTGTTCCTTGTGGGGCAGAAACCAAATTGTGAGTCTGGTATTTGGTGTTCAGCAAGAGCCCAGTCCGTCAACAACACTTTGAACACGTTTGCAAAAAGTCCATAGAAACAGCCATTGTTAGCCAGCAAACAGTAATTTTTTGAAGACGTAGCTGGACCTTTTTTGTGCAGAGGCGTAATTTTGACTTTGTTCCAAAGGAGTGGGGTGACACCATCTGACAGGAACAAAGGAAACAAGTCAATATAAGGGGAAGCAGAACGTTTTCAGTGTGTCTCTTACCACGATCATCCTGAATTGTTTTCTCTGCGTGCTTGATGAAAGAAGTAGAGAACAGATCAAAACCTGGGCTGGACTGCACGTTCATGTTTGAAATGTTTTTCTGGACAGTGGTGGCCAGAGTATGTATGGGGGGTAGCTTGTATACTGGTGCTCGCTCTTGCTGCGTTGAAAGGTAGTGTCCATGCTCCTGTACCTACCACCAGGACCGGGTGGGACTGCAATGTCAGAAGGAAAAACTTGTCCAGATCGTAACTGGTCACTGAGTACCTGATACCTTGTAGGTACGTTAAATTGTCCAGGTAGCACGTCAGGAACGCTCTCTTGTGGTTGCACAGAATGGGATTGAAGGTGCTCAGTCCACGACTCAGCAGAAATAGGAGAAATGTCAGATTGTTTGTTCGCAGTCATCAGCTCGTACACCTCTGGGCTGCGAGCGTCAATGAGTCCAACCATTTCACCTGCCTTCTCTTTTTTAAATTGTTTTTTCCTCAGCCTGCATAAGTAGAGTATTGTTGCGGCTGCTGGAAATGAGATGTAAGGTTTCATCGCTATATGTGGCCTTAGTATTAATACTACCTTTAAGAGATCAAGGCAAATATAAATGACTACACACGCAGAAAAACCTGGACGACCAAAAGGAGCCACCACCTCCTGGTACCGTACAGGCCCTCCTTCTCCGCCACATGAAAATTTAGCAACGGTTGATTGGGTATCTAAAAGCTTACAGACCTGGAATTGCTGAGGGCTTGCGTCAGTACTGGAACGTGTCTGATATGGACACGTGTAGTTGCAACTCATAAGTAATAAATGCACATGGTATTATAGCGGAGGACTTATGTACTCCGCGCCAGCTTGTCGGCAGTACATAAGTCCTCCGCTATAACAAAAGCGTTACCCTCAAGGGGGGGCTCCAAGTGCTTCATGCTTCCCTGCCTGGGTGTCTACTCCCCGGCTCGCATGGCCTTGTGGGCTGATGCGGCGAGCCTCCATTCAGCTTGTCGGCAGTACATAAGTCCTCCGCTATAACACATGGATCTTGCTTGGGTGCTGAACTGTAGATTTCAGTAACAATAGGCTAACGGAAGGGTGGGCTCATGTCCATCTATCACTATGGCACAGCGTTGTGTCAGTTATTTGAGACGTTAGAGAAGAGAGAAGAAAGTTAGCACTGCGAGGACTTTCACCTGGCTGCTGCCTATGCGCACGTGGGCAGCACTGAGGAACTAGCAGCAGGCAGAGGCAGAGTGCTGCTAACAGAACGATGCCATCATTCAATGACTGTAATAACTAAACCTTAGTAATGCCTCACTATAGCTAAGGCTTAGTTGCTTTCGTCCTGCCGGCTGGCTCCTAGCGTCTCTTGCCTTTCAGGTCATCGGTTACAGATTAAGCCATCAGTCAAAAAGTGTGACTGCTAGGCCCTAGCCGGGCTCTCTTGCCTTTCTATCTGGGTGTTTTCCCCTTTTTGTCCCCTGTTTGCCCCTGACGACTTTTTTGCCAACTTTGCGTGACACGCAGTTTCCAAGTTTTTTTCTTGTCAGGTTTTACGTATCCTTCTGAATCATAACCAATTTTTCTGGTCGCCCTAGCTTTCTTTTTCCACCCTGCCCCTCATTTTTCCCCTTGCTTCTATTAGGGCACCCTCATTTTACCCCTTGCTTCTATTAGGGCACCCTCATTTTACCCCTTGCTTTTATTAGGGCACCCTCATTTTACCCCTTGCTTCGAGAATTCTATTAGGGCACCCCCATTTTACCCCTTGCTTCTTAACAGGGCACCCTAAATTTCAACTTCCTGGTTGCTTCCCCAAATCTCCCTCAGACGACCCTGTACTCCCAGAGGTACACACTGCCACAGTAGGTTGCATCTACAACGTAGACGGAAAATGCAAAGCCTTGCTCACCCCACCCTGTGCGTTTCAACATTCTTCAAAGGGCTTATAAAAAGGCAAAATACAGCGGCTTACATGGCAACATGGCAACATTTACCCGCCTCAATGAGTCTTGCATTGAAGCTCGTGGGCCTCATCATCACACGCAAATATAATGCTACCTACATGCAAGCTAAAAAATCAAAAAAATATTTCACAGACGCTCCCCCCCCACATTATCACCGCCCTACAAAATTGGGCCCTAGTCACTAAAGAAAAGATGGCATCCCCCCTTGACCATGACCCCACACTCCCTCAATAATGGAGTGAGCACCCAAGAGATAAGTCTTTTGGGGCACACTGTAACGCCTTCTCCTCTGAGTCCACTGGTTTCTCTATTTGCCATCCCATCTATCATGAAACACCATGTATTTAGCAACTAATTGAAGGCATGCAATCTCCTCTGCTGCCCTTAGCACAGGAGCGACAGCTACCTTAATGTTTCTTCCCTCCCGGAATAAAAGAATGACCAGTAATCCCTACACACTGCTCTACCGCAGATTTCCGCACATATGCAAACCCTTGGGCTCCATACCACCAGACCAACTCCAATATACAGGAATACCCTTTGGGGACAATATACAGACGCCCCTTGCCAAACACATTTGGAAGATGCACATCATTGCCATATGGAATACGAAAGGCAGAAATTGCCTCAATGCTTGCAGCAAAAATTGGCAAAAAGAGATTGCCAAAGAAATTCCTGAGGCAAAGTGGGAGATCAATTACATTCATAACGACCCCTACCTCTATATCTGCACTTAGCACTAAAAAGGCTCCTGGCCATAATAAAGTAAAGAAACTACCCAGCGACCACCTTCATCAAACCGCACAAGGCCCTCAAGCCCTCAAGATATAAATAGTACCCTGGACACACCTCAGAGCTCTGATGTAGCAACCCAATACAGCTGCAGCCCAAACCTGATCCGTAGTGGACAAGATCGGCGGGACTGGACCTACAATGATGGCGGTCTCAAAATTCACGCAATCAAATCACGTAAGGCACAGGATCAGGTGTGTACCACCCTTGCGCCCTGTGCCTGTAGTGGAAGGACGGCTCTACGTGGCTGAGACTTTTGCTCTTACCCAGGATATCTTTGTTGGCTTCTGCCCTGTTCTGACCTGGTTTTTGGCTGGTTGTTGACTCTTTGTTGTGCCTTTTGGGTCTCTCAGTGTCCCCCAGTGTCTATTGTTCTGGTGAGACTCATCAGTCTAAGGGCTGGTTTCATGTCTTTCCTTAATGCACGCCGGTTCTGTCCAATCGTAATTTTTTTCGTTTTTATACCACTGGCGGTGTTTTGGACAGCCTACCCAAGAGACAGAGTATATTTGGTTTCAAAACATATGCGTTCTCCACAAAGTTCACCTGATGTATGACAATAAGCACAAGCTCAAGTAACGCAAATTTCTACCTGAGTAAGCAAGAGGCAAGCGCTACCTTCCTGCTGCTTCCACACTTCATGGCACTCTGGTGCCCTCCGAGGGCAACTAGTTAGTCAGTTAATTTGAGACAAAACCTTTTAAGGATCACCTTTTTCAGCTCGTTAACCTTCTATTTAACCCAAACATGGGGGGGTAAGAGTGGGTCACCAGTGTGCAATGTGTAAGCAAAGATGAGCTGTTTTTGACCTAAATGACCAGATATCTCCAAGGTTTCATCACCTCCCTGAGCACTTTCAGTGTCCAGTGCGTGCCATTTTGACTACCTCACAACCTACGTTCCTCGGGTCAAGCGCGGAGACACAGACCACATTCAACCTCCTGAGCTTTTGACACAGGCACTTAGCCGTGCTCTGCGCACCTTATAAATTTAACCTAACTCTGCCTGATTCCTTAATTTCCTTGATGAAGGCCCAAAAAGTCAGAACTGTGGTTGGACATATGACAACTCGAAACGAAATTAAACCAGGCGCCGCTTTTGATTGCTCTCAAGGTCTGGACTGGAGCAGGGGGCTGCCAGCCACCCCCCAGAACCCCCAATGGTTTTCTTTTTTCCTTTGGTGAGGAGATTCATGGCAGTTTGGGCTAACATGTGTCCTTTTCCTTAGTTGATGCAGGAAATGCTTTGCTGCCTGCGTATTTTTCTTTTTCTTTTCTTTTCTGTTCTAAAATGTAATGGTGAAGATGAACGCTCTTTTATTTTGCCAAGACCATCGGGTTTGTGAGCTGAGAAAACATTCTTCTTTTTTGTTTACGCCTTTTTCAAGGACTTTTCAGCAGCCCAACCCTTTTTGCTGCAACAGGTCAGCAACCAACTTGTCCATAATTTCCCTTCTCAGCAGAAAATTAGACAATTTCTCTTTCTGAGCCTATTGATTTATTTGACCAGTCAGCAGCCGATCAGCCAAACAACCTGGCTGAAGATACCCTAATGTAATCATTGTTGAAGGAATCTTACGGTACCCGGTATCAAAGTGGCTTCTTTTCTTTAATTAATGTGGGGAGTGGTTTTTCACTGCTACGTACTTTTGTTCTCCCTTATAGTCACTCCTTGCTACACCTTCTCAATAATCGTCAAGTGATGGGCAAGACAAAGCCATTACTGCCAGCAGCTCACACAGCACAGACAGTTTGCAGAAAGTTTGCAGAGCAATTCATTTATACGCACATACAAGGCAGTAAAAGCAGATCAATAGTTAGAGCAAACGTCGTCACTTCCTGGAGCTACTGTCGTCCGGCAAACTACATCATCAGCATGCCCGGCTGCTGTCAGCCTCTCTGAATGAAATATCAATGGGTCGGTCTCGCCCGGGCACGTGCACCTGAGTGTATGTGTGTATGTGTGTGTGTGCGTGTGTGTGTGTGTGTGTGTGTGTGCTTGCATGTGAAGGCGCAGCTCTATGCTCAGTCCCGATCAAAAATACCGTATAAACACCGTATATACCTATAAATGTATGGTTCTGGCCAACCCTACGATCAAAAATACCGTATAAACACCGTATATACCTAAAAATATATGGTTCTGGCCAACCTTAGACACATGTCATGAGTACAGAAACCCTGCTGACACCTGCCCTCCACGAACCAATGCATGTTCCTCCAAATCTGTGAGCGTAGTACTGATCATGGACAAGCCTGCTGCATTTGGAATACGATCAGGGGGGTCATGGTTTAAAAAGCCGCCACCTTGCCTGCAAATGCTGAATACGACTGTCTTATTCAGGTGCACGCATCCCTGATCGTGGTGCTGACCAGAGGAGGCTCCACTGCACGTTTGGTGGCCAAGTACCGCCCATTGGTAAGAAAACAGGCTGTGTGTGTATGTGGACATGGTTGTGGGCGTGTGTGTGTGCACGTAGGTGTGTGTGCGCATGTAGGTGTGTGTGAGTGTCTACATAGGTGGTGCTGAATGCCTAACGTGAGTGTGTTGCTGTTCCTGTTTACACACGGGGGGAGAGCTGGTATTTCTAGCTCTTTGGGAGCAGTATTTGTCCTAAAACCATTCCATTTATCTTTAAAGTGGGCTGTAGGTTGAATTATACTAGCTGATTACTCAAATAATTACGAGTAAAATAATAAAGCATTTCAAAATCACATGCTACCCTATCCCAAGGTAACTCATGTAATTGCATTGTTAAAAGGTTGTCAACTTTTCAACACAGAATGTCTGCTTTTTCAAGTAGGGGGTGTTTAACGCCATGGAATCCACATTCAACCCGCACGTGCCTGTGTGCGGTGATGTGTGCGGTTGCCAATGGTGCCTGCATGAGTGAAAATGAGTTTGCATCTCCTTAATGGAGGCAAATTGCTCATAGGCAACTAAGATACAGCAAAGCAATGGTACCTGGCGTACCACCAGGTAAGATACAGCAAGGCAATGGTACCTGGCGTACCACCAGGTAAGATACAGCAAGGCAATGGTACCTGGCGTACCACCAGGTAAGATACAGCAAGGCAATGGTACCTGGCGTACCACCTCATGAGCCCCTTAAGGAGAGGACCTCATGAGGTCCTTAATGGATGGATGGATGGATGGATGGATGGATGGTACCTGGCATACCACCTCATGAGCCCCTTCTTAAGAAGCAAGCTTGCATCTGTTGTGTTGCCAAACAGCTAGAATGGAAGCCTGGCAGCAATGCACAGAGTCAGCTATTACCCTAGCCGCCCCCACCCAACCGCAAGAAGAAACGTGCCCCACAGCAGCACTGGCTATCACGAAGGCGCTCCAAGCGCAAGTACGCCTAGTATGGAGGCTCCCATGAACAAGAAGAATAACTGGAAGGAAGTTTGGTGGCGCCTACTCCAGCATGGTGTGGTGGGAGCAGGGGGCCACGGATGGCCCATGAAGCGGGGAACAGCTTGCCCTTGTGGCTGGCAACACTCAGCTGCATCGCCACGTGCTACACAGGCGTTACAGCTACGGGAGCACGTCTTTTGGACTTGCACAGAAGCTTCAGCCATCATACGAGCCATACAACACAACCTCCCAGTTTCTGTGCAGCTGCTACCACGGCATGTGTGGCTGCTAGAGCAGCCATGCCAAACAGTGAGAAAGGAATTGTGGTATTTTTTGTGCCTAGCTGCCCTGACTGCAATATTAAGAGCTAGGGGTTTGGTGTTAAGCATGCTAGCCAGGACAGGCGTAGATCCCGCAGTAGTAGATACTAGGGCAGTTGATCTTCTCCTCGCAGCCTTAAAAGACTTTGCAGCCTGCCAAGGTAGTGTCTCCAGTTTCTCTGACCTAGGCCAGTCCCACCCCTTTGTGTATGCTAGGCCAAACGGCTCCTTGGCTGTTTCACTGCAGCTCCCTCCTTAGCGTGTGTACCGCCTTGATCTAGGTATAGGTCGGCCAGCATCCCCTTGCTCTCGGCTCTTAGTAGAACAACCCGCATCTTGTTATCTAAACCTTTAGTATTTCATTGTACTCCTTTCGTGTCTCCCAAGTATTGGCTTGTAATGTTGAGAGTGACGTGTTGGTGCAGCTGCGTTTTCTGTAGGGGAACTCTCTCTTCTCTTTGGGTTGTGTTGGAGTTTGGCTTTGGCGCACCTTCATCGCAATGGCTTAGCTGCTTTTATCCTGGCTAACTCTTAGCTTCCCTAGTTTTTATGTTGATTGCCTCACGGTGTTGTAGCTAGATCGGCCTGTTGCCTTCTTTGTACTCTTTACTACTAGCCCTGTCTTCCTAAAACTTGTTCTTTTTACGTGGGCACCAAAGAACACAGGCTTTCCTTCCTTCTTTCTTTCCCATGCTTGTCCTTCTCGTATGCGTTTTGCCCTTCTTCTCATCACCTTGGTTGTCCCCCCTATTTTCTGTTATTGCTTCCAGCCTGCCTCTCTTGCTTCCCTTTTATTTATCAACTTTCAGTTTCGTTTCAGCCTCGTAGTAGGGAGTTTGCTATCTCCCCTGGACCTATGTGATACGCCATCATCATCATCATCATTATCCCTGCCTGCGTAGTATTTCTTGTTTTCCACTGCTTACTTTTTCTTCCAGTCTGCCTCTCCTGCTGCTGAAGTGGCCTCCCTTTCCCATCAGTCCAAACCGGGTCTCAAGCTCAAGGTTGCTGACTGGAATTCCTGGACCTAGCTATACAGTTGCTTGGTAGCCGCCATATCCAAGAAGGCAAACAAGTTATTGGGGCAGGTGTCTACCACCCAGCACGGGCAACTCTAGCTTGGTTGAACCTAATGGTGCTGGTTTAGCCAACACCATAGGGAGAGCGGAGCTGGCAGCTATAGCTGCTAGACTTACCCATGAGCATACCCATATTGCCACAGACAGTCTTACCTCACTCCACCAAATCAGGAAACAAATGTTGTACCCAGAGAAGCACCGTCACCATAATGTCCAAGGAGACATCATCAGATTTTTCTCTCATACCATCCGTAACTACTCTCAATCCCACATCTTTCTTTATAAGGTCAAATTTCACGCTAAAATTGCAGGAAATGAATGTGCAGACGCCCTTGCCAAATACCAAGCCTGCCACGGCAATAGTCTCCCAGCTGAAACAATAATCTGCATCGCAGGCCCTGGTGGCAATCCCTTCTTTGATACAACCTGGCTAGCCCTTGAAGAAATTGATCAGCAAGGATCTAGCACTGAAGCTCCTCAGCACGGCACCGGATTGACTTACCTTCCAAATCTTCAAGCTGCATTAAAATCCCACACGCACTCAAACCCTAGACTGGGTTATGCCAACTCAAAAACATTGTACTACTCTTACTACCAGAGTCTACTTCCACACGTACACAGAGACATTAGCAACACATTTTGAAACATGTCCAATCTCTCCCTACAAATGAAACGCAATGTCTTTCACTACCGCACAGGCACCCTTTTCAATCAAGAACATGCTGTCCGCTTCAAAAAGTCCACTAACCTTCAGTGCTCATTTTGTCAACAATCAGACAGTGCTCTTCATTTTCTCTCAGGGTGTCAAAACAATATCATCTCTGGCATGATCACTGAACGCCATATTGTTTCCTGCAAACTCATTATGAAAGCCATCAGCAAGGCTCCTTGGCAGGTTGTATAGTTCATATGGATGCTGGCAGCACTGACCGTTTTGCCTAACATAACCTTCAAATTCCCGAGCACGCTAGTAGTATAACTTTATTCATCTGGCTTTTTGATGCTAGTTTATCTTTCAGAGACAGACTTACTTCTAGTCGCCCTGATGCTATTTTGGTTACTCCCTTACCTACTAACTCTCAACCACCTTCCACTCCCCACGTGCAACAGGTGCAGCATGCTAGATCTCATGGACAAGTGCGCAGAGCTCACGCGCTCAACGCTAGTCAGAGGGAGATACAACCTCATACAAGTGAAGTATTGTGAGGACACAAGGCCTGGACACCAGCTGGAGGCCTCTAACAAACTGCACAAGAGTTATACTTCACACTTCACACCATCCTTCTTGGTGTGGGAGGATCAATCTATACATCCAACACTTTGCATCATCTAAACGATCTCGGCCTTGATGATTCACAGAGGGTCGTCCACAAGACTACCCTTAAATTGCATGCTCACTCTGTGCATTATGCGCACAAACTGACTACAACTAGACGTGCACTAGAGGTTTCTTTCTGCTCTCAAGGCCTCGGTCTGGAGCAGGGGGCTGCCAGCCACCCCCCAGGACCCCCACTAGTTTTCTTTTTCCTTTGGTGGGGGAGACTCACGGCACCTCGGGCCAATGTGTCTCCTTTTCCTTAATTGATGCAGGGAGTGTGTTGCTGCCTGCGTAGTTTTTCTATTTTTTCTCTTGCTGCCTCTCCCTTTTTTGGCGAAGCCCCAGTCATGGGGCGCAGCCCCTAGGTTTGGCATGTTTCACGCCTGAGTTCACACCAGGGCACGCAGGCCCGCCCAGCCCACCCCCTGTCCCCAAACTTTGCAAGGCACCTTAGACTGACTAACCAGGCAGCCCTGCTGTGTCAAGGGATGGGGAGGGGCGGTGGAGGTGCTGCTGGGCGCACCGTGAAAACGAGAATTGTTCACACCAGTGTGCGCAGGCCCGCCCATCGCACCCCCCGCCCCCAAAACTTGCGCAGTGACCCAGACTTACAAATAAGGCAGCCATGCGGTGTCAGGGGGAGGGGAGGGGCAGGGGGTGGTGCTGCTGGGCGCACCCCGGAACGAAAGTTTGGAAAGTTGAGAATCAGGGCCTGGCCAGAGCCACGCAGCCAATGTCCAGGTCTGAAACTTGGCAGGCAGGCCAAGCAAACTCGTTTGTCGGGGCATACACGTTTTGGTGACCGGGGGTGCAGTAAGTAGTGCTGTGGAAAGAATTGACTCAATGTTTGGTAGCTGGAGGAAGCTGCCCGGCGGAGACCAGCCCATGCA
>Ga0307947_1001875_pt1 | contig 16794 bp, 18 predicted proteins | sample OrgLakmetagen232_FD_201840 | JGI IMG/M metagenome (GOLD analysis project Ga0307947, IMG submission 201840) | Saline water microbial communities from Organic Lake, Antarctica - #232 | ecosystem: Environmental > Aquatic > Non-marine Saline and Alkaline > Saline | place: Antarctica: Organic Lake...
TCTGGCACCATCACCCAACCCAACTCTGGCACCATCACCCAACCCGACTCTGGCACCATCACCCAATCCAACTCTGGCACCATCACCCAACCCGACTCTGGCACCATCACCCAATCCAACCCTGGTACCATCACCCAACCCAACTCTGCTACCATCACCAACTCTAGCACAACCCAACTCTGGTGCCATCTCCCAACTCTGGCACAGCAACCCAGCCCTGGTGGTTTGATTCCATCCTCCAGTACCTGTGCAGGTGATTCTATTTGACTTCATTTGATTCCATCCTCCGGTACCTGTGCAGGTGATCAAGGAAGGCAGCAGAAAGAAAGACAAGAGCGGCTAAAGGTTCCGGAGTTTTCTGACCAAGACTTGGACGTCTGGTGGCAGAAACACGATGCATGGTTAAACAAAGAGGGACAGGTGCGTTTTGAGCAGCAATGAAAAAAGTGAAAACCATCCCAAAGATGTTTTGAGCAAATGGTAAAGTATGGTGGCATAAGCATGATGCGTAGGGTTGGCCAGAACCGTGTAAATCCACCGTATATGACCGTAAATTTGGTAATTTCACTGCCTGAAGTTCCGTATATACACTGTTTATAAATGGTTCTGACCAACCCTGAGTATGCGTGGTAGAACATAGAGGGGTGGCAGCCTTCCTTCTACCAGATAGCTTTGTTTCTCTAAAGTTTTCAAGAGCAGTGTTCCTACGGACTGTTTTAGCCATGCTAAATGCGGCCAAATAAAGTGTACAGGTACTGATTAGCACTGGTTGTCTATGTAACTGGTAATGTACTCACAAACTGCTAACGTGTATGTACTTCTTAGCACTGGCTCCTTATGTACTTCTCAGGACTGGCTGGTTACTTTATTTCATCCTTATTCAAGGTTGTACGCACAAACTGCTAACATGTACGTATTTTGAGCACTGGCTGCTTATGTACTTCTCAGGACTGGCTGGTTACTTTATTTCATGGTTAACCAAGGCGAAAACCTTTAAATTCCTTGACTCTGCTTTGTTCCTACCTGATTAGGAATGAGGAGAGGTTGTGCACTATGTGTAGGGTTAACCAGAACCGTATATGTACACCATGTATGACCGTATATTTGATAAAAATTATCTTCACAAAATACCGGACATACACTGTATATAAATGGTTCTGGCCAACTGTAGTTCTGAATATACGCCACGCCGTGTATGCTTTAGGCCAATGCATTGCGCTGCATGGTGCTCAGTTTAACTTGTGTTGCAACTTTCAAGCGCAGGCCAGTGTCGTCAATAATCATTTGTTTATCAACAAAAACGACAGCAGGCGGTTCTTCCAAGGCCTGTGGAAGGTGAGAACAAGTTTGTCCTTGGTCGTATGTCCACATTGCACACGCACAATGGCTGTTTGTGCGAAAGGTGGATGATTTTGAAACACTATTAAGCTCCAGGCAGAGCCTATGCCAAGTTCTTAGGGTTGGCCAGAACCGTATATATACATCGTATATGACCGTATATATGGTGATTTCCCTGCCAAAATTACCGTATACACACCGTATATATATGGTTCTGGCCAACCCTACAAGTTCTAGTTTGCACCAAACTATAAGGCTGGGTCGATTGTGTGTATGAAGAAGCTTGAACCTGCCGTCACAACTGTGTATGTGTGTTGTATGTCTTATGTATTTGTTATTGAATGTGTTTGCATGTCCTTTGCGTTGCCTGTCCAGGTTGGTTCCAGGTTAGTAGTTCAGTGCCGCCTCCTGGTGTTTTCGTAAAGGCAAAGAAAGAAGAGAAGACCCTCGGCAACACTAAACTTGATTTCTATTTGGCAAGATTCGCAAAACCACCTGGACTTGTGTGTCACTAGATTCGGTTCACTGACTCATCCCTAATGTCTCATTGCAGGCAAGTTTCCTATAAAGAATGTCCCATTGCAGACAAGTTACTTTATTTTGATGTCCCATTGCAGGCAAGTTACTTCTACCAGAACCAAGCTCCTGAATTACTAGCTACCCCTGTTCTTTCCCGCGCTTACCGGCATACCGTGGCGGAAGCTGCTTTCTACACTGCCTCCTCGCCCAGCTTTTCCCTTGAGACGGCCATCCAGGGATTTCAAAGCAGGTTGGTCCCTCAAGACAGCTATCCAGGGCTTTTAAACCAGGTTGGCCTCAGCTGCGCTCTTCGCTGCCTTCAATGCCAACCTTCCTCTCAAATCAACGACCCAGAGCTTTTAAAACAGGCTGGGAGAACGCGCACAGTAGCGGAACATGCAATGAGGGTGCTCAAAGCTTGCATGCAACTGCCCCTGAGTTCCTGAAATCATAAACAAATTGAGAATTGGTGTTGCAATGGCCTTGCCAATTACCTTGTCAGACTGGCCATTCTGCATGATGCACAGCTCTTACATCCAAGGTTGGGGCTCAGGATTTACGCAAGTGTAGGGTTGGTTAAAACCATACATATACAGTGTATATACGGCAGGGAAATCACCAAATATATGTTCATATACGGTGTATATTTACGGTTCTGGCCAGCCCTATACATGACCGTATATTTGGTGATTTCCTGCCAATAAAACCGTATGTATGGTTGTACACCGTATATCTATGGTTCTGGCCAACCCTACGCACGTGTGTTTAGGCAGTTGCATTCTCCCATCAAGACAAACGGACAAAGACGCTCTGAATGACGTCGCTTTTCCGTTAGGCAGTCCAACGTTGGGGCTCAGGATCCACACAACTGTGTTCAGGCAGTTGCATTTTCCCATCAAGACAAACGGACAAAGACGCTCTGAATGACGTCAAATTGCTGTTAGGCAGTCTGTAGTATTTCTTTTAAAGGTGCAGCTTTTAGCTTGAGGCTGCAACTGCTCAGGCAAGCGCACACGACACAGTTCATTGTTAGCACGCTGACTTAAACAATGTTCCTGTGTTTTGGAGAACCATTGGCTTTAATGGTGCTTCTTCATCCTCCTTTGAGGGGTCATCAGCATGTTCTAATCATCAATGACTCAACAAAGTCAATAATCATCAATGACTCAACAAAGTCAATAATCATCAATGACTCAACAAAGTTGACAAAACCTGCCCACTTTTAAATGCTCGACAGGAGCAAAGATGCCCAAGATGCGGAGCCCGGGGAGACAAGCACCGTCCAAGCTTCTGTGTGGCGTGCTACTGGGTTCGACAGCAGCATGATTGATGTCTCGGAAGATACCCCTAGCAAAGCCCGTAGCAAAGGCAGTCGTTTGGAAGATGACGAGCTGGCTGGTGCCATTGCAGGTTGGTGTGGATCATGAATGTCGTGCTAAGGATCTTTTCGTGTTATACGTGTGTGCGCTAGCTTATATTAAATCTGGTAGTTGGCTAGCACGGAAAGTACCCAGACATTCTTTGCGTTGAATTGAGTGCTAGCCTACTGCAGACCTGAAAATGTTGACTCCGTGTACGAGAACTGCATCACTGGCTGCGATGCTCCCTGTGCAAATCTTCAAAGCACGTGGCTGATCACCCTTCGTTTGCCTCACCCCTGCCTAAGCCTCAGCCTTATCTAAGCCTCACCCTATGTAAGCCTCACCCCTATGTAAGCCTCAGCCCTTTGCAAGCCTCAGCCCTATGTAAGCCTCACCCCTATGTAAGCCTCATACTTGTGGCCCAATATACTAGGCTGTGGTCGATCCACCTCTTCAAGCCCCATATTTGTGTGTGACCAGAATTGCAACCTACCACTGCTAGCAATGTACCTGTTTAGGCCTCATATTTGTGGCCGAAATTGCCAATCTACAACTGCTAGCAATGTACAGGCCCTATATTCGTGGTCAGTCTACCAATTCGTAGGGCTGACCAGAACCATATACATAACATTTACGGTGTATATAGGGTAATTTTAGCAGGGAAATCACCAAATATACGGCCATATACGGTGTGTTAATATGGTTCTGGTCAACCCTACCAATTTGCGGCCAAAGCATCCCTCCTATACAATTCTTGTTGCATCAACAGCAGTAGGGTTTCCAATTACTGTGCAAACTTTTGAGTGTACATGGCCCAATCTAATACCCAGGACCTGTGTTTTTGTTGAGGTACAGGGTTTAGAATTTCCTAACACCGTGGCCGTAATCATAGCTCCAGGCCTTAAATCTTAGGAGCTCCATCTCTGCTTGCCCTGTAAGAGCTGCGGCATGGATCATGGTACTGGGCTGAAATCCCGTTCATTAAAACACCACAAATTTCGACATCAACGTAACAGCTTTGTGCTCTTGCTCTGCTTGCCCTGTAAGAGCTGCGGCATGGATCAAGGTACCGGGCTGGAATCCCGTTCATTAAGAAACCACAAACTTCGACATCAGTGTAACAGCTTTGTGCTCTTGCTCTGCTTGCCCTGTAAGAGCTGCAGCATGGATCATGGTACCGGGCTGAAATCCCGTTCATTAAGAAACCACAAACTTTGACACCTTAACCGTAACAGCTTTGTGCTCTTGCTCTGCTTGCCCTGTAAGAGCTGCGGCATGGATCATGGTACCGGGCTGAAAACCCGTTCATTAAGAAACCACAAACTTCGACATCAACGTAACAGCTTTGTGCTCTTGCTCTGCTTGCCCTGTAAGAGCTGCAGCATGGATCATGGTACCGGGCTGAAATCCCGTTCATTAAGAAACCACAAACTTCGACATCAGTGTAACAGCTTTGTGCTCTTGCTCTGCTTGCCCTGTAAGAGCTGCGGCATGGATCATGGTACCGGGCTGAAATCCCGTTCATTAAGAAACCACAAACTTCGACATCAACGTAACAGCTTTGTGCTCTTGCTCTGCTTGCCCTGTAAGAGCTGCGGCATGGATCATGGTACCGGGCTGAAATCCCGTTCATTAAGAAACCACAAACTTCGACATCAGTGTAACAGCTTTGTGCTCTTGCTCTGCTTGCCCTGTAAGAGCTGCAGCATGGATCATGGTACCGGGCTGAAATCCCGTTCATTAAGAAACCACAAACTTTGACACCTTAAACGTAACAGCTTTGTGCTCTTGCTCTGCTTGCCCTGTAAGAGCTGCAGCATGGATCATGGTACCGGGCTGGAATCCCGTTCATTAAGAAACCACAAATTTCGACACCTTAAACGTAACAGCTTTGTGCTCTTGCTCTGCTTGCCCTGTAAGAGCTGCAGCATGGATCATGGTACCGGGCTGAAATCCCGTTCATTAAGAAACCACAAACTTCGACATCAACGTAACAGCTTTGTGCTCTTGCTCTGCTTGCCCTGTAAGAGCTGCAGCATGGATCATGGTACCGGGCTGAAATCCCGTTCATTAAGAAACCACAAACTTCGACATCAGTGTAACAGCTTTGTGCTCTTGCTCTGCTTGCCCTGTAAGAGCTGCAGCGTGGATCATGGTACCGGGCTGAAATCCCGTTCATTAAGAAACCACAAACTTCGACATCAACGTAACAGCTTTGTGCTCTTGCTCTGCTTGCCCTGTAAGAGCTGCAGCATGGATCATGGTACCGGGCTGGAATTCCGTTCATTAAGGAACCACAAACTTTGACATCAACGTAACAGCTTTGTGCTCTTGCTCTGCTTGCAGGCCCTGAAATAGCTACTGCTTTCTACATAAAATAGGCTTTGATCTGCCCATCAAAACCACAGGCTGCTGAATCACCGAACCCACTTTGGCCCTTGCTTGCAGGCCCTGTACTTGCTGCAGCTTTGATCATGGCGCTGGCAATGGTCCTAGTCGTCAGGCACAGCAGGCTGCGGAATCACCGGAACCTGCTAGGAGTGATTCTTCCACCAAAGGTGAGGAAAAGAAGGTGCATTAGGTGCAACACAAGTCCAGGACCTTCAACACGTGCTACTGCGGTTTGTGTAAGGGAAGTCTGTTTAACGCTGAATTGTAATTACGGTATCTCGAATGATACATGGAGCGACCTTGCCTTGTTAGTGGGAGCAACGTAAAATATACAGACTTGACTTCATAGGTTGGAGGATGCGCATGTTTTATGTTCAGGTCAAATGAAAACGTAGCTTTCTTCCCGGCAGCAAATCCAAGCCGTTTAACTTTCGGCAACAACTTCAGTCCCCAGAAAGTGGTATGGAGAATGACGTGCAGCTGGTCAATTCAAAGATTTGACAGCCCTTGTGTTTTTGTACGTTACCTGATAATCGCACGCAACACTTCCTACAGAAGGTGACGCAAATAATACGTGCCAAGCTAACACACTCAATGGCATGATGAATCTAGTGTGATCTGATGAATCTACTGTAATTTGATGATATTTGAAGAATATACTGTAATCTGATGAATCTACTGTTATCTGGCATGATGTAATCTGATGTAATCTGATGAATTTACTGTAATCTGATGAATTTACTGTAATCTGATGGATTTACTGTAATCTGATGAATCTACTGCAATCAGATGTATCTACTGTAATCTGATGAATTTACTGTAATGATGAATCTACTGTAATATCTGCGTGCAGGTTGGTCCTGGGACGACTTTGCTTCTCACAGGTATGCTCTCTTGTGTTGCAGGACGGTTGACTGCGATTGCACGTGAAACGAGAAAAGCTCAAAAATATCGCGTCTCGTACTTTACGTTGCAAGGATGACGGACGGACAGATGTTGAATATACTAAGCTCAGAGGGCTGCATGTTTGCCCAATTCAAGTGTTTACGATATTGGTGTTTCAGTTTTTCTTGATCAGGTGCCTTAATACCAAGGAGTGGTATTGTAAGAAGGCTGCATGTGTGTTACCTTATCAATAGGGTTGGCCAGAACCATATATATACGATGTATGTACGGTATTTTTGACAGGGAAATCACCAAATATACGGTGCATATTTACATTACCATAATGTATACATCACCAGATGGGCAACCCTACTTATCGATGCTGTAAGTTGTAGCAGCCTATGTATCGATTCCATTCATTTCATTCCTCCTCGCCCTTCTCTCTCTTCCTCATCCTTCCTCCTCATCCTTCTCTCTCTTCCTCATCCTTCTCTCTTGCACCTCACCCCCACATGACGCGCCTGCTTCCTCAGACTTGGTTGATCTATTTCCATTATTTTCTGATCTCTTTGCACCGTCTCACACGCCTCCCTTTTTCTCATCTTTCTCTCTTGCACCTCACCCCTACATGACGCGCCTGCTTTCACAGACTTGGTTGATCTGTTTCCATTCCTTCTTGATCCCTTTGCAACGTCTCACACGCCTCCCTTTTCCTTGTCCTTCTCTCTTGCACCTCACCCCCACATGACACGACTGCCTCCAGACATCCAAAGCAGCACCGAGATGTGGGAGACGCTTCCTGAGCAAATATCTGACCAGGCTGTTGGCTTACATGCTGACATCATTCGCACATTGATGAAATTGCACAACGGCTATGAATGTGGTACTGAGGTGCGCATGTGTGTATGTGTGTGGGTGTGTAGGTGTGGGTTGGTGGGTGGGTGTTAGTGTGTGTGGGTGTATGTGTGTGGGTGTGTGTGTGTCATGGGAGAAATGCTCAACATGGTCATGCACAGTGTACTCTCGTTGTGACGTGGGTGAGATGAATGAATGGCTGTGACAATGGTGGAGACCCTGACTTTGAGTGAACATCCAATTGAAATGAGCCCTTTTTCCATTTTGGAGCGTATTGTGTGGCGCCGACGCTGCTGTTTAGTCGCATGTGCTCTTCGATTGTGATCGGAGGTTCGGTACACGTTGATGCACATTGTCGGTATTGTTACATGCTGGTGTGGAAGAACTTGGTACAGTTTTGCAGAATGGGTTTAGGAGGCTGTGGTTGCTTGTGGTTTTGTGTAGCTCAATGAGCATTGAGGCGTAGGTGGTGATATGCCAAACGTAAGGCACACTGTGTGATTGCCAAAACTACTGGCCTGTCAAATGGCCTCGACGGCATGTGTACGCCGCACGCTGGTGAAAATGGTTTGCACAAATTTGAAATTGTATGACTGGCCCTTACTTCTAGGGCATATCTTGATTCAAATCTCCGTGGTCGGTCTGTGATCTGCCTAGGAAGCTGCCATAACTACTGCTGGTGGAGGAGGGTCACTGCGCCCAGTACCAAAGTGGCTCCTTTTCCTTATTTGATGTGGGGAGGGTTTTTCACTGCCTGCGTATTTTTTTCGTGTTCTTCCTGCTACAAGCTCACAATAACAAATCATGCAACATAACCTCTGTCGTCTCTCAATTCCGGCTCCCTTCATTCTCACAAGAAAGTCACCATCTTCCATCTTTGCTGCACCTGCGTACGAGAGGGCGCCCTCTGTTGCAACCTTCTCTGCGTCATCGGCGCACTGATCTCAACCAACCTCCTGCTTGATCAACGCTGTCATATATGGCTTTGCAGGGAGACTCCTTTACGCTTGCCTTTCACTCGGTGGCAGATGCGCTCGCCTTTGCCACTGCAGCCCAGGTCGAGTTGCTGCTAGCAGCATGGCCAGCTGAGCTGCTCAAGCTTGAGGTAAGTGTGCACATGTGTTTGAGTGTCACCTGTATTCTGGGGGAAGGCTTTTGCTTCTGCAGCCCAAATCGACTATTGCGAGCAGCATGGCTAGCTGAGCTGCTTGAGCTTGTGGTGACTGTGCACAAGAGTTTGAGTGTCACCTGTATTCTGGGGAAAGACTTTTGCTTCTGCAGCTTAAATCGACTATTGCTAGCAGCATGGCTAGCTGAGCTGCTTGAGCTTGTGGTGACTGTGCACACGAGTTTGAGTGTCACCTGTATTTTGGGGGAAGGCATTTGCTTCTGCAGCCCAAATCAAAATATTGCGAGCACCATGGCTAGCTGAGCTGCTCGAGCTTGTGGTGACTGTGCACAAGAGTTTGAGTGTCACCTGTATTTTGGGGGAAGGCTTTTGCTTCTGCAGCCCAAGTCAAGCTGTTGCTAGCAGCATGGCTAGCTGAGCTGCTCAAGCTTGAGGTGACTGTGCACACGATTTTGATTGCCAAGTGTGCATCGGAAGAAAAAACAAATGTGATGCATTGGAAGCGTGCGCGGATTGTGTTTTGATGTGCGACATCTGCATAAAGTAAAGCTCTCTTTCAAAGTGCACCCCATGGTTCTCTCTGTTTAAATGTGAGACATGTGCTTGAAGTCAAACTCTCCTTCAAAACGCACCCCATGCCCCTCAGGTTGCGAAGTGTGCACACGCATAGGTTGCACGTGCATTGGCGTGTGTGTGTGTGTGTTTGTGGGTGCGCGAGCACATGCGCGTGCGCATGTAGAGACGTGTGCACGTGCGCTTGTGCGCATGTGAGTGCGTGTATAGAGGCGCGTGTGGTTGTGGTTGTGTGTGTATGTGTTTGTGTGTGTGTGTGGAATTTGCATTGTCAGTGCTGATCCATGTAGGAGTAATTTTTTTTTTAAGCGTACCCTTCAAACTCGATCTAGCAGAGCCTTTGCAACATCATTCACGATTTAGCACATGCTTTGACCAGGGCCTTTAAGACATAATCCAGCCATGTACGCCTTTCTCCAGCACAACTGATGCGTCCCCCTTCTGCACACCCCCCACTCCAGTGGCATAACCACTGGCATACACAAAATCACTGGTCTGCTGTCTGTTTTTGTTTTCCCTCCCTCCCCTACCCGTCATCTTCACCCCAGCTCTTTGCCTGAAAAATGTAAATGCCAACGCACCCACTGACCCATACTCACTTACCCCCAGTGTTGTGCACTTTATGGTTGACGCCGTCAAAGGTCATTTGACAGTCGGGCGTAATTTACGGTGCTAACCGTCAGAAACTAATCCTCAGGCGTAAGTTACGGTGATTCTAATTTTTGACGTCTGACGGTCGGCTTTACAGTGATTTACGGTGGGAAACCGTTAGGAATTAGTGATTTACGGTGGGAAATCGTCAGGAATTAGGTATTTACGGTGGGAAACCGTCAGCAGCTGGCCAGGCCGGGCCAGGCTCAACTGACTCAGGGCCACACGAGCCCTCTTGGCCTGATTTCCGGAGGACATTTTATATTTATATCGCAAATTGTTTGTGGGGATTTCAGGGCGCTGAGAGCGCCTCTTGAGCTTAATCTTGAGTTGGCACTCTGAGCCACTGAGAACCTGACGCCGCACCGTTACTTACGATTTCCCACCGTCAGTATGCATTTCACCGTTGATTACAATTATGTAATGTAGACGTCATTTAAGCACCGTAATTAACGGTGCCATTTCTGATTGACTCCGTATATGCACAACACTGCTTACCCCACAGGTATACCGCCCGGTGTATATCACACACACACTCACATACACACACAGGTATGCCGCCCGGTGTATATCAAGCGCCCTACTCACCACCTCCTGCACCACCATCGTGGCTCTTCGGTTAGCCTGCCATCAGCAGAACAGAGACACATGGACTCAGCCCCTTTGAGCCTGGTACCATCCACACCACAGGTAAACTTTCTGAAGGGCTGTGGCACATCAATGTGCGCCCTTTTCCCTCACAGCATTGCCTCCTGCTCATTTTGCCTATACATTTGAACTGTGGGTTCTAAGACCACCTGTGATGCGTGTGACCTGAGTCGGTGTGGGCACTCATTGGTCCATGCTGTTGAGTGAGTTTTGAGGACAGGGGTAATGTGTGTGACTTGAGTCAGTGTGGGCGCTCATTGGTCCATGCTATTGAGTAAGTATTGAGGACAGGGGTAATGCGTGTGACCTGAGTCAGTGTGGGCACTCATTGGTCCATGCTTTTGAGTGAGTTTTGAGGACAGGGGTAATGTGTGTGATTTGGGTCCGTATGTGTGCGACACAATTTCTTTTGTGAGGTGCTGCTGTTAGGTTTAATACGGGTTTTGCCTGGTGGTGCAGGCGCCTACGTAGCCCTCCTTTCCTCTGTTATGCTGCCGTGTCAACATTTTTGTAATCGTTCATTGTTGCTGACGTGGGAAGGGCTTGTCTGGTGGTGCAGACACTAACATAGCCCTCCTTTCCTCTATCTGGCTGTGTCATCACAATTATTGAGAACTTTACATCTGAAAGCGCAGTTTCTTCTTTTTTTAAGTTTCCGTTTTCTATTTGCAACGCTAAGCACGTGCGAGTTGCAAAAAACACTGTGGTCTAGCAGATCTGTAGTCCTGGCTTGTTTATGTCCGTGTTCCTTTGCCTTAAGATATGTAGTCCTGACTTGTTCAAATCCTGGCTTGTTCAAGTCCTGGCTTGTTTAAGTCCTGGCAGGTCTGATAGTCCTTGTTGGTTTAAGTCTGTGTTCCTGCTCCTCATGGATGAAAACTTTCTCGGTGCTACTTGATGAAACGCGCGCGCACGCGCACGCGCACACGCACGCACACGCACACACACACACACACACACACACACACACAGACACACAGGCACACAGACACACATACACACGCACACACACAGGTGGCCCTGTCCCTGGAGCCCTCCTCCACACCAGACTGGGACGACCTTGGTAACTCCTTGTACAAGACAAACACACACAATAGAGGAACATTGGCAGCAAAACTCAAGGCCTGCTTTTGGTGCAGCTCTCCAAAGCAGCAGGTAGTTTGAAGGGTTTGCTAATGCGCTTTTACTGTTATCGTACCTCAGGGATAACACCCCGCACTATATCGTTTCTTGCCCTGCGGGGTGACTGCGGTAATTTTATATATACATATCCCCAGCCCCAGCACCGGTTGCTCCCAACCAGGAATTCCGGAAAGCAAGCCGCAGCGACAGACGAGCAGCAGCCAATAGTCCAAGCCAGCAAGCAAAAATGGAACAGGCTGAGCTGAGCTGCTAGCAGGAGCTTGCAGAGGAGGCAGCCAACAAAAGGCCGATTGGAAGGTCAGAGAAAGATTTCTAAGGTCTCACGACTTGGTTGTGGGGATACATCAGGGGCTGGCTGTTATGCACAGAGACATTGACACTCATGAGGGGGGAGCTGTGTGACAGGGGGGTGAAGAATGCGAGGAAGGCGTAGGGGTTGAAGAGGACCAACGCTTGCGCATGCAGAGCAGGCTAGAGCAACTCAGCAGCTAAAAGATGAGCACATGGGGCAGACAAGGTCACGCACCAAGGCTGCCCGCACCTAAGCAACACCATCAGGACGCACGAGCAGCAGCAGCAGCAGCAGTGATAGTGGAGCAAGAGGAAGCAAATGCTTATTGATGCTGAACAGTGCTAGAGGCCCTGCAGGGTTGATGCGGGAAAAGCAAAAAAATACATTCTGAGGGTGCAGGAAGGTGCAGGATTCTACTAAATATTTCTGAAATTTGGGGTGCGGGATGAGTACGGCAAGGTACGGTACTTGCTTGCACAATTTTTTGTCTGTCCTTGCGTACCTATGTATGTATATAAATGTGTATACATACATATATATACATATAAACGTCAGTTGCTTCTCCGCTTTGTCCTTTGCTGTCTTGCAATATGTTGCCCAACGGTGCATGGGGACAAGTGAACATGCACACAACACACACGCACACAACACACACATACACTACACGAAACCAATCAGCACACACGCACACACACACACATACACACACACTCTTGACACACACACACACACACACACTCTTGACTCACGCAGGAGGCTGATGCACGATTGAAGCTCTGCAAGTACAAGTTCAACACCCCACGCCTTGATTTGAGCTCCTCGTCGTTTCAAAACCAAAGAGAGCAAAAAGTTCCCTGGGAGGTGAGCTCTGCTGTTCTCTTTTGTCAGTACTGTGCTGCGGTGACCAAAGCGTCTTGTGCAGTACTGTGCAGTACTGTGCTGCAGTCTTGTGCAGTACTGCAGTATGCAGTGTGCAGTGCGCAGTGTGGGCTGCAGTGTGCAGTCTTGTGCAGTACTGTGCTGCGGTGACCAAAGCGTCTTGTCACTGCCCTTAGGGAAACTAATTTCCTCAGGAGAAGATAGAGAAACAAGAATGAACTGTGTTAACGCAAACAGCAAAGTTACTCCCCACAGTAATAAGGAGGAGGAGCCACTTTGGTACCGGGTACCGTACAATTTCTCTCGGCTCAGTTTAAAGATTTGACAGAAGGTTGACAAATAGGGTCAAGCAGCAGCCATAAGCGTGAAACTGACGCTGCATATTTTCTGGGCTAGTTTCAGAGCATGTGCTTAGGATGTTGCAATAGAGGCTACTGATGCAGTAGGCTTTTTCCTGGGCAGGTGCGAAGAAAAAAATGTGCATGTTGAATTTGATGACCCACAAAGATGAAGGTTTTGAGCAAACGCGCATGCAACAGGTTGAAGTAGATGAATCACGAAGATGAAAAGATTTGAGCAAAAGCTCATGTCATACGGTGCACGTGAAGCAGCGCAAAGATGAAGACTTTCAGCAAAAGCGCACGGAATAGGTTAAATTAGGTGAACCAGAAAGATAAGGATTTTAAGGGAAAGTGCATGGACAAGGTTAAAGTAGATGAATCACAAAGATGAAAATATTGAGCAAAAGCTCATGTCATACGGTGCACGTGAATCAGCGCAAAGATGAAGATTTTCAGCAAAAGCGCACGGAATAGGCTAAATTAGGTGAACCAGAAAGATAAGGATTTTAAGGGAAAGTGCATGGACAAGGTTAAAGTAGATGAATCACAAAAATGGAAATATTGAGCAAAAGCTCATGTCATACGGTGCACGTGAAGAAGCGCAAAGATGAAATTTTCAGCAAAAGCGCATGTTATATGGTGCACGTGAATGAGCGCAAAGGAAACAAGCAGACGCAGGAGAGTAGGGAAATTTCAAACGCAAAGAGGGGCACGTGCTCGTCACACTCAAACGAGCAAAACAAGCAATTCATACTCACACCAAACACACACACTACTGTTTTTTAAGAGTTTGCGAAAACCTTGATTTCATATCACCCCCAAATCTGGGGAAATGAGAGTGGGTTCTCGTATTGATTTTACTTTGCTGCCCCAGCCCGCCGGGAGGCTTGCGGCTTCCTGGCATATGGTGAATGGTGTATGTAAGTGATTTAAATTGGATTTCAAGATTCAAACATTCTTGCATCACCTAAATAAGGTTGTTCTGGAATTGTAAGGAAAAATCTCTCCAATTCTGTTCCTCTAACTGAGTCCTTTGTCTAAACAATTGCACGGCGCTTCTTAGCACTGAGCCACTCCAAAATGTGATGATTTATGGGGCGCTCCTGCTGCAGCGTCTTGAACACGCAAGCAAACTGGGAGTGCAGCTTGGGGTCTGCTGCCTGTGCTGCACGCTGAACTGCTGTATAATCTGCACCCTTGTTCAACTGCTCTTGCCAGCCTGCCCGGGCTTGCTGCTTCTTCAACCATGCTGCCTTGTCTTTGTGGGCTTTGCTGATCTCATGGGACGCAATGTTCTGAATCTTGCACTGGAAAGTGGCTGGGCAGATGCTGCAGTCAACTTGGAACCAGTTCTTTCCGTCCACCCCCCCATCACTCAGCCAATCCTTGCGCTGGGGCTGCCCCACAGGGGCTGGATGCTCAAGCCACTGAGCTTGGAACTTGTTTGTGGGCCCATGGGCCCTTAAGTACTTCCCATCACTTTTCCACCTGGCAACTCTGGCCTTTTTTGTGGGGGGTTTTCACTCGTTTCAACGTGATTATTTTTAAATGTTTGGTACTGTTCGGAAAATTTTTGGAATTTATGGTATGTGAGGGCCTTCGACGGCCCCTTAAGGTCCACAGAACCGTTTTACACAGGGGCTTATCGACACCCCCAAAAGCTTGTTTTCGTATTGATTTCAAATGTCGGAAACCCATGTTATCATATTGATTGATATGGTATATCGCACTAAAAAAACACTGACGCACACACACACTCATTAACACGCACACACACACACTTGCTCAAACACTCATGCAGGCAGCCAAACACGTAAGTGGGCTCCTCGCTTTCGACGCCGCCCTTATGAGTGCTTATCAAAGCAGCGAGAACACAGAAGATGTTGGCCTCCTCAGTTACGAGCAGCTGGTCAGGCACTACCCAGCACGGTTTGGCTCATGGCAAGAGGAAAAAGCCTTGGAAACCACCACCAACACCACCAGCACCACCATTCCAAAAATGTCGCTCCCATTAGACGTCACCCAGGAGCTCACACACGCACGGCTAAATGCTTGTCAGCAGCAGCAGCAGCAGCAGGCGCACCTCACGCACGCACAGCTAAATGCTTGTCAGCAGCAGCAGGAGACGCTCGCTGTAAGCAGTCCCATTTCCGACCAAGCCAGCCCTTTCGCTATGGCTCTAGATGGCAGTCGTGCACATCTCTGCTCAGACACCCCCCCTAGTGCCCAGAATGCAAACCGCCGAAGTCACATCGTCACTATCGCTGACTATGAGGAGCCAAGGAAGCCAAAGTGAGTGCAGGAGATGTGAGCGTGCACGCACATACACACATGCGCACAGCACATGCACGCACGCACACACACACACACATACACACACACAGGCAAACAAGGCAAGCGTCCCGTCCTGCTCCTTCCAGCCACTTCTCATCTACAACGGACAAACCAGCCCCCACCCGGTCGACCTCCCTTTTACCTGAAACTACACACAACACGACCTCCAGCCTCAGCAAGTCCCGGGTGTCGGGTAACCTGACGATCGGACAGCAGTTTTCTGCTGCCATGCCGCGTGCGGAAGGGTCTGGGGGCCCTCATCAGCTGCTCGTGCTGCGTGGGCTGCGTGTGCGCATGGGCATTGCCTGCGGGGTGGAGAGGCAGGACGTCGTACTGAATGGAGCAAGAGGTGGGTCACTTAACTTGTGTGGGATTACATGTCCATATAGGTGTGTGTGTACGTGCCACGTCGTATGGCTGTTTTAGGCAGTCAGGGAGGTGTGTGTTTGAGTCCAAATAATGTGTCAGAGGTTGTGTGCCAACATGGATTCCAAAAGCTTGCAAGCAATTTTACAGCCTGATGTCTCTCTCTCTCTCTCTCTCTCTCTCTCTCTCTCTCTTACTCTTACTCTCTCTCTCTCTGTCTCTGTGTGTGTCTGATATATCTCGTGGCACCATTCCTTTGTCCATAGCTTCACACATGCAGCTACCTTAATGCTGCCTGTGATGCGCCAAGTTGCTGCATTCGCCTAGTGTTTCTAGAGTCTGTTCAGTTTGCCTAGTGTCTGCTTAGTGTGCCTAGCGTCTGCCTAGTGTGCCTAGTGTGTCTAGTCTGCCTAGTGTCTGCCTAGTCCTAGTGTCTGTCTAGTGTGTCTAGTGTCTGTCTAGTGTGTCTAGTGTCTGCCTGGTGTGTCTAGTGTCTGCCTGGTGTGTCTAGTGTCTGCCTAGTGTGTCTAGTGTCTGCATAGTGTGCCTAATGTCTGCCTAGTGTCTGCCTAGTGTGCCTAGTGTCTGCCTAGTGTGCCTAATGTCTGCCTAGTGTGTCTAGTGTCTGCCTAGTGTGCCTAATGTCTGCCTAGTGTGTCTAGTGTCTGCCTGGTGCGCCTAGCGTCTGCCTAGTGTGTCTAGTGTCTGCCTAGTGTGTCTAGTGTCTGCCTGGTGTGTCTAGTGTCTGCCTAGTCTGCCTAGTGTGCCTAGTGTCTGCCTAGTGTGTCTAGTGTCTGCCTAGTGTCTGCCTAGTGTGCCTAGTGTCTGCCTATTGTGCCTAGTGTCTGCCTAGTGTGCCTAGTGTGTCTAGTGTCTGCCTAGTGTGTCTAGTGTCTGCCTAGTGTGTCTAGTGTCTGCCTAGTGTGCCTAATGTCTGCCTAGTGTGCCTAATGTCTGCCTAGTGTCTGTCTAGTGTGCCTAGCGTCTGCCTAGTGTGTCTAGTGTCTGCCTAGTGTGTCTAGTGTCTGCCTGGTGTGTCTAGTGTCTGCCTAGTCTGCCTAGTGTGCCTAGTGTCTGCCTAGTTTGCCT
>Ga0307947_1001876_pt1 | contig 16792 bp, 18 predicted proteins | sample OrgLakmetagen232_FD_201840 | JGI IMG/M metagenome (GOLD analysis project Ga0307947, IMG submission 201840) | Saline water microbial communities from Organic Lake, Antarctica - #232 | ecosystem: Environmental > Aquatic > Non-marine Saline and Alkaline > Saline | place: Antarctica: Organic Lake...
AGCAAGTAGCGAGAGGAAAAGTAAGGAGTGGCACTGTGTACACGATGCAGCACTCCTCAAGATGAGTAAAGAGGCAGAGCAATGCACCAGCTGCGTGTACAGCAAGTAGCGAGAGGAAAAGTAAGGAGTGGCACTGTGTACACGATGCAGCACTCCTCAAGATGAGTAAAGAGGCAGAGCAATGCACCAGCTGCGTGTACAGCAAGTAGCGAGAGGAAAAGTAAGGAATGGCACTGTGTACACGATGCAGCACTCCTCAAGATGAGTAAAGAGGCAGAGCAATGCACCAGCTGCGCACATGGCAGGGGGACATGATGCAGCACTCCTCAAGATGAGTAAAGAGCATTGCACCATTGGACCACTGCATCAGTGCACCAGGCAGAGCATTGCACCAGCTGCGCACATGGCAGGGGGCAAAGTAAGAAGCGGCGCTACGTTTTTGTAGTGTAGCAGCGGCTGTGTGTAAGACAAAAAAACGGTTAACGTCATCACGGAGTATAATTTACCCACCCTTAGTTGTGACCAAAAACACTGATTTCATAAATAGAGGCAACAGCTTGAGACGCCTCAATTTACCATCTTTGAGCCAGCTGCATATGGCTGCGGACACATGGTATTACTGCAGGTGGTAGCAACATGTGCCAGCAGCCATACCAGCACGGCCAAACTCAATGCTAAACACACACAACACATCTCTCCCCTCCCCCAGCTGCCGCCGCTGCTCCTGCGTCCTTACTTCAATGCTACATGCACACAAACACACATGCACACACTCACCACCTCCCTCCACTCCCCCAGCTGCCGCCGCTGTTCCTGCGTCCTTACTACCTCCGGCTGCGCTCTTCAGCTCTGCCAGACGCTTCTGCTGCTCCTCTTGCCTGCAGCGATAAAAGCAAAGGGGGATAGGCGTGAGTGTGTGTTTATGTGTCTGTTTGTTACTTCTGCTGTTTCTCTTGCCTGCAGCGGTGGAAGCGGAAGGGGGGAGGAAACGTGTGTTTTGTAAGTACCTGCATGTGTGTGTGTGTGTGCGTGCGTGCACGTTTGCACGTCTTACATGCAATGCAGTTCGTGCAGTGCAGTACTGAGTCGGTTAAAATCAGCTCATGATGATGAAGGCAGGTCCAGCACGAAACTGTCATTTGCAGTACATATAGGCACTTACGACAAAGGTGGTTTTGAACAGCGGTGGCAGGGCGACTTTGCCACACATCCAGACCTCAAGCACAGGACCACGCATGTGTGTGCCTTGCACTCTTACAAATTACTGGAATGTAAAGGACAGCACCCACAAACACACATGTACGCACAAGCCGAGCAGCCCGAACTGCTCCACGGCCTTTCACAGGGCCTACGATCTTTGTTGCGTAGCAAAGTTGAGCAGCCATCCCAGAAAAACTACCTTCACGGATTAAACGTTAAACAAAGATGGACTTGGCTGCATTGTCGGGACAACCCAGTATCCAGAAGTATCCAGAAACATGTCGTCGCCCTTTTTCAGACACGACAACAACCCACGCCTGTGGCTTTAATTGGACTGGCAAACCTTTTGTGTACATCAGCAACTAAGTTACACAGCTAGAGATGGTGAGCGACATGGCTGAACGTCTTGAGCAGGCAGCAACTGAGCACCCACTTTTGCTCTTCCTCCTGTCCCCCTAGTGACGCATAGACAGCTGATATTCGCATGTGATATTCGTGCCGTCTTTCAAATTAACATGCATGCTAACTTTCGGCGGCTGACAGCACTCACTCTTTCTCCTTGCTGATCTTTTCCTTGTAGAGCGCAAATTCCCTCTTGGTCTCTGCATCGATAGCATGAGATTTATCTGCAGGCATCAAAAAAGCAGCACGCGCATTTCCAGCCGACCTAGCACGAAGACCCACTACTTAAAAGTCTAACATACAACAGTAACCAAAAATGAGAGAACATTCTCGTGCATCTCTGAGATAACGTCTTGTTAATTTCCGCATGTATAGCGCGATTTGCAACTGCAGGCAACAGGCAAGCAGCATGTGTTGTTACCAACCAACCTAGCACGGAATTTACATATGACTCAAACACAAACTAATACACAGATGTGCACGTTCATCAAGATAATAAACGCATACATGAGAAAGCTTGTGTGTGGCGTGGAGCCTCAACCAACCTAGCATGGAATTTACATATGACTCAAACACAAACTAGTACACAGATGTGCACGTTCATCAAGGTAATAAACGCATACATGAGACAGCTTGTGTGTGGCGTGGAGCCTCAACCAACCTAGCATGGAATTTACATATGATTCAAACACAAACCAATACACAGAAGTGAACTTTCAACAAGGTAATAAACGCATACATGAGACAGCATGTGTGTGGCGTGGAGCCTAAGTTCCTCACACAGAATATTACTCTTATGCCAGCGGCGCCTTAAGCGTTGTTTCCTTGTGCCTTTTCAGTTCAACCCCAGGTATGAAAATGCCACCTACACTCAAAAATTGCCTACAACAATTGTGCTGAGGTGCTGCATCACACGGTTGGTGTTCAAGGCACTGCAAGACAGTCTGCAGCGCTCACATGCTGTGCGGTCTAAGTTGAGAGCCATGAGGTGCGCTTGTAAAAATTACGTGCCCCAACCAAATTTAACATGCACTTTCTCATGCACCTATACACACACATGCACTCACGTGGTGTGGGGTCCAAGTTAAGAGCCATGAGGTGCTCTCCGCTGCCGAGGTGGGGCGAGTGCTTTGGAGTGCTGTAGGGGGAGTTACCTCGTCCGTCGTGCTGAGAACCAGGCTTGTTGCGAGAGTGGTGGTGACCTGCCAGCTGTGAGCGCACCTGCATGCATGCATGCATGCAAGTGTGTGTGTGTGTGTGCTTATGTGTGTGTGTGTGTGTGTGTGTGTGTGTGTGTGTGTGTGTGTGAGAGAGAGTGTGTGTGTGAGTGTGTGTGTATGCATGTGTGTTTGAGTACGTGTGCACGTGCGTGCGTCGTATGTGTTTGTGTGTCCTGTTACGTGATTTGAGTGTATTAACTTACATTTGAGCATGCGCGTCGCACGTGACGCGAACTTCAGCCCCTTTGACATAAGTGGCCCTCACTCACCGAGTTGGTCTCGAAGCGGAACTGGTCGCTGACAGGCTGCTGCTGAGGAGCAGGGGCAGGCGCCGTGGCGGCCGCCTTGGCCAGGCCTGCGGTGAGACTAGAGCGTGGACCTTGCTGCGGCTGCTGCTGCTGCTGCTGAGGGGGGGGTACTGCATGGGGGCCAGGCGGTAGTGGGGCTCCTTGCTGTTGCTGCCGCGACGGAGGCTGCTGCTGGCCTGCAGGGAGGCTCTTTGCCACCGCCGCAAAGCTTGACCCTGAGTTGACCCATGCAGGACGGCGCTGCCAGGTGGCACCGTTGCTGCCACCGCCACCGCCACCCCCTCCGGACGCATTACGTGCGGGGCCTCGCATGACCGAGGAATAGCGGTCCTCCTCGTCCATCTGTTTGTGTTTGTGTGTGTGTGTGTGTGTGTGTGTGTGTGTGTGTGTGTGTGTGTGTGTGTGTGTGTGTTGTGTGTGTCCGTGTGCGTGCACAATAACTGCAAAATTGAACAACTAGTGTGCTTGAGTCCGAATTAGGGAGTCTTATAAATGATCCATTTGAGATCTGGCGATTCCTCCCCTTTGTCCTCCCTGCAGCTTCCCCACCCTTGCACCTTCCCCCCCTTGACCCAGATCGAAACCATAAGTACTCACATCATCCCCATCCAGTTCCCCTCCGCGCTCTTCCAGCAGGTGGTAGTTGGAGCTGCCCCCAGTCTGAGTCTCGATCTCGCGTGCAATGCGTGCCGCCTCCTGCTCACTGATGCCGCAGCTGCTCTTGTCCAGGGCAGTGGTGTACAACTCCTCGTTGAAGGTGCTCTCCACGCCAAACTTGTCCCGGTTCACGGCAAACTGATCCCACTGGCCCCCTCCGTCGCCATCCAGGGACAACAAGCTGGAGTCCATCGTCTCGCTGGCGTCGGGCATCCAGGGCGTGAGGTCACGGCCGAATGCACTGGGTGGAGGAGGAGAGGGAAAGGGGGAGGCATGTCAACTCAAGGGTCGATTGGACAATCGAGGCAGGCTCAGGAGCCAAACAGCAAGACGCAGAACAGAATAAACACGAAATCCGTTCCTCCCTTTGTCATTTCACCATTTATACCCAACGCACACACCAACACGGACACAAATTTGAACACACCCACCCGCCCTTGCCCTTGCCGATGGCTCCGTCCGTGCGTAGGTCGTCGCTCGCGGACACGTCCAGCGAGTTGAAGCTGACCTCCTCGGCCTTGAGCTGCCGGACGTCTGAGAACTTGAGCGGGATGACCTTGCGGGGCTTCTCCGCGAGGCTGTTTTTGTCGATCTTTTTTATGAGCTCACGCGCGTGCTTCAGCGCGATGAACAATGTGCCGTTGGCATCGCTGTTGGCCGTGTGGAACACGCCCTCGTACGCCTTGCCATCCAGCATCTGTCACAGACAAAAATACTTGGTTTTGGCTACCAGACATTCCTCTGGGCAGCAGGAATTTACAAGTAGCATGAACACAGACACAAACATCTTCTTGGCTTGCTTGCTTGCCTGTGCGTGTGCATGCGTGTGCGTGGCAGAGGAAGGCATGCAGTCTTGCACACACACGCGCGCACGTGCCTCTCCTCAGAGGACTGGACCCACACACCTGCACCTCCACCTTATGTCCAATCAGCAGGGTGCATATGTACACCCTGTGCTCGTTCTCAGGGCTGGGCTGAAGGGCCATGTCTCGCCTGAGGTTGCTGCTAGTTGCGTAGTTTTGCTATGCTCACCCCAATTTTCACCTGCTATCCTGCATCACTTAATACGTCATGGTTGCAAGTCATATGCAGTATTGAAAATAATGGTTATTCCTGCTCCATATGGCTAACTGAAAAAGCTCCGCACGAGATGCATGAAATCGTTTTCTAACTGATTTTGCTGGACAGTGTTGTTAAAACAAAGCTGTCCCTCTTCAGTGCAATACATCCTGCATTTGGTTATTTGAAGCTGTAGCGGGATTGGATAGGATATAGCCGTATGTATTATCAAATTGCTGCCTCCCCGAACGGAAAATGCTGGCTCTGAAGCAAGTCAAGATGGGAAGAACGGAATGATGGTAGTTACTGAGTTTCAGTTGCCTACAAAAGAGGTAACACAGCCATCAGAACCATTGTTAATTGGTAAGTATGATAAAACATGAAATAACACGTTTTTACAAGGGGCTCAAGCGTGATAAAACGACACGTTTTTTAAGGGACAAAATGAATGTGACAAGACTTGTGCGTTGCTGGCTCAAAGATTAAAGAAAGCTGACTTAATGACAAATATATGCAGGCAAGAATCCAGGGTTATCACAATTGAAGAGTTGTAGTGTACAAAAAGCAATACAAATTACATGTCGACACCGTCCAACATCTTGAATCCGAGGATGCATCCCATTACGAGGTTAGCGTGAAGTGTAATCACTTTTAGTATAGTATGGTAAGTTAGGTATATTGCTAATTAAGGTGCGAGGTCAAAATGTCTATGCGCACGAGTCGTGCCTGCGTAGCGCCATGAAAGCCTTGTGCTTGGCAACCACCTGCAATACCAGTTGACGCTCAATGTAAGGCTCCTCTTGCGACCGGTCTATGACCTCAGTATCCACCCCCATCTCTTCTGTTTGCCCCTCCCCACCCTGCGCTAGCGAGGCAACCGCCTGTTGCTCTTTGAGGTCCTGCTGCTCTCTCACACGCGTGGTCAAATTAGAAGCATGCCGTCGCTGCTGTTGCTGCTGTTGTTGCTTCTGCAAGGTGGCAGCACTGTTGATTTCGCTGTGCTGCCCTCCTGCTACAGCACCTCCCACTGTCTCACTTTGCAAGCTGGCTGCGGCGCTAGGATCTTCAGCTGAGGCTGGCTGCGGTGGCTTGAGATGGGACGGAGTGACCAAGAGTACTCGGTCCTTGCGCGTGTGGAGGAGGTTGGCAATCACAGCGTCGACACGGTACATGCTCAGCGCAGCGAACGCCTGTGCATGGCGCGATCAGAGTCTTGTAGCAAAATCAGTCTTTGTAGCAAAATAAGTAGGGCTGGAATTTGATCTCAATTTGAATCGTCTAGAAATAGGATGTATCAGTCTCAGTCAGCGTCAGTTGACCCCATTGTGGGTGCTGAGCAACTCAAACTGGAACAAACTTCCCACAAATCCACCAACTTTGCAGGAGACTGCCAACCTAGCTTGCTTCTATGCTTCGTTAAGAATAAGGGGGTGCCAGGTATTGAATGGCAGTTGGCTAACGGAAAAAAAAACACTCCTGGGGACGGATGGTTGGATCACTACGGTATGGTTGGGCAGGTTAAGATACCTTGCTGACAAACAAATGCCCCGCAAGCTTTACGAGCAAACAGATGTACTAGTGAGCAAGTGAAAAAGGATGCAGGCTAACTAACTTCTAAGCTGGAGTTTTTAGAAAAAGCATGGTACTATCTGCTCATAAGACAGTGCATACTACTGACCGAACAGAGAATAGAGAATATTTTGCAGCTAAAACCAAATGGGGCTGCAGACTTTGCCTGAAATTGGCGCATGATGGAAAAACTGCATTGCCACGTACGTTTATTTTCCCTGGAATTTAATTAGCGTGATAATTGGCAGGGATGCAACCTTCGGTTTGCCAGACACTTCAGAAAGGTCAAAAGGTGGAGAAAGGGAGGGGCAGGGGGCAGGCAGTTGGCCCTTTCCTGTGTTGGTCCAGTATTTGCCTAGTGCACCCACTGCCTTGCAAGTCAATTTATTATTTCCCAAATTTGAGCCAGTTACTTCAATCTTGTGTTCCGTCTCGTTAACCAAGCGCGGTTCAAATGCTGCCGAAGCAATTCTCGTAGAAAGCAAATTGCAACACTTCTCCCTACGTGCGAAACCATCGCCTTGCCTTGCGCACGAGCATGCCTGGGTCTGTCTCGAGCTTGAAGCTGATGACCATGCTGCTGGGCACCCACACCCCTGACAGCATGCCCAGCATCTTTGGTACCTGCACAAGGGACACGATGAAGAACTCTATGATGATCGATGATCATGCTGTTGGGCACCCACACCCTGACATCATGCCCAGCATCTTTGGTACCTGCACAAGAGACACGGTGAAGAACTCCATGATGATTGATGAGCACGCTGCTGGGCACCCACACCCTGACAGCATGCCCAGCATCTTTAGTACCTGGGGCACGATGAAAGAAACCCATGATCCCTCTGTCCAAGGAATCTCAAGGATCCAAAGACACACCTTATTTGGCCTCCACATGCGGAGTGCTGCTCACTGCCTGCGTGGTTTTTATCGTTCTCCTACCTTTGGATTGCAGTCATATTAGTGTTTGACCGCAAGACGAATGTTGTCTGTTACAGAGGGACAGCACGAGAGCAATAGAGAACAGCTACATTTGCTGGATGCGGCGTTCCCTCCTCACCTTTTGAAGGGTGAGCTGCAAAGGTCCCCCACTGCTTTGAATCTTATGCTCTGCCTGCACACAAAGTTTACAAGAGTACATGCATTTCCCGTGACATGGGATCCAGGAAGCTTAAGAAGAGTAACTTGCTAGAGACCTAATTTTAGCCATGCCTCTGCAGCGCACACGCACATAAATGACGTGTTTCACCCAGCTCTTTAGTATAGGCACTCACGTTCTGCCAGATCCCTCCTGCATGCCTTTGCCTAGACAAACAAACCAACACGTTGTGAATGACTTGCAGCTTAAACTTGAAAGATCCTCAAAAAATCTCCGACATGTCAGAAACTGCAGCAGCAAGGTTGAACAAAACTCGAGGGCCAAGTGGGTTCAAGGACAAAACTTTCAAGTTCAACGCACCAGCTCCGACCATGGTACATAGAAGTCAGAAACTGCGGCTGCCAGGTAGAACAAGGCTCGAGGGCCAAGTGGGTTCACTGCTGTGGCGATGCACCGGAGGCTCTGGATGTGCGTTTGTAATGCATGCATATGTGTGTGTTTTTGTGCAGATGAGTGAGTGCGTTTGTATTCGCAATGAGGTGCTGTGCTCGCCGTTAATTAAGCACGTGTGCGGTCAAATTATTACATTTGACCGACTCGTACTGAAATAAATGCACTGAGCTGGGAGTTGTGGTTAAAGTTGTGGTTAATGGGTGACGTAAAAAGGTGTATGAGGGAGGTGAGTCATTCTATGACGATTGCCAACTGTAGAAGGAACTTCTCGTCTCCAGCATTTGCTAGAGAACAGTAACCACTAAATTGGGAGGCAAAACGCCAACAGCAGCTATCTTACCACATAATACTTGTGGTATATCAGACTCAGCGCAGTGGCACACAGCCTGTTCTCCGTGTGGAACCCCCTATGGATCTCATTCCCACTGATGCTCCCTTACGATGCTGAGCAAACTAACAAACATGTGTCTGTTGCTGGTTATCAATACCACTCCATGAAATTCGCTGCAAGTCTTCTGATTTCGTGTAAGCATGTTTAGGGTTGGCCAGAACCATATATATACGGTGTAAAAACGGTATTTTTGGCAGGAAAATCATATACGGTGAATATATACGATTCTGGCCAACCCTAAGAATGTAAGGTGCTGAGTTCATGTTTTTTTGTACCATGAATATATGCGCTCCCCCTACGCCTCCTGCCCTGCAGTGTCACTTATGCTTCACCAACCTGCAGGTACTCAAACAGGTTCTGGAACTCCACAATGAGCAGTGCGTGCTGAGCCTCTGCACTCTGTGCTCGCTTCAGGCACTCCGCAATCTGACTCTGAGCCTCTGCTCGCACGGATATCCTCTCCCTTGTTCCCTCAGGCCCACATGCCCCTCCCTTCTCGTGACCTCCAACCCCGTCCCCCTGTGAGCTTGTGCTCGTCACAGACTGGTGTCCATGATTGACCTCGCCTCCCTGCTGCTCCAGAACAAATGCAGCTTTCAACAGGCCTAGCAGGCTGCTGGCAGGCAGGCCCTGCGTGAATGGCTCGACCGCGCTGTCTCGGTGCAGGTGGATGACCACATAGCCTGCCTGCAATGGTGGTGGTGTTTTAGTTGTGGATTGAAGAAGTGGATCTGATTGCAGGTCTTATGCATGGCAAAAACACCGGTATAGACATCCTATACAATTTGGGCTTGGCCACTTGACTTGTGATAAGCCTTTGCTGTCCACGGGAGATGTATGTACTAGTTCACCCAAAGAAAATGAATAGGTGTGCCTGAGCGACGAGAAAAAAAGGGTTTGTACAGTAGGACTTCAGGTCTGTCCAGGCTTGTCTGATTACCTCTAAAAACTGCTCTGTGCTCAGGGCACCCCTGTGCCCTGCGCTGAAGTTGTCTATGAAACGGACGCAGCGTCTCTCAAGGGGCACAGTTGTCCCTCCTGATGTCACAACTGCCAACGGCCTGCGCGTTGGATTTAGAGCATGGCTGACGACCATGTTCTGAGTCTTGGGTAAACTTGTGGGCTGTACCTGGCCTGGCACACCAACCTGTCTGGGTGCTGTGCCAGGAATGCCTGCACCCTAGGCGCTAGCTCGCTGTCAATGCGCTTGCCATAGGGATCATTGCAGTCCTCAAAGAATGAAGAAGCAGCATCAAATTCTTCCTGGGTGGGCATGGACCGTGCCTATGCCGGGGCATATATGGGGGGAGGTGATTTTACAATGCAAATGTCATTGCAACATAATATAGAGTTTAAATTATTTGCCGGCAATTGATTGAATAGTAATGTGAAACATGCATATTTAAACCCTATATTGGCAGGGCCTGATATGCGGCAGCTCTGTAGCTCTGGTGTGGCTGTACAAGCACCAAAATTTCTGACACGTGGATTGATCCAAAAGCGCAGCCTGTTGACAGCTGCCTTGGCATAGGCCACCATGGATCCATGCACTACATTCAGGGTGAGCGCGCAGTGTCATAGTATAGATATGCGCACCGCCAGGGTGTCGGCCTGCATCTTAAACTGGCGTACGACATATGCACACGTAAACACACACACACACACACACACACACACACACACACACACACACACACACACACGCACACACACACACACACACACACACACACACACACACACACACACACACACACAAACACACACACACGCAACACACGCACGCACGCGAAGGTATTGTACACGAAGCAGCTGACCAAGAAGACAAAAACATTTCTTGATGGCTTTGTCCGATGCCAAGGTGAGCTGTCCAATCCTTCCACACACAGCCCCAAATAATGGCGACAAATGCCCAAGAATGGAGCAACTTTAGCAATTGATTGGACGCAAATATGCACAACAAAATAGCAATGTGCAGTGTGAGAACTATGCTCAATGTAAGTTTATTGTATTCACATTTGCCCTCCCCTTCTTAAGGGAGTTCCACCTACGCCTTACTTGATGACGACGGAAAACGGCTGAGTACTGCACGCTTGAGCAACAGCAAGTGCTTGCAGGCAGACAGTGGAGACCTGCTGCCGTTCTGGTAAGTATTTTATTTGTGGTGAAGACAGGCTTACAGGGGTCGTAGCTTCTGAAGCGTGAAACTTACTTGCACCTCAATGTCAAGCAGTTCCTTTTTGTCCTTTGGAACCAGGAGGGTGTTTATTCTTATTTTTTGGAAGGCACGTGTACTTTTTGGGCTGGACCCCCCGGGGCCCCCCCCCCCCAAACCCTCCTTCCGGTGCCCCCAGCAGGACAAATAGGGAACCAATCTGCTTTTTTAAAATAGGTATCCATCTGCATACTCATCAAGACCTGAAATTGAATTGTTGCAGATTTATTGGGCAAAAACTGAGATACGGGCGCCCATGCACAAGTGACCTACCAGGCACCCATAGCTGGCTTGCACAGTCCCACATTAAATGCATTTCTTCAGTTTTCCACTGACTATCCCATGCTGGCAAAATCCTGTAAGTTTTGGGTAAATTGCTGCTTCATTGGCTCAACTCATTCCGCGGCCTGCACCGGAGCGCGTGTGTCTCTGACTTTTGGACATGTCCACAGACCCCCCCTTAACCCAATTTGCTCAAAAAGGGTGCCAATCGACTGGGTTTGAGCTGAGGATTCCGCTGATATATTTAAGATTTTGTAGGAGTGCCTCAGTAAACTTTTGGGAGGGGGGTTCCAAAAAAGGCGATCAATTGACAGCTCTCAACAAGAGGTTTCCGGATATATAATTTTTGATCGATTTGACACGTGCCTTCCAAAAGGTATGCTTCCTACACCCTCCTGTTTGGAACCCTTCTTTTTTAAATTGTGTTTTGCTGGAAACTTCTCTATAAGAGTGTGGAAGCTGCTTTTTCAATCTTCATTAAAGGCTGTACGGAACAGTGTAATTAAATAAGGTGGGTTAAGGAGCCTGTGCAGCAAAACCTTGGCTCTATAAAAAACACATTTCTCAAGCGGAAATAGCCTTGCCTTGTAGGGCTCCTTGTACAATACAACAGCCCTTGCAACCTACCTGAATTGTATTGAGAGATGTAGTCTGCGAGCAAAGCTGCTGTGTCGTTCCTTCCCTTGCATGTTTACAGGGAGGGGCACCTCGTCCAATCAGACGGCCCTTGCAGCCCGGAGGAGATCCCTGGCAACAGCAGGTTGGTGCCCTCCCTGACTTTTCCGTCCCTGCTTTCTTCCTCCCTGCTTTCTTCCTCCCTGCTCTCTTCCTCCCTGCTTTCTTCCTGATGCCTTACATTTGGTGCCCTCCCTGCTTTCTTCCTCCCTGCTCTCTTCCTCCCTGCTTTATTCCTGAGGCCTTACATTTGGTGTCCTCCCTGACTTTTCCGTCCCTGCTTTCTTCCTGAGGCCTTGCATTTGGTGTCCTCCCTGACTTTTCCTTCCCTGCTTTCTTCCTCCCTGCTTTCTTCCTGATGCCTTACATTTGGTTGATTTTTTACCCTGCTCTCCCTCTTTGCTATCTTCCTGAGGCCTTACATCCATACATGCATATACCTACAACAGAGTCACTGCATCTACCTTGTGCCATGACTGAATTTGAAGGCTCTCTTAACCTGTTGACTTGCTGCAGGAGCCATGGTGAAGTTGCGATGAACGCACAAGCAGTTGCTGCAGCACGTGCAGTTCAGCAGCTTGAGGAACAGCAAAAGATACAAGCCATACAGGCAATGCGCCGGCCGCTCAGATCTGCTCACCTGCACAAGCGCAGGCAGGCACCACAGCAGCAGCAGCAGCAGCAACAGCAGCAATATCAGCAACAGCAGCAACAGCAGCAACAGCAGCAACAGCAGCAGCAGGGGCATAATGGGCGTCAGCAGCGCCAGCAGGAGCAGCAGCAGCAAGGCTGCCTCTCCTTTGCCCAGCCCTTAGTCCCTGCAAGCACACATGATGACAGCACCGGCAGCGAACCTTCTGGTGGGTGTCAAATGTGAGCGGTGAGCAATCTAGTGGGCACTTATTATGAGTGATGGGCCTCTGGTGGGCATTGACTGTGGACGGTGAGCCTTACGGTGGGTATGGATTACGGTGAGCTATCTCGTGGGTGCTGGTTTTGTGCAATGAGCAATCTCGTGGGCAATAATTGTGTGTGGGGTGAGAGCGATCTGGTGGGTGTGGATTGATGATTGATACGGGCTCATCAGCAATCCCAAAGGAATTTTGATGCCGCAGCATCCGTGTATATATTGCTATACGCAGGAGGTCTTGGAATCTGTGTATGTATTGCTATGCGCGGGGTCTTGGAAGTTCACAACCAGCACCACTTGTGTAGGGTTGGCCAGAACCGGGTTGGCCAGAACCGGGTTGGCCACGACCAGAACCAGGTTGGCCACGACCAGAAATGGGTTGGCCATTAATACGTGCAGGGATGGCCAGAACCGGGTTGGCCAAGACCAGAAATGGGTTGGCCATGTAATACGTGCAGGGTTGGCCAGAACCGGGTTGGACATGACCAGAATTAGGTTGGCCACGGCCAGAAATGGGTTGGCCATGTAATACGTGCAGGGTTGGCCAGAACCGGGTTGGCCACGACCAGAATTAGGTTGGCCATGTAATACGTGCAGGGTTGGCCATGACCAGAATTAGGTTGGCCATGTAATACGTGCAGGGTTGGCCAGAACCGGGTTGGCCACGACCAGAATTAGGTTGGCCATGTATTACGTGCAGGGTTGGCCAGAACCAGGTTGGCCACGGCCAGATTTAGGTTGGCCACAACCAGAAATGGGTTGGCCATTAATACGTGCAGAGTTGGCCAGAACCGGGTTGGCCACGACCAGAAATGGGTTGGCCATGTAATACGTGCAGGATTGGCCAGAACCGGGTTGGCCACGACCATTAATGGGTTGGCCATGTAATACGTGCAGGGTTGGCCAGAACCGGGTTGGCCACGGCCAGAAATGGGTTGGCCATGTAATACGTGCAGGGTTGGCCAGAACCGGGTTGGCCACGACCAGAATTAGGTTGGCCACAACCAGAAATGGGTTGGCCATGTGACATGTGCAGGGTTGGCCAGAATCGGGTCGGCCAGAACCGTACATATACACCATATGTGACCGTATCTCTGGTGGTTTCCCTGCCAAAAATGCCGCATACACACCATGTACATAGGGTTCTAGCCAACCCTAGACATGTGTGCATTGTGCCTACCTACCCAACATGTGATAAGCTGTACAGCTGCAGGCCAACCCTAGACATGTGTGCATTGTGCCTACCTACCCAACATGTGAATGTGCTGTACATCCGCAGAGTGCACCAAATTGCTTTGCTTGTAGGTTGGCCAGAACCATGTATCACATATGTATAAATATACGGCATGTATACGGTTGTCATTGCAGGAACTATCCGCTATATACGCCGTGTATATACGGTTCTGGCCAACCTGCAACGTTATGCAATCTTGAAGAACGTAAAGCAATCTTGAAGAACGTACAACGTAATAATGTGAAACCTGCATGAACATTGCAGGACATGATCATACACACACAGGCACAAACGCATACACAATCATACCTTCAGATAAACATGCAAAACATAAGACACACGAGGCAAACCCACGGCACTCATGTGCGCACTCTGCACCAAATTGCTTTACTTGCTATACTGTGCTGTAGTTTGCACTTGAGGTTGCTGATCTTTGACCAGAAATCAACATTCATAGTGCTGTGTGCGCACATGAGGAATTGCTGATCTTTGACCAGAAACTAGTTTGCTTTATTTGCTGTACTGTGCTGTAGTTTGCACTTGAGGTTGCTGATCTTTGACAAGAAATCAACATGCTTGGTTTGCTGAATAGTGCTGTGCGCACTTGAGGAATTGCTGATGTTCAACCAGAAATCAATTTGCTTGGCTTTCGTTATAGTGCTATGCACACTTGTTAAATTGCAGATCTTTGACCAGAAATCAATATGCTTGGCTTGCTGAGCAGTGCTGTAGTGCGCACATGAGGTATTGCTGATCTTTGACCAGAAATCAATATGCTTGGCTTGCTGTACTGTGCTGTAGTGCGCACATGAGGTATTGCCGATTATTGACCAGAAATTAATTTGCTTGGCTTGCTGTACTGTGCTGTAGTGGGCACATGAGGTATTGCTGATTTTTGACCAGAATTTGATTTGCTTAGCTTGCTGTACAGTGCTGTGCGCACTTGAGGAATTGCTGATCTTTGACCAGAAATCAATATGCTTGACTTGCTGTACTGTGCTGTAGTGCGCACATGAGGTATTGCTGATATCTGACAAGATCTCGTGGTGCCCCACAACCCACAAAGGAGAAGGAGCCACTTAGTTACTGGGTAACACGAAAGGCTTTTCCCACAGCAGATGGGGAACATGAAAGTGGGATGGAAATGTTGTGAAACTTAGCCCAGACGGCCCAGAAGGAAAATGCCGTTGTTTCATACCGTAGTCCTGCAATGCTATACTGCAGCACTCGAGGAATCCGTACGCAGCGATATTTCTATGCGATTTTGTGCGAGGTCACAAACGCTGAAACCCATGCTACATTTTTGGGTCCTTTCATTTAATCTCCCACTCTTCCTTTGTTGCTCATTACTCGCATGTGTGTGGATGTGTGTGTGTGTGTGCACGCAGCTGAGAGCCTTCTTGCATTTCTAGGACTGTCAGGACATGCACCCTCCAAAAATGCGGCAGAACCTGCACCCGGTACCTTTAGCCAAACCCTTAAAAAACCAGCAGCAGCAGCAGCAACAGCAGCAGGTTTGGCTCAACCCGCAAGCTTCAGCCACAATGCTCTCAGCCATAACAATACTTCCAGCCACGTAACCCCCAAGTTCAGCCGCGACCCCGGCCAAAATAACGCTTCAAGTTGCGACCACATTTTCAGCCACTCATTGCCCGGCTTTTTGCCCAATCCAGCGCCTCCTTCAGTTCCAACTGGTTTGCCTGGTTGCAGCATTTCCACCCGCACCCCTCTGCATCCCTTGGATTCCAACACAATAGCTGCCAGCGCTGATATGGCAACCTCCACGATGCCAATCAGTGGACTGCCAAATGCAGCAGCAGCAGCAGCAGCAGCAGCAGCAGCAGCAGCAGCAGCAGCAGCAGTGACAAAAGCAGGGGGACCCAGCAAATGCCAGCCTGATACAGCAGCAGCAGCAGCAGCAGCAGAAGTACCAACAACACCAGCGGCAGGCGCGGCAGGGAGGATGGGTTTGTTGGAAACTGCTCGTACCGGTGTCGATGGAGATCATGGTGGTGCAGGTGTAGATGGGGTTTGTGAGGATGAGGGTGCCGGAGCTCCTACAGGGGCCAAATGTAAGGCATTGCCTGCGCTGGCCACGATGGCTGCTATGAGGCCCCCTAAGCATAAGGCTTTTAAGGTGCCCACCATGAGTAGGCCACTCTTGAGGTGAGGTTGTGGGTGTGCTGGGTGCTGTGCAGGCTAGAGACAGGTGGTGAATGAAGGTTTTCTATGGGATGGTGTGCTCTGTGTGACCACCATGAGGTGAACTTGTGGGTGTGCTAAGTGGCTTAGTGCTGTGCAGTCTAGGGACAGATAGTGAGGAGGCTCCAATGGGGTGGTGTGTTCAGTGAAAGAAGTTGTGATCACCTTCAGCAGGCCGCTCTTGAGGTGAGCTTGTGGGTTGTGTTCAGTGAAAGAGGTCAAGACAGCTCAAATTGGCTGCATTTAAGATAGGGGTGCGGTTGTTGTGGGTGCTGTGCAGTCTAGGGACAGATGGTGAAGGAAAGGCCCCTATGGGGTGTTGTGTTCAGTGAAAGAGGTTGCAATTCGTTCCTTTATTCCTGCCTGCCTGGGCATTTGCGACGGTCAGACATAAAAATGTGCATGGGTTACGTTGGCTGGATTTCAGGCACTTGCTCAAGTCTTAGGCTTGGATAAAATTAATTGAGTATGCCTTTTTTTGCCCATGCGGACGAAGCCGCTAGATAGGTGCTGGTGTCAGATACTCAGGCGTGTAACGGCTTTTGTCAGCCTGCTTTAAAAACAACCTGCGTATTGGCAGCTTCACTAAATCAAGCTTACCTAAGAGGCAAAATAAGAAAGATCGGGGGAAAAGTTACATCATAAAACAGTGAAAGCCGCTCCCTACAAAATATACAAATGCCCCTACAGTACAGAGTACTGTTCTTCAATGTGTCTAAGGGATGTGTCTAAGGGATGTGTGACATGCAGGGGAGATATTCCACAGTACTAGGTGCCAAACAGGCACAGTGCTTATGTGATTGTGTGTGTGTGTGTGTGTTTGTGTGTGTGTGTGTTTGTGTGTGTGTGTGTGTGTGCGTGCGAGCGTGAGTGCGTGCGTGCGTGCGTGAGTGCGTGCGTGAGAGCGTGCGTGCGTGAG
>Ga0307947_1001880_pt1 | contig 16766 bp, 17 predicted proteins | sample OrgLakmetagen232_FD_201840 | JGI IMG/M metagenome (GOLD analysis project Ga0307947, IMG submission 201840) | Saline water microbial communities from Organic Lake, Antarctica - #232 | ecosystem: Environmental > Aquatic > Non-marine Saline and Alkaline > Saline | place: Antarctica: Organic Lake...
GTGCTCAATAGCATACCGCTGATACCCTCTTTGTGCTCAATAGCATACCCTCTTTGTGCTCAATAGCATACCCTCTTTGTGCTCAATAGCATACCGCTGATACCCTCTTTGTGCTCAATAGCATACCGCATCCTGAACATTGCACTACACGCAACTGCCCACACACCTCAGAAACGGGTTGGCAGCTTTTTCTTGTCCGAGGTTGCTGGGCACAGTAGGAAGCTTTTGGCTCCGGAGCTGGTCGATCTCCTGCTTTCTTGCCGCCAAGGTTGGGTTTTGAGGGTCGATCGAGACGGCAAAGCGTGCATTTGACTGTGAACAGCAGGTAGTTGAGTACAAGCCTTTAGTATGTGGAGTGCCACAAGCAGATGAATGAGTACATGTTTCTGGAGTATGGAGTGCCACAAGCAGGAGAGGCACGGATTGCGCTTGAGCCTGTAACAGGCAACTCATTTTTAAGGAGAGGGAAGTTTGATATGATGGTTTATTAAATTAAATGCCCATGACAACTGCAACGATAAGGTCACAACTGCACGAATACAAGTGCGCGCTTGATCGCTCACCTGAGTATACTCATGGGCACAAAAAACATAGGTCGTATCTGGCAGGCCGACAAATTTGGAGAGAGAGTCCCACATCTGTTGAGGATTGCCTTCAAAGAGCCTCCCACAACCCAAGCCAAAGAGCGTATCTCCTGTTTTTACACGTGCAGGAAAAGATAAGGTCCTTCTTAAGAACTGCAAATATAAATTAGGTATCTCACCTTTGAGCCGAGCCTGCAATCCTTCCAAGTTTTCTAATTTCTCTTTCCTTATATAATGGAGGAAATTTACCAGAGGGGGCTAACGGAGGAAATGCCTGAAAATGCGCATTTTTGCATTCAGAAGGCAGCCACTCACAGCCACTTCATTCGATCGACACCATTTTAGTGCCAAATTGTAGCTGGCATTGAGAACTACCCGAGAACGTGCCCAGTTTTATGTGGGTCGCTTTGCGTGCCGAAATAGACTGGACTAAGCACTCATGGTGCATGTAAATTCTAATGTGGTGATTTCCATGGAAAATGGCTCAAATCCTCATAAAGCACCAAACACTCAGCCGTTTTCTTTCATTTCTGTTGCAATGATATGCAATACCATTAAAAAATTCCAGATTGGTGCAGTCGGGGATCTGGTATGAAGAATTTGTGGTAAAAATGGCCTGCACGCCACAGCAAAGTAAGCACACGCCCCCAAATTGGCAGGCTCCAAAAATTTACATCTATGGACATAAAATGTAAAATTTGGAGCTTGAAAATTTGGGGGCGTATAAGCCAAAGATCATATTAAAACTTGCCCATTTTGGGCCTCAGTTAGCCCCCTCTGGAAACATACAGTCCCAATATTAACTCCTCCACTTCATGACGTAGATAGTGGCAACTGCCAGTAGTTCTTACCTAAGGAAGCCATAAATGGCTGGACTAAGTTACGCACTGTCCACGTTTGTGTGTCTTCTTCCTACCCAAAAATTTGTAAAGCTGGCATGCCCATTGATCACCAAAGGACGCTTAGATATAACACAAATAGATGAAGGAGTATCTCCTACAGCATACGAGCATATGCATTTCTCTTGTGCTCTTCAGTGACATCGTGTTTAATGCCTGATTCGACATTATCCATCAAAACTTGCTTAGCCTCTCCTCAAAAATGCATCTGCCGAAAGCAGCTGAAAATAGCCCAGTTGCACAGTTTGCCTAAGGTCACTTGTGCATAGAAATATATGCTTTTCTGGAATCTTACCTGGGAAGAGCGCGTCAGCGCCGGGAATCCAGAAAGTGATGTGTCCACGTGTGTGCCCAGGGGTGTCAAAGACCTGCACCACCCATTTAGGTTGCAGAAAGTGGTGTGTCCACATGTGTGTCCACATGTGTGTGTGTGTGTGTGTGTCCACGTGTGTGTCCAGGGGCGTCAAAGACCTGTATCACTCATTCAGATTGTGTCGATTGAAAGCAGTCACATGCTTTTACTTGGAGTTAATAATGAGTGTGAATGTACAGATAAGCACCAACAGCTCTGTTCCTGTGTGATATGAAATATGAATTATGAAGCATCCAGGCCAAGTTATCTGCATACAGGAAGAGGTATGACCAGCCAGGAAACGTGCAGAGCAGAACCAGAAAACACGGATTGGCCACTTTTTTGAAAGTGACTAGTGCACGGCAGAAAAGGCAAGGCACCACCTTCTGGCAGCAGGCTTTTCTCCTGGCTGAAGCTATCAGATAACAGATAACAGACAAAACAGTGCATTTGTGTAATGAAAAACAGGCATAGTGTTTCGCGTAAGCCATGAGGCACGCCAAAATGAGCAGGGTTGGCCAGAGGCGTACATCTGCACCGTATATGGCCGTATATATGTATGGTGATCTCCTTGCTACAAATTAAGGAGGCTTAATTTAATTAGATCTCCTCAGGGCAGCTGTTTGCCTCCCTTTCTCTTGGCACTCCCTATTGTATCAACAAAAACTACCAACACAAACATAAGAAGATACAAGTTTTAATATACAAAACCGATGACCAAGACGTAGAAGCTGTGAATGGAATCCAGTCATCATCATGGAGGATGATGAGAGAGTCAACACAAGACTTGCCCGCCGCAAGAAGTAAACGCAGACAGGCACATAACACTTGCCCGCTGCATTGATGGGCAGGCATCTCACCTTACATTCCAATGGGCCAAAACTGAATGATTGGCCATCCCCAAAAGCTTCGTCGATGCCAGGGATCCTGCTTCGGTCGGCACTAGGGCCAATGATCTTCACGCCGGGGTACTTGTTCTTCAGATCCATGTTGCCACCTGCCAGTAACGAATTGATGCAGCAGCCATCCAGGCTGATTGCTTCTGTAAAACCCTGTACTAAATTTAGATCCTGCCAGCGCTTACCAGCTTGTGCAATGGTGCCACCGCTCTCCTACTGCTATAATTTTAAAATGTCTATCTAGCAGTTCATTGTGGTGTGCGTAGAATGCTCCGATGGCGACATGGCAGCAGGTACGAGGCATTGGAAAGCGATGGGAGTACTGTTTGTAAAGCGGTGGATGTTTAAGCAGTGTAAGCAGGTGAGCCTACCTGACCATGGGGAAGGATTACTATGACTACCAGAAGAGAGAATCATCCATCCACTGTAAAACTGTTTATCCAACAACAACCGCAAGGGACTGGGATAGCTTTTGCTAAAGGCGCAACGCGAGACATGGTGTCGATGTTCATTCAGGGTCCCTTCAGGACCTCAAACCAGGTAAGCACGTGTAACCCCCAATGGGCGACTCATTTGCTCCTATTCAAGCCCTAGGATGGATTAGTGTCAGTAGTGACCAGTTGTACCCTGGCAGCCTTGTACCCTTGCACCCTGCCAGGAGTGACCAGTAGTAGTAGAAGTGACCCAGGTTGTACCCTTGTACCCTGGCAATAGTGACCAGTTGTACCCTGGCAGCCTTGTTTTGGACCACAAGAACATCAAGCACACACCTGTGTGATCCCAATGATGGTGCGTGTTAAAGATGTAGTCCAGCTTGTAGCCCCTGTCGTTATTAGCGTTGAGTACACATTTTAGTGCGAATGATAATAGTAGTTTGAACAGCGATGTTGGATGCTGCTGCGTGTAGGCTCCAAGGAAACACACCGTGTGCCAGTGAAATTTGGCCCAACACAAGCTTAAGGCCATTCTTGCAAATGTTGCAGCGACAATCAATCAGGTGGATTGCGTGGGAAAAGCTGGGACTACAGAACCGACTTCTGATGCAAGTATAGATGCACATTTCAGCAAGGGATAGCCTAAAAAACAACTCACTTTGAGGTCAAATGCGCCTGCACCGGACCCATTTCCGAGGGGTCTACGACAGCTGTGAGATTCTGCGAGGGCTCGTGCAGCACCCATGCGCTGCAAAAGGTAATAACAGGTGTGCTCTTTATCTTGTTTTAAAGTCACGCTGGGTGCAGCAGTAAGCAAGAGGTGTTGGTTCAATCCATGGCTTGACTAGGGGGGGGAGGGGTGTAGCTGGGAGCAGCATCAAAAGAGCACAGCATATGATTGCACTTGTTCAAGCACCCACTAGTTGTCACTTAAGCATGGAACACGGTCGACAACCAGTGCACTGGACTCCATGACCGTTGGTTTGGCCTGCGTTGACCTCTCCTGACCTCTGCTGTGCAGCCTGAACATTTGCAGTGCGGAACGAATGAATTATTTGCGTTTACATGAGTCTTGTGTCTTACATGGTAGTGTGGGAGTGAGTAAACATGCTTTCTCTCCTGTCTGTGTCTATGTGTATGTGTGCGTGTGTGTGTGTGTGTGTGTGTGAGTGTGTGTGTGTGCGTGTGCGTGTGCGCTTGTGTATGTATGTGTGTGAGCGGACGTGTGTGTGAGTGTGCACGCACGCTTGCTCGCCTGTGTTTGTGTGTGTGAGTGTGAATGTGTGTATGTGTGTGTGTGTGTGTGTGTGTGTGTGTGTGTGTGTGTGTGTGTGTGTGTGTGTGTGTGTGTGTGTGTGTGTGTGTGTGTGTGTGTGTGTGTGTGTGTGTGTGATTGTGAGCATGTGTGTGCGTGTGTGTGCGTGTGTGTGCGCATGTGTGTGTTTGTGTGTGTATGTGTGTGTGTGTGTATGTGTGTGTGTGTGTTGTGTGTGTGTGTGCATGTGCATTCGTGCGTGCGTGCGTGTGCGTGTGCGTGTGCGTGTGCGTACGCGCGTGCGTGCGTGTGTGCGTGCGTGCGTGTGTGTGTGTGTCCCCGTGCGTACTCACCGTCTGTTTTGTTTTAGTAGAGTCGATGTTAAGGAGCAGTTATTTCGCAGGAGTAAACCCTGCATAGCAAATTTATTTTCAATTTGTAAGGGAAATTCGGCACAAATTCACAAGTTCGTACCCCACTACACCCCCGAAAATATCAGTATTTGCATAACAACAGGCACCTTTTTGTTACCAGACCACATCTGTTGCGTACATGAATCGTTTCATTTATGATCTTTATTGTAGGGCTTGGTGCTCTGGATGAAAGAAAAGAAAAAGAACGCAGATAGTGTAAACACTACCGGCATGGATAGGAAAGGGTGTTGTTCTGTGTTCTGCACCACCCAATGGATGCAGAGACACACAATAGCCTGCCTGGAGCAAAATAAAAATAAGATAAGCTTTTCAGTGCGTGGGGGTCAGGTGGTTGGGAGACAGAAGCCTGCCCACCACCAGGAGTATTAATCAGATATTTTTGGGGGTTGTGTTCATTGTCTCGTCTCATCTGCATGATTATGTTGCGGATCTGATTGCATGTAGGCTTACTTATTTCATGAGTGCTGTGGCATGCATGCAGACCAATAACTTCGAGGCTGTGGAGTGGGGTCCTTATGTGGCTGCTCTAGATGGTGCCAGTTGCTCTTTGCAGGATGGTGTGAAGGTTTTTGCGGGCCGTGTCCTAAGCGAGGCATTAGAAGCTTATGTTGTTCTCGTGCCTTTTCTACTTGTTGAGTTGGGGAAGTGTCTACACAGTTAAATTTATATCGCGTTTGTTTATTTGTATGTCTCTTGATTTCATAGTCAGGATGGATTGGCAGCGCCATCTGCTAGGTTATCACGGGCAACTCTTCTTGCTTTATTGGCATACCTAGTTTGATACGTATTTGTTGAATTTCGTTTGGGGGTGTGATTGCTGGGTCGGAGTAACTATGATTGCATCTGGCTCGCTGGATTTCTGCCGCTGTCGTGCATTGAGGTTGGAAGGTATGAGCCAGGTTGGAATCATTCCTATCCGTGTCTCCTCAAAAGTGCGTATAATGCCTTGCTGTACCATTGTTGTTGCACGACTGCCTACATCTGCTTGTGCTAGCAGGCATGCACCCTGTGTACCTTGTTGATTTGCTTTCATAACCATTTGTCCAGCAGCGTTGTGCCTGTTGATAATCATTTTATTTATAATGGGATGACTGCAGCCTGACAGCATGAGGTAAGTGCCGTCTAGCTTCTGGCAGATGGGGCAGATTGGTGGGTCTTCTATATGGTTGCACTGAGCGGCACGCTGTTGGTTGTATATCAACTCTGTGTGACAGAGCACGGCATTTTTCTTTCCTCCAGAGGTGGCACTTGCATTTCTCCAAAATGAGTTACTTATGTCTATTCTCGACAATGCCTTCCTTGATCAGTTCTTGGTATTTTGTATAGCACTTTGTGGACTGATGGTTTGAAACCTCTTTTGATTTAGGACCTAGTTTGTGTTGGACGTGTATGTGTGCTGTACCTGCATCGAGATCTGAGAAAATGGAGAGCCTTTCTGCTGGAGGCCCTGGTTGGCAGGTGTTCAGAGTATCTGGTAGGCATGCTGATAGAAGGGTTTTCCACCCTTGCTGGCCAGATTATGAATGAATGGGGGTGGGCGTCAGTGTTAATGTGAATATCATGGCCACTTTGTTTTCCGCGGAACACTTTGCTATGGCATCAGCGCATTCATTCCCTAGGATGCCAGCATGAGCTTTACCCTTGTAGAGATGGATGGTGTCTTTAGATAGCAGGATGTGGTGTACGATGATTTGGAAGAGTTTGACATGTTCATGCCGTTTCATGCGCTGCGGGTAGAGGATGCAATTTCTTATTTGCCATAGTGCACTAGCGCTGTCTGTCGCGATATGGGTGTGTTCTGTCATGCTAAATCAGTGGCATGGACAAATCGTGTGATCCCCCCTGGGATTTATAATGTGAGAAACGGTTTTATGGTTGTTTGGTTGTTTGGCCAATTTAGATGGTCCTCTTGTAACAAGGGAGCTTTTTCGGGTGGGTGATCTAAAGCGCTGCACATTTGCCCGGGAAGTTCATGGAATTGGTATGATTATAACTCCGGAGTTTGGCATGTTTCTGCGCTGGAGGTAGAGGATGCTGTTTCTTGTTTGCCATACTAATAGTGCACCAGCGCTGTCTGGTGCTCTAAATGGCATAATACAGGGTACAACGCATAAAGGTTCAAATGTACCCGCTGAAGCATATACGCAGACACGTGCACCGTGACAGAGGCAAGCTCAGGTGTTCTGGAACCCACACAATTGTATCAAGGCTGCAACATTACGCAGATGAGACGAGATATTGGACACAACCCCCACAATTATCTGAGCAATACATCTGGTGGTATGCAGACTTCTGCCTCCCAACCGCCCGATTGCAGTCCAATCCCCACACTAAAAGTCTTCTTTTATTTTAATTCTCCAGGGTGGGATGTTGTGCGTCTCTGCATCCATTGGGTGGTGCAGAACACAAAACAACATCCTTTCCTAATTTGTGCCGGTAGTGGCCGGAGAAGGGGGAAAATAGCAAAAATGTTAAGGCAAGCCAAAATCGTGAGATGGAGGCCCACGTCTCAGCAAAGGTCCACCGACTCTCAAGACCAAAGAGGACTGGCTGACCTACGAAGGCCCCTTACCTACTTCTGAGAAGCCTCCAAGACAACGGCGTCGGGCCAAAGACGAGCTCAAGCAGCAGAGACGCCAGCTCGAAAGCAAAGAATGAATTGATGCATGACCCATTGCGCATTAGGCCAGGATGGGGCTCTCGCTATGCTTGCCTTCTGACAGTACACAGTGGACGGAGTAGGTAGACGGTGGAGCCTGCTTGCTTGCATTTCGGCGGTACGACAGAGCCAGGCCCCAATCAACTAATGCAGGAACTCCCCTTTTTTAACAATGTCTGAGCTGGCTTGTCAGATCAATCGCTGTCGTCCCTAATGCTTCTACCAGTTCTCTGGCTCATGCCCTTGCGCTCTCTGCACACACGTATGTGTGTCTACTAGTGCCACTCATCTTTGATTGGCTCCCACACTGATGCTCCTTTTCGGAGCTGGGGCCATTGACTCAGACAAACCTCTCGGCCTCATTGTGGTTACACATTAATATGACTAAACGAACAAATAGAATTGGAGGCCTTACACGGTACAGGGTCTCTTGAGGATCCCCTCTAATGGTACCTCTTAGAATGCTCACATGTTGTCAAATGATTACCCAAATTCTCAAATCCAGAAGATAAAGGTTATCAATAAGACTGGCCATCCAGCTTATTGAACAAGACATATAGAAACTCTCAACTGTCAGCCAACCTAACTGCTCTGTCACACGATTTGTCGCTGCCAATGATTGGGCGTGACAGGCTGTTTGTCGTGGTGCCTTTGCTTGCTGTGAGTTGCCCCTCTAGGGTGAACACATCGCTGTGGTGTTTGTTGGCTCGCCTGCTGTGCTTAAACATTGCTTGGGAGTGTGGACTGAGATGGTTGAGTTTCTATGCATGTGCAGCAACCAGCTAGGCCAGGATGGGGCTCAACCAGTTTAACAATATGAGGTGAAGATTTTTCCTTCCATTACTTTTGGAACCATATTCTGTGCTTTTCTTAGCATGTACATGCCGGTGCACTATTGTAAGTCAAATGTCAAATTTGAACTCAATGTTTTCATGACCTTCTTCTCATCAATCTGGTTGCCCCCCTACTTCCTTCTATTTCTTCCAGCCTGCCTCTTTTGCCCTTTTTATTTATCAACTTTCAGTTCCTCATTCCAACCTCGTACTAGGGAGTTTGCTATCTCCCCTTGTCTTAGCCAGGTAAGTGCTGGTTCAGAGTTAATCTAACAGCAGGGCCCGCAGCAAAAGAGTGATGCGCCAAACCATGTTTGATGTTCCAGACCCTTTCTTTGTGTATGTGCTGCTCCTCACACATGAGTTTATGTATACTAACGTTTTTTGCCTCCCTCATTCTTGGTATCCTCAGTGTGACAGTCCAAGTTTTTTATGTGCTTATAACTCAAAGTCTGATTCCCACTCTTGAATTTATTGCAGTTGGTTGTCCTGGCAGCTGTTTATGCTTGATTGTTTACTGATTTTATTCAGTGCTGCAATGTCACAAACAGCGTTGTCCCTTTTTCCCACAAAACTATCTCCCCTTTACCTACTACGAGATTGAAGCATTTTTGTCACAGGCTACACCATTCATCGTAACATCACTCTTACTGATCACTTTATTAAGAGAAGATTTGGCATTGGCTGAGACCAATTCTTACTTTTTACAGAGTTTACTTACTTTTTACAACATTGTGTTTACTTTACGCTGGCTGATCCAGCAATGCCTATCAGCCCAACATATGTGGCAGCCGGTTACCCCCTCTGTAAACCCTTTGTAATACCTAAGTGCCGGTTTTACTTACACTATCTGTGTTCTTTTTCCTTTTCCTTTTAAATGTGTCAAGCCCCCTGTGCCAGTTACGGCGCACATTCCCTGGGAGCAAGCAAAGCCCCACAGCACTCCACCTTAAAAAAACTAACTCTAAAGAATCTTCGAAATCTCATGATTTGTCGGACAAGCTAAATTATTGTCTGAAAAGCATGTCCAAAAGAGACACAAAAAGAAGACGGAGTGGCATCATATGGAATGACAGGGCTCGAAAGGTCATTGATAAATTCTGCAGGATCAATCATCCCCATTATCCGAATCGCCTCTGCTTCTCTACTTCTCGTCACTGCTACTAGGCTCACGGTTCTTCCCGTCCTTTAGCTTAGGGGTGTCAGGAGGTGATTGCACTGGGCTTCTGCTTCTGCTCCTGCTCGCGCTCGCGCTTGGGCTTCTGCTTGTGCTTGGGCTTCGGGTGGGAGAGCGCGATGGGGATCGGGCCTTTTTCTTGGGAGGAGGAGAGCGGCCACGAGGAGGCGGGGATGGTGTATATTCATACCACCTACATGCAATCAAGGGAAGTAAAAAGCAGCTTATAATGCAGAGTCCAATCAGTAGTCTGGTCATTGATATTGTCTGACATTGCTCATGATCAGCCTTTCCAAGATCTATTAAGATACTTTCTCAGGAAAGCCCAATATCATGTAGATAAATAACTCAGGTTAATTCCCCTAGCCTATCCGCCTGTGGATTTTGCTAAAAGCTCCACGCTTTTAGAGCGGCGGGGTTAAGAGCAACACAAAACATTCAGGTGTCAAGGGAGGACTTTGGCTCCAGTTCTTCAGCAGAAACTTATAAGGGTTTCTGTGCATGGCTTGTGACAGTAATGGCTTGTGACAGTAAACTTGATCCTACTGAATGACCAGCAAACATTCACATGGTTATATGTGTAGGACACGGTGACTTTCATATGTAGTTCATGGGTTTCATATATTTCTGTACTTATCGTGGCAAAGGACGCATACACATAATCACATAATGGCAGGACCTAGCACATTGGCACATAACATATTTATCATCAGCAAAGAGAAGGCGAAAGCGTCTGGATGATTTGTTTATTCGCATTTGAGTATGTTTCACCTGCAGTAAACATGAGTATATTTGCAGCTGGCAATTCTTCAACTCCGTAAACACATTCATGCTTAAAGAACAAGGTAAAACAAGGCATTGTGAAAAGAACAGGAGGATAGGACAACACTGTTGTCACAACACTGATTGCAAGCCTGCAGGCGCAAAAACAACAAAAACAACAGTGTACTACTCACTTCCACCCAAAAAGCTTGAAGTCTGCCTTGGTTGCCCATTCTACCTGCAGGAGAAAAAGAGCAGACGAGTAGGTCAGCACAAAATCAGGTGAAGCACAGTTGATGGCATTCTTAATAAGTCCTTTAAAATAATTGAGTAAGGCTCAAACATCAGGTTTCTGGGAAAGCGCAGTCCACCTCACAAGCCTACCTTCATCTTGCGGCCGTTCATGGAAATGCCGTTGAGTTTTCGCCAAGCATATTCTGCATCAGCAGACCTGCTTGAGAATAAATGACAGGGAAGGCGATGAGCGGGTAGTGTTTGGCCCAGAGTTACTTTCCAAGCAGACATCTTGGTAGGCTGACAGAGTGCTACCTTGAGCAAATCATTCCGTACACAACCATGTCGTACATTCTACTCATGTGATGTGACAGCATGGCACCTTCGAAATCCCTCACTCATAAACATGAATTAAAAAAGAGCACCCAAGCAATCTTAAGAAGCAGCTCTCAATACAAGTTTTACGTCGCAAAATACGGGAGCAGCTTGAACCATTCAGCCATCATTCTTGCTACAAATAACATATCTCTCTACACCTCGCACCCATGCGAAAGGCATGCTTGGGCGCTTGCGTCTCTGATGCGTCAGAGCTTGAGCAGCAGCGCTTCAGCAAGAGATCTTGGTTTCATGTTGGCTGTGCAAGCAGGGGTAGGGGCAATCAGGGCACAGGCATGCTATATACTCAAGCAACCAAGCAGCAGGGAGCGGAGGGCATGGCATGAAATGCAATTGATTTTGGGTAGGAAGAAAGAAAGTTAAGCAGAGAAGAAGAAATGAATATGCCTCCCAGGTTCACCGTACTGCACTGCTCAGCGTGAAAGAGTCGCACGCAAACACCTACTCACTTTTCATACTCAATCAACGCGCATCTTGTCTTGTGGTCACGTGCCAAATCTCTGCAATGGGGACATACATAGAAAAGGTGAGTGTGCAGGCAGCTTCCCTTACACCATACACACTTTGCACCCACACACAAACACACACACACACACACACACACACACACACAAACACCCACACCCACACACACACACACACAGACACACACTGAGACAGTCATGCAGTTCACGCGCAGAATCAGTCATGCAGTTCATGCGCAAAAATCGCCCTGCGCAGCACACACACCTGATGCGCCCCGCATACTTGAACTCATGCTGCAGTACGAATAAAGAGGAGGGAGCATGAGAGAGTGTGCGAAGCTATGATGAAAAAGTTCACGATGACCAGCCTGGAACTCACAGTGAAAGTTCCACGGTCGCCACAAATCCCTACCTCTATCTCCCTCGAAGGCGTGCTGGAGGAGATGTTGTCGAGCACAATCACGTATTTGGAGAACTTGGGCATCGTTCTCCAAGAGGGCAGAGGTAAGTTCGAGGCTGATCGATTAAATTTATTTCTATTTATTTTGATATAATCGGTTGTGGGAATTTGCCTTTTGAAAAGAGAGACTCCTCTGATATCTCCACCATGCAGTTGTTCGACAATGTTTGAGAACCCTGCGAGCTAGTTTTTGCTATTGTGCACGCTAGCAACTGTTGCAGCGAGGCCCCAGTTCTTGAATAAATAATCAATTGTAACATAAATTCTTTGTGGCTCGCTAAGACGTATGTTATTAGTCAAGTATGGGTTTTTTTTCAGGCAGGCAGGGAGTTCTCTAGCTCGCCGTCTACGCTCATTTGCATTTCTGAAGGGCACGTTACATGTTCAACGGTCTACCACTGATTGGGCTGTACTCCGAGGATGTGGACATGAACCGTTACAATTCTACCGGTTTCGGTCAGCTGTCAAGCTTTTCAATAGTATGCTTAATACCAATAGTGACACTTTGCGGAGGGTAGTCCAGACTGATCTCAATTTACAGCCTCGTTGCTGGACAGCTCAATTGCTGAGCGCTTTTCAAGGGCTGTGTGGATGTGAGTTGTATGTACGAGCTGTTCAAACTGGGCGTGCAATTCCCATGCACGAGTTTACTGCAGATTAGAAGCATGGGATGAGAGGTGTTTAGAGAGACACTGAGTTGGTGGACCCCAACACAGCGTGTTGAACACGCACAACAACAAACTGGCCACTTATCATTCTTGGTTTGCCACCCCTTTTTCTAGAAACGAGCGTATGCCGACTATTGTACCACAGTATCTCGATCTTGATCTGTCCAAACATGGTATGCTCAATGTAAGTAGATTCCGCTTGCGTGCGCATACTTTAAAAGTTGAGGCAGCAGCGTGGCTTGAAGATGGTTCTCGCGTACGTGACCATATGTCCTGGTGAAGATGAACATGTTCAGAACGAGGTGCATGCTCTTTTATTTTGCCAAGACCATCGAGTTTGTGAGCTGTTTACACCTTTTTTGAGGACTTTTCAGCAGCCCAACCCTTTTTGCTGCAACAGGTCAACAACTAACTTGTTCATGATTTTCTTTCTCAGCAGAACAATAGACTTTTTCTTTTTCTTTCTGAGCTTATGGATTTATTTGTGGCTGGCCGAGACCATTTAGCAGCCGATCAGCCGAACAAGCAACCTGGCTGAAGGTCACCCCCCATTGTAACCAAATACGGAAACACAAAAAGTCACAGTCCTGGAAAACTTGATCAGCCACATTCACAGCGGCTGAAAATAAAATAAGGGTATGTTCCAAGTTTCAAGCAGTCAGTGCACCATTAAGATGGCAGTCTCCCAGCAAGCAGGCTTAGACATCCTCCTCCTTCTTCTTCCCCCCTAAAAAGCCAAAGGTTGCCTTGATCGCATTCCAGTTGATGACGGGCTCATCGTACTTGTCTAACACAGGCTGGAACTTGGGGTTCTTGCGCAGATTTTCCAAGTTTTTGTCCTTTCGAATCTGCACGCAAGGGAAGAATGAAATCCAACAAAGGACACGAGTAAAGAAGCAATTCTGGGCGACTCAAATGCTGTCCTTGATCCCTCCACTAGTGCAATCAAGGCCTAGGCCTAGCTGCCTAAGGATAAAGAGTTGCCATTATCCAAGAAACATGAGGGCTCTGAACAAGCTGCGGTGATGGTGATCACGCCTATAGTACAGAGAATGATCACATGTGAATCAGAGGGGTTGAGTGCTGTGGCACCCAGACACACAACTTACTTGTTGCGGATGTAGTTAGTGTTGCAGCGCATATTCATGAGTCTAGTCGCAAATAGCTCAGCTATTCTAACCCACCTGAGAATTGCACAAAATAACTCTATCGCAACTGTTTCTGACAATCGTCCTCAGGCTTGTCACTAAGGCAGGCACAGAGGCAGGCCGTGCGTGCTTGATGTGTCACTATTTCATCTTCATAACCTTCGTCGCTCTTCAAACTCACTTCAATCGAACCCTCAAAGCACTCAACTGTGATCCGGATCCCAAATAAAGCACGCTCTCCTTACCTGGTCAAAGTTGTCAAAGCCTGCAGCCATGGCTTTATCAATGCACGTCACCGCCTCGTCCGTCTGTGCAAATTACACATAAAAAAAATAAAATATGAGTGGCAGCATTTTGGGAAGTTTTTACTCTGTACACGGGAGGAACAAAACGCTTTTTGCAGGCTATTTATTTTGCATGCTGTCCATGTTAGCAGATCCGTTGCTCTGTTTCCTTTCTATTGCGCATTTCCATTCGATACAGACGAAACTATCCTTGACAGGCTCCAGCGACCCAGCAGTTTGTGTGCAGTTTGTGTACCCTGGACCCATCTGCATCACCGACACCATCTCACCTGCCCCAACATGGCGTAGCAGCAAGCCATGTTGTATTGGGTGACCTTGTAGATGGGGGTGATTCGGCTAAAGTTGTCGCCCACGTAGTTACGCGGCTCCATGGCAATGATATTCTCAAACTCAATCAGGGCACCCTGAGTGTGGCACGGATGGCGTATGGATATATGATGTTTGATCGATTTTGCACTTGTTTACTTGAAAGGCTTGCCTTTGATGCATGCTGCAATGCTCGTTTTGTGCGTGTGGTAACGCCTCTGCTGTACAACATTTACGTAGCAACACACGCCTTTCCCCCTTAAATTTAAATGCAACATCAACCAGTACTCTACTGCTTCTACTTATGCGCTTATGTGACCGGCAAATGTAACGAACCCACTCCAATTTTTGCAAAGCAGAGATCGTTTTTATTTCAGGCTAAGCACGCAACCCTATTACCCCGTTTCATACGAGTATCGTTACCTGTTCATTTGGCACTATTTACAAGCCGCATGAAGAATCCCGTAGGAATGATGACGCGGCATCGATATCAAAAGACTAAATGCAGAAATGTGTATCAGCTCATTACCAAGTCCAATTCCTGCTGAATCTCTCTGTCTAGTTCTTACATCACGAGAGTGTCCGGGGAAAAAGGAAGACAAAATGCTGGGGTGCTGTTTCGACATCACGGGCCTGTTTCTAATCAACATCATTTCAATAATAATAATAATATCCAACATGCAACCTCAACCTCAAAAGCACATTGTAGCACTCCTCAGTGTCATTGTTAATTAATGAGTCCAATGCACATCATAACACCCGAACTGTGTAATTTCCTATTGCTTCCGAATGCGCTGTTTAGACATCATGGGTTCATTTCTGTTTACCTAAACATCATCCTTATTAGTAAACCCTCACCCTTGAATTAAGGCACTCTTTATATCCACGGCTTGTCAGATTTAGTTTGCTTGAAAGCTGAGAGCGCTGACGTGCCCTTGCTTACTAACAAAAGCACTGTCAAACTATACCTTGGCATCATTCTGCTTGAACTTGGCCAGGGCGTCGTCAAACAATTCTCGACGCTTTCGCTCATTCTCCTTTTTCTGCACATTTGTAGACATGCACATAGACGTTAGCAGCTGGCACACAAAGGGCCACTCCCGTTTCTTTGCAATTGGAAACAAATTGTAGAGTTAAGACAGGCAAAAGGACACTTCCGAAGGTTGACGGAGGGCAAAAGGCGCGTCTGCCACACTTTATCCACAGCCAATGAAAAGTGCTTGGAATGCTTGGCATGCCACGCTGCTCACTCACAGCAACGTAGTTCTTCTCTTGGACCTCCTTAGTGCCGATGCCGTAGTTACCACCGGAGCGCTCCCTCTTAAACGTTTTCTCTGCCTCGTCCAAGTCATCCTGCAGGCACAGGCAGGTTAAGGAAGCTGCTGTAGACCCAAATCGCGATGCACAGTTTGCGTCATGTGCTTGCAAGTCCCCCTTATCCAGCTCAATTTTTGGCCTTACTCCCTGGTTGAGCAGAAATTCCAGATTGAATGCCTTTAATCAAACTAAGAATAAACTACCGGCGGTGGCGTGCGCAATCGTACAAGGCACAAAAATAAGGGAAAGGAGAGCCTGAGCAGTACAGAGCTCTTTTTAGAGTGCCTACACTGGTGCCTGTATATGTATGTGGACACTGAACAGCATGCCTAATCCGTGCATAACCATTACAAGCCTTTGCAACTACTTTAAATACGCAAGTTTTTAATGTGCAAACATATCATATATTAAGCTGGATTTAGGTATGTTACTGAAACTACTACATAGTGTTAATCATACGGGCCTGTAAGCAGCTTAATTGCCCTGAGCCAGCAACTGCTAACATGCAGCAGAACCGTGACCATTGAGGACATAATACAGAAAAGATCCCCAGGCGTTTTTGTGGATGCACGCAATAGCATACATTGTAGCGGACAAGATGGGTACTGCCTGTCCTGTAAACAAATACTCCCTCACCTCAAACGCACTCATATTTCCATAGTTCTTTTTCAGCTTCAAGTACACGCCACCATTCCGTGTGCGGATGGCGTACATGATTTGACCGTAATTCTGGGCGTCCCACACATCGTTTCCAAATGATGCTGATACTTGGACAATCTTGTCTCCGGGCTGCGTGCGGTTGTGTTGGAGATGATGTTAGGTGCGCAGGACTGGTTACATCATGTCAAGCAAGCTTCCTACAGTGATAGTGACAGGGCGGTTAGAGCTGACTCTACGCTGGTGTTGCTATTAATGCGTACCTGTGCGCACGTGGCTAGAGCGTGAGTGCGCACATCTTGCAGATGCGCACAAATATAATCTCTGGACTTATGCCTACAAATGTGTGCATTTATGCGCACGTGCTCTGTGGGGATGTAAGCGTGCACAGTTGGGTGCGTGAATGTGTGTGTGTGAGTGTGTGTGTGTGTGTGTGTGTGTGTGTGTGTGTGAGAGAGAGAGAGAGAGAGAGAGAGAGAGAGAGAGAGAGAGAGAGAGAGAGAGAGAGAGAGTGAGTATGTGT